>Ga0210074_1000341_pt1 | contig 17332 bp, 11 predicted proteins | sample China_Galinas_Co_FD_184860 | JGI IMG/M metagenome (GOLD analysis project Ga0210074, IMG submission 184860) | Wetland microbial communities from San Francisco Bay, California, USA, that impact long-term carbon sequestration -... | ecosystem: Environmental > Aquatic > Marine > Wetlands ... | reverse complement strand
GGATTCATGCGTGCACCATGTTGGTGCCAATGTCATGTAACGGTGCCTGCAGGACGGCGTCCGCTGTCATGACGCGCCAGGCAAGCGTTTAACGGAGCCGCCGCGATGACCAGCGTGCGTGAGCGGTGATGCCGCCTCTGCACGGACCTGACCCGCCGGGCGATGCGACGGCTATGACCTCCAGTCCAGCCCGGCATCTGTCCGGCGCCATATTCCGGACTGCTGGTGCAATATGCGCGTCAGGACTCTTCGAACAGGCGTCCGCTCGAGGATATCGGCAACACCCAGTAGATGATGTCCGGAACCGGCAGGGCGTGTTTCAGTTTCGTCAACAACGCTTCCAGCAGATCGGGTTCCAGCACGACCTCGAACTGCACGCGGTTACGCCGGCCTTCGACCTGTTCGGCGATGGTCATCTTGCCGACCTGGCCGTGACCGCGGGTCGGGTACGACTGGAAACCGGGAATCTCGTCAGAACCCAGCAAAAGGTCAACCACGTCCTCCTCGAGACTCGGTGGAATGTTCAATCTCAACAGGCATTGCTGTTTCATTTCAGATCAGACCTCGTGAAGCGCCGGTAGAGGACCGGCAGGATGAAAAGCGTCAGGGCCGTGCTAGTGATCAGGCCGCCGATGACGACAACCGCCAGCGGCCGTTGGATCTCCGAACCGGGGCCGGTCATGAACAGCAGCGGCATCAGACCCAGCGCGGCGATGGACGCGGTCATCATCACCGGGCGCAGACGCCGTTCGGAACCCAGCCTGACGACCTCGTCGATCGGCAGGCCGCGGCTGCGTAGCTGGTTGAAATAACTGACCATCACGACGCCGTTGAGCACGGCGATACCCATCAGGGCGATGAATCCGACCGAGGCCGGCACCGACAGGTACTCGCCGGACAGGGCCAGCGCCAGCACACCGCCGATCAGGGCCAGCGGGACATTGGCCAAAACCAGGCTCGCCTGCATCAGTGAACGGAAGGTGGAGAAAAGCAACAGGAAGATCAGCACCACCGCCACCGGCACCACCAGCATCAACCGGCGCGCCGCGCGTTGCTGGTTTTCGAATTCACCGCCCCACTCCATGTGGTAACCGGTGGGCAGTTCAACGGCATCGGCGATCTTCTGCTGCGCGTCTTCGACGAAACTCACCAGGTCGCGGCCCTTGACATTCGACATGACCACCACGAAGCGCCGGCCCTGCTCGCGCTTGACGGATACCGGGCCTTCGACGCGCTCGGCATCGACCAGGGTCGACAGCGACACGTGACCGCCGCCGGGGAGGTTTATCAGTTCCGAGGCGAATTTTTCCAGCGGATCGGCATCGGTCTGCGTGTGACGCAATATGATGGGCACGCGCGCCGAGCCCTCTATCACCGTCCCGGCCGGCAACCCCTCGACCAGGACTTTCACGTGGTCAAGAACCTGCAGCATATTGACGCCGTAGCGGCCGAGCATGTCACGTTTTGGCCGCAGGACGATGTACTGCATACCCTCGTTGACACCGGTGAGCACATCCGTGCTGCCTTCGATTTCATCCAACACAGCGGCCACTTCGCCGGCCAGCCCGTTCAGGACCCCCAGGTCCTGGCCAAAGATTTTCACCGCCAGGTCGCCACGCGAACCGGTCAGCATTTCGGACACGCGCATGTCGATGGGCTGCGTGAACCCGTGGTTGATACCCTTGAATTGTTCGAGCACGTCGCGGATGGCGTCCTCCAGTTCGGCTTTGCTGTCCATGCGCCATTCTTCCCGCGGGTTCAGTTCGAGGAACATGTCCGTTTCATTCAGGCTCATCGGATCCATGCCGAGTTCATCCGAACCGGTGCGGGCGACGATGCGGCGGATCTCCGGTATCTTGTCCTTCAACGCCTTTTCCACCATCTGGTCAAGCTGCAGCGAGGTTTCCAGGTTGATGGACGGCAGTTTTTCCAGCTGAACGATGATATCGCCCTCGTCCATGGTCGGCATGAAGGTCTTGCCGATAAATGGAAACGACACGATCGCGGCCAGCAACAGCGCCAGCGCCGGCAGGACCACGCGCCGCTCCTTCTCCAGCGCCTTGTCCAGCATCGGCACGTAGATCGCGGACAACTTGCGCGGCAACCAGGGCTCCTTGTGCACACCCGAGGTGATCAGGAACGATGCGAGCACCGGTATCACCGTCAGTGACAGCAGTAACGATCCGGCCAGCGCGTAGACGATGGTCAGTGCGACCGGGCTGAACAGTTTGCCTTCCAGGCCTTGCAGCGAAAGCAACGGCAAGAACACCAGGATGATGATCAGGATGCCGGATGTTACCGGGATGCTGACGTCTTTTACCGCCCGGTAGATGACGTGCAGGCGCGGCAGGACCTGGCCGCTCTCACTCGACATTTTCGTGACGATGTTTTCGACCACCACGACCGCCGCGTCGACCAGCAGGCCGATGGCGATGGCCAGGCCGCCAAGGCTCATCAGGTTGGCCGACAGGCCGGTCGCCCGCATCGCGATGAAGGTGACCAGCGCCGAGAGCGGCAGGATCAGGGCGACGGTCAGCGCCGAGCGGAAATTGCCCAGGAACAGGCCCAGCATCACCAGCACCAGCACCACGGCCTCGAACAATGCCTTCGAGACGGTCGAGACCGCCCGGTTGACCAGGTGGCTGCGGTTGTAGAAGGTGTTGATCGACACGTGATCCGGCAGGCTGTCGCGTAACTCGTCCAGCTTTTCCTCGATGCCGGCGACGACGTCACGCGCGTTGGCGCCGCGCAGGCTGACGACCAGGCCTTCGACGACTTCTCCGGTGCCGTTTTCGGTCACCGCACCGTAACGCTCCAGGCTGCCCAGGCTCACGTCCGCCAGCATGCCGATGGTGATGAGTTCGTCGTCGTCATGGCCGCGGACCGGCGTGTTCTCGATGGTCTCGATGCCGACCAGCGCGCCCTCGGAGCGCACCAGCAGGGCCTCCTCGCCGCGGCCAAGCCGGCCGGCGCCATCGTTCTGGTTGTTGCTCGCGAGCGCCTCCGCCAGGTCATCGGTGGTGACCCCCAGGGCCAGCATGGCGTCGGGCCGCGGGCTGATGCTGTAGGTCTTGACCTTGCCGCCCAGCGCGTTGACATCGGCGACACCGGACACGGTGCGCAACGCCGGGCGGATCACCCAGTCCAGCAGGTAGCGGCGCTCGGTAATCGACAGCTCGGGGCTGTCCACCGTGAACATGTACATTTCACCGAGCGGCGTGCTCATCGGCGCCAGTCCGCCACTGACGCCTTCGGGCAGGCTGTCACGCACCGCCGCGAGGCGCTCCGCGACCTGCTGGCGGGCCCAGTAAATGTCCGTGCCCTCTTCGAAATCCACGGTGATATCCGTCAATGCGTACTTGGCGATCGAGCGCAACATGGTCTGGCGCTGCACGCCCAGCAGTTCGACCTCGATCAGGCGGGTAATCCGCGACTCGACCTCCTCGGGTGTCATGCCCGGCGCCTTCATGATGATTTTCACCTGCGTGGGTGATATGTCCGGAAAGGCGTCGATGGGAATATTGCTGAACGCGAACCAGCCTGCCGGTATCAGCAAGGCCACGACCAGCATCATCAGCATCCGCTGGGTGAGTGAAAAACGGACCAGGTTGGCCAGCGTCACTATTCGTCTCCCCCGCCGATACCCATGCTCATCGCCTTCAGCGCGGCGGTGCCGGAAACGGCGATTTTTTCACCGGCTTTGAGACCCTGCATCACGATCCAGTCACCACTGCCGGTGCTTTTTACAATCACCTCGCGCGCCTCGTAGCCCGACGGCACCGATACGTACACGACATCCGTATTGTCCAGCTTGACCACCGCGCTGGACGGCACCGTGAGCAATGCACCCGCCGACAATACTTGCCAACGGGTCAGTTGCCCCGGCAACAGGTTGGGCGCATCGAGCGGTTCGGCACGGACATATATGGTCTGGGATTGCGGGTCGATCACGCTCGACACGTAGGTAAGTTCCGCGCGGGCGCCGTCGCCCCGTTGTGCGAGCAGGCTGCCGGCGCCAAGGTGCGCGGCGGCCGACTTCGACAGTTTGCCCTCCAGGACCAGTTTGCCGGTCTCGCCGAGTTTGACCAGCAACTCGCTGCCGTCGAGCTGGTCGCCCAGCATTGCAGGCCGCGACAGAACGATGGCGTCAGCGGGCGCGCGCAGAACGATGTCCGGACCAACCTCCATGCTTTCTTCGAGATGCCGCAGATCGGTTTCCGAGAAGCCCGCGAGGACCAGTTGCCCCTTCAGACCCGCGTACTCCGCCTTCGCCGTTTCGTACTGGTAACGCGTTTCCTGCCGGCGGCGATCGGATATCGACCCTGCCGCGCCCAGCTTCTGGTCCCTTTCCCAGTTGGCGCGCTGCAGGTTGAACTCGGCACGCGCCTTGAGGTAATCCCGCTGCATGGCAACCATGTCGGCGCTGCGCACGACCACCAGCGGCTCACCGGCTTTTACCGTATCCCCCTGCTGGACGAAAACCCGGTGCAGCACACCGGCCATCGGCGTCTTGATGGCCCATTCGCCATCGGCTGCAAATGCCACCTTCAAAGCGATCTCGCCGGCGCCGCCCTGTTCAACGCTGGCGACCGTGCGCACTTCGATACCGAGCAGTTGCTGCTCCTCGGCACTGATCGGCAGCAATTGCGCCGCCCCCGCCAGCACCGGGATGAATGCGGCCAACAGCAATAATGATTTTTCAAATTTCATAAAGACTCTCCAACAGCCTGGTTGTATGCGGCAACCGCCGCACCGCGCTGTATCAAAAGCAGTTCGTGGGAGCGTTCAATTTCCTTGAATCTCGACAGGCGACGCAGCCACTCCTGGGTGGAAAATTCACCGAGCTCGAAGGCGAGCTTGTCAAGCCCGAGCCGTTCGTTTGCAGCCTTCACGAGCATTTCGGAGTTTTCGAGTCGCTCGCGGGTGGTATGCAGCACGTGACTGGCCTCGTGCAGTTGTAACTCGAGCGTTCTTTTGGTTTCAAACAGGTCGGCTTCGGCGCCGGCAACTTCCTCGTAGGCCTTTGCGACTTCCGGTTCGCGCCGTGGAGACTTCCCCAGCGGCAAGACGAAACCGACGCCGAGCGAATTGACCACCGGTGTGTACCGTTCTCCACGGTAGTCACGCCAGAACACATCGACGCTCGGCCTGGCATTGCTGCGTTCACGCACCACCTCGGTGGCGGCGGACTTTTCGGCGAGGCGGTCCATCGCCTGTCGCAGCGCCGGGTGATCCCGGCCGATTTCCTGCACTTCACTGAGGTTTTCGTTGATATCGGCGGGAACGGCATCCTGGCCGGTATACGAGCGATACGAGCGCATGGCGTCCATGTACTCTGCCTCCAGCAGCATGGTTTCGCCCTTCCAGGCTGCGAGCTCCTCCAGGGTGGCAAGCTGGTCCGCCCTTGAAAGTTCGCCCGACTCGGCAAAAAGCGTGACCTGCGCCATTACCTCGGACAGGCGCTGTTCCTGTTCGAGCGCCAGTTGCCATTGCCGCCGGGCCGCTTCGAGTTGCCATAACAACTGCCTGACCTGGCCGCTGACAAGCCAGCGCAGCTCGGTTTCGTCGGAGGCCTGTGATACCGCCATGGCCTCCCCCAGGCGGGTCTGCGCCGCCTTTTCACCGGGTAACCACAGTGGAAACGTCAGGGCGACCTGGTTTTCATAGGCGCCGGTGTCGTCGAAAGCCTTGTCCGACATGTGATAGGCGTTCAGCCCGGTCGTATCAGGCAACCAGCGCCGGGCGTAGCGGGATTCGGCCTCGCCGCTAGCCGCCCGCGCCGCCAGCACACCCGCTTTGGGATGACGTGCCAGCGTGGTGGCGAGCAGCGCCGCAAGCGTCAGGTCCGCGTCGGTCTTCAATGCCCCGGCTTCGTGGTGCTGATCCGGCACATGCTGATCCACCGCGTAGGCGGTACTCAGCAAGCAAAAGAAGCTGCCTGCCAGGCCGGCAAAAATCATTCTTCGGAACGCCCTGGCGGTTCGGCCGGTAGTCAAAAATCTCATCTGCAATCCACGGGCTGTCAAAAGCGGGCGACTCTACTACCCCGCGGCGGAGACTTGAATCGTACATGTGTCTACAATGCATGGCATGGTACATTTGTACCGTGACAAATTGACACGGTCTACACACCGGACAGGTTTTATATCATGCTGTATTTAAAAGAACTTTTGATTATCCTGATATTGGCGATCGTCGTCGCCGGAAACCTGGGCGACGTGGCCTACGACTATCGTGAAGGCGCCAGCATGACCCACATCGCGATGGAGCTTTCCATCGCAGTCCTGTCCGTCGCACTGATCTCCGGGCTGACGTTCGGCGTCTGGCGGCAAAGCCGCTCGAACGCCCACCTCAAAAAGGAGCTCGCGTCCCTGTCCGGTTCCCCTGGCCAGGGTCTGCCACCGGCCCTTGCCTCGGCACGTCATGAACTGGCGCTGGTGTTGAAAAAGCAGTTCGAGGACTGGCAATTGACGCAGACGGAGCGCGAGGTGGCAATGCTGCTGCTCAAGGGCCTCAGTTTCAAGGAGATCGCCGCGGTCCGCGACACGATGGAAAAGACCGTGCGGCAGCAGGCCTCCACCATTTACAAGAAAGCGGGCGTCAGCGGGCGGCACACTTTTTCGGCGTGGTTTATTGAAGACCTGCTTTAGAACCGGCGTCGTGCCCGGCGCGTAAAAACAGGGGGCGGGTCATGACGGCACCCGCCCCGGCTGTCAATGGAACGGGAACAGGTAATTCATCCAGGCCGACATGCGCAAAAGGATTTTTCGCATGATGGCGACGTGATGAAAATGTTTCGAGTAAACGGCGGCCTGTGCGTAGGCGCCGCCCGGGACCTTGTCCCTGAATTCCTCGAAATCCGGATCCGTAATTTCAATACGGACACCGATGCGGCCGGGATATGGCGCCGCCATCGGGCTGATCAGGTTACCGCTGGCCTGCACCTGCCCCTCGGCGAGCGCCGGTAGAACACTGACGACCTTGCCAGAGAACACCCTGCCCGGAATTCCGTCGAACGCCACTTCGGCTTCATCGCCCTCTACCAGCCGCAGCAGGCTGTTCTGACGGAACCAGCCCACGAAATACAGGCTTTCCTTGTTCACGAAAACCAAAACGGGCCGCAATGGTATTGAAACCGCGCGTATTCCGGGTCTCAGGGTCATTTGCGTAACATACCCGTCGGTCGGCGCCCGCACCGTGGTCTGTTCCAGCTCGAATTGCGCCGTGGCAAGCTGCCCTTCCAGGTTGGCCATCCGGGTAAAGGCCGCTTCGGCGTCGCGTTGGCTGATGCTGTTGGAAGTCAAAAGCTTTCTTGCGCGTTCCGCGTCTTTGCTGGCCAGCGCAATCTGTGCATTCAGCGAATCGACCCTGGCCTGAAACGGCACCGGGTCGATATTGAACAGGACATCACCCTGTTTGATTTCGACATTCGGCCTCGCGTTGACCGACACGACGGTTCCGGAGACCGCGGGAACGATGGGTGTGGTAACGACGTATTCGCGGCCGATCTCCGAGTATGGGTGGTTGTAGTTCATCAGGAACACCAGTGCCCCGACCAGCACGACCCCGCCCAGTACGGCGGTCGGCACCGACCACTTGTTCAGTGGTATTTTGAAGACTTTGAAAATGACGACGCAGATCGCGGTATAGGTGAGGATCAGCAGCAGGTCCATTATTCGTCTCCTCCGCTCGCACCGGGCACGGCCGGTTCAGACGCCGCTATTGCCCCCTTCGCCGCTTCGAGGGCGGCCAGCCTTGCCGTCACTTCTTCAAGCTGTTGTCGCAGTTGCCCTATTTGCTGGTCCTTTGTATTGGGCGTGCTGAACCCCCAGCCACGGTCTTCCCGGTACAGGGTCGCCCATATCCACAAAAACGGCCACAGCACGTGCAGGGTAAACAGGCTGATCCAGCCGGCGACATGAATGGCGTCCTGTTGGGGGTGGTTGCGGTGTTTTGCTATTTCGTAGGGGATGTCGTGTATGGCGATAATTCCGTAAAACAACGTGATTACGACAAAAACCAGCATTCCCAGTGCAAGATAGTCAAGCATAGATACCTCTCAAAAATCTGATGGATCACTTCATGATTATGAGTTCATTTCCACTTGCGCAGACGACAAGGCTGATCCGCTCAGGCGTTATACAAACCTGTAATGGTCCCAAATCATTACCGATTTCACAGGATAGCGTGTTTCCCTGCAACGCAACAGGACAAAAGCCTTGCAAAGATAAATGCCATCGGGCGAGACAGCAAAAGCGCTTCCGCGAAAAGATGCCCGGGTTGGCATACATCGATTGAATCCAGTCACAAGGCGGTTTTCAAAGGCGCCTGACAGAAATTGACCGGGCAAGGGTTAAGTCATTGTCCATTCGAGCCAAGCAACGGCAATCCATGCTGACTATTATTGGCAACCTCTCTGGCGAAGAACTCCCGATATGAAAGCAATTATATTGAGCGCAGGTCAAGGACACAGATTGCTGCCGCTGACCAAAAATATTCCCAAGTGCTGCCTGGTGCTGGACGGCCAGACAATCCTGGGCCACCAGCTTGAGGTGCTGGCCGCCAACGGTTTTGACGAAGTCATTGTGATCACGGGCTTCAAACACCAGCTGGTCAGGTCAGTGCTAAGCGGCATCGATGGGATACCCGTACGCACGTTGTATAACCCGTTTTACGCGGTGTCGGACAATCTCGGTACGTGCTGGGTGGCGCGCCGGGAGATGAAAGAGCCGTTTCTGTTGATCAATGGCGATACGCTGTTTGATTCATCCACCCTGAAACACCTGTTATCCAGCGAGCGCGTCTACCCGGTCACGCTGGCCATCGACCGCAAGCGGCACTATGACGACGATGACATGAAGATTTGCGCCGACGGTGAGCGTCTCGTGCAGGTCGGCAAAAAACTCGACATGAATATCGTCAATGGCGAATCGATCGGCATGATGATCTTCAACCAGGAGGGGGCGGAAGCGCTGGTTGAGAAGGTTGAACAGTTGATGGCCGGCCCCGACGGACTGGCGCGCTGGTATCTATCCGCGATCGATGAACTGGCGGGGTCCGGACAGGTCGGCATCTGCTCCGTCCAGGGCCATGAATGGTGCGAAGTCGATGATCTTGCCGATTTTGCACATGCTGAAAAAGCCGTCAGACGCTGGCGGGCCCGGCAGGCAGAGCCTGTCGACGTCGGCGAGAAGCGCCGCAGAAAGTGCGCCTGAAGCAGCCAAATAAACGAACCGTCATCCCGGCGCAGGCCGGGATCACGGTGCTTGTGGTTGGGGAGAAACTAGCTTTGGGTGGCACCAATAGCTGGAGCAGATCTAATTTCCATAGCCAAGGTATTCACAGTACCGTCGCTTTCGCTGTAAATTGAACCTGACCCCTTTTTACGTCATGCTCTCATCCTTGTAAAAGCAATCGGGGTTTCGCGTGAATAAATTTCTGTCAGTTTTTCTGGGTGTAATTTTCCTGGCCTTCCAGGGCCCCGTTGCCGCCGAGGAGTTGCGGGGCCAGGCCTACTGGGATGGGCTCAAGCACGATGTCGTTGAAACCGCTTCGGGGCTCAAGTACAAAGCCCTGATCACCGGAACCGGCAAGAAGCCAAAAGCCAGCAGCAGGGTGAGCGTGCACTATCGCGGCCTGTTGCTCAATGGCGTCGTATTCGATACATCGTTCGACGAGGACGAGCCTGTAACACTCAGCCTGAGCAAGGTCATCAAGGGCTGGAAAGAGGGTCTTCAACTAATGCCGGTCGGCAGCGTGTTCGTATTCCTGGTGCCACCCGAACTGGCTTATGGCGAGCGGGGAACCTCGATCATCCCGCCTAATTCGACCCTGATTTTCGAAATCGAGCTGTTTGGCATCAAGTGAAGCAGCCGGTTAGAAAGCCTGGTCGCATCTGAAAAAAGGCGCCGCGCGGGGGGTGCGCGGCGCCCGGCCGTCGTCAGCATTCCAACGGGAGTTGGTAGCTGACTGCGAGGAGACCGAATATCACGGATGTGGGAGTATTCCGTGCGAGTCTCGTTGGATTCATTGAACCTGCCATTTCCACAACATTACGTGGTGAGTCCTGTCGTTCGGGCATCGCGTTGTCCGCTAACCCAATCCAGCTGCGCAAGTGCGGCCAAAGCCGACCTGCGGGTCCAATCGAAAAACGCCAGGACCCATGGCTCGGCGCCGGCGGCCATGTCATCCTTTTGCAACCACTCGCGCCCCATTAAAAGCACCAGGATACTGCGGTCAGGACAGTGGTTATAAAACCCGTTTCACTTGTCATGCTTTCTGCTCGCAATCGTCCGTCGTGCCAAAATACCCACCGGGGAGGTGCAGACCATCATCCCGGAGGTCTGTCTTTCGATATTTACGTGTCCCTGAAATGCCATACTCCTCGCTACCAGGGTTTAACGACCCACGTAAATCCACCTGTATTGCAAGGTGCCCGGTCTCGCGTTCGTTTCCCGGGAAAACCCCTCCTGGTCCCGCCAGGGCAAAGGGGATTTCCTGCATTTAAAAAGTAACATAATCATCATTACAGCAGCCTGAAACGGTTTTTAAGGTTCTGCTAAGGTTTGGCACAGAAGCCCCTGTGTTCCGCAAGGAACCTACAAGTTGAGAGCAGGCATATCGAGCCCTGGACGGCTCAACGAGAGGCCGGCGAAAACATTAAACTCCGACACAGCGGGAACGGTTTGACCAGTGTATTGCAACCAAAGGTTGAATCCGCGACCGACAGCAGCCATACGTGACACGATATGAAATCTCTCAATAGGTGCTGAGTGCTTCACAAAGCGCAATATTGTCGTCGGCGACGCGCTGAATTTGAACAACGCCCTGTCGGTTGATTGATGGAATGTCATACTCGACAGTGGCCGAACTGCAACTGGTAAAAGTGAGCAAAATCGTGCCATCAGATCCAGGCGGGTCGGTGCGTTGAATTTCAGTTGCAGTATCGAAAATACCCCCCGAGCTCATTTCGATATCCATCCACACCTGGTTGTCCACAATTGGTCCAAGGGCGGTGAGCCATCGATGGCCGGCATCACCAAGATTGGCCTCGGCGTCTATCGGAGGCAGTTCGGTATCGTAGGTGAACCAGGCCAGTGAGGCCGCACCGAGATCCGGAAACACGCTGATGAAAAAACCCTGTCCGGATGTATCGGGGTTATACCAGGCGTCGTTCAGACCGGCATTTATCCTGAAAACATTGAACATGCTGAGGTCATATGCTCGCACGTAGCCGGGATCGACCCCCGTTTCATCGGCGTAACCCGAACCGCTTGCCAGGCGGTTGCCGTCAGCAGAAAGCGCCACATGGTCGCCAAACTCGTCGCCCGTCGCTTTACCATCGATATCGGCGCCAAGCTGTAGCCAACCCGAACCCGACCAGTGGTATACACGAACCTGGCCAGAGCCCGACTCGAAGTTGTCTGCATATGGGGCGCCAATCGCCAGGCGGGCGCCATTGAAAGACAATGACACCGAGCTGCCGGACCTTTCTTCGGCTGCCTTGCCATCGATATCACCCCCTTTCTGCACCCAGGCAACGCCCGACCAATGGTAGACGCGGGTATGGCCGGACCACCTTCCGTTGCCATCGTTGAAAGGCGCTCCAACCGCCAGGTGGTCGCCATCAGAAGACATCGATACGGATTGTCCAAAAGCGTTGTTTTCCTTTTCACCCTCCAGGTTGACGCCGAGCTGCACCCAATCCGAGCCCGCCCAATGGAATACACGCACTTGACCGGAACTGAGCTGAATGCCATCGGCATACGGGGCGCCAATCGCCAGTCGGCTGCCGTCTGAAGACAGTGACACTGAGCTGCCGGACCTGTCTTCGGCGGCCTCGCCATCGATATCGGCGCCTGTCTGCATCCAGGCAGTGCCCGACCATTGAAAGACCCGGGTATGGCCGGACCATTTACCGTTGTCATTGTTTAAAGGCGCACCAATCGCCAGGCGGTTGCCATCAGCAGACAAGGACACAGAAGCACCGGAATGGTCACCGGCCGCTTCGCCATCGATATCGGAACCGAGCTGCGCCCATTGGGTGCCGGACCAGTGATATACACGCACATGGCCGGATTGATCCCCATTGTCATCGTTCCCTTCTGCACCAATGGCCACGCGGTTGCCATCGGAAGACAACGACACCGAACCACCGGAATAGTCTCCCGCAGCCTCGCCATTGATGTCGGAACCGAGTTGCGTCCAGTCCGTACCCGACCAGTCATATACCCGCGTATGGCCGGATCTGCTGCCATTGCCATCGTCGTTATGGGCGCCTATGGCGAGGCGGTGTCCGTCAGCGGACAGAGACACGCTGTAACTGGAAGTGAGCTGGGATACGGCGCCATCGATGTCGGAACCGAGCTGAGTTTGCGCAAGTACCGTGGCTGAGGTTAAGGAAAGGCAGACGAATGAAAATGAAATAAGGAACAGGCGGCCAAAACCGGCATACTCGAAACATGGCTTCCCTGCACCAGCCTGGCAATAACGAAACACATTCATGACACTCCTCCTTGCAAAACGACACAGGAACCAACGTTGATTTACGTCAATGAAGCTATGACCAAAACAGGGGCCTGGCCATCCCTGGCCAGGTCCTCGTTGTGGACTATTTTGCGGATTTACTGTCTTTTGAGATCCTTGAAAAGCAACTCGGCAAGCCCGCAAATCATCACAAGCTACTTGAAAAGAACCAAACCTCCTGCGTGATCGCCGACATACAGGCGGCCGTTGGCGATTTCAACATCGACACATTCCGATGCCGTCGGAACCGCATCCATGAATACCGGGTTTGTCGCATCGGTATAATCGATCTTCACCACACCGTAAGCGCCAAATGCGGCGTAGAAGTAGAGTTTTCCGGATTGCCGGGTATAAGCCATCTTCACGCTACCGCCATCAGCATCCACATAGTCCTGTAGCTTGAACTTGCCCAGGAACTCCGGCCTATAGTCGTAGCGCACGGTGCCGTTGTTCTTTTTCACGAACAGTTGGGTCGGGTCTACCCCGTCCGGCACCGGTTCAATCAGGTCGCTCATGCTGTAGGCAACGAGGCCAAAGCTGTCGTAGCCGAAGTAGGCGTTGTCACCAACGACCTCGACGTCAATGGCCTGGCCGTCAGCCGAGCCGACGTCGCCGTCTTCATACTTGATCGGTTCGAAGACCTTGACGATTTTCAGGTTGTTGATATCCGTGACGTCAACCACACCGACGCCGTTGGGGCCACACGCAAGCACGGCATACCGTTTACCGGATGCCGGATCTGTCCAGAGCTCGATACCCGATGTAGTGCCGAGCAACGGACTGCCTTTGTTGTAGCCGATATTGGCGACAAAGAACCCGCTTTCAGCAATGGTCGGATTCTCGCTGGTGTCGTAGATGGTCAGACCGTTGGTACCATCGGCGACATAGGCATAGTTGCCAATGAATTCGACATCATAAGCCTGGTCCTGGTAGTTGAACTCATCGACCACACCCCAGTCAGCGTTATGCTCATAGCTGTCGTCCATATACAGTTTCAGCAATAGCGGCGCGCCAACCTCGCCGAGACCCGCCTCCACATCGATGATTGGTACGCGTCGCATACCGTTACCGACAGAAAGCGCCCAGGTGTAATCGCCGCTCGGATCGATGACGTTGCGCACGGTGTGCGAGGCCGGGTAGATCAATTCGCCGCCGACCAGGATGGGATATTCATCCTGGATGGTATTGGCAACGACGTGAACGTCATCCGTCGGGTAACCTTCGCCATCGGTGATCCTCCAGGCGGTAATGCCGTGCGGGCCATCGGAGACATAGATGTAATCACCGGTTGCGGCAATGCCGTCGGTGTGGCCAAGCGCGATGGCTTCGGTGGCCGAGCCATCGGGCGCGGCACCGGTCTCGTCGGTTGACGGGAAGTCAACCGTGATTTCGAAGCGATCCTCCATCACGGAAGCCGAAATATCGATGACATCGACAAATACGAGGCCGCCCGCGGTGGAACACTCGAGCACGTCAATCTGCCCGGCATTGTCCAGGTCGATATTATCCATCAGGGTCAAATCGTAGCCGTGTCCGTTCAACTCGCGGGTTGCCAGCTCACAAGGTGACTCATAGTAGGCATTGGGCAGGGATTCGTTGTCAGTGGGATCCCAGGCTGACATGTCATAGGAGGTTACGTCTTCGAACTCCGGGACGTTGTTGTTCGGAATCCCGTCGGTATCGTTTTCATATGCACCCTCGACACCCCATTCGTCCGGGTTTCCTGCGCCACTGAGGATGACCATACCGGCGAAGTGGTCGGTCAGGAACAAGCGCTCACCGGAAACATCGACACTCAGGACACCCGACTCTTTCAGCATGCCAGCCCCCTCATAGGGCAGCAGGCTGGAGGGTTGGGAACCGGTATCGTAGGGGCCGTTGGCCGGCACCGCGACAAAATAGCCCAGGTAGGGAGCGGTCAGGAAGTTCGACACCGTCGCATCATCGAAGCCGGTAACATCGACCGCGACAACACCACCGAGGGAGTAGGCAATATATGCGATCGTGCGCCCTCCTTGTTGGGCGACATCCACGTCGACCGCCGCGTAATACCATTTGCCTTCGCGTTCGAAGTCGGCCCAGGGGGTTAAGCCGTCCTGGTTCTGATGCATGAGAATGCCGATCTCGTAATTGACCTGCCGGTAATCCGGCATGCCGGTGAAATCATCGAGATAAAGATCTCCATCAAAACTGTGCACGGCATCGCTCAGGGCCATGGCGCCGAAATAGTCTTCCGTGCGGTCCTCGTCGGTGTAGAGATTGTAGCGACCGACCTGATCGAGGGTCGCGGGATCAAATATTCCCATACCGAGCGCACCCAGACCGGCAAACAGCTTGCCGCCGTAGAGCTTCAGCGATATCGGGCCGCCCCAGGGACGCTCGCCGGCGTACTGGACGGTCAGTACCTCACTGTCGATCAGTAACGTGCCATCCCCTTCGATCGCATTGTTAAAGACATTGGCCAGGGATGTTTTATGAATGCCAAAAGCATTATCGCCGATGTAAAGATCCGTACCATCGGTGGCCAGGGCAACGACGGGACCGGCAATGCTTGAAAATACATTGTCGTAAAGTATGTCACCGCCACCCTCGGCAAAGATAACGCCGTCGAAGTAATAATTGACCGGCGCCACACTGACGAGCGACATGCTGGTCGGATTGGTGATGTTCACAACCGCGACACCTGCGCCGCCGATGGCCGCCAGGGCATAGGTTTGCCCGTCGTATTCGATAATCTCAATATCGTAAACAACGCCCGGCAGGATGATGTCGTAAACGCTGCCTTTGCTGGTGCCGACGGTGGTCGCTTTGAGGGTGGTGCCAACATTGAACAGGCTCCATTCGGCGCCGCCGTATTGGAAGCGCTCAACTGCGGTCGTTGACCCGCCAATCTGGATGTTTACGCCGGGATACTGAACGATGTCGGCTGGCTGCACCAGGACGGTCACGGTTTCTGAAGCCGAATTGCCACTGGCGTCATCAACCGTCAGTTCGAAGACCAGTTCGCACTCTGCGGCGACCTCCAGGCCGCTGACATCGGCGCTCGCTGATGTGTCCGCGGCAGTCAGGGGAACCTTGGGCCCGGAAAGTTGTGTCCAGGCAAACCCGGTGGGTGCTCCGTCAACCGTGGCGTTCAATGAGATTTCCGTAGCGGTGGCTTCCACGAAAGAATCAGGGCTGGCAGACAGCCCGGTAATACCCAGGTCCCCGGAGAGTTCATTCAATGCAAAATCCATCTCTATGGTCTGCCCTGCCGCGACCGACACGCTCTGCGTCACGTCTTGATAGCCGTCCAGGGAAGCGGTCAGATCGTATACCCCTGCCGCAACGCCTGTTATTGAATATTCACCGTCAGAATCCGTCACGGCGCCATATCCACCACTGCTGGTTGCAACCGTGGCAAATTCAAGCGGGAGTCCGCTTGTCGCATCCGTGACTGTACCTTCGAGAGTCCCGTCGGTACTCACGACGCCGGAAAGGTAAAAGTTGACTTTGGTTGTTTTCCCGGACCGGATTGTCGCGGAGAATGTCTGGCTGTTGTAGCCGTCGGCGGTGGCGGTGATGTTGTAATCGCCGGCGACCAGGGTCATGGTATAAGCCCCTGTGTTGCCGGTCATTGTGGAGTCGGTTTCCTCGGCGCCGGAAGCGGTGACTGTTGCACCTGCAATAGCGTCCCTGGTGCCGGCAACCTGTACTTTACCCGTCAGGAAGCCGCTTCCGACCGGAGGCGGAGTCGGTCTTGCCGCAAACGTAGTCGTTGAGGATACGAGCAATCCAGCAATGAACAATATTCCTGTTAATTTAAATGCCTTCATTGGATTCTCCTCCACGTAAAACTGGCGAAACATTCTTCAACAACAAGATCGTGGGATCTGTCAAGGAATCGCCAGGCCGTTTTCATGCCTTCATCGCGTCGTTGCCAACTGCTGGTATGTTCACCTCTGGTTGCGATGCAGACAGATAGGTAACCTGATAACTTGGTTCTCATCGCTTTCTCCTTCGCTTTTCTTTGAATAGATACAAAGGACTCCACTTGCATGAAGTCTGTGTTTTTTCTTGGGAGATTTATTTACAGATGGATCACTTAGGAATCAGGAACAGCATATACCCTGGATGATTAACCGGAGCTTAAGAGGTATTTAAGGTGAATTTAATAACGGCATATATTAAAAATTCTTAATTTAATCAGAAACTTAAATTTAACTTAAATATTTTTTAAGCCTGGGTTAATTGGCCTTGATATATTCTTTCTATTGACTTCGTTGGCAAGTCTACGACAACCCCACAAAAACAACTCGCGGACTTCAAAAAACGGTGAGGTCCTTCGTAATAGGTCGTTGCGAAGTAACCCGGAGGAGAAATCTCATGAAGACGAATGCTTCATTGCATCATCCTGGGCGCCCCTTTGTTCGCGGCACCAAGCCAGCGATTTGCAGGCGGAACCCGGAAATTACGAAAAGGCCATCATGCTTCGCATGGCTATGGCTGACAATCGCGGTGCTGTCACTGATGCCGTTGGCGGCGATCGCTCAGGATCACGGCGGCGGTGAAGGTGGTGGTGGCGGCTGCGGAGACGTATTTGGCGACCTGATCCATATTCTGCGCAATGACGCGGGTCAGCCGATTCTCGCGCAGCGTTGGGTCGAACTGCCTGCTGAAGTACCGGGATATGGCTGGGGCTATTGCCCCATCGCGGTGACTGGTACCGGCACTGACATGCGGGAACTGGGTTTTGAGCCCTATTCCTGTGACATTGCTGCGGCGGACGTCGAATTTATCGAGGAAGTCAATTATTTCGGGCGCCTGA
>Ga0210074_1000339_pt1 | contig 17356 bp, 14 predicted proteins | sample China_Galinas_Co_FD_184860 | JGI IMG/M metagenome (GOLD analysis project Ga0210074, IMG submission 184860) | Wetland microbial communities from San Francisco Bay, California, USA, that impact long-term carbon sequestration -... | ecosystem: Environmental > Aquatic > Marine > Wetlands ... | reverse complement strand
GGCGCTGACCTCGTTGGGTGTATATGGAATTATCATCGCCGGTTGGGCTTCGAACTCCAAGTATTCGTTTCTCGGTGCGATGCGCGCTGCGGCGCAGACGGTGTCCTACGAAATCGCGATGGGTTTTTCCCTGGTGGGTGTACTTATCCTGGCGGGGACATTGAATCTCCGTGAGATCGTGCTGGCCCAGCAAGGCAGTCTGCTTGACTGGTTCTGGTTACCGCTGTTCCCGTTATTCATCATTTACATGATCTCGGGCCTGGCTGAGACCAACCGGGCACCATTTGACCAGGCCGAGGGTGAATCAGAAATCGTAGCCGGCTTCCATGTTGAGTATTCAGGCTCCACGTTCGCCATATTCTTCCTGGCTGAATACGCCAACATGATACTGATTTCCGGCCTGACGGCTATTTTGTTTGCCGGCGGCTGGCTGTCCCCGTTTGAAGGCATGCCGGTATTGGGCGATACCTTCCTGGCCCAGGGCAGCATATTCTGGTTCCTGGCCAAAACGGTTGTCTTCATGTTTATGTTTTTATGGTATCGGGCAACGTTCCCCCGCTACCGCTACGACCAGATCATGCGTCTGGGTTGGAAAGTTCTTATTCCTATTACGTTGGTCTGGGTGATGGTTGCGGCCTTGATGTCTGTTCTCGGAATCGTAGTGAAGGGTAGCTGACGATGAAAAGAATCACTGAATATTTACGAAGCCTCATGTTGCTCGAGTTGCTGAAAGGCCTGAGCCTCACCATGCGCCATATGTTTCGTCAGACCATTACCATCAATTATCCGGAGGAGAAAACTCCGAAGTCCGTGCGTTTCCGTGGCCTGCACGCCTTGCGGCGTTACCCGAACGGCGAAGAACGCTGTATTGCATGCAAGTTGTGCGAGGCGGTCTGCCCGGCCCTGGCGATCACCATTGATTCCGAACAACGCGAAGACGGCAGTCGCCGCACCACGCGTTATGACATCGATTTGTTCAAATGTATCTTCTGCGGCTTTTGCGAAGAGTCCTGCCCGGTTGACTCTATTGTTGAAACCGGAATTCTCGAATATCACATGGAAAATCGTGAAGAAAGGATCATGACAAAGGAAAAACTGCTGGCAATCGGTGATCGTTATGAAACCGAGATTGCAAAAAATCGTAACAGGGATGCGGCCTACCGATGATTGTCCAGGAATTGATTTTTTACGCTTTTTCACTGGTACTGGTGTTTGCAGCCATCGCTGTAATAACCTCGCGTAACCCGGTTTATTCCGTATTATTCCTGGTCCTCGCTTTTTTCAGTGCCGCTGCCATCTGGCTGCTTTTGGAAGCAGAGTTCCTCGCCATCATACTGGTCGTGGTGTACGTGGGCGCCGTCATGGTGTTGTTCCTTTTCGTTGTGATGATGCTGGATATCAACCTGGTGCCATTGAAGGAAGGCTTTATTCGCTATCTGCCTGTCGCAGTGCTGGTCGCGATCACGATGGCCGTTGAGCTTTTGATGGTGTTGTGGAGCAGGGGCCGTTTTGGCGTTGACATGTTTCCGACGCCCAAGCCTCACCTGGTCGGCTACAGCAATACGCGCGAACTGGGCGAGTTGCTGTATACCAATTACCTGTTGCCGTTTGAGGTTGCCGGCGTGGTCCTGCTGGTCGCAATTATCGCGGCCGTTGCATTGACATTGCGTACACGTCCCGGCATAAAAACACAGGATGTGGGGGCACAGGTCAGAACCCGTCGGGACGAGAGCGTCAGGCTGGTACAAATGAAATCAGAGAAGCCGCGGGGCGTTTGAGGAATCATCATGCTGACACTTGCTCATTTTCTGACCCTTGGCGCAATTTTGTTTAGCCTGAGTGTTGCCGGAATTTTTATTAACCGAAAGAACATCATCATTCTGTTGATGTGTATTGAGCTCATGCTGCTGGCGGTCAATATGAATTTTGTTGCTTTTTCCCGTTACCTGGGAAATCTCGACGGGCAAATCTTTGTATTTTTTATACTGACGGTAGCGGCAGCTGAGGCGGGTATCGGTCTCGCCATCCTGGTTGTGCTTTTCCGTAACCGTCAGACGATCAACGTTGCCGAACTGGACGATCTGAAGGGATGAACATGTCGTTGCAAACCACCCTGTTGCTGATCCCGCTACTGCCGTTGGGTGGCGCGATTCTGGCCGGTTTTTTCCGTAACCAGATCGGTCGCGTGGGTTCACATACCGTCACGATTCTTGGTGTGGGACTGTCATTTGTCTTGTCGGCATGGCTGCTCTCACAACAGATCGACGGTACGCTGGAAACTGTAAATATCAATGTGTATACCTGGATGGTAGCGGATGGAATTCGCTTCCAGATTGGTTTCCTGATTGATCACCTGACGACATTAATGATGTGTACCGTGAGTTTTATCTCTTTTATGGTGCATATTTATACAATTGGTTATATGCGTGATGACCCGGGCTACCAGCGTTTCTTCAGTTATATCGCGCTATTTACTTTTTCGATGCTGATGCTGGTCATGTCCAACAACTTCCTGCAATTGTTCTTTGGCTGGGAAGCGGTGGGTCTCGTGTCCTACCTGTTGATCGGATTCTGGTTTAACAGGGATTCTGCGATCAGGGCCGGCCTGAAGGCTTTCCTGGTCAACCGGGTGGGTGACTTTGGATTCCTGCTGGGCATCGCTGCCGTGCTTCTGACCTTCGGTACCCTCGACTACGCCGAAGTCTTTGCGCAGGCCAACGGTGCGGTTGACATGACACTTTCGATTCCGGGTGGTATGGAATGGAACATGCTGACCTTTATCTGCGTGTGCCTGTTCATTGGCGCAATGGGTAAGTCGGCACAGGCGCCGTTACATGTGTGGCTGCCGGATTCAATGGAAGGCCCGACACCCATCTCCGCCCTGATCCATGCTGCCACCATGGTTACCGCCGGTATATTCATGGTGGCGCGGATGTCACCATTGTTTGAATTGAGTGAAGCGGCATTGAGTTTTGTGTTGCTCATCGGTGCAGTGACTGCCCTGTCGATGGGTCTCATCGGTATCGTGCAGAATGACGTTAAACGTGTCATTGCCTACTCAACCCTGTCGCAATTGGGTTACATGACCGTTGCACTGGGCGTTTCGGCCTATTCGGCAGCCATATTCCACCTGATGACCCATGCATTTTTCAAAGCGCTGCTGTTTCTCGGTGCGGGCTCCGTGATTATTGCCATGCACCATGAGCAGGATATGCGCTACATGGGAGGCTTACGGAAATATATGCCGATAACCTGGCTAACGGCCTGGATCGGCACACTGGCGCTGGTTGGTTTCCCGTTTTTCGCAGGTTTTTATTCCAAGGACGCCATCATTGAGGCCGTCGCAGATTCACATCGCTGGGGTAGTGGTTTTGCCTACTTCGCGGTGGTTGCAGGTGTCCTGGTAACGGCCATCTACAGCTTCAGATTGCTGTACCTGACTTTCCATGGCAAGGAACGGTTTGAGGTGGTGCATAATGCGGGTGATCATCCGCCATCCGGACAATTGGCGCATGCGCCCAAGGAATCACCCTGGGTGGTCACCGTGCCCCTGATCCTGTTGGCGATACCCTCCATCGTCATCGGCTGGATGACCATCGGACCGGTTCTGTATGGCGGTTGGATGGAAGACTCCATCTTTGTTCTCGAGAAAAATAACGTGCTCGCTGAACTGGGTGAACATTTTCATGGGGCCACTGCTATGGCGATGCACGCGGTTAACACATTGCCATTCTGGCTGATGATTACCGGCCTGGTGCTCGCTACGGTCATTTACCTGTTCCGCCCAACGATTGCAGACGTGGTAGCCAGACGGGTCCCGTTTTTGTATCGCTTGCTGGACCACAAGTATTACTTTGATGAGTTCTACCAGAAGTTTTTTGCGCAGGGCAGTGTAAAGCTTGGCCAAAACCTGTGGCACAAGGCAGATGCGGGCTTTATTGATAACGGTATTGTTAACGGATCAGCACGGGTGGTTGAGTGGATCGCTGCGCGGGTTCGCCGCTGGCAGACCGGGTTTCTGTATGACTATGCTTTTGCCATGATAATCGGACTGATCGGAATTTTGGCAGTCTGGGTGACAATGGTGCCTGGACGATGAACGGGACTATGAACGGTTTTCTACTCAGTATTTTAATCTGGTTGCCCATGCTGGGCGCGGTGGCAGTGGTACTTGCCGGAGATCAGCGACCGGGAATGGCAAAGACACTGGCCCTGTTGATTTCATTGGCGACCTTTTTGTTGGGTCTTCCCCTGTTCTTTTCGTTTGATACCTCAACTGCAGTGATGCAGTTCGTCGAACACAGACCCTGGATAGAGAGCTTTGACATTAACTATTACCTGGGTGTCGATGGGTTTTCGGCACCGTTGATACTGTTGACCATGTTGTTTGGTGTCCTGGTTGTGATTGCCGGTTGGCGCTCAATAACGAAGAATGTAAACCAGTACATGGCGGCCTTCCTGGTAATGGAAGGTTTGATGATCGGTGTGTTTTCTGCACTGGATGCCCTGCTTTTTTACGTGTTCTTTGAAGCCATGCTGATACCGATGTTCCTGGTGATCGGTATATGGGGTGGTCCGCGCCGGGTCTACGCGACGATCAAGTTCTTTTTATACACATTCCTGGGCTCGGTATTCATGCTGATCGGCCTGATATACCTGTATATCCAGTCCGGTACCTGGGATATCCTGGCCTGGCATGAATTGCCATTGGGCCTGACCACTCAAAAATGGCTGTTTATAGGATTCCTGGCCGCGTTTGCAGTCAAGATTCCAATGTTTCCGGTGCACACATGGTTGCCCGATGCGCACGTTGAAGCACCGACCGGTGGTTCCGTGATCCTGGCGGCCATCATGTTGAAGATCGGCGGATACGGTTTTATCCGGTTCAGCCTGCCCATAACCCCGGATGCGTCCGCTGCGCTGGACTGGCTGGTCATCGGCTTGTCATTGATCGCCGTTGTCTACATCGGTTTTGTGGCCCTGGCGCAACAGGATATGAAAAAGCTGATCGCCTATTCGTCCATATCACACATGGGTTTCGTGACACTTGGATTGTTTGTTGCCTTCTCAATTTTTCGCAAGACGGGTGGCGTATCCGGTGCTGCACTAGGTGTTGAAGGCGCGATGGTGCAGATGGTCTCACATGGTTTTATCTCGGGCGCACTGTTCCTGACCGTCGGCGTGCTATATGACCGGGTTCACAGCCGTATGATCAAGGATTACGGCGGGGTTGCAAATACCATGCCCTGGTTTGCCTTGTTTGCCGTATTTTTCCTGATGGCGAATTCGGGATTGCCCGGCACCAGCGGATTTGTCGGTGAATTCATGGTCATCCTTTCGGCTTTCCAGGCAAATTTCTGGTTTGCCCTGCTCGCAGCACTGACCCTGATCCTTGGCGCGGCTTACAATTTGTGGCTGGCTAAACGTGTCATATTCGGTGCCGTGGTTAATCACGAAGTGCAGAATTTAAAGGATATCAACATCCGTGAAGCAATGGTGCTGGGAACGCTGGCTGTTGCCATCCTGTTTTTTGGATTGTGGCCACAACCGCTGGTAGAAATGATGCAGGCGTCGGTGGATAACCTGTTACAACATATCGTTCAATCAAAGGTCATTTAACATGAACAGCGCCCAAATGTTATTAGCTGCTCCTGAATTCTGGGTCCTGACGATGGCCTGTGTCATTATGATCGTTGACCTGTTTCTACGCGAAGAACGCCGCGGGATTATTCACATGCTGGCCATGCTGACAGTGATCTTCGCTGCCATTATCACGCTGCGCGGTGATTACCTGGTTGACGGCATGCTATCGATGACGGCTTTCAAAGGAAGTTTCATCAGGGATCCGATGGGTGATGTGCTGAAAGTGTTCAGTTTCGTGATCATGGGCCTGATATTTACCTATTCGAAATTCTACCTCCGCAGTTTCAAGATGTTTCGTGCGGATTTCTTTACGCTCAGTCTTTTTGCCTTGCTGGGTGTCATGCTGCTGATTTCAGCCAACAGCATGTTGATGATTTATCTTGGCCTGGAACTGATCTCGCTTTCAGTTTATGCCCTGGTGGCTTTTGATCGTGATTCCGGCCGGGGTTCCGAATCCGCCATGAAATATTTTGTGTTGGGTTCAATGGCGTCCGGTATGCTGCTTTATGGCATGTCCATGATCTACGGCGCCACCGGCAGCCTTGTATTACCGGAAATTGCAGACGCCATTCACACCCGTGGTACTGACGATATATTACTGATTTTCGGTCTTGTTTTCGTGGTGGTAGGAATCGCTTTCAAATTCGGTGTCGTGCCGTTTCACATGTGGATTCCCGATGTGTATGAAGGTGCGCCTCCGGCGGTCACCCTGTTCATATCGTCGGTACCAAAACTGGCTGCATTTGCAATGGCATACCGGTTCCTGAACAGTGGTCTGGGTGACCTGCACCTGCATTGGCAGAGCATGCTTGCCAGCCTTGCGGTGCTGTCAATTATCCTTGGTAACCTCGCTGCTATCATGCAGAAAAACATCAAGCGCATGCTGGCCTATTCGACCATTTCCCACATGGGTTTTGTGATGTTGGGACTGCTTCCGGGGACTGCCTTTGGATATGGCGCTTCGATGTACTACGTCATTGTTTATGGCCTGATGTCAGTCGCATCTTTTGCCATGGTAATACTATTGAGCTCACGCGGTGTTGAGGCAGAGTTCCTGGATGACTTCAAAGGTCTGAATCAACGCAACCCGTTTTTTGCAGCCATCATGGGCCTGGTCATGTTTTCCATGGCCGGCGTACCGCCGATGGTCGGCTTTTTTGCCAAGTTGATGGTGCTCAAGGCGGTTATTGACGCGGGTATGATGTGGCTGGCGATCGTTGCGGTTGTATTCGCCGTCATCGGTGCGTTTTACTACTTACGGATTGTCAAATACATGTATTTTGATGATGCTGACAATGAAACCACGATCACCGCACCGGTGGATTTTGGCGCAGCACTGACATTAAATGGGGCAATGATTCTTGGCCTGGGAATATTCTCCAGCTCATTAATTGCAATTTGCATGACCAGTTTCGGACTCTGACAGACTATCATTGTCCGAAGCCGTATAAGCTCTTGTAATTAGTTCATTGAATCATTATCATGCCCTCCTTGCCGTTGCGGGGTGGAGCAGTCTGGCAGCTCGTCGGGCTCATAACCCGAAGGTCGCAGGTTCGAATCCTGCCCCCGCTACCAATATTTATCGAGGGTCCGGCAGGGCCCTTTTTTGTTTCATCGGCAATTGCCGGTGATCCCTTGCGACGATTGGATGGTGTGATGAAATAATGCTGTCGCATCCGCCCTTGCGGGCGTGATTGTGTAGGTTCCGGCAAATGCCGGGACTGATCGTCGGGGGCGTTGTTGCCCTTTTTTTATGCCCGGAGATAGAGGTTTGAGCGTTCAGAAACTGAATGAATTGTTACAGCCACTGGTGGAAGACCTGGGGTATGAATTTGTCGGGCTGCAATACAACAGCAACCCGAAGCACTCCGTGCTGCGTATTTATATCGATCATGAGAACGGTGTGGCTATTGAAGACTGTGAAACGGTAAGCCGGGAGACTGCGGCGCTGCTGGATGTGAAAGACCCGATCAGGAGTCATTACAACCTGGAGGTTTCTTCCCCGGGCCTGGATAGACCCTTGTTTACACCGGCACATTATCGGCAGTTTGCGGGCAGCACTGCACAGATTAACCTGTTTGCACCACAGGATGGCCGACGCAATTTTTCGGGCCCGATCCTGGGGGCAGATGAAAGCGGCGTCCGTATTGAACAGGACGGTGTTGAAGTGAAACTTGATTTTGGCAATATCGTTAAGGCAAAACTGGTTCCGGATTATGAAAAAATCCTCGCCGGTCATAAAACGAAATAATGGAGAACCAGGGGCGATGGCCCTGTACGGAGTTGAGAGCAGATGAGTAAAGAAATCCTTTTGGTTGTAGATGCGGTATCTAATGAGAAAGGCGTTGCTAAGAGTGTCATTTTTGAGGCGATGGAAGCGGCACTCGCGATGGCCACGGTCAAACGTCAGAATGATGAAATTCAGGCGCGCGTTTCTATCGACCGTGATACCGGTGAGTATGAAACCTTCCGTCGCTGGGAAGTGCTGGACGACGAGGAGGAGATTGAATCAGAAGATCACCAGATACTGCACAAGGATGCTCTCCAGCATAACCCTGAAATTGAAGTGGGTGACTTTATTGAAGAACCCATGGAAAACGTCGAGTTTGGCCGTATTGCCGCGCAGACCGCCAAGCAGGTCATTGTGCAACGCGTCCGTGAGGCCGAAAGGGAACAGGTAGTAGAGGCGTACAAGGACCGGGAAGGCGAACTGATCAACGGCATCGTCAAGCGTATAGAACGTGGCAATGTCTATCTCGACCTGGGTGGCAATGCCGAGGCATTCATCGCTCAACGCCATATGATCCAGGGTGAAACCGTGCGTCCGGGTGACCGTTTGCGTGCATTTCTTTACGAAGTGAAGCCTGAAATCCGGGGCCCGCAGTTATTCGCCAGCCGCACCATTAAAGAGTTTCTGATTACCTTATTCGAGCTGGAAGTGCCGGAGATCGGTCAGGAATTGATTTCCATCATGGGCGGTGCCCGTGACCCTGGCCGCCGCGCCAAGATCGCAGTTAAATCCAACGATCCGCGTACCGACCCGATCGGTGCATGTGTCGGCATGCGGGGTTCCCGCGTACAGGCCGTTTCCAATGAACTGGCGGGTGAGCGTATCGATATCATTCTTTGGGATGAAAACCCGGCCCAGTTTGTGATCAATGCCATGGCGCCTGCCGAGGTGGCTTCCATCGTCGTGGACGAGGAACGCCGTGTGATGGATATCGCCGTTGAAGAAGCCAGTCTGTCCCAGGCGATTGGCCGTGGCGGACAAAATGTAAGACTGGCCAGTGACCTTACCGGCTGGGAGTTAAATGTACTGACTGTTGAAGACGCTGACAAAAAGGGCGAGGAAGAGGCCGGTAAGGTGCTTAAGAACTTTATGGAACGCCTGGACGTCGATGAGGGTGTCGCCAATATTCTCGTGCAGGAAGGTTTCAGTAATATTGAAGAAGTTGCGTATGTTCCCGATTCTGAATTACTTGAAATTGAAGAGTTTGATGAAGATATGGTAACGGAGTTACGGCGCCGCGCGCGTGATGCATTATTGACGCAGCTGATAGCCAAGGAAGAGGCGCTCGATGACAACAGCCCGGCTGAAGACCTTCTCAGCCTGCAAGGAATGACCGAGCGGCTCGCATTCCGCCTGGCCGAAAACGGTACCCGCACACAGGAAGACCTGGCAGAGCTCTCAGTTGATGAATTGCTGGAAGTCGACGAAATGTCAGAAGAAGACGCAGCCGCATTGATTATGGCGGCGCGTGCCCCGTGGTTTGAAGAAGAGAACCAGGATTCCTGAAAAAGAGAACCGACAGGTTCTTCAAGGAGCAGAATATATGTCCCAAGTTACCGTTACACAATTGGCCGAAGTACTGGGTATCAGTGTTGATAAGCTGATCACCCAGATGAGTAAGGCCAACATCAAACTCACCTCTGGTGGTGATACAGTCTCCAATGATGACAAGAAAAAGTTATTGGCTCACCTCAGGTCAGCACATGGTAAATCGGAAAGTGATGCGACAGCACCTCGAAAGGTCACGCTAAAACGCAAGTCGATGAGCGAATTACGCATCCAGGGCAGTGGCCCGAGGGCGTCGACCAAGACCGTTAACGTGGAATTCCGCAAGAGTCGCACCTATGTGAAACGTGATGCCCTGCAGGTGGTTGATCCTGAGAGGGAGAAGATTCAGAAAGCCCTGGAAGAAGCCCAGGCACGGCGTGAGGCGGAAGAAAAAGCCCAGGCAGAAGCAGCGGAAAAGGCGCGTATTGAGGCGGAGGAGACTGCCCGCAAAGCGCTCGAGGAAGCCGCGCTGAAGGCCAAGGAAGAACAATCACTGCGCGAGCAGGAAGAACAGGCGGAAGAAGCCGCAGAGCGTATCAAAGCTGAGGAAAAAGAACGCAAAAAAGAAGAAGAGCGTATCCAAAAGCTGGCTGAAGAACAGCACAAGCGCAAAAAGGAACGTGCAAAACCGGCTACCCGTTATGGACGCCAGGAACTGCATGTCGAAGGAGGTGCTGCGGCCCGGCGGCGCAAACCAAGTAAACGTGTCAGCAACGTTTCACGGCCCACCGAGCACGGTTTCTCCAAACCCACCGAACCCGTGGTTCGTGATGTTTCAATTCCCGAAACCATTGTCGTGGCTGAACTGGCCAAGCTGTTGGCGATCAAGGCCGGAGAAATTATCAAGGTACTGATGAACATGGGCATGATGGTGACCATCAACCAGCCACTGGATCAGGACACGGCGATCCTCGTTGTAGAGGAACTGGGACACAGTGCTTCACCCGCAGAAGACAAGGGTATTGAGCAGGAACTGATTGCAGATGATGTCGAAATGGGTGATGAAGGTGTCGCAAGACCCCCGGTAGTCACCGTGATGGGACATGTTGACCATGGTAAAACATCATTGCTCGACTATATCAAGGCAACCAAGGTGGTGGATGATGAAGCGGGTGGTATCACACAGCATATTGGTGCTTACCACGTGACTACAAAGCGCGGCATCATTACGTTCCTGGATACCCCTGGCCACGCGGCGTTCACCGCCATGCGCTCACGCGGCGCCAAGGCCACAGATATCGTCGTACTGGTGGTCGCGGCCGATGATGGTGTCATGCCGCAAACCAAGGAAGCCATTCAGCATGCCCGCGCTGCCGGTGTGCCGCTCATTGTGGCGATCAATAAGATTGACCTTCCCGATTCAGATATCGAACGGATCAAATCCGAGCTTTCCCAGCAAGAAGTAATTTCTGAAGAATGGGGCGGCCAGGAATTGTTTGTACCCGTTTCAGCCAAGACAGGTGAGGGTATTGAAGACCTGCTCGAAGGTATATTGCTGCAGGCTGAACTGCTTGAACTCAAGGCCGATCCGAAACGACGCGCCCAGGGACTGGTCATCGAATCCAGCCTGGATAAAGGCCGTGGTCCGGTGGCAACTATCCTGATACAAAACGGTACCCTCAAGCGTGGTGAAATGGTTCTGGCAGGTCAGGAATTTGGACGTGTCAGGGCGATGTTTGATGAAACGGGTGCGCCAATTGAATCGGCTGGACCTTCCATGCCCGCAGAGATTCTCGGTTTGTCCGGTGTACCTTTTGCCGGCGACGAGGTACTGGTGGTCGCCAATGAAAGAAAAGCCCGTGAGGCCGCTTCCCAGCGTCAGGGCCGCAAACGTGAAAGCCGTTTGGCGCAGCAGCAGGCAGCCAATTTGCAGAACCTGTTCGAAAATATGGGTAAAGGTGAACAGCAGGTTGTTAACCTGTTGATCCGCGCCGATGTACAGGGCAGCGTTGAAGCTCTGAAAGATTCTCTGACAAGCCTCAGCAACGAAGATATCAAGGTCAATATCGTGGCTTCAGGTGTCGGTGCAATTACCGAGTCAGATGCTACATTGGCCCATGCATCCGGAGCCATCATCATCGGCTTCAATGTGCGTGCAGACGCCAGCGCACGCAGGGTTATCCAGGAACAGGAACTGGATCTGCATTATTACAGCATTATTTACGAGGCAATTGATGAAGTTAAGGCAGCCATCACGGGCTTGCTGGGTACCGAGACCAGGGAAAGCATTGTCGGTCTGGCCGAGGTCAGAGACGTGTTTCGTTCATCGAAGTTTGGTGCCATTGCCGGTTGCCTGGTCGTTGAAGGCCATGTCAAGCGTGCTAACCCTATCAGGGTGTTGCGTGATAATGTAGTGGTATTCGAGGGTGAACTGGAGTCGTTGAGACGCTTTAAAGATAACGTCACTGAAGTGGTTGCCGGTACGGAATGCGGCATTGGCGTCAAGACCTATAACGATGTCAAGCCGGGTGACCAGATCGAGTGTTTCGAACGGACCGAGGTCGCAAGAACCCTCAAATAAGGGGTACGAAGGAATATGCCACCAAGAGACTTTAAACGATCTGAACGGGTAGCGGGCCAGTTAAGGCGCGATCTTGCCAGGCTGATTCAGCAGGAAATAAAGGACCCTGAGGTGGGTTTCGTCAGTCTTTCTGATGTGGAAGTCACCCGTGACCTGTCGCATGCAAAGGTGTTCATCACCGTGTTTGAACCTGAAAAAGCAAAGGAAAGTCTGAAGGCATTACGTCGCGCCTCGACCTTTCTGCGTCTTCGGCTTGGGCAGGAGTTACGCCTGCGACATGTGCCGGAATTGCATTTTGTACACGATGATTCGGTTGAGCAGGGCAGTCATATGGACGAATTGATCGCAAAGGCCCTGAGAACTGACAAAGACGGATTTGAGGCAACGCTGGCCGACGCTGAAGAATCTGATCAGGAATAAGTGGGTCGCCGCAAACACGGGGTCGATATTCACGGTATTGTCCTGCTGGACAAGCCGGCCGGGATATCCTCCAACCGGGCCCTGCAAAAAGTCCGTGGGATATTCCAGGCCCGCAAGGCGGGTCATACCGGAAGTCTCGATCCCTTTGCCACCGGTATGCTACCCATCTGCCTGGGTGAAGCAAGTAAAACAGCCGCTTTCATGCTGGAAGCAGGTAAACGCTACCGTGCTACGGCGAGACTGGGTGTGGCGACAAGCACCGGTGATTTGGAAGGTGAGGTTATCCAGACCTGCGCATTACCCGAGATTGATCCTGGCAACATTGAGCAATCCCTTAAGCAGTTTGTAGGGGAGATTGAGCAAGTGCCGCCCATGTATTCCGCACTGAAATACGAGGGCAGACCCTTGTATGAATATGCGCGTGCCGGCATCGTTATTGAGCGCCCCGCGCGAACGGTTAAAATCCATCAGTTGGAAATAACAGGCTGGCAATCACCAGACCTGAGCTTTGAAGTGCACTGTTCCAAGGGAACCTACATAAGAACACTGGCGGAAGATATTGCAAAGGCGCTCGGAAGTTGTGCGCACCTGGTCGAATTGCGGCGTACGGTTGTAGAGCCCTTTGATAATTTTCCGATGCTGACGCTGGCGCAATTGCAGCAGGCACTGGAAGCTGGTGAGTTAATGGAGGCGTTGTTACCCATAGACGTCGGTTTGGCAGCCTGGCCACGTATTGACCTGGATTCAATCCAACAACTTAAATTCCAGCATGGCCAACAGTTGCCGCTCCCGGGTGAGAACCCGGATGCGGGAAAGGTCCGCGTTTACGGTCCGGACGATCAATTGCTCGGTCTGGCGGAAATGTCTTCGAACGGCATTTTAAAGCCATCCAGGGTTTTCAACCTTTGAGGAACGAAGTGCTCAGATCCCGCCACGCTTTTATACTCAAAGAGGCATGCCAGTACTTGTTTGCTGCAACTATGCCAGTTAAAATGAGCGGCTAACACAAGTCCGGGGCTACCGGTTTTTGTAAACTCCAGCACAATCCTGTGTTGTGAACGATCAAATATCACGGGGCTCTATTCATGGAGATGGAACCATGTCTATCAATGCAGAATCAAAAAGTCAGGTTGTAAGCGAGTTTAAACGCTCAGAGAACGATACCGGTTCTCCCGAAGTCCAGGTCGCACTTTTGACCGCAAGAATTCAACACCTCACGGATCATTTCAAAACACACAAACATGATCACCATTCCCGCCGTGGTTTGCTGCGCATGGTCAATCAGCGCCGCAGTCTTCTGGATTATCTGAAGAAGAAAGAAATCCAGCGCTATCGTGATCTTATTGAACGTCTTGGTTTGCGTCGTTAAACCTTTTTGTTCACTACCAAATGGCCATATCTGTCACAACAATCGTTCTGGCAGTGCTTGACCATACTTGAAGGAAATGCCTGAAAACAGGCGTAAAAGAGCCAGGTGGCTCTCACATAAAGCAGGAAATTAACGTGCAAAAACTTACAAAATCATTTCAATTCGGTGAACATACGGTCACCATGGAAACCGGCGAGATTGCCCGCCAGGCAACAACCGTTATGGTCAATATTGCCGATACCGTGGTCATGGTCGCAGTCGTTGGGCAAAAAGAGGCCAAACCCGGCCAGTCTTTCTTCCCTCTAACGGTCAATTACCAGGAAAAATTCTACGCTGCGGGGCGCATCCCGGGTGGTTTCTTTAAACGTGAAGGCCGGCCTACAGAAAAAGAGACGCTGACCTGTCGTATCATCGACCGGCCGATCCGCCCGCTATTCCCCAAAGGTTTTCTGAATGAAGTACAGGTGACAGCTAACCTGATCTCCTCCAATCCGGAAGTCGATGGCGATGTCCCCGCATTGATCGGAACGTCCGCTGCACTGGCGCTTTCTGGAATGCCATTCAATGGTCCGGTAGGTGCTGCCAGGGTCGGTTACATCGATGGTGAATATGTATTGAATCCGACGACTACCCAGTTGAAAGATTCCAAGCTGAACCTGATGGTTGCCGGTACCGAAAAAGCGGTCCTGATGGTTGAGTCAGAAGCCGATCTTCTTTCCGAGGAAGTGATGCTTGGCGCAGTGACTTTTGGTCACAACGCGATGAAGGCGGTCATAACGGCCATCAACGAATTTGTCGCTGAAGCCAATGTTACAAAATGGGAATGGGAAACACCAGCTGAGGATGCCGATCTGAAATCAAAGGTCGAAAGCATTGCCAAAGACGGTTTGGTTGCGGCTTATACCATTGCTAATAAGCTTGAACGCCAGGTCGCCGTCAGCGAAGTCAAAAAAATGGCGATTGAATCCCTGTGTGATGAGACCGACGAGAACGCGCCCTCTGCAAGTGATGTTGCCGGTGCATTCGGTAAACTGGAGAAATTCTTGGTCCGTGATCACATCCTGTCCGGTAATCCGCGTATAGACGGACGTGACGTAACCACCGTGCGTCCGATCACGGTCAAGCCCGGCATTCTACCCCGCACACACGGTTCAGCCCTGTTCACACGCGGAGAGACCCAGGCTATCGTCACAACCACCCTGGGTACAACCCGGGATGCGCAGCTTATCGATGCGGTCAACGGTGAATACAAAGACCCGTTTATGCTGCACTATAATTTTCCAAAATTCTGTGTAGGTGAAACCGGTTTTGAGGGTGGCCCGAAACGTCGCGAGATCGGTCATGGCTGGCTCGCACGTCGCGGTGTGACTGCGATATTGCCGAACATGGAAGATTTCCCATACGTTATTCGTATCGTTTCGGAAATTACCGAGTCAAACGGTTCCAGTTCAATGGCGTCTGTTTGCGGTACCTCGCTGGCATTGATGGATGCCGGTGTGCCTGTAAAAGCAGCGGTAGCCGGTATCGCCATGGGTCTGATCAAGGAAGGCGATCGCTTTGCAGTATTAAGTGACATCCTTGGTGATGAAGACCACCTCGGTGATATGGATTTCAAAGTAGCAGGTACTGCCGACGGCATCACCGCGTTACAAATGGATATCAAGATCGAAGGTATCAATGAAGAAATCATGAGGATAGCGCTTTCGCAGGCACAGGACGGTCGTAATTTCATTCTGGGTGAGATGAACAAGGTCATCAGCAAACCACGCAGTGAAATGTCCGAATTCGCCCCGCGTCTTGTAACGATCAAGATTCACCCGGACAAGATCCGTGACGTGATTGGCAAGGGTGGCGTTACCATCCGCAGCATCACCGAAGAAACCGGTGCGACGATCGATATTACCGACGATGGCACGATCACGATTGGTTCTGTAAATAAGGAAGCCGGTGATGAAGCCCGTAAGCGTATTGAGCAGATCACGGCGGATATCGAACCGGGGCAGGTCTTCGAAGGCAAGGTCATCAAGATCATGAACTTCGGCGCTTTTGTTTCCCTCGCACCGGGCCGCGATGGCCTGGTACATATTTCACAGCTCTCCGATGAGCGGGTTGAAAATGTAACCGACGTGGTAAAAGAAGGCGAAATGGTCAAGGTCAAGGTTCTTGAAGTGGACAAGCAGGGTCGTGTACGCCTGTCTATGAAAGAGGTCGGCAAAGACGATTGATCCGGCTTTTTGCCAGGCACTTCAGAAAAGCCCGGTTTATCCGGGCTTTTTTTTACCCGGGAAATGTCCAGGTGCACCCGCTCTCCGGCGAATGCCCGGGAGCGAGCGCTAGATGGCCTCCAAGGGTTACAATACCCCCTCAACCAGGGAAGCTACTAATGCACGCTATTATTCTCGCAGCCGGTCGCGGTAACCGCCTGGCCGAATTCAATCCCGATGGTCGGCCCAAGTGTCTGCTCGAATTTGGTGGACGAAGCCTATTGGCACGCCAGTTGGACATCCTCTTCCAATCCGGTGTCAGCAAGACCACGCTGGTGGTCGGGTATGAGGCTGATTTGATCATCGATCACGTGGCGACACTGTCTTCACGCCCCGAAATAGCATTTGTTTACAATCCGGCCTTTCTCGAGGGCAGCGTGCTCAGCCTGCTCGCCGCGCAGGAGGTCATGACCAGTGGCGACAGCGTGCTGGTTCTGGATGCGGATGTCCTGTTTCACCCGCAGATCATGCAAAGACTGGTCGATTCATCGCATCGGAACTGTTTTCTGATCGATCAGGATTTTACTGCAGGTGATGAACCCGTCAAAATCGCCATTCATAAAGGTCAGATGGTTGAGTTCAGAAAAGCCCTGCCGGCCGCACTGGAGTTCGACACGCTCGGTGAGTCGGTCGGTTTTTTCAAGTTCAACGCTGAATTTGCGACTAAAATCTTACGAACGTGTTCCGGTTACAATACGGAAGGCCTGCTGGATGCACCGCATGAAGAGGCACTGCGGGACGTATTGCTTGCTGAGCCATCGGCTTTTGCGTGTGAAGATGTCAGTGGCCTGCCATGGCTGGAGATTGATTTTCCGGATGATATTGAACGGGCGATCAAACAGGTGTTACCGGCTATCAGAAAAGATATAGCCGATTTTTGAACGGGAAGAAAAAACTGTGCGAAAGACCACCCAACTGAAAAACATGCTGAACTCCGGTCAAACGGAATTTATCCTTGAGGCCCATAACGGCCTGTCTGCGCGAATCGTGGAGGAAGCGGGGTTCAAGGGTATCTGGGGTTCCGGCCTGGCCTTGTCGGCCCAGCATGCGGTCCGTGATAACAATGAACTCTCCTGGACCCAGGTGGTGGAGCAATTGGAGTTCATGACCGATGTTACCGGTATACCGATCCTGCTGGATGGCGATACGGGCTATGGGGATTTCAACAATATGCGCAGACTCGTGCGCAAACTCGGCAAGATTGACGTGGCCGGTGTCTGTATCGAAGACAAGTTATTCCCCAAGACCAACAGCTTTATCCAGGGTGAGGCGCAACCGCTGGAAAACATCCAGACCTTCTG
>Ga0210074_1000338_pt1 | contig 17365 bp, 16 predicted proteins | sample China_Galinas_Co_FD_184860 | JGI IMG/M metagenome (GOLD analysis project Ga0210074, IMG submission 184860) | Wetland microbial communities from San Francisco Bay, California, USA, that impact long-term carbon sequestration -... | ecosystem: Environmental > Aquatic > Marine > Wetlands ... | reverse complement strand
AAAATAAAATTGAGATAATATTTAAAAATATTTATCCTCATCTTAAATCAATCAATAAAGTGATTACTTTATCTCGAAGTGGAACCGTTCTTGAAATCCTAAAATTGTTGAATGAGAAAAATCGAAGACTTCGCGTTATAGTTTGTGAATCAAGACCTAAATTTGAAGGGAGAATTTTCGCCAGGGATCTTGCAAATTCAGGAACTAAGACTGAGCTTATAACTGATGCAATGATGAGTTTATTTGTAACGAAAGCAGATATTGCTCTAATTGGTGCAGATGTGATATTGAAGAGTAAAAATGTTGTGAATAAGGTTGGGAGTAAATCACTAGCTTTATTATGCAGAGAATATAAAAAACCCTTATTCGTTGTTACTACAAAAGATAAAATTAGTCAAAGGAATACGTTTAAATCGAAGAAAGAAAATCCTGAGGAAATATTTAAGTCGAAGTCCGAAAATCTCAAAGTCAAAAACATATATTTTGAAGAAGTTGAAAAAAAACTGATTACTAAAATTTTTACAGATTAGAATTCTAAATGTGGATAAATTGTCTGCTCCTAATATGAAAGCGAATTGTTAATAAAACTGCAGAAGTTGTTAACCCAAGTAACAGCCCAATCCACACTCCCTGAACTCCCAATCCGAAAATAAAACCTAGCAGATAACCTATTGGCAATCCTACTATCCAATAAGCGATGAAAGTTATTGCTGTCGGAATTTTTACATCTGTTAACCCCCTTAAAATTCCGATACCCACAGCTTGTATCCCGTCAGAAATTTGAAACATAGCCGCAATAATCAAAAGTGAAGAAGCGTAAGATATAACTACTTCATCGTTTACGTATAGAGTTGGTAAAAAATTTCTAAAAAGGATAAATATCAAGCCTGAAATAAGCATAACAGATGAACCCAGAAGTAATGCAGTGAAACCCGCTTTGCGCGTTTCGGAAATATCTTTCATTCCGACTGCATTCCCAACTCTGATTGAGCCAGCTACAGAGATTCCTAACACAGCCATAAAAGAAATTGATGCAAGACTTATTGCGATCTGATGAGCTGCGAGCTGATTTGTTCCAAGCCATCCGACCATTACAACAGCAAATGAAAAAGCTCCAATTTCAAAGAAATACTGAACGCCACTTGGTAAGCCCAACGAAAGAATTTTTTTTATAACCGGAACATTGATACTTCTAAAATGGAATGAAACATCGTATTTTTTAAATGATTTATTATTCATTACATAAATGAGAAGTGCTGTTGCCATAAATACACGCGAGGCAAAAGTAGCCCATCCGGCACCATCAAGTCCTAAAGCAGGAAATCCAAGATTACCAAAAATAAATATCCAGTTTACAAAAGCATTCACCAGGTTAGCTATCAAAGTAATTATCATTGCAGGTCTCATCACAGATAAACCTTCGATGAATTGTTTATAAGTCTGAAAAAGAAGTAGCGGGAGTGAACTTAAACCAAGTATCCTCATATATGATACAGCCTGAATTTGAACTTCCTGAGGCTGGTCAAAATACTTGATTAAGTCTGCCCCAAGAATAATTACTAAAGAAATTAGGACAGAGAAGACACTGTTAACCAGAAGCGACTGTCTGAAATAAATTCCACAATCCTCAAATCTTTTTGCTCCAACAGCAATAGCAACCAGTGGAGTAACTGCCAGAGATAAACCAATACCTATGATGAGGATGAGAAAGGTCATTCCGTTACCCAGTGAAGCTGCGGCAAGAGGAGCCGGTCCAAGCTTACCCACCATAAGACTATCAACCACGCCCATCATAACGATTCCCAATTGCCCGATTATGACTGGATATGCAAGATTAATTGTACTTACGATATGTTTTTTCAATTCTATCATATATTTCAGAAAAGGTTGCTAAAATTACAGAAATAGAAGTAAATAAATGTGGGATTGGCCAAAATAGGTTTTTAAAGAAAAGTCCCGAAATAATCCGGGACTCTTCCAGGGTAGCATGTTTATCTGCTGTCTTGGGGGGGAATTCTTGTATGAATTATCAAATATCTGTTTGAAAAGTAATAGATGAATTAGAGTTTTGAAAGCGATTAGGGATGTATGGTCAATTTATTTGATTTAGCAACATATCAGTCCATAAAAGATGAACCGAAATTTTCCCCTCTGATCTGGAAAGTAATTAAGATGAAATGATTTTAATATGCGGAGAGGGTGGGATTCGAACCCACGGTACCCTTGCGAGTACACTACCTTTCCAGGGTAGCCAATTCAGCCACTCTTGCACCTCTCCGATTTTTAATATGCAAATATACGAACCGAGATTGAAACATTCAGTTTGTCGATGAGTAGTTATGTTGAAATTATTAAACGAAACAGAATTAATCGATATATTTGTGGTATAAATGTTATCCAATTCCAATGGAGAGGTGCCGGAGTGGTTTAACGGGGCGGTCTCGAAAACCGTTGTTCCGCTTGCGGAACCGAGAGTTCGAATCTCTCCCTCTCCGCAAACGATTTAGATAAATATAAAACCAAAATAAAAAAGCCGCTAATATTAGCGGCTTTTTTTAATCTATATAGTCCTTTTACGGATTTGCGTTTAGCATATCTATAGAAGTTTCAAGAAGTTGTTGAGCGTATTTTGTATTGTGTACACCTTCGCTCAAATCATGTTCAACAAAGAAATAGTTAAACATTGCTCCTGAGAGCCAACCTGGTGTAATAACTAAAGGATTGCTGCCACTAGCATTTACTAAACCTGAATTTGCATCAATCCATCCTCTGTTAACAAGCAGTGTATGCAGACTATCAAGCATTTCTTCAGTTTCTGTCTGCACGCCTTCATAATCAATTTCAAATGGTGCAGAATGGCAACCGGAGGTTAAGCAACCAGTCGTCAATTCCTGATCTTCACCATGAGTTCCTTCATATCTAATCATCATTGTGTGACCACCACCTTGACCGGTTCCAGCAATTGGATCAGCCATATGACAGACTTCGCAACCATCTTCTAAAATTAATGATGCATTTGTATGATAAGAATTTGAATAAGTTTCACCAGCAAATTGAAATCCACCGGTACCAGCTAACATCTGACCTTGAACTCCATAGTGAGGATACCATCGGCTTGATGTTATCGAAATTGGATCCGATGAATTTGGATCTGGTTCTGGACTTAGTGAACGTGTCTTATGACAAGCAACACAAAGATTTCCATCGCCATAATCAAAAGTAAAGTCTGGTACGCCAGCAACTGCAGAACTTATAACAACCGGATCAGTCGTTCTTAATGCGAAGTTAGCATTTGAGTGAGGAGAATGACATGCAAAACATCCCGGAGGAGATGCATTAACATTTCCAGTCACTGGTCTTCCCAATTGATCTTCTATAAATCCTTCGGTAGTATGACACATTGCGCAAGTCGATGAATTTCTTTCGAAGTCTCCACCAGCGGCATGTTTGGAAATTGCCCACTGGTATTTTCTTCCCCAAACATAGTACAAAGTATCATAGTCATAATTATGACACTGAGCGCATACTATGCCTTCAGCAAAGCCTTCCCAGTTGACGTATGAGTCTCCCGGAGGGCCTTGTGGTCCTTCTGGTCCTGCTGGTCCTTCTGGTCCTTCGCAGGCTATAAGAGCTACTAACAGCGTTCCAGCCATCAGTAATCTTATAAGATTTTTTATTTGGTTCATATAATTTACTCCTTTATAACTAGTTATGTTTATTTGAGTGTGAGTTAATAATTAATATCGCTTCCATATAGATTTAGCAATCCATCTATGTGCTTTGTCGGATTTATTATATTAAGATTTTGATCAACAACTCCACCGTGACACTGATAACAATTTGCATTACTTGGGTGAGTTCCACCCTCGGATTGTCTCTTAGGTAATGGATTCGACCCGTCTCCGTGACAACTTCCACACTGAGCGGTTGAAGGATCGTTCCAGACAGGTGCATTTTCAGTGTTCCCGTTTTTAAAGTAACCGTGGCAATAAGTATTTGAACAAGTTAGCACAGAATAATCGAACGAAGGATCGGGCATATAAAGTGGTAGTGAATCATCGTATTGCGAAGTATTAGGCTCATTGGTAACAGTGAGGCTTACCGGTCCGTTAAAAATTACCTCAGCCGGTTGGTCAGTGTCTATATGACCAGGTGTAAATAATCCTCCAGGTATATTATGGCATTCTGAACAAAGTACTGCTCTGCCTGAAGTATTAAATCTTAAATGATTTTGATGAGTGCCGACACCTGGAAAACTTGTAGATGTATTCCCATCAAGATCCCGTGGAGGCGCACTGCTTTCCAAAGTGCCATGACAGGTTGTACAATTCTCAGGACCCTGAGGAAGTACATGACATCCGAGACAAGACTGTTCAACTAAGCCACCTGAGTAATCTGGTCCGTGACAATCCTGACAAACCATCAAATTATAATTGTATTGCTTTACAAGGTTACCATGCCAGTTCGGTGAATTTATAGAATCAATTCCTTCGCTATGAACATTAACATACGGCGGTGGAGGAATATTCGTATCCAGATCACTGCAGCTGCTGATATAAATACTTAAAAAGAGTACTACTAGATAAAAAACTACGAATTTAATTTTGTTTCTCATTGTCCGGCTGCTCCATGGCAATATCCGCAAAAACCAATTCCTGCTGGTGAAGAAGGATTCTGACTTGTATGACAGTTATAGCAAATTGAGCTTTGTGTTGTGTGCCAATCACCATATTCATTATTCATATAATTACTAATGTGAGTTTTCGGATCGGTTCCTTCAATTCCATCGCTATCAAGATGACACATGCTACTGCAGGTAGGATCTGCACCCTGAATATCGTGGCAGGAAACACACTGCATCATATCCTGTTGCGCAAGGGTAGCATGGTCACCGCCGCCGCTTCCGACACCAAGGGTTGTAAATGTGGTTGATAAATGAGATGTTGGAACAATGCCACTCAAAGCAAAATCGTGATATTCAGACTGATGGCAACCGCCGCAAAATGTTTCTACCTGATGACAGGTCTGGCAGTTGGATGAACTTGATTTCGCATCAATGCCATGATAATAAACATAATTTAAATCGTTGTGCACTCTAACTATAATTTGTTCTTTTGCACCATCGATACCATTTGACGGCATATAAGGTGGATAAAAATCATCATAAGAATTATTCTCTGTAATGCTGGTTGTTGAAACGTGACATTCCTGACAAGTAGTATTATCGTGACACATCATACAATTAGCATTCATTTCCCAGGCTAAGAATTTATGACCACGCATAAAGTCATTATTTCTATGAGTAATTGGAGTTAAATTAAAAGTAGAAATATGACAAGACTCGCACGCATTATCAGCTAGTTTAACTTCATTATGACATCCTGAACAAATTTCCATTGATGGAAAAACTTCTGCACTTTCAAAACTATAATCAACTTTATCAAGCCCTTGATGGCAATTAGTACACTGCATTCCCATTACTGAATGAATTTTATGATTATAAATCAGCTCTGGTTCTTTCTGGATCAATTCTTCAAACTTGTCATCATAGTGGCAGGTATTACAATTATCAAAGTCTTCTACATCGTGACAATCGGAGCAGCTTTCGTGATCAGGGAATAAATCATCATAAAGCGTTATACTCTCTGATACACTTTTGTGACAATCTGCGCAATCAACTAAATCATAATGGAGAGAGTGCGAAAACTTGATAATGTCTTTATTGCTTTCAGCCAATTCCGAATCTTCTGCCACAAATGCTGCGAACACCAAAAAGGAGAGAGCAAGTAAAAATATTATAGAGTAAATTTTTCTTATCATATTTATTTACTTATGATAACGTTAAACCAGAAATTAATCTTAAAGAATAATCTCCAGTCGTTCTGATAAATTTTATTATTTAAATATTGTCCCTGCAAATCAAATGACAACATTCTGATTGGTCTGTAATTGAAGCCACCTAAAAGTGATGTGACTTCATTATAACTATCATCCGGTGTAAGTTTATAGTGTGTATACGAAAAACCCACGGACGGTGTTAGCAAACCTTCTAAAGTTGCAAATGCTGTATAAAAGGATATTGCATCCATCTCCCCTGCAAATCCGAAATTCTTTCTTACCATAACAGTTCCATATGGCGATTTCAATCCTAGAGAAACTCTTTGAGATGTTTCATCCTGATAAGTAACATTAGCAACTTTTCCTATAACAGTATATTTATCATCGATCAGATAGTCAGCACCTGCTTCAATTTCCCATGTATTAGCAAAATTGAAGACTGAGAATATTGAATTGTATCTTACCATCGGTTCCTGATAATTGTAGTAGAGCGTGAGTCCAAGATTCTTTATAGTTTCATATCTTCCAGACAATTCAATTCTTGAAGTAGTATTATAGTTTAAATCATAACTGTATCTTGCATTAAAATTATACTGACGTTGTTTAAAGTATGAAACTTCACCAGATAAGTATTCATACTCATTTGATTCGTTTTCAATCAAAACATTAATTGGATTTAATTCAGGATCGAGCCGAACTGCTTCATATGATTGACTTGGAAAGTGTTTGTTGATATACTTTGCCGCAAAACGCCAGCTTGTTAAAGCATAAACCGTAAACTCTCCACCTGCTACAAAATTATCATTGGAAAAATCTGCAATTTCCCATGCCTGATAAGGTGGAACGTTTCCTCCGTAATAGCCAAGAAGTTTAAATCCCTTATAATCAAATCCCAGAGTAGCCCCATCAAAAACTCCACCTGCAATACTACTGTAGAGAGGCTGGCGACCGAGCTTCAATGATACAACGTCCCACATTTTTTGAACATCTACATACAAATTATAGGTTCTGAATCGTGGATCGTCTATTAAAGTATTGGATACATCATATTCCAGATTGAATGATGATCTTAACCAGATATTATCTTTACCAAAATTAAATGTGAGCATCTGGTAGGTTCTGGCCTGCATGTATGCTGAACCTACTGTATCATTACGCTCAAATGTATAAATAGAGCTGGAAAATCTTCCATTAAAACTTTGTGCATAAGCGCCAACAATGAACCCGCTAGCTATCAGAAAAAGTAAAAGTCTTTTCATCTATTTATAATTTCAGTCAGTGATTTATTTTAATTCTCGGGAACAGGGTGCTTTATTTTATCCCACATGGTTTGAAAATTAAATTCAACGTATGTTGGACTTTCAGCGTTATGACATCCTATACAAAAATCTTCAATATTTTCTGGGATAAACAATCCGTTAGCAACTGCTTCTTCCCTGTTTTCCATAATTTTTTTGCTTTTGTAATCAGCTCCTGCACCATGACAAGTTTCGCACTGAACTCCATCTTCAACTTTGAATTTACTTCCCAGAAATTTTGCATCTACATTGTAGCCACTTGCATGGCACTTCAGACATTCTGGAGTTTCAACTGCTTTTGTATCAAAGCCCTTCTTTTTAGCTATCTGATCTGCTTTTTCAGATACTAGAGCATTGTAGGCCTGTGCGTGGTTACTATTCTCCCAAATAGAGAGTTGACTGCCTTGTTTTTCTGATTTATGACACATTCCGCAAGTACTGGCACCAACATAGCCATGTTCTGTTTGAGCAGAGATGAAAAAGAAAGGTAAGCTGATGATTACGATTAGGATTCTAATAAACATGATCCCTCCTGAAAAATTTTTATTTTTTGCCTATCCTATTTACACAATACCTAAAAAAAAACAAAGGAGAGCACAACAATAATACTCGAAACGTCTCTCCTTTGTACTAAGGAGGCTATGCCCTTCGAACTCAACTTTCGCACCAATTCATTTAATTTTTTATATAAAAATTCGTAATGATTTCAACGTTTTATTTAGTGATGATTTCCAACTATTGAGAAAAGACAATTATTTGTTCTCATACATTAGAATTGATAATGATTTCTAAGTTATTTTCTTATAATTACTAAGCAGACTGGATTTAAATAAGGTAGGAATTATAATCTAATTTAAGTTGATGAAAATACACTATGCTAAATTAATTAAGATGAATTTTTGAATTTGTGATATCAAATTTATTGCTTTTCTGATTAAACCCCTTTTAACTATCTTTTCATAAAGAAATAAAGGATGTTTTGCTATATGCTTAAAATTATTTTCATAATATTGACTTTTTATGTTTCCCTTTCAGCCCAGCAAAATGATGAGCATGTCTGGAAAGTTTTAAATGGTGATGATGGATCAAAATTCTGGTACGATGTTTCCACAATAGACACAATCAATGGTGATAAATTTAATGTCTGGGTTTTGGAAACATATAAACCGCCCAGACAATATGATGGTATCGATGGAGATGTATTCAGATCAAAAACATTGTATACGATTAATTTAACAACTGTTCGATACGGAATTCTGAAAGTCCAATATTTTAATATGACAAATCAGGAGATATTTTCATTCGACTACGATAACCCAATGCCTCCCGAAAGCATACGATACCCATATCCGGTAACAAATGATTCAAAACTTTTTTATCTGATAAAGGAACTATACGGACCAAATGGAGATCAAAATCAGCGGATGAATTAAATTAGATTTAATTTTAATACTAAGTTTCAATTTGGGTGTGAAGTAAAATCTCCTCCAAAATTCCAGAAACTTTTAAACATTGGGACATTACTCCAATATATACAACAGCTTTTCCGTTTACGTGAACTTCAAATGTTTTATCCCGGGCTTCAGCAAAAGAACATTTTGTTGCTTTAATAATTTGTGAGATCACCTCTTCAAAGGTATGCCAGTCATCATTGTATAAAACTACTTTGCTGCCTAATCCTTTATCGGATTTTTCTTCTTCAGTTTCTGCTATATCTGGCGCCTGCTTCGTTGGTATATCCATACCGTGAAAATAAATATTAGCACTTTAATATTAAAACTCTTAAGCAAGGCAATAAATAAGACTTAGTTGTGAGAATTAATTGCTTTTATTTTACAGCGTCTATATATTTTGAAAGTAAATAAAGCAATAAAACGGAGAATAAATGAAAATAGTTGTTTGTGTAAGCCACGTTCCGGATACTGCCACTAGAATAAAAGTTGGAAGTGATGGCAAAACTATTGACCCTTCAGGCGTTACTTATATCATAAATCCCTACGATGAATACGCGGTTGAAGAAGCACTAAAGACCAAAGAAAAAATTGGATCAGGTGAAGTAAACGTTATAAGTCTTGGATCGGAACATAATAAGGAGACAATAAGAAAGGCTCTTGCAATGGGAGCTGATGGTGGAATTCTTCTTAAAGATGATACTCTAAGAGACTCAATTGGAGTAGCGAAAGCACTTGCAGAAGAAATTAAATCATCGGGGGCTCAACTTGTTTTTATGGGGAAACAATCAGTTGATTATGATAACTCAATTGTTGGACAGCTAACTGCAGAATTAATCGGTTACAATTGTGTTCCGGTTTGTGTAAAACTAGATATGGATGGAGATAAGATAACAGCAGAACGTGAAATTGAAGGTGGAAGAGAAATAATTGAGACTTCACTACCTGTTATAATAACTTGTCAAAAAGGTCTTAATGAACCACGGTATGCATCACTTAAAGGAATAATGGCTGCAAAGAAAAAAACTATTGAGGAAAAAACTCCTGAGCCATACTCACCAACAAGTGAAATAATTAAAATTCATTTGCCACCAGGTAAACAGCCGGGTAGAATAGTAGGCAGTGATGCCTCAGCTGTGCCCGAATTGGTGAAATTGTTAAAAGAAGAAGCAAAAGTAATATAAAGGAAATTTTTAAATGACAAATAAAATATTAGCAGTTCTTGAACAGAGAGAAGGTCAGATAAAAAGATTTGGATTTGAAGCCGCAAGTGCAGCAGCAAATCTTGCAAAAGAGTTGAATGCTTCAGCCGAAGCTGTGGTAGTTGGTAATGAAATATCAAATATAAATGAGATATCAAAATTCGGAATAACAAAAGTTTATCATTTGAAAAATCCTGATTTAGCAATCTATTCATCAACAGGATACACAGATGCAATATCCGGTTTTGCTAATGAGGCAGGTTACAATTTAGTTGTAATTTCAAATACAGCACTTGGAAAAGATCTGGCTCCTAGATTAGCCGTTCGGTTAAATGCTTCGTGTGTTGTTGATTGTATTAAGTTTAATGTTTCCGGTAATGATATAGTTTTTACACGACCGACATATGCCGGTAAAGCATTAATTGACGTGAAACTTTTAAGCGAAAAGAAGATTATAACCATCAGGCCAAATGTATTTAAAGCTGAAGTTGTGGAAAATGCCTCTCCTGCTGAAATTGATGTTAAGGAAATTGCAGATGTGAATCTTAAATGTAAAGTTGTTTCATTTAAAAAATCGGAAGGTAAACTCGATGTTGCTGAGGCTGATATAATTGTCTCAGGCGGCAGAGGTATGAAAGGTCCGGAAAATTTCCATCTGATTGAGGAACTAGCTGATTCACTGGGAGCTGCAGTTGGTGCATCACGAGCTGTTGTCGATGCAGGTTGGAGACCGCACAATGAACAGGTTGGACAGACGGGTAAAACTGTTTCACCATCCCTTTATGTTGCATGTGGGATTTCGGGTGCAATACAGCACCTTGCGGGTATGTCCTCATCAAAATATATTGTGGCTATCAATAAAGATAAAGATGCACCGATATTTAGTGTTGCTGATTATGGAATTACCGGCGATGTATTTGAAATTATTCCTGCATTGACGGCAGAAATAAAAAAAATTAAACAATAGAAATAAAAAAACGGTATTGCAAAAAATCCCTTGTGAAATATTAGGTCTCTCTTCAAGTCCTGCCACCGGTGGAGCGTATGCTATTTTGCTGAAAGAAGTTGACGGCAAAAAACGGTTACCCATCATTATAGGTGCGTTCGAAGCTCAGGCTATTGCTTTAGAAATTGAAGGTATAAAACCACCGAGACCGCTTACCCATGATTTACTAAAACAATTGACTGACAGTCTCGGTGCAACTGTACTGGAAGTAGTAATTGATGAATTAAGAGATAATACTTTCTATGCAAAAATAATTTTAGAAGTTTCAGGATTTTCTCAGGAATTAGATGCAAGACCCAGCGATGCAATTGCACTTGCAGTGAGAACACAAGCACCGATATTTGTAGCTGAGACGGTGATGGAAGCTGCTGCATTCGTTCCTACAGATGAAAATGAAGAAACGTCAACAGTTCATAGCACTACTGAATCAGTTGAATCCAAAGCGCCACCTACAAAGGAAGCCAAACTGGCAACTCTGCATAATAAACTCAGGGAAGCAATCGAAGGGGAAGAGTATGAAAGAGCAGCAAAAATAAGAGATCAGATAAAAAATCTGACAAGTGAAAATTAGAGTTTTTTAATTAAATACTTTCTGACCAATCTTACATTCCAGACAACGTTCTTTTACACAATAATTTCTGAATAATTCAATCATTGCCTGGTAATTGACACTGCGGCGAGATGCTTTTTCCAATCCAAGTGTCGTTTCCACCTGCTCAACAACCATATTAGATCCATACTGGGTATAATTTAAATATAATTGTTTCACTCGTCTCGCATTATCCTCAAAGTCAAATATTTCAAAGTATAAAATCAGAATCGGGAAAAGAACATTTATTATTATTTCATCTGCTCTCGATACGCCGATAAAGTAATTTAATTTTTCTGCTGATGGTTTATCAAAATTATAATAATCTGCCCAATATCCTTGAGCATCGATAATAATGTGATTACGTAGAATGACATTAGCTTCTTTTACTGTTCTGTCCTCATCGAAATATTTTGTCAAACTTTTAAAGACATCATTAGTCAGGAAATGTGTTAATAGACGCGCACCTCCGCTCAATCTGATTGTTGGGAAGTTTTGTGGTCTGGTCTTGAAAAAATTCCAATCTTCTTTAGAAAAATATCCTCCATCATATTTATGTTTTACCGAGTTCCAAACTTCAGTTAATTGTCTTAAATATTCTGTTGTTGCTTCTTCTTTATATTTAGTTTTCTGTGGAATAATTCCACTTACGTTAAACAGTGCACTTTCAACAATGAATTCAAAATTTTCATCTGTGCGAAAGTTATTGAGGAAAGATATATTTATGGATTTAGCCATCTTCAACATGATCTCTTTATTTCTTAAATAGCCAAGTGCCTCGAAAATCATTTCATAAATTATTTGTTCCCAAATATGAGTATCACTGAATTGAGACTGGCTATATTTCCTATTAAAGTAATCTTCGCCAAAATCATATTTAAGAATAGGTTCCCTGATGTTCATCTCTTTTAAATAAATCATTTCTTTCATTCGGTCAAGTACACGTTTAGATTTCTTTTTTAGTCGTTCAATTCCCAACTCAGCTAAAAATTCCAACTTTTCTTTTTTATGAACTGAATCGTTTCTGCCATAACACGGCATTTCAAATTTTCTGTTCTGTTTTTCTGATTTGACTGCTTCAACCAGGAGCGAATGAAAGTTTCCTTCAACAACATCAAGCAGGCATATGGAATGTATCTTCCGTCCATCCTTTGCAGAAACAAATGGTTGATGCTTATCCTTTGAAACAACAACGTGAAGAATTACTTTATTGTACTTTTTATCGAAGTGGTGCCCGTGCGATTTCCAATCTGATTGCCATGTATCAATTTCCACATCGCCAAGGTAGGTAATATTCCCAAATTTAATACGTGCGTTAAGAAAATCTGGACCTGCGGAGTCTTTGTTATGTGTACCTGTATCAATTATCTCTATCTCCTGAGAATCGTCACTTAATAAATCATTTCTGAAATTTCCCACTTTCCATATTTCATATATTAATTTCTCATTCACGCTCATAACTCAAAATTAGTTAACATTTATATCAAATCCGACATCTTTACTACAAGATATTTTCTTTTGATAAAATAGAAAGGATAAAATTTAGTGGTTAAAATCTGGGCGAGCTAAATCAAATCGGATGAGGAAATATTTCTGAGAAGAGAAATTAATTTCTTTGAATTTCGGCAACAGAGTTATTTAACTTTATTAGTTCATTTTTTGCAGCTTCAGCAAAATCCTTACCTAAACTTTTTTGGATGATACCACGACTGACATTAATTAAAAATGAATTTTTGCCGGAACTAAATAATGTCTTGCACACTTCCTGCAAACTTCCTCCCTGAGCTCCTACACCCGGAATTAGCATTGGCAATTTTCCAATATTGGACAAATTCTCTTTGAGTTCATTTAGGTTTGTAGCGCCAAATACGATTCCACAATTCGAATTCAAATTCCATTTATGAATTTTTTTAAGAACTGATTGGTAGAGAAATTCTCCTGATTGAAGAAATTCCTTTTGGAAATCGTTCGCCCCAGGATTTGAAGTCAATACCAGAATAAAATTTAATTTTTCATTGTAATTAAGAAATGGTTCAAGTGAATCTTTCCCCATATACGGATTCAAAGTTGCTGAATCAAAATTAAAATGCTCAAAAATTGATCGTGCATAGAAAGAGGAGGTGTTTCCGATATCCCCTCTTTTTCCATCAGCAATAGTAAGAATATTATCTGGGATGAATGCTAGGGTTTCCTCAAGACTCTCGAGCCCCTTTATTCCTTCACTTTCATAAAAAGCAAGGTTTATCTTGTAAGCTGCAGTTAGATCTTTTGTAGAAGCTATTATTTCTTTATTAAACTCAACGACAGGTCTATTTATTGACTGCAAATGCGATGGTAATTTTTTTTGGTCGGTATCTAATCCGACACAAATAAATTTTCCTGAGCTATTTGCTTTGCTTAGTTTTTCAAATGCAGTCATAAAATAATAATTAAGTGTAGTTCTTTCTTGTGCGATATAAGTTTGCAAGGATTCCAAGCATAAACATACTAACCAGAAGTGAGCTTCCACCGTAACTTATAAATGGTAAAGGGATTCCGATTACAGGTAATATTCCCACTACCATTCCAAGATTAATTATAAAGTGAATCAAATAGACTGAAAGAATACCTATTGCAACAAGTCCGAGAAATTCATCTTTTGTATTGTGACTTAATTTCAAAATTCTTAAGAACAGGATAAGAAAAACGGACAACACAATTATGCTACCAATGAAACCAAACTCTTCACCGACGACACAGAATGCGAAATCGGTCCATTGTTCTGGGATGAATTGTAACTGGGTTTGGTTTCCGGCAAGAAATCCCTTCCCAAACAATCCGCCTGAACCTATTGCTACTTTCGCCTGAATTGTATTGTATCCCGAACCAAGCGGGTCGGCATTTGGGTCGAGAAATGATTGTATCCTTCTTTGTTGATGTGGACTTAAAGCGTGATAAACGTAATCAGTAAAAAATCCACTGGATAATCCTATTGCAAAAATAGAAGCACTGAAAAAAAGATTTTTCTTGAAAGATATCAAAGCAACAATAACAAGTAACAATGCTAGTACAAAATAAATTGTACCAAAGATTGCAGCAACAGCTACAAATGCAGGTGAAAGCACAACGAATAATGAAAACGAACTTATTCCTTTCCAAAAAAACATCATCAGGATAATTACCACAAAAACAATCGAGGTGCCCATGTCTGGCTCGAGTAGAATTAAGAGTACAGGAGTAAATCCGATCGCCAGAGTTATTATTATATCTTTGAATGAATCTATATCTGAATTATTTCGGCTAAGGTATGAAGCAACTGCGAATATTGTTGCAATCTTTGCGAATTCAGATGGTTGAAAACCAAATGAACCAACCACAAGCCAACTTTTTGAACCCGATATTTGCTTACCCATCGCTAATACAGCAATCAATAATAAAAGAGAAACAAGATATGTGGGTATTGCCAGGGATTTAAAAACATTTGTTGGCAAAGAATACACAACAAAAAATAAAATGAATGAAAATATCCCCCAGACAATTTGTCTTTGAAAATTTTCCTGTGCAAAAGTATTATTAACAGTAGAACTATATATTGCCAACAAACCAAATCCAAATAAGATCAGAGCTGGAAGAAATAATCCGAAATCAAATTTATCTTTTATATTGTAATCAATTCTCAATGTATTAGTTCGCTTTAATGTTTATTAACTGCCGCAATTTCACTTTTAATTGGTTTATTTTCGCCTTTAAAACTATCAAGATATGCTTTGATAACCTTCTGAGCTATTGGCGCTGCATGGGTACCACCAAAGCCAATATTTTCAACTAAGACGGCAATTGCAATTTTAGGATTCTCATAAGGTGCAAAGCCAACAAACCATGCATGATCTTTTCCATGTGGATTTTGTGCTGTTCCTGTTTTGCCGCATATCTCAATATCGGGTAGCTTTATGTGGGTTGCTGTGCCGTGTCCGTTTACCACTAAAAACATTCCTTCTTTTACAATATCGAGGGATGATTGACTTACTCCTGTGTTTATCTCCTTATATTCGAGTTGGGTCAATTCTTCTGTTTCTGGATCAATATAACCTCGGACGACATGCGGGACTTTTGATTTTCCATTATTTGCTATTAGGCTTACGTATTGCACCAACTGAAGCGGAGTAACACTAACTTCACCCTGACCTATGCCAAGACTAGCCATAATACTTTTGGGCCAATTATCACCGTATCTCTTTATGTAGTAAGCTTCATTTGGTATCAGTCCCGCAACTTCTTCTGTTAAATCTATACCCGTAGCATTTCCAAATCCAAAACGTGTAGCATAACTTTTCCAATTATCCAAACCAATTTTATAAATCAATTTATAAAAAAAGGTGTTGCAGGATTTTTCGATGGCAGTAACTACGTTAACTGTACCATGACTTCCGTGACATTTAAAAAATCTTCCATAAGTAAATCCGCCTGTGCAGGTTATTGTCCATGATTTATCGATAACACCCATATCAAGTGCCGCTATTGCAGCTAGCATTTTAAATGTGGATCCGGGAGGATGAACAGACATTGTTGCGCGATTGAACAACGGCGTTGCAGGATCACTGTAGATAGTATCTAAATAACTTTTTGGAGTGAAATAAGAAAAACGATTCAAATCATAATCGGGTGCACTAACCATTGCAAGAATCTCACCTGTTGATGGTTCAATAGCGACAAGGGCTCCTCTCTTTCCTTCAAATTCTGCTTCTGCCACTTTCTGTGCACTAGCTTCAATACTTAATACAAGATCATTCCCCTTTTTTGGCGGAATGTCTTCCCTCCCTTCCTGATATTTACCAATTCGTCTTTGCTTTGAATCGACGAGGATATAACTATACCCTCTGACTCCACAAACTAATTTTTCATACGTTTTTTCTATTCCATTGTTACCCACATAATCACCAGGCTTATACGATTCTTTCTCCTTGGTCAATTGTTCAGGAGAAATTTCTTTAGTATATCCGAAAGTATGGGAAGCAATTACTCCCTCCGGATAAAACCTTTGCATTTCAATTATATAGTCAACACCATCAAGATGATCTGAATTTTCTTCGTACCAAGCGATAACCCGAAAATCAACACCTTTCCTGATTTTAACGGGAAGGAATTTAGAGTATATCCTGTTTTTAAGAAGTACATTTTTGACATAACCGGGTTCTGTTCCCAAAACAGACTCCAGTACTTTGTTCAGACTGGTATCGTAGTAAGCTGGGGTAATTCTTAATGTATATGCAGGATTATTGCTTACAAGAACTTTATAATTTCTGTCATAGAATATCCCGCGTAGTGGCTGAAGTTCAAGACTTTTAATACTGTTATCGGTCGATTTTTTATCGTATTCAATTCTATAGAGAATTTGCATTTGGAACAATCTACCCGCCAGAACAACCATCGTTGAAATGATCAGGAAATAGATTATAGTTCTTCTTTTAATTGATCCGAAATTTTCTGTTTTCAATCGAAAGCTCTTTTATATGGTACAATCACAACTAAAATACTAACTAATGATGTATAGATTGAAGGCAATAATGCGTAATTAAAAAGTGCAGTCAGAAAATTTGTATTGAAATCAATTACGGTAAAAAATGAAAATATTATTGTGTCGATCAACGCACTTAAAAAAACTACAATTGTAAACGAATAAGTGTACAGATATTTATCAAGTTTTGTTTCTCCGGAAAAATATCCTGCGACAAAACCCGCAACTGTCATTGAAAGCATACTACCACCAACTAAATTCCCGGATATAAGATCATACAATAAACCATACCAAGCTCCGGTAATTGTGCCGTAGATCTGACCGTATGCAATTGAGAAATATACCACGGCGACGAGTAACAAATTGGGAATAACTTCCTGAATTGAAATAAACGGAACGACAGTAAGCTGAATTAAAACAACCGGAATAAAAACAAGTAACGGTATGAAGTATTTGATCTTCATTATCTATTATAAAAATTTAACTC
>Ga0210074_1000337_pt1 | contig 17370 bp, 16 predicted proteins | sample China_Galinas_Co_FD_184860 | JGI IMG/M metagenome (GOLD analysis project Ga0210074, IMG submission 184860) | Wetland microbial communities from San Francisco Bay, California, USA, that impact long-term carbon sequestration -... | ecosystem: Environmental > Aquatic > Marine > Wetlands ... | reverse complement strand
AACACTGCAATTAGACAGAAATTTAAGTAAAAAATAAGAGTATAAGCATGAAAAACATAATAACCTATTTCGTTTTATCTCTTTTCATCGTTCTTCAGGTAAACGCCCAGGAATATTGGGAAAGAAGATTCAAAACTTACCAGAATCCTGATGAGTTAGTAACAATGTCAGAAACACTTCCCTTCAATCAGGCAATTGAATTGCTTAGTAAGGTAAGTGAAAGTGTTTCGGGAAGAAGGATTGTTTCAACATTACAAAGAACAGATCCTATAGGCATAGAGGTAATTAATATGCCTTACGATAAGGCGCTGTTGATGATAGTTAATTTTGCCGGTATGGAATACGAAATGAAAGAGGATGTGATCATTGTAAGATCCAAGTCCAAGGAAGAGGCTAACAGAGATCCGAATACTTATGCTTCACCCACACAAAGAGAAGTAAAAATATCAGCTCTCTTTTGTGAAATTGATGTTGCAGAAGCACGAAAAATTGGTTTTGACTGGAGATTTTTAATGTCTGGTAGCCAGACAAATATTGCTGGTAACTTAAGAACCGAAACAGAACGAGATCCTAATGCACAAGCAGGAGGACAATCGTCGCAGCAGGGACTTCAACCGGAATTTAAGCTTGGTGTGAATTCTGCCTTCCAGATTGGAGACTTCTTTGGTCAGGCAACCGCAATTTTCAAATTCTTTGACGAAACAGGAATTGGAAATGTAATTTCAAATCCAAGTATAGTTGTTAGGGACAGAACGGAAGGTAAAATTCAGGTGGGTGTGGACTTCTCTGTTAAGACAAGAGATTTTGCCGGCAACACAACTGAGCAATTTTTCCCAACAGGTACCATTATTATAGTTACACCATACATTTATAAGGAAGGTGGACTCGAATATGCATTGTTGGATATTGGGGTAGAGCGTAGTTCATTTACAACTAGCGAACTTCAAACTGAAATTAGAAAGACAACTGCTGCTACTCAAGTTCTTATGCTCAATGGTGAAGAGACAGCTATTGGTGGATTATTCCTGAACGAAGAAGTGATTACACGTGTTGGCATTCCATTCCTGAAGGATTTACCATGGTGGGTATTCGGTATTCGATACTTAACCGGTTATGATCAGACCATTACCAGAAAAAAAGAACTTGTCATTCTACTTAAGATGGAACTTATTCCAACATTGCAGGAAAGATTCGAAAATCCGCAGTGGGATAATGTGCTCCAAAAAGAGCTTGAAGCTGGTAAGAACCGTATAAAGTATTATGAGTTCAACGAAGGATCTGATGCTAATCCTTAATGGAATCGATTCTTATAGTTGATGATGATGTTAATTTAAGTAACCTGCTGGCAGAAGAATTAAGCGAAGCCGGTTATAAAACAGCTTGCATTAATGAAAGTGAAAATGTTCTAGATTTTCTGAAAGAAAAAGTAACCGATATAATACTCCTCGATCTTAACATGCCCGGTAAAAACGGATTTCAGATTCAACAAGAAATCAACGATTATCCGGGCATCAAACCTAAAGTAATCATCTTAACTGCACATTCAGACGTAAAAAGTGCCCTCACTTCAGCGAAGTTAGGTGCTTCCGATTATATATGTAAACCGTTTGATTTTGGCAGACTTCTTGCTTCTATCAGAAGGATAATTAATAAGTAATTTAACCTCCTTCAAAGTAGCGTAAATGAAGATTAGCCTTAGAATATTGTTAATCAATTTTCTGATTGTAGTACTGATAGTTGGCAGTTCCTTCTTTGTATTTTACAACATAGTTTATGATGTCCTCACTTCGATTCAAACCCGTAATCTAAGACAATCAGCAAATAACTTTGTTTATGTGTATAGAAACCTTCAATCTGAAATTGAGGATGATTTTGCTTCTGTTGTTAACAGAGGGTTTGATAATCTATGGAAAGAGCGAAAGCTTCAATTAAAGAATATTGATTTTATCCTCCAGGTAGATAAAGATGAATTTATATCAAAACACCTTACCAAAGATTTTCTGGTTATTCCCGAGAAAGAATTCAATTTAAGGGACTTTCAAAGTTACAATCCCTACCTGCTGCTGATGAATTATGAAACTAGCGATGGGAAAAAATATGTCTTCGGAAAAGTAATCAACAATGCTGTGCTAACTGACATTTCACAGAGAATTAATTCTGACATAGCATTAATTTGGAATGGCTACACCGCAGACTTTTCTAATCAAACGGCAAACCAGAAGTATTTATATGTCTTGAGTCAGGCAGTTGACGATCTTAAAAAGAAAAATAATTTTGATTTGTATTTACAAGGTACGGAATCACAGGATATATTGGCGACAATTTATAATCCACCTATTACCGACGAGCAGGACAATCTTTATTACCTGATATTTAGCACATTTGCAGAAGCCGGAGAATTAAGAGGCACACTTAAAAGTATTTTTATCATCATCGGGTGTGTTGGTATCGCTCTGTCATTAATTTTTACTTTGGTATTCACTGACAAATTCAGAAAACAGGTAACGGAATTAAGTAAGGCTACGGAACAAACTTACTCCGGAAAGTTTGATTATAAGATAGAGATTAAAAGTAAAGATGAAATCGGGAAGCTTGGCATGGCATTTAATAAAATGCTGGATGAATTAAAGAAAAAAGAAATTGCGAAAAATGAATATGCAGATTTTATCACTTTGATTAATCAAAATCCAACTCTTAAAGAAATTTCGGATGTTGCATTAAAGAAGATAATAGACACAGGTGATTTTTTAATTGGTGGATTGTACAGCGTTGATGATAGGATATCACTTATATCGTCATACGGTTTAAATACAGAACACACCGACAAACCAGGCATTTCAGAATTTTTCAAAAAAGTACTTGAAACAAAAAAAAGTCTAGAGCTCTTTAATGAGGAAGAACTTCCGGTTGTTTCTACAGGACTGGTTGATATAAAGATAAAATACCTTCTATTTCTACCTATCGTTTATAATAATAAATCTGTTGCTATTTTAGAACTTGGCTCGCTAAGCAAACCACGTGAAGAGGTCCGGGATTATCTTGAAAAAATAAAAGACCAACTTGCGATCGGGATTACAAATGCAAGAGCTTTATTGCAACTGGAAAAACTTGTTGTTGAATTAAAAAATCTTAATGAAGATTATCAAAAACAAAACATTCAAATTAAAGAACAGAATGAAACCTTATTGCAGCTTCATAAAGAATTAAAAGTTCAAGCCGCAGAGTTGGAGAAGCAGAAACAAAAAGCTATGGAACTAACCGATGCAAAATCAAAGTTTCTTGCCAGCATGTCTCACGAATTAAGAACACCGATGAACTCAATTCTTGGATTAACAGAATTAATGCTTGAAAAGGTTGGTCTTGAACCAAAGAACAAAGAAAGACTTGAGGTAATTCTTAGCAGTGGTAAAAGGCTTATGTCATTAATAAATGACATTCTTGACCTATCTAAAATCGAAGCCGGAAAAGTTGACATTATATATGAAGACGTAGTCCTAGAGGAAATTATTATAGAGGTCTCTGCTGCAACATCTATGCTTGCGAATGAGAAGAATATCAATTTTGAGGTTATTAAAAAAGTTGATACCAGTACTATAATAAGTGCAGATCGGGGAAAGGTGGTGCAGGTATTGATAAATTTGTTGGGTAATGCTGTTAAGTATACTGATAAAGGAAACGTAATATTAAAAGTATCTGTTCGACATGATCAATTAAATTTTGAAGTAATTGATACAGGCATAGGGATTCCGAGCGATGAGATTGATTTAATTTTTGAAGAGTTTACACAATCAAACAGTTCAATATCAAGAAAAAGGGGAGGAACAGGACTCGGACTTGCAATTAGTAAAAAGCTGGCAGAAATGCTTAATGGAGTTCTTTCGGTTAAGAGTGAATTGAATCTGGGGTCCACATTTACTTTCTCAATTCCATTCATACAGAATAAATCAAATTTCCAAAAAGAATATTCAGAAAATGTTGAAAAAATTTCTGTTTTGGAAAGTCAGAAGGAACCTGAATTAATAACTGATGGTTTGAAAGAAATAAGTTCGGTTTTTAAATCAGATTTGGCAAAAAGTGAATCAAGTGATATTCAAACCGGTGGCGAAGAATCGCAACTGGAAATTTTGATTGTAGATGATGATCCCAATACATTATTTACTTTAGCAGAAATAGTTCAATCAATTAATTGTAACTCTATAATCGCCCACAATGGTAAAGAGTGTCTGGAACTATTAGAGACAAAAATTCCTGACCTTATTCTTCTGGATATTATAATGCCTGAAATGGATGGCTTTAAAACAATCAGCCAGATTAAAAAAAATAGCAGATGGTCTGATATTCCCGTTTATGCGGTTACAGCTAAGGCAATGAAAAACGACAATGAAATAATCTTAAAACATGGTTTTACAGACTATATACCAAAACCAGTTAATCCAGCGCTTGTTACATACAAAATTCAGTCGCTGATAACACAATTAAAGACAACCTGAAATGAAAAAGATTCTGATAATAGATGATTTGCCTGAGAACATATTTATCCTGCAGGACAGGCTGACGCAGGAGGGCTACGATGTAATTACAGCTTATGGTGGCACTGAAGGACTAGAAAAAGCCTATTCAACATTGCCCAATCTTATATTGCTCGACGTAATGATGCCGGATATGAATGGTTTTGAAGTTTGCAAAACTTTGGTAAATGATGAGAGAACAAAACATATCCCGGTGATTCTTGTAACAGCAAAAGCAGGTGCAGAGGACACAAGAGAAGGTCTTGAAGCAGGCGCATTCGATTACATTAAAAAGCCATTTAACAGAATTGAACTTATGGCGAGAGTTAAATCTGCGCTTAAACTTTCTGAAGCAAATCAGCAGCTTCTGGAAATCGAAAAACAGACTACATACATTGCAACAATTGTAACTGCAAATCATAAAATAAAACAACCACTTACCTTGCTTAGTCTTTCGTCTGCTGCAATTAAAAAGGAACTTGATAAAGAAGGCTTTACAAAAGAATCAATATTAAGTAGAATTAAATATATTGATGCAGCAATTAAAGAGATAAGCAATGTGCTCGGTAAGTTGAATTCAATCAGCCGACCTATATTATCCGATTATGCAAAAAATGTTAAGATGATTAGAGTTGATGAAACTGAAGAAAAAGCTTAAACAAATTTTCTGATTGTCGCCAGCATAGATTCAAATTCGTATGGCTTGTTGAGTTGACCGTTAATTTTATACTCCGATAAATCTATTTCCTGATTTACCCACATACTCCCGGAGGATAATATTATAGGAATATCAAGATTGGATTTTCTTATTTCCGCTATCGTTTCGAGACCCGACATTTCGGGCATGTTATAATCAATTATCGCCAGATCAACTTTTATTTCTTCAGTTAGAACTGTAAGCACTTCCTTTCCCGAAGAAACTTTTATTACAGAATATCCGTTTGTTTCAAGAAGTTCAGAAAGAAGCTCACCCAGCATAGGCTCATCATCTGCAAGCAGAATAATTTTTTCACCGGGGTCAATTTTCTTTTCTTTAGGTGGTTCGAACGATGGAATATAAACATCAAATGTAGTTCCAAGCCCGGGCTTGCTGGTAACATCAATAATTCCGCTATGAGCTTTAATAATTCCATACGATACATATAAACCCAATCCCGATCCGGTGTCTTTTACTTTCGTAGAAAAATATGGGTCAAATATCTTTGTAAGATGATGTTCATCAATTCCGACACCATCATCAACTACTGAAAACTTTACATAGTTTCCAGTTTGTAATAAGGGAAGAAATGCAATGTTGTTTTCATTGATAGTTATATTTTTCGCAGAAATTTTTATGTTCCCGGTTTCATTTAATGCTTCCTTTGCGTTAACACATAAGTTGAGAAGCACCTGGTAAATTTCAGTTCCGTTACCGACAATGTCATATAGGCTTTTATCGACCTCTTCAGTTAATGTTATTGATTTGGGAAAAGTTTGTGTAACTATTTTTACTATTTCACTCAGTAGTTGATGCGGTTTTACAAGTTCTTTTCTCTTTGGAGTTGGTTTGCCAAATGATAGTAAGCCTTTTGTAAGATCTCTGGCTCTGACCGAACAGTTTTCAATGTTATCTATCAGTCTTTGAACATTCTCTGACGGATCAACTCGTTTTCGCAGCAAATTCAAACTACCGAAAATACTGGCTAGCAAGTTTCCGAAATCATGAGCCATTCCACTGGAAAGTTTGCCAATTGTTTCGAGCTTTTGTGCTTGTAATAATCTGCTTTCAAGTGTAGTATTTAAATCGCGGGTTCTTATGTTACTGATAATAAATGTGAGAAGAGTAGAGAATTGTTCCAAAACTTTAATTTCGTCTTCGGAAAAATTACTATTTACTTTGCCTACTATTAAAGTTGCGATCAGTTCATCGTCAAAGATGCATGGAGATACAACCAAACTTACACAACCAGTTGATGAGGCCAGATTTCTACCAATATTATTTTTCTGATTTGCTGCCGTAAGCGATGATTTATTCAGCATCAGCCACTTCGTAATATATTTGAAATCTGAATTTATAGTCCTTTCAATTTCCAATTTATTTTTGATAATATTTCGGGGGTCGTAATGTTTGATTTCAATATCAATCTGTTCATTAATAAATGTTATAATTGAAACGTCACTTCCGGTTAAGTTCAAAGATTTAACCAATATTTCCGAAGTTAATTTATCGATAGAATTTTCTTTTACAAGAAGAGTTAGAATATTCTGGAGTTCAGTTCTAAAGTCTATTTCATTCTGTCTGTATGGTTGTGCCCCTTTTTCAGTCTCTGATGACTCTTCCGATTCAACAATTTCTAGCTTATAATTTTCGGGTTTAGTTTTTTGCGACGGGGAAAAAATTGGAACAAGAATTAAATTTTTGTTTATTCCCGTAAGAGGAATACTAACAGATTTTTTATATATGGAATTGATCTCTTTATCAATACCGTTAGAGGTTAACAATTCGGCAAGAGTTTTACCCTTAATCTTTTGGGAGGCAAAATGTTTTTTAAAGGTCTTGCTGGACCAAATTATTTTTAGACTTCCATCTGTAACTGCAACCGGAGTGTTTTCGCCGAAAATTATTTCAGGCGAATATTTAGCAAAGATGCTCGAAGGCATTTAAGTTTAAACGGGCTTTAATTCATATTTTTTAATTTTGGTATACAGTGTTTTTGGGCTTATACCAAGTTGATTAGCAGTCTGTGTTCTATCCCATCTGTTCTTATCAAGCACTTTCTTTATGTGCCATCTCTCAAGTTCTTCCATACTCAAAATTTCTTCAGTATGTTCTATTTCAGAATGCTTCCTGGTCTGTATTTGATATGATTGTGGCAGGTTTAAATCCTCAGGATAAATGGTTTCCCCTTCGGCAAAAATTAATGCTCTTTCGATAATGTGATCAAGTTCTCGAATATTTCCGTTGAAGGTGTAGCCCAATAAAAGATCCTCCGCTTCGGTAGATAAATGCTTGGGTGATCTGATAGGAGATTTTTCTTTTATAAAGTGATTTGCGAGCAGAAGGATGTCATCTTTTCTATCTCTTAAAGGTGGAATTGTTAGTGTGATAACGTTCAACCTGAATAGCAAATCTTTTCTGAAATTTTTATTATCTGCTTCTTCGAGCAGGTTTCTGTTTGTGGCTCCGATAACTCTTACATTAGATGTTAGAGTTGTAATTCCACCGATTCTTCTGTATTCACCGTTTTCAAGAAACCGTAATAGCTTGGGTTGAAGTGTAAGACTTAATTCACCAATCTCATCAAGGAATAGCGAGCCGCCATGGGCAATCTCAACCAAACCCTGCTTAGTATTTTTTGCATCTGTGAAAGCTCCTTTTTCATGTCCGAACAATTCACTTTCAATTAATTGATCAGGCAGCGATGCACAATTAATTACAACAAAAGGTTTGTCTTTTCTTGCCGAATGTTTATGAATGTATTCTGCAAGAAGTTCTTTTCCAGTTCCTGTTTCTCCTTCAATTAATATATTTGAATCTGAACTAGCAGCTTTATTGGCGAGGTTGAGTACTCTTTTTAGCTGGGAACTATTACCGATTATATTTTCAGAACCCTTTTTACTTATTTCCTTAGTTAAAATTTCCGTTTTAACCAGTAGATCTTTATGTTCAAGCGCTCTGCTTAGCGTTATCATCAACTGGTCAAATTCATAAGGTTTGGGTATAAAATCGTAGGCACCGGTTTTTATGCAATCGATAGCTTTTCTCATTTCTCCCTGTGCTGAAAGGACAATAACCTGAAGTGATGCATTGTAATCTCTGACAAATTTCAGCACATCTTCACCCGAGACTTCCTTCATATTTAGATCGAGCAGGAGTACGTCGTAATTTGATCTTTTAATTGATTCTATGGCATATTTACCGTCATAAACAGTATCGACTTCAAATCCTTCCTCAAGTAGCTGCTCCTTGAGCAGATAACAAAGGGTTTCATCATCGTCACAAACAAGAATTTTTGAATTTTTAAGGGAAGCCATTTTTACCGCCAATCGATTAGATAAGTAAAATCTTTATTTTGTATTAGAATTCTCAACTTACTATATTTGCATTCCTTTTTTTAAGGGCGCGTAGCTCAGGGGTAGAGCATCTGCCTTTTAAGCAGAGGGTCGGTGGTTCGATCCCACCCGCGCTCACTCTATCTTCTTTTCTTATAATTAGTTACAAAGAGCTAACATTCCATAAGTTTAGTTTCTACACTTTCAATATTAATATATTAATGTAAAAATTACAAGTTGACTCACTTATGGAAAAATTTGCCGGTTTTTATTTTTAGGAAGAAAACCAGCATTTTTCCATTGGCATTATATTAGATTTCAACAATTATTAATCAATTAAAAATCATTTTATGGGCGAAGTTGTTTTTTGGACGATAATCAGGGCCGCGATCACTATCATCGGGCTTTGGATTATTAAATCTCAGGTTGATTCACAATTGTGGTGGATGATAGGAGTTGCAGCTGTTTATGTTTTAATTATTCATCCCGCTATTGTTAGTTACAGGTGGTTTGAAGAGAGGAATAAAAAAGTTATTGATTCAACACTTTGCTCAAGCTGCAAAAGTTTTGACAGATCGGCAGTGCTTTGTATTAAATATGATAAACACCCGACTGAAAATTACGTTCCCTGCGATGGTGTGGATTGGGAACCAAAGTAACTTACTTTTATACAAAATTAATCTTACATTGACTTACGAATACATTTTAAGGAAGAGAACATTGAAAATAAATATTATAGTTATTTCCTTTTTACTACTCGTAGTATCTTCTTGTAATGTTGAAGATATTTTGAATGATACAGAAAATTCCAACATTACTGCTAAAACAAAACTTAACGATGTGCTTAATAAAGCAAAAAGCGATTTCTCAATTGATGCTCAACTTGCTGCTATTTATGGACTTAATGTTAGTACAAAGGGTGAGATAGATTTATCAAAGCCGGATAACAATGCTTTCGTTTATGTTGTTCAATCTGATTTAAAACATTCAAATGAATTTTATATCCCTGTCTTTGGATCGGGACCGGTAAAGTGGCCATTAAATTTTGATAGTATGCTTTCACTTGTTAAAGACCAAGCTGCAAAAGTTATTCTGGGAAAGGTTTTTAATGGCTTGTCATCGATTAATATTAATTCTTCAGTAAGTTATGACGATAGCCCCGCAGTTATTTCAAAATTGTTAGAAAGAGCTGATGCAACTTCTTTCAGAAATTCTAACCCGGGAAGTAAAATTGATATGTTTTTAGTTCCCAGTAAATCTATCGATACAACAAATGTAAATAATTCTGCAGACTGGCTGGTAAATTTTTATGGAGACTCAACTTCGCTTGTGCTATGGCTTCATCCCGGAACTGTTAGCGGCACTGTAACCAAATTATCAGATTAAGCATTTAAAATTTCTGTAGAGATATTTTGCTACTAAGATTTTGTTAATCCTTAATAATTTCTATGCTACCTTCCGTTGGTAATTTAATCATATAAATTTTTTTGTTCTTATTGGTTAAATAATTATCACGCAGCCATGGATTGTACATTTTCAAAATGAAATAATTTACTCCTAAACTTTTAGCATAGTCGGGGAAATCTGAAATTGAGTCGTCAAGTTTAACTTCATAGTATTCAAGAGGTTTATATTTTTCATCATCATTAATTTCAAAACCATACACTTCCGGATTTTGGAGTATATATTTTAGGGCAACTATTCTTGCCACAAATCTTGAAGTCTCAGAATTTAGAACAAGATTGAAATAATCTTTTGCTTTTTGTCTTTCCATCTGAAGTTCAACTCCATCCGTTCCCATATTGTATGAAGCTGCAGCAAGGATCCAGCTTCCAAACATATCGTAAGAATCCCTTAAATATTTACAGGCAGCCTCAGTTGATTTCCAAACATCATATCTTTCATCAATCAGTGAATTTATTTCGAGACCATATTTTTCGCCGGCCGGTTTCATAAACTGCCAGAAGCCAGTTGCACCGGCAGGGGAGATTACGTTATCCATATTACTTTCAGCTACACAAAGATATTTAAAGTCATCAGGAATATTATTCTTTTTTAATATTGGTTCGATTACAGGAAACCAGCGTGTTGCTCTTTTTAATGAAAGGACTGTGGCTGAATGATAATACGTATTCGAGATGAACTCTCTATCCATTCTTTCAAAAACTTCGAAGTTTTCAGTAGGAATTTTTTCACCTGCGAATTCAAGGTAATTGGGGATTACCGGTGAGACAATTTTATAACCTTGCGGAAATTCCTCTCCTTCGGCTATTTCTGCGGTCGAAGAAGTGTTGTTGAATGAAATCATTAAAACGATAACTAATATCGTGAATACTGATAAAATTCCAGTAATGAAGTAATGTTTACGTGGGCTTTTATTATTCATAATCATTTCCAATTTGTTTTTGTATTTTTACGCCCGATTTGAGTTGCGAGTATATAGATTTTTAATCTAAAAGGAAAAACAATTCGAAATCTTGTTTTGGACTGATATGGAAACAAATAACAACCACGAAATAAAATCGAACAAGCAATATCATCCGCAGATGCACTCAGCCGAACATATTCTTAATCAAACTATGGTAAGAATGTTCAACTGCAAAAGATCATTCAGCAATCACATTGAAAAGAAAAAATCAAAATGTGATTATCACTTTGGCAGGAATTTAACAGAATCCGAGATTGAAGAAATTGAATCGAAAGTAAACGAAGTTATTCAAAAGAATTTACTTGTGACCGAAGAGTTTTATTCAAAAGATGAAGCCGAAACAAAATTCAATCTTTCAAAATTGCCAGAAGATGCAGGAAATAAAATCAGAATAATAAAAATTGGTGACTACGATGCTTGCCCATGCAGTGGATTACACGTTTCTCACACAAGCGAGATTGGAAAGTTTAAAATAATCTCCACTGATTTTAATGAGGGTGTTTTGAGAGTTAGATTTAAACTAGGATAGAATAAATTAAAGCGATAAAAATATTTCTTCCAATAAGGGTGCTTCCAATTTCCTTAGTTTTTCTGACTTATATATTTCCCAACAAGAACGGCAATAATAACGGCTACGTACATCTGCCCCGAAATGCTAATAAAGTTAGAAAGAGATTTTGCGACGGGTGATAGTGGTGCAATGTCTCCATATCCCAGAGTAGTAAGTGTAACAAATCCAAAATAAATGTAGTTGCTTGCATAGGAAATAGATGGATCCATCTGATCAGATAAATAATTGAAACTGAAAGCATTTGAATCTATCGCACACACAAGAGCAATTAAAATGGAAAATGCCAACCCCAGCATTAAATACCCGATAATTGATTCCATAATTACATGTAGAGTAACTTGCTTTGCCTGGGCGATTTGAAGTATTAGCAATACCACAATCAATATAAAGAAGCAGATATTTATGATAAGAGAAAGTTTATTTAGAATGGGCAACTCAAGAATTTCTGAAATCCATTCAATGATAATGACAATTATTGCCAGATTGAAAATTTTTGAACGATTTTTACGAAGTGCCAGTGCTGAAAGCAAAAATATTATTGTGTAGCTAATACTGTATAATAATCTATGTGTCTGAATAGGGAAGAATGGGACAAAGAAGATTATAAAAACTACAAACAATAATAAAACAGAATTGCTTGTATTTAAAAACCTGGTTGATATATTTGAAAAGGAATTCATTCGTACTTCAAATATATTATATCATTCGTATTGATGAAATCTTATTTTAATTAATGATGCATATTTAACTATTTTATAATTTGCAGTATCGGGATAAGTTCTTAAATACACAAATGATTTTTCGACTTAGCTATGAAACTGCTTTGCCGAAGGACAGGTGCACAAATTAAAAAACAGTCAGCCTTTACTCAAAGTTACCGCCCAGAGCCAGATGTAAATCAATTCTATTGTTAAGCTGTGCTTTTTGCAATTTGATATATTCTTCTTGACTTGCAATCAAAGCAGTTTGTAATTGCAATACAGGTAATAAATCTATTTTTCCTGATTCATATTTTATCATAGAGATTCGAACAGCTTCGGTTCGGTTTTCAACGACGCTTCGCTGGAAGGGAATACGCTGAGCTAATATATTTTCATACATTAAGTCGTTTTCAACTTCTCTAAAAGCTTGTAAAATCACATTCCCGTAATTGGCTATCGCACGCTGTTGTTCAGCAGTAGCAATTTCGATCTGTGCAGATAATCTTCCACCTGTATAGATTGGTACTGACATTCCTATTTCAGCGCCAATCATCCAGGGATTGAGTTGCAAAACAGAGAGAAGAGCATCACTAAGTAAACCTCCTCCCAAAGTCAAGGGGAAACTAGGTAACAAGGCTAACTCTGAAGCTTCTTCTTTTCTAAAAGCAGCAATCACTAACTTTTCTGCTGCCACTACATCAGGGCGTCTTTCTAATAATATTGATGGAATTCCAGCTTTTACAGGCGGAGGTAGTGGAGTGAATTCTTTGGCAGTTTGAATTTCTGCAGAAGGATAATGCCCAAGTAAAACTTCCAAATTACGTTGTGTTTCTGCATAAATTCCTTGTGCTTTCAGCAGTGAGTTTTGAATCTCGTTCAAATTTGCATTAGCTTCAGCTACATCTAAATCACCAACTTTACCCAATTCCTTTTTAATATTTACCAACTCAACTATTTCTTTTTGAAGTGATACAACGTTTTCAAATAACGCTACAATTTGGCTGGCTTCTACAGCAAGATACCAACTTTTAGCCACCGTTGCTGCTAAAGATTGTCTTGCGTATTCATAATCGAGTGCTGTTGCCTGATATCTTGCTATGGCTTCTGCTTCCTGCGTGCGAATTTTTCCCCAGATATCAGGTTCCCATGAAACCAGTGCAAATGCTTTGGTACTTTCGTAGTATGATGTATTTTGATTGTCGTCAACAAGGCCGGAATAAGCAAGATCCAATCCTACCCGTGGTTTCATTTTGGAAGATACTACTATAATATTTTGCTGGGCAATCTCTACGTTACTTGCTGCTCCCTTGAGATCAAAATTATTTCGGATAGCTTCGGCTACAATTGAATCCAACACCGGATCATTGAATGTCTTCAGCCAATTATCACTTACTTTATCAGTATCTGCATTGGAAACCCAATGATCAGGAATAAAGGTAGAATCATTAAAAGTTTCATGAATAATTGTATTGTGAGGAACTTCTTTTTTTATCGCACAACTTGAAAGCAGAAGGTCTAATAAAATAATACATATCCACTTGCTTACATTTTTAGGATTTATTTTTATTAGTCTCATTAGAATGGAAGAGGATATAACCAGTTCAGCCAGGAATAGGTACGGATGCCAATTCGGCGCAAGGCAGCCCAACTTCCGGACATGCCGTTGGTATAAATAGCGCAAGATCCTTCGGCACCAATTGGGAACATAGATTGGTCTTCGGCTTCAAAAACAATTTTTACGGCAAACTGATTTTGTGGTTGTTCTGGTGGAACGGGCTCAAAATTTGGCAAGTCTCCGCTTGGCAGTAACTGACCTACTCCATTGGCTTTCCAAATAGCTTCAACCTTTGCTTTAAAAATTTGTCCTGGGTATAAATTCAATGCTACTTCAACCGGTTGGCCCACTTTTACATATTTTAAATTTTCCTGGAAATAGTTTGCCAGAAGATAGGGACCTTCATCACAGATAAATGAGGCGATAGCTCCAAAACGAACTATCCCTGCAACCATTCCTGCACGGACTTGCAAATTTACAATACGTCCATCTTCCGGAGCATAAATTGTTGTGTTATCAAGATAATATTGTGCTTCGGCAAGTTGAGCCTTAACGATTGCAATATTAGTGTGCTCGCCGTTTATCATTGAATTGTAACGCAACTTCGCTCGTTCCAATTCAGCTTCAGCTTCTTTTATGGATGCTTCTATAATTAAAAACTTTGTTTCTTCACGTTGCGCATCCTCTTCAGGTCCGGCACCCTTTTCTGCAAGCCCCGATGCTAAATCTTTTTGATATTCTGCATAAACCAGTTCGGCTCTGGCTTTAGTTAATTTTTGAGTAGCGATATCAACTTCAGCTTTAAATTCTTTTACATTTTGCATCGCCTGAGCTAATTGTGCTTCAAGCTGGTCAACATTGAACTGGTAAGTGGTTTTGTCAAATTCAAAAAGTGGCTGCCCCTTTTTTACAGGAACATCAGGTTCAACTAATACAGCCGTTACAAGCGAGGGATGTTGTAAACGAGGAACTATTTGAATTGTGTGTTGAATGACTTTGGCTTCTTTTGAATATGGCGTGACAAATCGAAGTCCAATAATGAAAATGAAGAAGACATGCGATATGAAAATGACCGCAAATCCTCCCCAGGCAAAGGTAAACTTGATCCATTTCTTTCTAAAAAAAATGAACCAAAAAATGAAAATGAAAATAAATATCGTTAAGAAGGCGGAGATCATAATTTGCCGGGATTTTCAGTTAGGCGTTTTATTTCTTCTTCAGTTTTTTCAGCTACTTCTTTAGGAAATCTGCGGACGTCAATAACATCAGTAGGTTTGAAAGCCCAGATAAAGGCCTGAATCCATGGTACAACAACTAAAAAACCTGCCCAACCCATTAATTTAACGGCTTCAGCTTCAGGGTGCTTTCGGGCAATTGCAATACGACCTGGCAATCCAGCAAGCCACAATAAAAGAACTACAGAAGATAGCCCCATTAATGCAAGTACCAAAAAGGTTATATAATCCCAAAATCCTAATTCAAAACCCATAATCCTTACCCGGTTATTATTTGTTATGTAAAAATAAAAAAAAATAATTAAAAAGTTTTTGAACGAAACCAGTTTATAAAATTTATTATAGTAAATATTTGTAGTCGATAATCCGGAGATTTTAGTTGGTTACATCAAAAAAAAGCGCTGAATTGCTTCAAGGCCTTATACAAAAAATCACATTTGTTTTTACATTTCCGGATTTCAGAAGCTGCTGTATCTTGTCCAGCCAAGCGGGAGTCGCACAATGGTAAAAGCTTAAGTTACTGTATGGTCGAAACTTTAAAAAAATAAAAAAGGGTCGGCTGATAACCGACCCTAAATTTACCAGTGAATAAAATTTTAGATAAAATACATTAATGACAAAAGTTTTATTTTAAAAAACCAACACTTTAGAGTTAAGAATTTCTTTGTTTAAATTTGCCGGAAAAATTTTTAAAACAATTGAAGAAAGAATTATTTGATGAAAAATATTTTTAGTTTAATAACGATAAGCATTTTAACAATATTTTCTATAAATCTCTCGGCACAGGATAATCCGTTTCAACTTTCTTTATTTGACCCTATTCAGATTGTTCCAAACAATGAATCAATCAATGGTATAAGGTTGAATTTAATTTATTCAAAAAATACTAATATTACAGGTTTTGATTTAGGGCTGGTTAATGTAACAACAGGAAAACAACTTGGTGTTCAGTGGGGAGCTGTTGATATAACTGAAGGAGGTTTTACTGGATGGCAGGGGGGCTGGATTGCTAATATTTCCAGGGGGGATTTTGTTGGCCTGCAAACGGCTTTTGTTAATTACCACGGTGGACATTTTAACGGCCTGCAGTTTTCGATTGTTAACTACACTGAAACTCTTGAAGGACTTCAACTTGGCTTGATAAATATTATTGGTAAGGGTGGATTCCTACCTGTCTTCCCGATATTTAATTTTGATTTTGATTAGTTAAAGTTTCAGACTTATTAAGCCTGAACCAATGTTTGATATTGAAATGTCATTTTTTTACATGGATGGCATTTTTAGTTGTAACATCACCGGATTACTTTTGAATTAAACTTCTTCCTTTTGCGAACGGGGTCTTAAAATTCATGATCTCTCCCACGGTCTTACAAATATCAATTTGATAATATAAATCAGAATTAATTTTATCAGCAGGAAAGTTTTCACCAACAGCTAACAACATAATGTGTTCACAACCATCGCAATCACAACCGTGGTTTGTAAAGTCATCCGTGTGTCTTCCGTGATCATTAGTGATAAGCAAAGTCGTGTTTTTGCTATAAAAAGGGTCTGATTGAATTTTCTTATATAATAAATAAATCAGACTGTCTGCATTTCTGAGTGAAGCGATATATTCATCCCAGTTGTCGGCGTGAGCTTTTTTATCAGTCATAGGAAAGTTAACAAGTACGAGTTTTGGATGATAAGTATCCATTGAAATAATCAGACTATCGTAAACTTCGGCATTACTATTCGAATCAAAACAATTTGTTTTAGCTTCATAATTCCTTCCGTAACCAGGATATGAACTGTAGGATAACGCTTCCAATTTCTTTTTGCCGGCAACAACAAAGCAATCGGACTCTATTACAGAAAATTCTTTTCTAAAATATTCAAAGACAGTTGGTTTATTAGGATGCTCTGAACCATCGTTTGCAATCAGCTGCCAGTTACCTGTTAGTATTGATGCTTGCCCTGGATTAGTTGAGGTCATTCCTTCATCAGCTATTCTGAAATTTGTATAAAGTGTGCCGAGTGGTGCAAGATCGTTATAAAGATGAGGGATATACTTTGCTTCCGAGCCGAATGATTCGGAATATCTTACGCCGTCAATAACAACAATAAACACATTTTGCTCAGATGAGTTGTTTGTTTCCTGAGAACAGCCGACTGATTGTAGAAAGATTAATATTAAGTATAGATCAATAAATTTTTTCATGTTCAAGAGTGTGTTTTGTGAAAAAGAATTTCTCTTTTTATTATACAAATTTATTGAAGAGGTTAATCATCTCTAAATATTGTACCATCAATGATAGAGATAAAAAGCGGATAAAAATATTTTTGGTGTTAAATAAAAAA
>Ga0210074_1000336_pt1 | contig 17377 bp, 16 predicted proteins | sample China_Galinas_Co_FD_184860 | JGI IMG/M metagenome (GOLD analysis project Ga0210074, IMG submission 184860) | Wetland microbial communities from San Francisco Bay, California, USA, that impact long-term carbon sequestration -... | ecosystem: Environmental > Aquatic > Marine > Wetlands ... | reverse complement strand
CACCAAATACCGATTGCCATGATTCACCACCATCATATGTTTTTTTAATAGTTCCCCCCGAACCAGCTACGATACCTTCGTTGGAATTAAAGAAGTGAACAAAACTAATCGAATAAGAAGTTCCGCTACTCTTTTGAAGCCAACTAGCTCCACTATTTGTAGTTTTTAGAATTACACCATTGGCTCCGGTCGCCCAAGCAGTTTGTCCGTCAATTGAAAACAATGAATATAAGTTTGAATTTACTCCACTAAATTGAGGATACCATTGTGCAGATGAGTGGGAGTATAGAAGAACGCAAATAATAAAAGTAGGAAATATTTTTTTCATTTCAGACCCCTTGCAGTTAGTTTTTGTATTAGCCTAACTTAATTGCTTGTATCAACTTACATAATAAAAAATAGATTATCAATTACGCTTTCGTCGGGTTGGAATAATGTATGAAATTAGAATAAAATTAAAGATTAAGACAATTATCTTGTCTGTAAAATATGGAAGTTGATTTTTGATAAAGCAGACCGGGAGATATTCCGTTAAAATCAATCCGTTTGAAATTTTTGTTCAAAAGAAAATTTTTTCCTTCAGCATAATCAACTCTTTCTGAGTCATCCAGAATAATAACACTTTCACCTGCTAAAAAATTAATTGATTCAATCAAACACTCATTTCTAAAAATTCCATCAATAATTATAATATCAAATTTTCGCCCAATCTTTATAAAAGGTTGTAGATATTGCTCGGAGGATTTCGATTCAACGTGATGTATTACGGAATTTTCCGGTAGTGAATTTTTAATTTTCTCAAACCATTCTTTGTTGTGTTCAACGGATGTAATGCTGCTTACTCTCTTTGCGAAAAACAAACTTGAGTTCCCACTTCCGAATTCAAATACCTTTAAATTTTTATTCAATCGACCTGCTAAAAAATCAATGGCGGGGTATGTAAACCAGGGAATCGGCTGATTATTCTTATCGACCGGTTCCCCTATTCTAAATGCATTAAACCAGCCAACATCATTCAGATAACCAGTGTGCCTGAGTGAAAGAAGCGCTCTTAATTCTTTTGGATTCCTCACAAATTGTATAATTGATTTTATTTTTTTGCTGAGAGATATTGCCATGATTGTCTTAAGTAGTTAACTACTGTTACAGGAGAAAATGATTTCAACATCATTCTTGTTTGAAATCGTCCTTCCTTTGTGGTTATAATTGAAAAAGTTGAAATTGTATAAGAAAGTAAAGTTGCAACAGCTGAACCAATTATTCCATACAAGGGAATGAAAATAAAATTTAAAATTACATTTAATACCATTCCAACGGAAGTTCTGAAGAAGGAAAGCTTTGTAAAATTCTCATTTATTAGATACTGACTGCTTGCAACACCAAGAAAAACTGCAACTCCTGCCCAAATATAAATTGTCAACACGGGTGCAGCTGCGGCGAAGTCATTTCCAAATAATAATTGAATAATTAAAGTAGAAAAAATTGTCACTGGAATCGCGATTGCAATCGCAAGCCAGGTTAATAAATCATATAACTTTTGCATCCGATTGTTGTAAAATTCCGCACTCACATTTTTTGCGTTTACTATTGCCGGAAATATAGCATTGCATAATGTTACCGGAATAAAATACCAAGCTTCGCACAACCTAACCGCTGCAGCATAAAAACCAACAGCTTCTTCACTCATCATATTTTTAATCATTACCTGGTCAATTCTCATATAAATCATTACAACAATTCCTGATAAAGCTAATGGCCATGAATCTTTTAACAAAGATGAGGCAAGTATTTTTGAGTATTTCCAGCTAAAAATGGAAAGGTTATTCATTCGATAGACTATTACTAGTCCAAATGCTAAGATGATATATTCGGCTAATGATGCAGAAACAAAATAGATTAGTGATGCTTTTTGAATTATAAATAAAACTTTTAGGCCTGAAGAAACTATAACAGAAACGGATAATGCATATGCATTGTATTTTGCGTTTACTATTCCTCTGAAGTAATATTCAATCGAAGTGAATGCCTGGAAAATAAATGAACCTGAAAAAATCAATATTAAAATTGAAGTATAAGTTTCCTCCCCGGTTAAGGTGAGTGTAACACCGATGAGAACAAAAGCAACAACGCCACCAGCCAACCTTAAAAAAAAGACTGTACCATTAATTTTATCTCTAAGTTCCGGATGCTTTACTGTTTCTCTTGTTGAAATGGATTCTAAACCGAGCGAACTAAATGAAGCGAACAGCCAGGCGAAGCTAATTACATAACTGTATAAACCAAAGTCTTTTGGTCCAAGGTATCTGACAACAAAAATTGCTACAACAAATGAAATGATTATTCGCAGGATTCTTTCGAAGAAAAGCCAGGAAGTATTTGCTAAATATTTTTTAAACGAATCAGATGAGAAGTCAAAACTGGTTTTAATATTTCCCGGATTATCATTCAACTTCTGATTTTCCTGAAGATTTCCTTCTAAAATTCAGTACAACTCCAACGATTAAACCAACCATAATTATTGAGCTGAAAACAAGAGAAAGATATTTAGATATCAGGAATGACTCAGGCGAATAAACCAACTCAATTTTGTGATTTCCTGCTGGCACCACAATCCCTCTAAATCCATGATTGGCGCGATAAATTTTGGTTTCATTTCCATCGATAAATGCTTTCCAGCCTGTATGAACTTTAATCAACTTGTAATCAGTTTCGCCAGACATAAAAGTATCACCAAGGAATAGAAAGTTGTTCCCGGTTGCATTCGCATTAATTTCGATGTGTTCTGCCTCAAACTTTGCTATTTTCACGAAAGCAGTGCTCTCCGGAACATCAATTGTTGGTACATCCTCTTCAACGAATGCAATATCAGCAGGATCAAACTGATTGGCTTTCACTAAATTAATTATTTCAATCGCCGGTTTTTGTTCAACCCTATTCACAAAATATGCTCTTTGCAGAGCGCTCTTGTTTGAATAAACAAATGTTTTATCACCCGAGTAAACCAATTGTAAATCAGGTGAATTAATTTCCTTATCAAATATTAAGTATTCAACATTCAGCATTCTCCAGAATGTTGGATTTGCAGGAGAACCAAGAATATCATAATAATCCTGTATGGCTCTTGGCTTGATGCCTGAATAACCGTAAATGTCACACATTAAAAAGTAAGAAAGATAATTTGAATTCTGATTTAGTGAACCGATTGAACCATCTTGTTTTAGATTTAGAACTCTGTAAAGCGAACTACCTTCAGTATCTTCAATAGCCTTGATGTAATTAGGTTTTTCAAATTGCTTTTCTATAGCTGAGTAATCTTCAAAGGTTTCACCTCTGTTATTAATTCTGAATAAATCGAAAATAACTAAAACAAGAATCGACACAACCAGAAGGTCAGCACTTAATTTTCTTTTAACAAAAGCCAGAGCCAGTCCGAAAGTAGCAGCCGAAAAGAAGAATGTAAATCGAGCATCAGTTAAAAACATATCAGCCATATAATCGTGAATGGCTTTAAGTCTTGCACCCTTTTGTACATCACTTCCCACTCTTTCAATAAACCATTCTTTAATTGGTGAACCAAGAAGTAATGTAATTACAAAAATACCCAGCAGCACATAAAATGTATTACGCACTAATTTTGAAACCTTTTCATTGGGATTTTCATTAATAGAAATAATTTTTACCAATCCAAGTCCGGCAAGAATCGGAAAGCTTAGTTGCACAAGCACAAGAATCATAGAAGGAACTCTGAACTTGTCAAAGAATGGAAAGTAGTCAAACATTCGATCGTAAACCAATGGGAAAGTTCTTCCAAAGGAGATGAATAAAGCGATTATTGATAGAATTGTAAAAAATCTGACTAAAGGATTATTCCAATTCACTATCATCGAAAAAACAGCGAGAAAGAAAATTATTACTCCCATATACATTGCAACATCAACAAAAGGCATCTGCCCGAAATAAGTATTTACTTCTACAGGTTGATTTTGTGACAATGGACCCTGGTAGATTGATTTTCCAAATCCATAATAAGAAGGGACAATAAAAGTTAAAACTTCTCCAGGAGAGAAAGACCAGTTTGTTGCGTACTGATAAAAATCTGATTCAGCCTGTTCGGTTGTACCGGTTGTTTTCTCAAGAATACTTTCAGTACCCCTGGTTGAGAAAGATGTATATTCATAAACTTGTGTAAGGTTGTCGGATTGGATTAAAAGTCCAACAACAACTGCAATAACGAAAACTGCAAGAGATTTATACAGTTGTGAAGTAAGTATCTTGTCTTTGATTTTAAATGCACGCAAAAAGAAATAAATGAAGTAAATCATCACTGCAAAGAAAATGTAGAATATTATTTGAACGTGCCAACCGAGAAACATCACATCCATAAAAAAGATAAGAAGAAATACTTCCAGCCATTTGATTCTTTTTTGAAAATTAAAGAGTAGAAGAAACACAATTGGGAATACCCAAAGTGAAGTAAGTTTTGTCACGTGACCGATAAATAGAAATACTATAATACCCGTACAAAATGAAGTTGATATTCCAACCAACAGGCTGACCAATTTATTTTTTGTCTGCAAATAAAAAAAAGTAAACATTGTAAAAGCAAGGGCGAGGAGATAAAAAGTCCATTTTGCATAATCTACAACAAAAGGACTGCTGAACACTGAACGTATGGTATCAACAGTTACCCAAATGAAGTTAAACCATTTGTAACCTGTTGCAATGGCATATGCTGGCATTCCGCCAAACACGTACGGATTCCATAATGTATATCCACCTGTATGAGTTTCCAGATATGTTTTAGCACTCATACTTGTAATAATATCTCCCGATTGAAAAGTCTTACCTCCAAAATAAATCGGTGCGAAGAAAAAGAGGAAGAGTGCAATTATTATTAAAGCAAAAAGAGGAATCTGATATTTTTCAGGGATGTATTTGCTAATGTGGAATGAAGTTAAAAATGTTTCTTTTTCTAATTTGGTTGATTTAGATGATTTGGGATTTTTTTTTGCAGTCATATAATTCCAGAAATTTTTATTCTTTTATTGCTATGAAATTTACTCCGGATCCTTTGGTACTTTCTATTGAATAATCCAGATACATCATAATTAAAGTAAATGGAACTGTTAATATATAATATAAAGGTAAAAGCAAAAGAAATGCTTTTGAAATATTCAGAAAAACCATTGGGTATTTTATTCCAAGCCGCCATGCCTTATCTCCCCAGAATCCATAAGTATATCTGCACTTGTAAGTTGAAAATCCTAGTGGATGAAGTTTTGCTTCAAGATCTTCTTTGGAATAGCCGTCTCTCGCGTGCTCGCCGATAAAGCTCTCTTCCTCGTCACCATGCACGTCACTTCCACCATAAATTGAAGGCGAATTTATAAGAAGATACCCACCCTTCTTTAGTGCTTTGAAGAAATTTTCGAAAACAGTTACATCCTCCTGAATATGTTCCATAACATCCACACAAACAATCAAATCAAATTCATTATGATGTTTTATTGATGTTAAATCTTCTACTGCAAATGAGACAGTCTTTATTTTCTTTTTATTAAAAAAATATTTGCAGTCGTTAATCCAATCTTCTTTTACATCAACTGAATAAATTTCACAAGGAAATAATTTTTGCGACATAAAATATGAATATTGACCATATCCAGATCCAGCATCATAAATTTTTATTTTCTGATCACCGAACTTCTCTCTGATATTTTTTAATTCTCTTCTGACAAACCAGGAGCGTAAAAACATCAGATCAAGAATTTTATAAAAAAGAATTCTGAGAAAGGGATACTTTCGGATTGTGTTGGCAAATATATTCTTTACTGGATCGTAATACATTTTAATTATGGAAGATAGAATATGGTCGATGGAAAATGTTGAAATATATCATTAGAAAAATTTGCAGTTCAAGTTAAATGAATTCTGGTGGGAGAAAGTCATAAACCAATTAGATTAATATCTATGTTAAAAAATTTCCATCTTCCATAGTCCCTCAAACATTTTCCATATTAACTCTTGTCTTTAATTATATATTCACGCTCGTCCATTGCATTGTGAACTATAACTTCACCAAGCAAACCAACAGCAAATAACTGAACGCCAACAATAATCAATAACATACCAAGGAAAAGCATTGGTCTATTGCTCAATGGTATGCCTTGCAACCATAGAACTGTTAAATATCCAAGTATAATTAAACCAACCAGGGATGATAGAGCACCGAGAAATCCAAAAAAATGCATCGGACGTTTTATATATCGTGTTACAAATACGACTGTAACAAGATCAATAAATCCCTTAAAGAATCGTGATACTCCAAATTTAGTTTTGCCGTATCTTCTTTGATGATGCATCACTGGAACTTCAGTAATTGTGAATCCTTGCCATTTAGCCATCACCGGAATATATCTATGCAGTTCCCCGTAAACTTTCACACTCTCTACTACATCTTTTCGGTATGCTTTTAATCCGCAATTGAAATCGTGAATTTTAATCCCACTAATAACTCTCGTAACAAAATTGAAAAACTTTGAAGAGATTTTTTTTATGATTGGGTCCTGTCTTTTCTTCTTCCAGCCTGAACATAAATCAAAACCTTCATCTAACTTTTTAATCAGGTTTTGTATTTCAAACGGGTCATCCTGTAAGTCTGCATCCATTGTAACTACTACGTCACCTGTTGCAGCTTTAAATCCAACATGTAAAGCAGCAGACTTACCATAGTTTTTTCTAAAACTTAAATATCTGAATCTGTTATCAGTCCTGGTAATTTCTTTTAGATTTGTCAGTGATGTATCAGTACTTCCATCGTCTACAAAAATTACCTCGTAGTCAATATTGATTCTACTCATTGCTTTTCTAATATCGTGGCTTAATGGGGTTACAGATTCCTCCTCATTAAGAAGTGGGATAACAATGCTTATTTTTTTGAAAGAGGATTTTGAGCGTTCTCCAGACTGAGAACCGTGAGGCTTGTGGTGGTATCGTTTTCTGCGATTACCATAGCGCTTGTATCCGTAAGATTTCTGTTTCTGCGTTTCCTGGCGGGGTTCCTTTTCTTCCACTAATCGACTTTTCTATAAATTGATAGCTGATAAAATCGTTAAATTCTAAGCATTTAACTAACTTTCAAAGTTAATCCAATCCTGAACGAAAAACAATCAAAGAACTAATTCACAACATTGTCCGATCATGCTTTGATTCAATTATTGAAAGCATTTAATCTTGACTTTTTTGTATAGATAACTTAAGTTTGAACTGAAAAAATATAATGATTGTTAGAATAAAAACGATTCAAACTAGGATAATAAATGAGTTCCACAGAAGTTTCTAAAATTGAAGAATTAGCCAATAAAGAATATAAATATGGATTTGTTTCTGAAATTGAAGCCGATACGCTCCCGATTGGTTTAAATGAAGATATCATCAGACAGCTTTCAGCTTTAAAGAAAGAACCTGAGTTTATGTTAGAGTGGAGATTGAAAGCATACAAGCATTGGCTCACAATGAAGGAACCTCATTGGGCAAATGTTCAGTATCCTCCGGTTGATTACCAGACGATTTCATATTATTCAGCTCCAAAGAAAAAACCCACTCTTAAAAATCTGGACGAAGTTGATCCTGATTTGCTTGATGTTTATAAAAAGCTTGGAATTTCTCTGGATGAACAAAAAAGATTAACAGGTGTTGCGGTTGATGCTGTGTTCGATAGTGTTTCAGTTGCTACAACTTTTAAAGATAAATTAAATGAACTAGGAATAATTTTCTGTTCATTCTCTGAAGCCGTTCAAAATCACCCGGATCTTATAAAGAAATATCTTGGTAGTGTTGTTCCCTATACCGATAATTATTACGCAACGCTTAACTCCGCTGTATTCAGTGATGGCTCATTCGCATACATCCCAAAAGGTGTCCGCTGCCCTATGGAACTTTCGACATATTTTAGAATAAATGCAGCAAACACTGGACAGTTTGAAAGAACATTAATTGTCGCTGAAGAAGGTTCTTATGTAAGTTATCTTGAAGGTTGTACTGCACCAATGAGGGATGAAAACCAATTACACGCGGCAGTCGTTGAATTAGTTGCGCTAGATAATGCACAAATAAAATATTCAACTGTTCAGAACTGGTATCCTGGTGATAAAGAAGGTAAAGGTGGCATTTATAATTTTGTAACCAAACGTGGCGCATGCAGAGGAGTTAATTCCAAAATTTCGTGGACACAGGTTGAGACTGGTTCGGCAATTACCTGGAAGTATCCAAGTTGCATTTTACAGGGAGACAATTCAGTAGGCGAGTTTTATTCAGTTGCTTTAACGAACAATCGTCAACAAGCTGATACCGGAACAAAAATGATCCACCTTGGAAAGAACACAAGAAGCACAATAATTTCAAAAGGAATTTCTGCAGGTAAAAGTCAGAACAGTTATCGCGGTTTGGTTAGGATCGCTAAGAAAGCTGAGAATGCTCGTAATTTTTCTCAGTGTGATTCTTTACTCCTTGGCGATAAATGTGGTGCTCATACTTTCCCCTATCTTGAAATTAATAATCCGGGTGCAAAAGTTGAACACGAGGCAACCACATCTAAAATTGGTGAAGATCAGATATTCTATTTAAATCAAAGAGGTATTTCAACCGAAGAAGCAATTGGATTGATTGTTAACGGTTATTGCAAAGAAGTTTTTGCAGAACTTCCCATGGAGTTTGCAGTGGAAGCACAAAAATTATTAAGTGTTAGTCTTGAAGGAAGTGTGGGATAAAAAAGTCAAATGTTAAACGTCAAAAGTCAAAGGAAATAATTACTAATGTTAGAAATTAAAAATTTACTCGCGGGTATTGAAGGAAATGAAATTCTTAAAGGAATTGATTTAAAAGTAAATGCAGGTGAAGTTCACGCAATTATGGGTCCCAATGGATCAGGTAAAAGTACACTTGCTCAGGTTCTTGCTGGAAGAGAAGAATATGAAGTTATCTCTGGAGAGGTTATTTATAATGGAAAAAATCTTCTTGACTTTAAAACAGAAGACCGGGCAAGAGAGGGTATTTTCCTTGCGTTTCAATATCCGGTTGAAATACCAGGTGTATCGAACACTAATCTTTTAAAAACAGCTTTGAATGAAATACGAAAATACCATGATGAGGAAGAGTTGGACACAATAGAATTTCTTTCTCTCATTAAAGAAAAAATGAAACTGGTGGAACTTGATCAGAAATTTATGAGCAGAGCTGTTAATGAAGGTTTTTCCGGTGGTGAGAAAAAGAGAAATGAAATTTTTCAGATGGCCGTTTTGCAGCCAAAGCTTGCAATACTCGATGAGACAGATTCAGGACTTGATATCGATGCATTGAAAATTGTTGCAAATGGTGTAAACAAACTTCGTTCAAAAGATAATGCAACGATTGTAGTCACTCACTATCAGCGACTTCTTAATTACATTGTTCCTGATTTTGTCCATGTTCTTTATAATGGAAAAATTGTTAAATCCGGTGGAAAAGAATTAGCCTTTAAACTTGAAGAACTGGGTTACGACTGGGTTAAAAACGGTAAAATAGAGGAAGTAGTGAATCAATAATGAATAAAATGATTGATATTAAAGATTGGTATTTATCTAACTTCGGAGAGTTTGAGAAGAGACTGAATGGCGGAAAAGAAAGCTCCATCCATCAAATAAGAAAAGATGCACTCTCAAATTTCAGCAAGCTAAAGTTCCCTTCTCTTAAAGACGAAGAATGGAAATACACAAGTGTTGCACCACTTTTGAAATACAACTTCATTCCTTCATACGAAAAGAAAAATATTTCAAAGGAAATTATCAAATCACTCTTATTTGGTGAAATGGAACACAGCCTTGTAGTATTTATTAATGGCAGGTTTTCAAATGAACACAGCAATCTGCTCAATCTTCCGGATGGCGTAATTGTCGGAAGCATTGCAGAAGAAATAAAAAAGAATAATGAAATTCTCTTAAAACATTTTGGGAAATATGCTGATCACCGAAATCAAATTTTTACAGCATTAAGCACGGCATACACTGAAGATGGAGCTTTCGTTTATGTTCCTGACGGAAAAATTGTTCAAGAGCCAATTCATATTATCTTTATAACTGATGCTGGTAAAGAAAAAGTTTTAACTCAGCCAAGAAATCTTTTTGTGGCCGGGAAGAATTCTCAGGTGACAATCATTGAACATTATGTTGGAAATAAGAGCGAAATTTATTTCACAAATGCTGTTACTGAAATCGTAGCTGATGAGAATTCAGTTTTGGATCACATTAAACTTCAGCAAGAAAGTAAGAATGCATTTCACATTGCAAGAATGGAAGTTGACCAGGAAAGAAATAGTAATTTTAGTTCGCATTTAATTTCAACCGGTGCTGATCTGACTAGAAATGATTTTAACGCAAGATTTAATGATGAAGGTGGTGAATGTACTTTAAATGGATTGTATATTATTGATGGAACGCAGTTGTTCGACGCACATACATTAATGGATCATGCAAAACCACATTGCAATAGTCACGAACATTATAAAGGAATTCTTGACGAGCAATCACGTGGAGTTTTTAACGGGAAAGTTATTGTGAGACAGGATGCACAAAAAACGAATGCTTTCCAGGAAAATAATAACATTTTACTTTCGGATCAGGCACTCGTAAATACAAAACCTCAGCTTGAAATTTTTGCTGATGATGTAAAGTGCTCGCACGGTGCAACAATCGGACAAATGGATGATGAGGCAAAATTCTATTTAAAATCCAGAGGTATTGGTGAAGAGGCTAGCAAGGGAATATTGTTGCATGCTTTTGCAAGTGATGTAGTAACATCCATCAAAATAGAATCTGTAAGGAACTACATAGAAGAAATTATTACAAAGAAATTTAATTAATAGAGAATTTAATGAGCACTGAAGCTGAGATAGCCGTTGCTGTTTCAAAAATGAAGTATGATGTAAATAGAATTCGTGAAGACTTTCCTATACTCAAGAAAAAAGTACACAATAAAAATCTTGTTTATCTGGATAATGCCGCTACAACTCAGAAGCCGACTTACGTAATTGATAAGGTGAATAAATATTACACTTCGATGAACGCCAACATTCACAGGGGTGTTCATGCTTTGAGCCAGGAAGCGACTGAAGAATTTGAAAGTGCAAGGATTCAAATTAAGCAGTTCATAAATGCTCTTGGCAAAAATGAAATTATTTTTACGCGAGGAACGACAGAAGCAATAAATCTTGTTGCGAATTCCTATGGAAGAAAAAATATAAATGAAGGTGATGAGATCATCATTTCAAACATGGAACATCACTCTAACATTGTTCCCTGGCAAATGCTATGTGAAGAAAAAAAATCAAAACTCAGAATTATTCCTATTAATGACGATGGTGAGCTTATAGTAGAACAATTCGAGAAGTTGATAAATGAGAGAACAAAATTTATTTCACTTGTTTATGTATCAAATTCACTTGGAACTATCAATCCGGTAAAAAAAATAATTGATTATGCTCATCAATTTAAAATTCCTGTTATGCTCGATGCTGCACAGGCGGTAAACCATATTAAAGTAGATGTTCAGAAACTTAATTGTGACTTTCTTGCATTCTCAGGACATAAAATTTACGGCCCAACTGGGATAGGGGCACTTTACGGAAAAGTAGAACTACTTGAAACAATGCCTCCTTATCAAGGCGGCGGCGATATGATTTCAAAAGTTACATTTGAAAAAACAACTTACAATGAACTCCCTCATAAGTTTGAAGCTGGGACTCCGGATATTGCCGGAGCAATCGGTCTCGGTGCTGCTATTGAATATGTAAATAAAACAGGGATTGAAAATATAAAAGAACACGAAACTTCATTACTTGAATATGCAACAAAACAAATTGCAGAAGTTCCCGGATTAAAAATTATCGGGAATGCAAAAGAAAAAACCAGTGTGCTTTCATTCGTTCTTGATAATATTCATCCGCATGATATCGGAACATTCCTCGACTTTGAAGGAGTTGCAATCAGAACAGGGCATCATTGCACGCAACCTTTAATGCAAAGATTTAAAATTCCTGCAACTTCAAGAGCTTCATTTGCGATGTACAATACAAAAGAAGAAGTAGATATTTTAATTCAAGGGCTGAAGAAAATTATCGAGGTATTTGGAAAATGAATCAGGAGCTAAGAGAACTTTATCAGCAGGTGATTTTAGATCATAATAAAAGTCCACGCAATTTCAGGGAAATTGAAAACGCAACTCATTTTGCTGAAGGATACAATCCCCTTTGCGGCGATCATATTGATGTTTACTTAATTATTGAAGATGGGATTGTCAAAGATGTTTCATTCAAAGGTGAAGGCTGTGCAATATCCAAAGCCTCATCATCTATGATGACTTCAATAGTAAAAGGTAAAACGAAAGAAGAAGCAGAAAAATTATTTGAGAAATTTCACGATTTGGTTACAGGCAAGCTAGGTGAAAATCCTAAAATTGATGAGCTTGGAAAGCTTGCAGTGTTTGCAGGTGTGCAAGAGTTTCCTGTGCGGGTAAAATGTGCTTCACTTGCCTGGCATACCATGATTAATGCGTTGAATGGAAAACAAGAAAAAGTTTCGACAGAATAAGATTATCTTCTGTCATTCCGAACTTGTTTCGGAATCTTAAAATTATACTAAAATGCTAAAACGAGTTCAGCATGACAATATTAAATTAGCAAATGTATGGCAGAATTAAACAAACAAGAATTAGAAGAAAAAGTAATTCAAACTTTAAAGTCTTGCTACGATCCGGAAATACCTGTGGATATTTTCGAACTTGGACTTATTTATGAAATTGGAATAGATGAAAATTCAAATGTTAATATTAAAATGACATTAACATCCCCGGCCTGCCCTGTTGCAGGCTCACTTCCACCAGAGGTTGAAAACAAAGTTAAGTCAATACCTGAAGTAAATGATGCAAAGGTAGAAATCGTTTGGAGTCCACCGTGGGATAAAGATATGATGTCAGAAGTAGCAAAAGTAGAATTGGGATTCATGTAAGTCAGTTATCCCGAATTTATTTTGGGATCTTAAATCACAACTAAAGACCCTGAAACAAGTTCAGGGTGACAAATAAAAAGGATAAAGAATTAGAAATTCATTTAAAATAATAAGGAGCTATAAATGTTCAATATAACTTCACGACCACCAATGTATGATCAGGATTCTGTTCAGCCAATGAGAGATGAGCTAGTAGCTGTAGGCTTTAAAGAATTGTTAACATCAAATGAAGTTGAAGAAGCAATAATTAATGAAAATGACGAAACAGTTTTTGTAATGATAAATTCTGTCTGCGGATGTGCCGCCGGTAGTGCAAGACCGGGAATTGGTCTAGCATTACAGAATGATATTATACCTGATAAGCTTTACACAGTTTTTGCAGGACAGGAAAGAGATGCGGTAGACAAAACCAGAGAATTAGTTGGAAATGTTCCGCCATCATCGCCTAGTTTTGCTTTGTTTAAAAATGGAAAACTTGTTCATTTCATGCACAGACACGAAATTGAAGGTAATATGCCTCAGCATATCTCTGATTATTGGCGGGAGATTTTTAATCAAAGCTGTAAAAGACAAGGTCCATCAATCCCGGCAGAACATTTTGCAAAAGTGATGCATGCGAAGTCTTGTGGCTCTAAAATACCTTTGTATCAAGGATAACGGCAATGTCATTCCGAACGAAGTGAAGGAATCTCAATTCATAAAAGATTGCTTCATCCCGATAAATCGGGATTCGCAATGACAAAGTGAAAATATTATGAAATTCAGCACACAAGAAGAATATGGTTTGAGATTATTGCTGAGAATTGCTAAAAGTGATTCTCAGCATGATCTTACTATTCCTGAACTCAGCGAAGTTGAAGGACTCTCCTCTGCGAACACTGCAAAGATTTTAAGAGCTTTAAGACTAGCTGGTTTTATCGATAGTGCGAGAGGACAAACAGGCGGCTATAAATTAAATCAACCGGCAGATAAAATCCTAATTAGTGATGTACTGACTGCACTTGGCGGCAAACTTTACGAATCAAATTTCTGCGATCTTCATTCAGGGATGGAAAACATCTGTACAAACTCAATTGATTGCAGCATTCGTTCGGTTTGGAAAACAGTTCAGAATGTACTTGATAGTGTCTTGAGTAAGTTCACTCTCCAGGATCTTCTTCGAAAAGAAGACGAAGTTGAAGCACTTGCATTATCATTCGCTGAAGAATTGGAGACAAAGTTTAATAAGAATTAATCTAGTCTCAATCCCCTCCCCATCCACTACTTGGAACATTATATCCTTCAGCTTTCAAACTTTCATAAGATTTATAAATTGTTATCTCGACTTCATTAGTCTGATAATATCCTTTTGAACTTACTTTCACACCTTGAACTTCTTTACTGAGTTTTACAGATGCATATAGTTTATCCTCTGCAATCAAATCATTATCCATTGTCGATTTCTTTCCAGGAATGTTGGACAACGCCCAATAAACTCCCTTCTTAGCATTTTGATATGCTAAATCAATGTCACTGTCGGTTTTGCTTTGAGCATTTAACCCAAACTGTATGGCCAGAATTATTCCGAGAATAGGTAAAGCTTTCATAGTTTCCTCTTTTTTGAAACGAATTTTAACTAATCCTCAATTCATTACCAATATTCAATTTTAGTGATTAAAAGCACATTCGGAAACTAATACTTGACAACTGAGTTTCCATTTATTATTTTGGAAACCAGAAAAACGAAAATAGTTTCCAAGGGTTATATGGACGAACAAAACAAAATAGTTGAATTGACTGAAGAAAAATTCTTCAGGGACGGTTTTTATAAAACAACGATGGATGAAGTTGCTTCAGAACTAAAAATGAGCAAGAAAACCATCTATAAATTTTTTCCTTCCAAAGATGAACTGGTGATGGCAATTGCAAAACACTTTATGGAAGGGATGAAGAAAAAAATCATTCCGGCTTTGAACTCTGATAAGAACGCAATTGAAAAACTTGCTGAACTAAATCACATACTGGCAAAAACTTCAGAAAAAATTTCTTCGAAGAGAATGGATGAGATTAGAAATCATTTTCCCGCGCTGTGGAATGAGATCGATAATTTCAGAACTAAAATGATGTTCGGGAACATCACTAAAGTTATTGATCAGGGAAAAGCAGAAGGATTATTTATTGATTACCCGACTCCAATAATTATGAATACTTTGGTTTCATCAGTCCGTGCAATAGTAAATCCTGAATTCATACTTAATAATAATTTTTCCATAGGTGAAGCTGCTTTGAATGTTTTCAAAGTAGTGATCGGAGGAATTGTAACAGAAAAAGGAAGAAAAGTTTTTAACAATACAATTAATAAGATGTAATCATGAAACGACTATTATCAATAACCCTTTTATTTATAACTCAGGCATATATAATTCCGCAAACTCAGCTTACGCTTGAAGACTGCTATGAAAAAGCAAGAATTAATTATCCTCTTATCAAGCAGAAAGACTATATTGAAAAATCTAAAGATTATAGTGTTAGTAATGTTTGGCATGGTTATTTTCCTCAAATTACTATTCTGGGAGAAGCAACCTATCAATCCGATGTAACGCAAGTTCCAGCACCCTTACCCGGAATCGTGATTGAAAGACTTCCTTTAGATCAATATGAATTTGTTGCTGATGTAACTCAAACAATCTATGACGGCGGAATAATGAGTTCACGGGCGGGAATTGAAGAATCAGCTAGTGAAATTAGCAATCAACAAATTGAAATTGAATTACTGAAGGTGAAAGAAAGAGTTAACCAGATTTATTTAAGTGTTCTTCTTTTAAATGCTCAATTGACTCAACTTGAATATGTAAAAGACGATCTTAATGCTAATATTTCAAAACTCGACGCAGCCTACTTAAATGGCACTGCAACAAAATCTGATGTTGATGTTTTAAGAGCTGAATTACTGAAAACAGAACAGCGGGAAATCGAACTAAACTCATCAAGAACAACTTATTTAAATATGCTGGCTGTTCTGATCAATGAAAAATTAGATGATACAACTATTCTATCAACTCCATCGCAGATTAATTTTCTGTCTGCAGATGAAATCATTCGACCCGAATTAAAACTATACACGGCTCAAAAAAAACTCATTGAAAATCAGGATGGATTGACTGAGTCCACAATTATTCCTAAAGCATATCTCTTTTTTCATGGAGGCTACGGTCGACCGGGTTTAAACATGTTTGTAAATGATTTTGCATGGTATTATAAAGCTGGTATTCGACTCTCCTGGTCAATCTCAAATCTTTACAGTTATGGAAATGAAAGTGAAATCAATGAACTAAACCTGCAGAGTATAGATGCACAAACGGAAACATTTCTGCTAAATACAAAAATTACGACCAACCAGCAGTTACAGGAAATGGAAAAACTGAACAAAATGATTGAGGTAGATAAAAATATTATTGAGTTAAGAACTTCAGTTAAAATAGCTGCGGAATCTAAACTTGAAAATGGAGTTATTACCTCAAACGATTACATACAAGAATTAAACGCAGAAGATACAGCAAAACAAAATTTAGAAATTCACAAAATTCAGTTATTGCTGGCCCAGTATAATTACAAAATTACAACAGGAAATTAAAAATTATTATAGAGATGAAAATGAAAAAAAGATTATTAAGCCTTACTCTATTTCTACTTACCACTATATTATTTTCTTGCTCAGACGGAAATGGAGATTTTGACGCAACCGGAACTTTCGAATCCGAAGAAGTTATAGTTTCTACTGAAGCAATGGGGAAACTTATACTATTTGAAGTTGAAGAGGGGATGAATCTTAAACAAGATCAGATTGTAGGAGTGGTTGATACAACTCAATTACATCTAAAGAAAAAACAACTTCAAGCAACCATCAAAGCCGTATTAAGCAAGCAGCCTGATATTCCTACACAACTCGCTTCAATACAGGAACAAATTGCAACCGCTGAAAGAGAAAAAAAGAGAATTGAAAATCTTGTAAAATCAGATGCTGCGACGACAAAACAGCTGGACGATATAAATTCTCAACTTGATGTTTTAAATAAGCAATACGATGCAACAAAATCGAGTTTAACAATTACCAAGCAGGGAATGAGAAGCGAAACGCTTCCCCTGATTGCTCAAGTGGAACAGATAGAGGATCAAATAAATAAAAGCATCATAAAAAACCCAATTGATGGAACGGTATTGACTCGATATGCTAAACAGGATGAAAATACTTCAGCCGGAAAAGCGCTTTATAAAATTGCAGATTTATCAGAAATGATTTTGCGTGCCTATATAAATGGCGATCAGTTAGGACAAATTAAACTTGACCAGAAGGTTAAGGT
>Ga0210074_1000335_pt1 | contig 17422 bp, 15 predicted proteins | sample China_Galinas_Co_FD_184860 | JGI IMG/M metagenome (GOLD analysis project Ga0210074, IMG submission 184860) | Wetland microbial communities from San Francisco Bay, California, USA, that impact long-term carbon sequestration -... | ecosystem: Environmental > Aquatic > Marine > Wetlands ... | reverse complement strand
AACCTGCGTATCAATTACGGTATCCCCGACACAACCTTTGATTTCACCATTCCGGCAGGGGTCCAGGTGGTTCGACCGACCGGCAAGGAAATGGGGTTCTGATCGGCAACCTCTTCTGTTCGCCTGTTGCCTTTTGGCACGTTGCCATAGAAGGAGACAAATCAACCCGGAAAAAGCCATCCACCAGACCAGCGGATGGCTTTTCTTGTTATTACCCTCTGGCATGATACACCACGGGCATCGAGGGTTACGAAAAGATGATTATGAATCTTCAGCAGTTTCCCAAAGTTTCACTCGGGTTTTTCCCGACCCCGCTCGTTGAGCTCCCCCGCCTGAGCAATGCTCTCGGTGGCCCGAAGATCTTCATGAAACGCGACGATCAGACCGGCCTGGCCCTGGGCGGCAACAAGACCAGAAAACTCGAATACCTGCTGGGTGATGCAATCGGCCAAGGATGTGATGCGATCGTTACAGCGGGGGCAGCACAATCGAATCATTGCCGCCAGACCGCAGCGGCCGCGGCGAAGCTCAACATGGAATGTCACCTGGTCCTGGGGGGAGAAGAACCTGCCGAGCCAAGCGGCAATCTACTCCTGGATCGGATTTTCGGTAGCCACATCCACTGGGCGGGGAGTCACCGCAAGGGGGAGGATATCCCGGAGCTCTATGAACGATTGAAAAACGCCGGGAAGAACCCTTACCATGTCCCTTATGGGGGATCGAACGAGCTTGGCGCCCTCGCTTTTGCAGAGGCCGCCGGAGAGCTCGACGAGCAGGGCAAAGACCTGTCGATAACCCACATCATATTTGCATCGAGCTCCGGAGGCACCCAGGCCGGCCTTATGCTCGGTAAGCAGGTCTATAGAAAAACCTACCAGGTCGTCGGCATCAAGATCGACAAAGAGGAAACAGGTGATTTGTCTTTCGACCGGCACGTGCTGTGCCTTGCCAATCGAGCCGCAGCGCTGGTTGGATTGAACCACGAGTTCGGCGCAGAAGATTTTATCCTCAATGAGCATTACCTGGGCGCGGGCTACGGCGTGATGGGCGCGTTGGAAAAAGAGGCGATCGAAATCACCGCCCGGACAGAAGGGATCCTGCTCGATCCCGTGTATACCGGCAGGGCCATGGGTGGACTGATCGACATGGTCAGAAACGGTGAACTCGACCAAGAGGATAGTGTGCTGTTCTGGCATACCGGCGGTACGCCGGCATTATTTGCCCATTGAGGAAGCGCCCGAGAAAACACTCCGGAGGCATTGCCCCTCGTTAAGTGCCTCCGCCAGAGGAATACTTTTCCCTGCAGGCTGTTTTGTGCTATAACTCCCCGAATCTTTGAAGAAAATCGGAGGAATCCTTTTGGATAGATACAATGTCAGCCTGGTCAGCCTGGGCTGCCCGAAAAACCTGGTTGATGCCGAGGTCATGCTCGGCCATTTGCCTGCCGAACGCTTCTCGATCATCACCGACGAGAGTGCAGCGGATATCATCGTCGTCAACACCTGCGCTTTTATCCGCGACGCTCAGGAAGAATCGGTCGAAACGATCCTCGAAGTCGCCGACTACAAGAAAAACGGTCGCTGCAAGCTGCTGATCGTCAGCGGCTGCATGCCGCAACGCTACCAGAAGGAGCTGCAGAAGGAGCTGCCCGAGGTGGACTTCTTCATGGGCACCGCCGACGCGCCACGCATCGTCGAACTGCTCGACAGACACCTTGAAGGCAGGCCACAACAGGAGATCGGCTTGCCCGACTACCTCTACGATCACACCACCCCCAGGGTAACCTCTTCGCCATACTATACAGCCTATGTCAAGATCGCCGAGGGCTGTGCCAACCACTGCTCATACTGCGTTATCCCGGGTATCCGCGGCACCCTGCGCTCGCGGACCATCGAATCGGTTGTCGCCGAGACAAAACGGCTGGTTGACAGCGGCGTCAAGGAAATCAACCTGATCGCCCAGGATGTGACGGCCTTCGGCGCCGAGCGCGACAGCGGCCCGGAGCTGCCGGCCCTGCTGCGGGAGCTGGTCAGGATCGATGGTCTGGTCTGGCTGCGACTGCTGTATGCCTACCCGGATGGCATCACCGATGGGCTGCTCGACCTGATCGCCGCAGAAGAGAAGATCTGCAACTATCTCGACCTGCCGATCCAGCACATCGACGACCAGATCCTGGCGGCCATGAACCGCCGGGTCGACGAATCCGACATCCGTTCCCTGCTGAAACGCATCCGTTCTCGAATCCCGGACATAACCCTGCGGACCTCGTTGATCGTCGGCTTCCCCGGAGAGACTGACGCCCAGTTTCGCAAGCTGCTCGGGTTTGTCGAAGAAGGCCACTTTGAACGACTCGGCGCGTTCAGGTATTCCCGTGAAGATGGCACGCCCGCCGCACAACTGGACAACCAGGTGCCGGAACGTACCAAGCAGGCGCGTGTCAAACGCCTGATGAAGGCTCAGTCGAGAGTTTCCTTGAAAAAGAACCTGGCCCTTAAAGGTCGCATCGAACCGACTCTCGTAGAAGGTTACAGTGAGGAGACCGAGCTCCTGCTGCGCGGCCGCAGTGTGCGCCAGGCCCCGGACGTGGATGGTCAGGTTTACATCACCTCCGGCCAGGCCGAGATCGGCGATATCGTCAACCTGAAGATCACCGACTCGTCCGAATACGATTTAATCGGCGAAATCTGCGAGAACTGACCTTGCCCTGGAACCGACCTCTGATCATAGGCATGATCCTTCTCCTGCTGGCACTGGGATGGCTGCGCACGAACTCCGGAGAAACGGAGCTGGTCCGCAGCAGCCGTTTGTTGATGGGCACGATCGTCGAGATTGTTGTCTCAGGGCAAAACACCGGCCAGCTCGAAGCGGCGGTTGATGACGCCTTTGCCGAGATGGCAAGGCTTGACAGGCTGCTCAGCAGGCACTACCAGGACAGCGACGTAACCCGAGTGTCACAGGGCAGCAAGGGCGGCAAAGTTGCCCCGGAAACCGCCGAAGTGGTTGCTCTGGGACTTGACGTGGCAAGGCGCAGCAACGGGGCCTTCGATATGACGCTCGGCCGCCTGAAGACTCTCTGGGGTATTGATCAGGAGAACCCGGTGGTTCCGACACAGGAGGCCATTGCCGAGGCTTTAGAAGGGGTAGGCTTCCGGGCCCTCAGCCTGGAAGGACTCAACCTCGTCAAACAAAGCCCGCAGCTGATGGTGGACCTCGGTGGGATTGCCAAAGGCTATATCGTTGACCGGGCAGTCGTCGTGCTGAAAAACCATGGTATCACCAGTGGTGCAGTCAATGCAGGAGGCGACATGTACCTGCTCGGCCAGCACCCGGAACACCCATGGCGAATCGGCATCCAGCACCCCCGCGAACAGGGCGGCATCCTGGCAACCGTACAGGTCCGTGACAAGGCAGTGGTCACTTCCGGCGATTACGAACGCTTCTTCGAGCAGGATGGCCAACGCTATCACCACATATTCGACCCGGAGACAGGATCGCCGGCCCGCGGCTGCCAAAGCGTCACCGTGATTACCGACAGCGTCGCCCTCGGTGATGCCCTGGCCACGGCACTCTTTGTCCTCGGTCCGCAGAAAGGGCTCGAGCTGCTGGCGGATTATCCCGGTTCGGAAGGATTGATTGTCGCTGCCGACGGAACTTTGCATCCCAGCCAGGGCTGGGCAGATTACCAGAGCGCGCCATGAAAACACCTTTTCAGGTCATGACCGGAGGAGACTGGCTGATCGTCCTCACTCTGCTGGGAGTCTCCGTTGCCGGGATTGCCTGGCTGGCGACTGCACCGAAGGGGACACGCGTGGTGGTCACTTCTGGCGACCAGACCTGTTTTGTCGCGGATCTCGACCAGCCGCAGTCGGTTGACCTGGATGGCCCGCTCGGCAAAACACGTCTCGTGATAGACGAAACAGGGGCCCACGTGACCAGCTCACCCTGCCCACGAAAAATCTGTATTTCTATGGGTCCGGCCCGTCATTCGGGAGACCTGCTGGCCTGTGTGCCAAACCGTATCATGGTCCGGATCGAGAGCCCGTCCGGCGAGGATGCGCCTTATGACCTGCTCAGCCGCTAATGCCGAAAACCTGGCCCGGGCACGTCGCCAGGTTTTTCTCGCCCTGTTCATCGCACTGGCGGTGAGCCTGCACATCCTCGAGTCGCTCCTGCCGTCGCCGATTCCTTGGCTGCGCCTCGGACTGGCAAATATTATGACCCTGTCAGCCCTCTACCTGTATGACGGCAGGGCGGCATGGACTGTCAGCATGGCCCGGGTCGGACTCGGCTCCCTGTTGCTCGGCAGGCTGTTCAGCCCAGGGTTCTGGCTGGCATTGACCGGCGCAATCGCCGCCACATCTGTTATGATACTCGTGCACCGAATTTGCGGACGGCATTTGAGTCCCATCGGTGTTTCAGCGACCGGCGCAGCGGGGCATGCTTTGGGACAGATCCTGGCTGCGAGGCTGCTGATCATACAGCATGAGGCAATCTGGCAGATCGCCCCGCTGTTTTTGTTCTTCACTGTATTCTCAGGGGTTCTGACCGGATGGCTGGCGGTGATTCTACTACAAAGGCTTGAACAGCACCCGGCCTTTCAGACAAGCGGCGTGGCCCTTGATGAACAGGCGGGGAAGGATTGACAGGAAGACGGTCTGGCACCGAACAGGCGTAGCCGATCAGGGCGCAATTGCAACTTACGTAAATCAGAGACTCGCCCTGATCTTCCGTAAAGCGTCAACAGCTACCGTGTAGGCCTCCTTGCAGTACTCGCAGGTCACCGTAGCTCCGCCATCTTCCTCGATCAAGCGGTCCAGTTCATTGGCGCCGAGGGTGCGCAACAGGTTGAGGGTCTGTCTCTGGCTGCAGTTGCAGGAGAATTCAAGCCCGGTGCTGCCGAGGACACGGTAGGGGAAGTCCTCGAGGAGGCGTTCGGCAATCGCTTCAGGGGAAAGTCCCTGGCGAAGCATGGTGGTGGTTGGCGGCAGCTTGGCGAGACGCTCGCTGAGGCGCTCGGCGATGCTGTCATCGATGTCGGGCATCAATTGCAGCAGGAATCCTCCTGCGGCGACGACCTCGGCCTGCGGGCCCAGTTCAACACCGAGCGCGACGCTTGACGGAGTCTGTTCCGAGGTGGTGAAATAGTACGCCAGGTCTTCGGCTATTTCGCTGCTGACCAGCTGTACCATGCCGCGGTAAGGTTCCTTGAGGTCCAGGTCCTTGACGACGTGCAGGAACCCGGCATGACCGATCGCCCCGGCGACATCGAAGCGGCCGTCACGGGGCGGCAGTCCGGTATGCGCCACCTTGAGTGTCGCCCGGACGTGACCGTGGGCATCGGTCTCTGCCTGAATCCTCTGCAGTGGCCCGTTGCCCTCGACTGTGAGGCCGATCCGTTGCTCACCTTTGAGGAGGCTGCCCATCAGGGCGGCCGCGGTCGCCAGTCGGCCAACGGCGACAGTGGCGGTGGGATCGGTCTGCTGCCGACGACGAACTTCTTCGACCAGCGAGGAGGTTGCTGCAACGCTGACACGAATGGTGCCGTCGAGAGTCAGGATGCGAATCATGTGGTCAGTCATGAGCATACTCCTCGAAACGAAGTGGATATTAACTGAAAGCATAACGCCGGTAAAGGGCCATATCAAACGCCAGTGAAACACGCAGAGAGAAAATCATGCTAGACAAGCTGCCATGGCTCCCCTACCTGGTGCCGCCCCTGCTCGGTGCGCTGATCGGCTATGTCACCAACTACATTGCCATCCGCATGCTGTTTCGGCCATTGCGCCCCTGGCGCGTGCTCGGCATACGCCTGCCGTTGACCCCCGGGATTATTCCTGCCAAACGCGGTGAGCTGGCACAACGTATGGGCGAAATGGTCGGTTCGCACCTGCTGACCGCCGACGATATCCGCCAGGCTCTGGAGAAACCTTCTTTCAATCGGGAGCTGAAAAGCGCCGTCAACGACAAGCTCGGCGCATTTCTCGACCGTGACCTGGGCTCCCTCGACTCCCTGGTACCGGAGAGCTACCAGCGCCGTTTCTGCGAGCTGGTCTCGAGCCTGCGTTTGAAGGCTCTCAGGCTGATTACCGCCTACCTCGCCAGCGACCAGTTCGAGGCTCAGCTGCGCCGCTTCATCACCGAAAAATGCGACATCCTGCTGGAACGCGACCTGGAAAGTTTTCTGACGCCCGCCCGTTACCAGGAACTGCAGGGGCACCTGGATAAACGCCTGACCACGATACTGCATTCTGCCGATACCGCACAGGCCGTGGAGAGATTCGTCGATCAGCGAATCGAACGACTGCTGTTAAGCGAGCGCGCCCTGCGTGACATGCTGCCAAAGGATCTGGTCGAAGTCCTTCTGCTGCAGGTTGAACGTGAAGTCCCCCCACTCCTGGAACGGTTCGGCGGGCTCCTCTACGACCCTGAGTTCCGCCGGCGTCTGGCCGAGAAAGCCAAGCAGGGGATCGACACTTTTCTTGACTCCCTTGGCGGGCTGGCCGGTCTGCTGAGCGGCTTTATCAACCTCGACAAAGTTTACAACAAGATTCCCGGCTTCCTTGACAAGGCCGGCGAAGAAGTCTCCCGCTGGCTGCGTGAAGAACAGACCCAACAGCAGGTCGCTGCCATGCTGCGTGACCGCCTGGAAAACCTGCTGGATAAGCCGTTAAGCAGTTTCCTTGAAAAGGCCCCCTACGAAAAAGTCGCTGGAGCCAGACACTATCTCAGCGAGCGATCCGTTGCCGCAGTGCAGAGCCGGCGGACGACCGAGCTACTGCTCGGCTTTGCCGACCTGGGGTTGCAAAGGGTCAAGGACAGGTCATTCCGCAGCCTGCTCAACGAAAACCTCCCGGAAAACGGGATTGCAAAAGTGCAGGCCGAACTCGGCGACCAGATCCTGAAGCTGGCCAGGTCCAACGAAGCGGCTGAAGCGATCGATACCGTCCTCATGGAAAAGATCGACGAGCTGGTGTACCGTCATCCTCTGGGCCGCCTGGCAGAGCGCCTGCCCGCCGACGCGCTCGAGGAACTTGAAGAAAGCCTGTATAGCCAGGTCGGCGAGGTCCTGCAGAAAGAAGTCCCGCCACTGATCGAAACACTCAACATCACCCGGATGGTCGAGGACAAGGTCAATCAGCTTGATATACTTCAAGTTGAGGGTCTTCTGATGGGAGTGATGAAGGAACAGTTCAAATACATCAACCTGTTCGGCGCCATTCTCGGTTTCCTGATCGGCCTGCTCAATCTCGCCGTCTGGTGGCTGGCCTGAACCACGGAGTTCATGCAATGAATTCGCGATTTCAATTCGACTGGGGACAGATCAGAAGAACTTGGGGCGAAATCCTCGGCTCCAGCAAGAACAGTCAACCCAAGGTCAATGTCGATCTGCCGCCCGCCGATGCGGACAAGGTAAGACTCCTGATGGAGGACTGTCTGACCGGGCGCGGCGGTGAAGTTTCGGCTCGCCAGCGGGCCGCTATCCTGGGTGAACTTTACCTGACCCTGAGCGAGGCGGGCCGCAGGAATTTCCTCGAAACCCTGGTGGACAATTTTCACCTCGACCGGGAACAGATCAAAACCACGGCACAGGACCTGCTGACAACTGATGAAGAGAAGAGTTTCCGCCAGGCTGTCAGCCGTATGAGCGAGGCACTGGTTTCACCCCAACAGCGGCTGCTCCGCCAGTTTAATGCCCTGCCCCAGGGCGTCAAGTTCCTGGTCGATCTGCGCGCCGACCTGTTGTCGTTTCGCGCGACGCAACCGAAATTCTCCACCCTGGATCGCGACCTCAAGGAATTGCTGATCACCTGGTTCGATATCGGCTTTCTCTCGGTCGAACGCATCACCTGGCAAAGCCCTGCGGCCTTGCTTGAGAAACTCATGGCCTACGAAGCCGTGCATGCCATCAACTCCTGGAACGACCTGCATAACCGCCTGGAATCGGATCGACGCTGTTATGCTTTTTTTCATCCCGGCATGTCCGACGAGCCCTTGATCTTCATCGAGGTCGCACTGGTCGAGGGGTTGGCAACCAGCATCCAGGAACTGCTCGATGAAGGCGCCCCGGATACCGATCCCCAGGAAGCCGACACCGCGATCTTCTATTCCATTTCCAACACCCAGAAAGGGCTGCAGGGGATCAGCTTCGGCCCGTTCCTGATCAAGCAGGTGGTGACCAGCCTGCGCCAGGAGTTGTCGAATCTCAAGACGTTTTCAACCCTGTCGCCCCTGCCGGGTTTCCGACGCTGGCTGACAACTTACGCAGAGGCCGCCAAGACAGGCGAGGACCTGGATCCGTTCCTGAACGCCATGAGCCAAGCTGTCCGCCTGCTCGATACTGATGCGGAACCGGACGCACTGTTCAAGCTTCCGGACTGGTGGCACAATCAGCAGGTCATCGAAATTTTAAAAGAGCCGCTGCTTTCATTATGCGCTCGCTACCTGCACGAACAGCGCGAAAAGGACCAGGCACCACTCGACCCGGTCGCCCGCTTCCATCTTGGCAACGGCGCCCGAATCGAACGCATCAACTGGCTCGGCGATACTTCCGCCAAAGGGATGCAGGAATCGTGCGGCCTGATGGTCAACTATCTCTACCATCTCAAGGAGATGGAGCAGAATATCGAGACCTATGCAACCAGCAGAGAGATCGCCGCCGCCAAGCAGGTGCGCAACCTGTTGCGCGATGACGAAGATGAGAAGGGCCAGTTGACCCGACTGCGCCGGATAATTTCACTCAGGCGCGGCAATGGCTCGAGTAATCCACCGCAAACCTGAAATTCTTCCTGACCGGAGGGCGGGACAATGAATCTAAAACCTGAAGTCGTTGAGCAGCTCGAGCGAGTCCTTTCTTCAGTTGAGCAGCTTCTGCCACAAGCCGTTGAGCCAATCGACTGGGCCAGGACAACCGCGGCCAACTGGCGACGCCACTCGTTTGCCGGCTACCTGGAGCCGATTGAAAACATCGAGAATACCACTCTGGAGGAGCTGATCGGTATCGACCAGCAGAAAGAACTTCTCGAGCGTAACACCTGTCAGTTCCTGCGCGACTTTCCGGCCAACAACGCGCTGCTCTGGGGGTCACGGGGAACCGGCAAATCCTCGCTGGTGCGGGCACTACTGAACAAGTACGCCAACGAGGGGCTGCGCATCATTCAGATCGATAAACATGACCTGAACTTCCTGTCCGACATTTTTGCCCAGATCGGCAAGCAACCCTACCGTTACATCATTCTCTGTGACGATCTCTCCTTTGAGACGGATGATCCGGGCTACAAGATTCTGAAAAGCGTCCTCGATGGCTCAGTCTACGCCTCACCGAAGAACGTCCTGATCTACGTAACCTCCAACCGGCGCCACCTGCTGCCGGAGTTCCACACCGACAACCTCGGTGCAAAGATGGTCCACAACGAGATCCACCACGGTGAAGCCGTTGAAGAGAAGATCTCCCTGTCTGACCGTTTTGGCCTCTGGCTTTCTTTTTATGTATTCAAGCAGGGCCTTTACCTCGAGATTGTCGAAAAAACCATCGCCAGGCTCTGCACCGAACACGGCATCGAGCCGCAATGGAATGACGTGCTGGCCCAGGCGGCGATCAAATGGTCGCACGACAAGAGCAAGCGTTGTGGACGCACCGCACTGCAGTTTGCCAGACACTGGCTGGGCCAGTATCTGCTCGACCGAAAGCAGTAACCTTACCGCCGACAAAAACGGGCGGGCCTCGCAGGGGCAACCAGCCCCTGGTCAGGGTCCCAGTGAAAAATGCGGTTCGCTCAGGTGGGTGCTGCGACAGGCCGGGCAGCGTCCCGGCCGAGTCAGCCGTTCACGCTTGCGAAAAACGAATTGGCAATCGAGGCAGGTCGCCGGTGTTAACACCAGCTTTTGGCCACGGGTTTTCAGGGTTTTTTGCAGGAACTGCAAATGATCAAAGACTTCACGCTCGGCCAGGCTGACCAGTTGTGAGAGTGCCCTGGCAGACAACGGCTCTGCGGAGAGGGCGCGCAACAGCCTTTCACGCGGGGTTTGACTACACTCAGGCAGTGGGAAGGGTTGTTTCATCACTTGGCAGCAGCCAATCGATCAGTGATCACCCTTGATGTACTTCTTGAGCTGTTTTATGACGAAATCCTTTTCTTCCAGGGACGCCTTGACCAGGTCACCGATCGACACCAGGCCAACCAGTCGGCCTTTTTCCATGACCGGCAAATGTCGACAGCGATTTTCCGTCATGATCGCCATGGCCTCATCAACAGTCACTTCCGGCGTGACATAACAGATATCCTCCGACATGACCTGGTGAACGAAAGCCTTGTGGGAACAGCGCCCGTTGAGATCAACCTTGCGCACATGATCCCGTTCGGTGTAAACCCCGATCACCTTGTCCTGGTCCAGAACGACCAGGGCGCCAATGCCGGCGTCGGCCATCATTTTCAGAGCCTCGTAAATCGTCGCATCCGGGGCGATACTGTAAACCTCCCGGCCTTTCAGTTTTAATATCTGTGCTATTGATTTTGTCATATTGGCCCCCTGTCGACCCATTGGATTGTTGAAGCAGTTTAACAAAAAACCGTCCAAAATAAAGCCCAAACGACATGGTTTATGCAGAGTTCGGGGAATCAGCCCCATGCCCTTTCTATTACGAGCCGGCCTTAGAGAAACCTGTCTTCCAGCATGATTTCAAACTCGGCCAGGGCAATTTCATCGATCCCGAGAAATTGCGCTTCCCCGGTAGCCGGCAGGACAAGGTCCGGGGTCTTCTCCAGACCCAGGCCAATCTTGCGGCATCCTTTGTTCGCCAGTTTGACCAGGGCAACTGTAGTATTCTGGGTATCCAGCTCCTCGGCATGATGCTCCGAAACTGCGTCCCGGTAAACCTCCGGCAGACGCCATTCATCGAACAGGCGCAGGCCCTGTTCAACATGCATCGTGGCTATGACTTCCAGAACCAGCGACTCGGAAAGCTCCGTCTCCAGGTCACCGTCACTGGCAACTTTTTGCATGGCAGAGAGCAGCACCAGCTTACCTATATCGTGCAGCAGGCCGGCGAAATAGGCCTGACCGGCAATCGCCAGATAGCCGCAACGACCGGCCAGCCATCGGGCTCCGAGAGCGCACCCCTGGGCATGTTGCCAGAGGCTCGGCATGTAGCGCGAGACCAGCGCCCCCTCGATGGGACCATCACTGCTTCGGCAACTCTCTTCAACAACCCGGACCGCCTTGTCGTGGCCCAGGCGGATGACCGCTTCGTCAATCGACAAGGTTTTCGGCAGCCCGGCGTAAAAAGAAGAATTGGCTGCACGAAACAACCTGCAGATCAATGACGGATCGTCGCCGACCAGTGCCCAGAGCTGGCTCGACCCGGTACCTCCATCTGCGAGACATGCTGTGATCTGCCCATGCAGTTCTGGTTGCACCGGCAAGCGCACCCGGTCGGCATTGATCATTCCAGTGATTATTTCCGCCAGAGGTCTGTTGGCCAAGACTATTCTCCAAGCAAACGCCGCAACTCATGCAACGGACGAGGCTTAACTGAGCGAGGCAGCCGCTGCAGAACCTCCGGCAGGGCGACCTCGCCACGGGCAGCCTTGGCAATCCCATCTTCGAGCAGGGTCACCAGACCCGAGGTTTCAATGCTGATCCGGCGGATTTCCTGCACGGTCTTGCGGGCAAGGACCGCCTCCTTGAGATCATCATTCAGGGTCAGAAGCTCGAAGATCCCGACCCGCCCCATGTAGCCAGTGAAACGACAGGCCGAACATCCATGCCCGATCTGCAGGTTGGCTCCCGCCAGGTCGCCGTGAGTATAGCCAATGCGACGGTATTCGTCGGGGGTCGGAGTATAAGGCGTGGAACAATGCAGACAAATCCTGCGCAGCAGGCGCTGGGCGAGCAGACAGGATACAGTCGAAGCGATCAGGAATGCCTCGATTCCCATGTTCAGCAACCGCAGCACGCCACCTACGGTGTCCTCGGTGTGAAAGGTCGTCAGCACCAGGTGCCCGGTTAGAGCCGCCTGAATCGCGGTTTCGGCGGAAAAGCTGTCTCGCACTTCGCCCATGACGATAATGTCGGGGTCCTGGCGCACGATATGACGCAGGGTTTCGGTAAAGGTCAGACCGATTTTAGGATTTATCGAGCACTGGGAGATGCCATCGATCACATATTCGACCGGCTCCTCGGCCGTGATGATGCTCGCCTCGAGATTGTTGAGGGAATTGACACAGCTGTACAGGGTGGTGGTCTTGCCAGCTCCGGTCGGGCCCGTGACCACAATGATGCCGCTCGGCGAAGCAAGGGAGTCGTCACGAAACTTCCGCAGCATGCGCGGTGCCATGCCGATATCTTCGATGTCGAGCAGTTCGCCCTTCTTGTTCAGCAACCGCAGCACGACCTTCTCGCCATGTACAGTGACGTAAAAAGAGACTCGCAGGTCGAGAGACATCCCGGTGACCGGACTCTCGTAAAGGATGCGGCCATCCTGATGGCGGCGACGCTCGGCGATATCGGCCTCCGCCATGACTTTCAGGCGAGTCGCAAGTGGCGCGGCCAGCTCCAGGCCGATCTCCTTGTGGACACCGAGCACACCATCTCTGCGGAAACGGATGCGCAGGCGGTCTTTCATCGGCTCGACGTGGATATCGCTGACTCCCTGCTGCATGGCATCATCAAAGAGACTGTTGACGATGCCGATGACCGTCGAATCATCAGCCACTTCAGCCGCACTGCGCCGGGCTCCGCGGCGATACAGTTCAATGACTTCACGAATAGCCTGACGGGTCCCGATTGCCGGAATAATTTTACGGCCGAAGACCCGGTCCGCAGCTTCGTGGTCTTCCAGGTCGAGAGGGTCGGCAAAGGCGATCACAATGTGATCTTTGTCCCTTGTTACCGGAATGAAAGAATGTCGTGAAAGCACCTTGGACGGCACCAGGGCCAGCAGCTCGCGGTCAATTTCAGCTAGGACCGGCTCAACAAAAGGATAGCCGAGCTTCGACGCCAGGATCTCCATCAGGCGATGCTCGTCGATAAAACCGTATTCAACCAGCACAGCACCAAGTTTTTTTGAATTGCCGTCCTGCTGTATGGACAAAGCGGCATCGAGTTCGCACTGGCGGATATGGCCCAGTTCGACCAATAAGTCTCCGACCCGGAGATTCAGGCTCTGCTCTTTAAGAATCTGGTTGAGCTGACGGTCCGTCAGCAGCTGTAATTCCTGGAAGATTTCTATCAGGGACCGGTCGGAAACCAGCTTGGCTTTAACGCGCTTGGCATAGCGCAGCTGGGTTTCGGTGACCAGGCCCTGCTCAACAAGCAGGCGGGCGACGGAGTCACCGTCCGCAGAACACAGAGACGGCTTGGCAATCGGCAGTTTTTGCTGCGGACCCCGTATGGCAGAGGGTATCGGTTCGAGCATGACATCAATCCATTACATAACATTACAAGCTCAATCAGGATAACATATCTTGCCCACAGCGCAAATTATTGCGGCAGCCTAGGGCAGAAGGAGTCGCAAGGCAAAAACCAGAACAGTGACAATAACGAAGCGCTTGATCCACTCGTGGCCTTTCTTCACCGCGTAATGTGTCGCGATCCAGCCCCCCAGCGAATTTCCGATTGCCAGGGACAGTCCAAGGACATAGTCCACCTGGCCATGCAAAACGAACACGCTGAGAGCAACCGCGGTAAATGCGAAAATCACCAGAACTTTCACAGCGTTGATCTGAACCAGGTCGAGGCCGTGAACAAGTAATGCGGTAATAATCAGGAAGCCGACCCCGGCCTGAACAAACCCGCCGTATACTCCCACACCGAAAAAACTGACCATGAGCACGACCGTACGCATCGGCGTCATCGGCCTTTCCTGGATGCGAAAGCGCTTCATCGGATCGAAGACCATAAACAGCAGAACTCCGACCATGATCATTGCAAGTAACCGGCGAAACAGCATCTCATCAACGCTGATGGCCAGGTTAGCGCCGAGGTAGCTGCCGATCAACGCAGGCGGCATGCAGAGCAGGGCCAGACGGATCGGGAAGACCCCCTGACGTTTGAAACCGGTGATGGCAAAGATGTTCTGACAGAAAATCGCGATCCGATTGGTGCCGTTTGCGGTCGCCGCCGGCAAACCGAAAAAGATCAGCAATGGCAGGGTCAACAGCGAACCGCCGCCGGCCAGGACATTGAGGAACCCCGCGATCACGCCAACCAGCATCAATGCCGGAATTTGCCAGAGGTAAGGATCGTTCATGCTGATTTCAACTCCAGAAGGTCACGGAGCACCTCGCCGGCCATGGTCAGGCCAAAAAGCGGCGGAATGACCGAAGAACTGCCAAGCGGTGCACGCTGGGATTGGTAGTCTTCTGCATCTTCGGCAACAGACTCCCGGCGGCCGTCAGTCAGTCGCTTGAATTCCTCTGTCGAGTAAACCGTCTTGACGCCGGCACGGATACCGCGTCGCCGCAGCTCCCGGCGAATGATTCTGGCCAGTCGGCAACTCTGGGTTTTCGCCAGGTCCGCAACGAGGATCCGGGTCGGGTCGAGCTTGTTGGCAGCGCCCATTGAGGAGATAATCGGCAACTTGCTGATCACGCAGGTTTCAATCAGGTGGAGCTTGGCCGTGATATGGTCGATGCAGTCAAGGACGTAATCGTAACCGCGCTGCAATAATACCTCGGAGTTATCCCGATTGTAAAATGCCTGCAATGGCTCGACCTGGACGTCGGGATTGATTGCCCGACAGCGCTCGGCCATGACCAGGACTTTCGGCTGGCCGACAGTGCCATTGTGGGCATGAATCTGCCGATTGCAATTGGTAATATCGACCCGGTCAAAGTCGACCAGGGTTAGACGGCCGACACCACCGCGAACCAACGCCTCAACGGCATAGCTGCCGACTCCGCCGAGGCCGAAGACCGCCACGGATTTTCCGGTCAGGTTTGCCAGGCCGCCTTCACCGTACAGAAGTTCCAGGCGGGCAAAGCGATGTGGTTGAGTCATATATGTCTCCGTAAGTCAGATCCGGGCAAATCTAACATGAAGTACAACGAGGAGGGAAGCGCGAGGCGTGACATACAGAAAAACGAACTGAGTGTTCAGGCAAACAGCTTCACCCTCACGCAAGCTTCAGCATTGTCCGGGCATTTTCCGTGGTCACGCGTACCGTCTCCTCGAGACTCCAGCCGAGCAGCTCTGCGACCTTTTCTGCAACCAGTGCCAGGTAAGCCGGCCGGTTCGATTCCCCACGATGCGGTTCAGGTGTCATGTAGGGTGCATCGGTCTCAAGCACCAGAGACGCAGCGGGCAGTTCCCGGACAACCTCCGGCAGACGTCGGGCTCCCGGCCAGGTCACCACGCCGCCAATCCCGAGCAGAAATCCGGCATCGACTATTCTGTGGGCCGTCTCGACACTGCCGGAGAACGCGTGGAATATGCCACCGACTTGCGCAGCGTCTTCACGTTGCAAGATTTTCAGGACCCGGTCGATGCTATCACGAGCATGGATCAGAAGAGGTTTATCCGTCTCCCTGGCCATTCGAATCATTGCGACAAAAACTTCCTCCTGCGTCAGCCTCGGCACGTCAGCATGTCGGTCAAGCCCGACCTCGCCGACAGCAACGGCCAGGGGATGGGCCAGCAGGTGCCTCAGTTCAGCAGCGTTCTCCGGTTGATACTGGTACGCTGACATCGGGTGGATTCCAGGAGCGGCGTGGACGCCGGGATGGCCCTCGGCGAGGGCCAGGATCTTCGCCCAAGCGTCCGGTGAGACCCCCGGCACGACCCAGCCATCAATACCGGCGGCCCGGGCTTCATCCAGAACCCGCGTCAGGTTATCGAAAGCGTCGAGATGAAGATGTGTATCAAAGGCCTTGATCATGATCAGCAGATCGTACCACAAGGGTTAACAGGGGAACAATCTCAGTAATTTGCTTGTCGGTTCCGTCTCGCTTATGATAATCGTGGTTGGTATTGATTACCCTAGAGAGGTCTGTATGCCTAGGCTTGCACAAGGCAGCACCACATATCTTCGCAAGCTCTTTTTCTTCAACCATGGAGCGGGCCTGCTCGTAGGCAGCTGCTTCCCCTTTCTCGCCTACGTGATGCTGGGCGATGCCGCGCTCACTCCGGGATTTTTCCTGGTCTGCCTGTTTGCCGGACTCGGCCTCGGCGCCGCTTCTTACTGGTTTGTCAGGCAGACCTTGAAAAACCAGCTGCAACAACAGCTTCTCGCACTGCATGGTTTGATCGGAGAGGAAACCAACATCAGGCAAGGCCAGACGGTTGAAGGCCTGTTCGTGATCGTCGACAGCACCGTCGGCAAGGTCAGTGAACTCATCACCCGCCTCCAGGAAACTATCGATGAATTCGTTCCACATTACCAGACTCTCGCCGACGCCAGCCGTTACCTTTCGGCCCGTGCCGAAGACGGTTTGCAAGCGGGCAAAATCGCCAGGGCCGACGTTGAAAGCATGTATCAGAAACAAAAGACGGTGATCAGCCAGCTGGAAACGTTGAACAGCCGCTCTCAGGACGAAGCTGCGCTGTCCCGGGAACTCTCCGCATCCCTGGAGGAGATGGCCGGCGCGCTGGAATTCTCCTCGCAGAAATTTCTCGAGACAACCCGCAACGTCGATGAAATGGTCAGCACCATTCAGAACGCCACCAGCCAGGCCGAACAGGTTGCCCATATCACGGAGAGTACGGCCCGCGACATCGACCAGATCGGCGAAGCTCTTGACCGCCTGAGATCCGGAGTGGCCAATAACGCGGACAACTCTGCCGCGGTCAAAGAGGATGCCGAGCAGGGAGTCAAAGTGGTTCAGACCTTCACCTCGGAAATGGACCGCATCGACGAGGAAAGCCAGAAGGCGATCGCCGCAATGCAGCGCCTGAACCGCCAGACCGCTGAAGTAACAAAGATTATCGAGGTTATCAAGGATCTGGTCTCCGACACGGAACTCCTCGCCTTCAATGCGGCGATTATTGCCGCCAAGGCCGGGGCGGAGGGCCGGGGCTTTTCCGTGGTTGCCGAAGAGATTCGAGATCTGGCCGATCGCACAACTACCAGCGCCGATGAAATCGAAAGCATTATCAAGTCGATCCGCAAGGATACCGAGCAGGTGAACGCCACCGTCGAATCAACCGGCCATTTCATCGGCCGCGGCAAGGACCTGTCGCGATCGACGGCAGATGCGCTGGGTAAAATCGTTGACAGCTCCAACCAGGCAGCAGCGGATTCCCATAGCCTTTCACAACAGACGGCAGAGCAGGGCCTGCGCGCCCGTAGCCTGATCGATCAGGCCGGCAGCAGCCTGCGTTCAGTCAAGGCGATTGTCGATACCCTTGAACAGCAGAATGCCGCGATCAGCCGCATTGATCACGGGGTTGATGAAATGAAGTCGGCCGCCGACCAGATTGCCCGGGG
>Ga0210074_1000334_pt1 | contig 17433 bp, 12 predicted proteins | sample China_Galinas_Co_FD_184860 | JGI IMG/M metagenome (GOLD analysis project Ga0210074, IMG submission 184860) | Wetland microbial communities from San Francisco Bay, California, USA, that impact long-term carbon sequestration -... | ecosystem: Environmental > Aquatic > Marine > Wetlands ... | reverse complement strand
TGATCATAATATTTATAATAGCTCCGTTCTTCAGCATTCGAAACCTGTACATCATCACAGGCATTTAAAAGATATTATTAAAATAATTGATGATGCTACCATTCCAGAAGAAGCGAAAGAAATTGCAAAAAAAATATTTTTACTTCTTGGTGAAGCTGAAGCAAAAGTTCATGGAATTGATATTAATAAAATTCATTTTCATGAAGTCGGTGCAATAGATTCAATCTTGGATATTGTGGGTTCAGCTGTTTTACTAGATAAACTAGATATACATAAAGCTTATACGACTGATATAAGAACTGGAGTAGGAGTTGTCAATACAGAGCACGGTCTATTGCCGATCCCATGTCCGGCTACGAAAGAATTATTATTAGGATTTCCTACTTTTACCGGAGATGAGGATGGTGAAATGACTACACCTACCGGTGCTGCTATTTTGAAATATTTAAATCCTGAATTCAGCATTCCCACATTGATAGAAGAAAGAACAGGTTATGGACCCGGAGAAAAAGAATTTAAAATTCCTAATGTTTTGAGATTGAGTCTTTGCAAAATAAATGATACAGATCTGGAAAATATTTATATAATTGAGACAAATATTGATGATATGTCGGCAGAAGTTTTAGGTTTAGATTTTCAGCAACAGTTGTTTGAGAAAGGTGCTTTGGATTTTTATTTTACACAAGTAATTATGAAAAAGGGGAGACCCGGATTACTAGTTTCAGTATTAGTGGATGTAGAAAATATTTCATCCATCAACAATTTTTTATTTGAAAATACTACTTCAATAGGAATGCGTTATTTTCCTGTTTCAAGAAATATATTGAAGAGGGAAATTAGAGAATTGAATACTTCGCTAGGATTGATAAAAGTTAAAGAGATTGTTTTACCATCAGGGGTGAAGAGATTAACTCCTGAGTATGATTCCTGTATTGCAATTGCCAGAAAAAAGAAGGTACCCGTTACACAAATATTTGCGAAGGTTAATTTCGAATTGAATAATTTATAAAATCTAGTTTAATAATTGCAACAAATCGTTTCATTGTTTAATATAAATTATTAAAAGAATGTCATCGAATAGTAATGAGTAAAAAATAGCAACATATCTAATTTTTATTAGTTCTACTTTCAGTCCCTCTAATGGTCTTATATGGTATTATTCAAGCATATATTTTGTACTGAAGTAAAAATCATATGTATAACATTAAGAATGAATATTGAGTCAAACTTTTTAATAAATTAAAACTTTATTTGAATGTTAAGAACCGATTGTCGTTACTTTAAAGGTGATAGACCTTGCGCTCCACACAAAGAAAGGGGAGTCAAGTGTGATGATTGCAACGACTATAAGCCAATCAATTTTAAAATCCTTATCATTAAGCTTGATGCTGTTGGTGATGTTTTGCGGACAACATCGATACTCAGACCACTCAAAAAGAAATTTCGTGATAGTTATATTACTTGGTGTACTAGACAGAACTCAAAAGTGATATTCAAATACAATACTATTGTTGATGAGGTTATAGCGGTAGATGACGATGCTTATTTCAGATTAAGAGCGGAGGAGTTTGATCTTGTAATAAATTTAGATACATCCAAGCTTAGTTCAGGAATAGCATCTAGCATATCAGGCAAAAAGAAAATGGGGTTTGTTCTGAATAAAAAAGGTTACGTTGAAGCAACTTCAGAAACAGCCCAAATATGGTTGGAAATGAGTGCCTTCGATGATGTAAAGAAAGCCAACATAAAATCATATCAACAGATTATGTACGAAATTCTGGAAATCGATTTTCCAGTTGCCTTACCATTGCTTCCAATAACCAATGAAGAGAAAAATAAAATTAAGTCTAAGCAATTTTATAAAGAGATTAATCAGAAAGTTATATCTATTGGGTTAAATATTGGAGTAGGTTCAAAATGGCCAAGCAAAGGTTGGCCACTAATTAAATGGCAGGAACTTATTAATAATCTCGAACCACAAAAGTACAATTTATTGCTGCTCGCAGGTCCAGAGGAAGAATTAAGTGCGAATCAGTTATTAAGTAATAATAATCTTTTAATTAATACCGGCTGCAATAATTCACTGCTTGAATTCGCTGCAATTGTTGAACTTTGCGATATGATAATTACAGCTGATACATTAGCTCTTCACATTGCAACCGCACTCGAGAAAAAAATTATTGCCTTGTTTGGTCCAACTTCGTCAAGTGAAATTGAAATTTATAGCAAAGGAATTAAATTATTTTTACCTGAGGGTTGTAAGTGCTATTATAAAAAGTATTGTAAGGAAAACATTTCCTGTTTGGAAAAGATTACCCCGGAGATGGTTTTGGGTGCAGTGAACAAGCTGTTTATGCTAACATAGTTCGATTATCAAATTTAAGCTTTGAAAATCTTATTTGATTTAATTCCTCTAACCTCAAAAGCATTACGTGTATCTATTATAAGTTTTGCATTGAAACTAATAAACTTATAATCAAAAATTGAGTGATCTGTACTCAGTACAACCAAATCATAACGCTTCAATTTTTCTTTTGTTAACTTAATCGATTTCATATCAAACTTATATTTTCTTGTCTTTGGTAAGATTGGAACCAAAGGATCGTGATAGTCAACTTTCGCACCCTTCTCTTTATAAATTTCGATAAGTTTTAAAGAAGGAGACTCTCTCATATCATCAATATTCTTTTTATATGCAGCCCCGAGAATAAGTACTTTGGACCCATTCAAAGCCTTTTTGAATTTATTAAGAGCTTCAGCAGATTTTTCAACTACATAATACGGCTGATAGGTATTTATTTCACCTGCAAGTTCAATAAACTTCGTATTTAATTCAAATTCCCTTGCTTTCCATGTTAAATAAAAAGGGTCAATTGGAATGCAATGACCACCGAGACCTGGGCCCGGATAAAAAGCTGTATAACCAAATGGTTTTGTTGAAGCTGCTGATATCACTTCCCAAATATCTATATTCATTCTATCGAACACCATTTTGAGCTCATTCACTAAAGCTATATTTATTGAACGGTAAATGTTCTCAAGCAATTTTGTCGCTTCAGCTGTGCCAGGTGAGGAGACAGGAACTGTATTGACTATAACAAGATCGTATAATGCCTTTGCAACTTTCGAACATTGTGGAGTAACACCACCAACTACCTTTGGAATTTCTGCCGTTGTAAAATTCGGGTTATTTGGATCTTCTCTTTCGGGACTGTATGCTAAGTAATAGTCCTTTCCAACTATAAAGTTTTGCTTACCATTATTCCTATTAAATAGAGGCAATAAAAGTTCTTCAGTAGTGCCAGGATATGTGGTTGACTCTAGAACTACTAGCTGTCCTTTTTGAAGGTGTTTAGCGATAGTCTTAGATGTGCTTTCGACGAACGACATATCTGGTTCACGATGCTCTGTAAGAGGAGTTGGTACACAAATAAGTATTGCATCAACTTCAGGAAACCTTGAAAAATCATTTGTTGTCTTTAGGTAACCTGATTCCACAACTTTTTTTATTTTCTCATCAGAAATATGTTTCAGGTAACCCTTCCCTTTGTTAAGAAGCCTTATTTTCTTTTCATCCAGATCGAAACCTATAACAGTAATCTTCTTATTTGCGAATGCCATTCCCAATGGCAACCCGACGTAACCCATTCCGACAATTCCAACGACGACTGTTTTATTTTTTATCTTTTGAAGAATATGCATATTGTAGACCCAAAACTAATCGAAAATGTTTTTCAAAGTTATTCAAAATAATCCACTTAATCTTTATTTAGTAATTGGAACTTCAGCTTGAAAAAGATCGAATGAATTTTCAAGGTAAAACGCTTATGTCCGAAATAATAACTTGAAACAAGAGGGAATTATCACCATTATTGTGCTAAATCTTATTAAAAATCAACTGAGGAAAAGTTATGGATCTAAAGAAATTTATATCATTTACAGCAATAGTTGCTTTGTGTTTTCTCCTGATTGGAGCTAGCACCAATTATTTGTCAACCGAAAAAGTAGAAAATTTTACGCTTCCCGATTATAATGGCAAAGAGCATTCTTTATCAGATTATTCAAATTCAAAAGCAACTGTAATAATTTTCATAGCCACTGAGTGTCCGGTTTCTAATGCTTATAACTCCCGAATGGAAGAACTTTATGAGGAATATAGCAAGAAGGACGTTGCATTTTTGGGAATAAACTCTAATAAAGCCGAATCAGTTGAGATGATTAAAGAACACGCTGTAGAAAATGGATTGTCTTTTACAATATTAAAAGATAAAAATAACGTCGTAGCTAATGAAATGGATGCTACAGTTACACCGGAAGTGTATGTGGTAAACAGTACTTTAGAGGTATTATATCATGGAAGAATAGATAATTCGAGAGATATTGAGGATGTAACCACTAAAGATTTACAAAATACATTGAATGAAATTCTGGAAGGGAAACCGATATCAAAAAGTTCGACCAAAGCTTTTGGGTGTACTATAAAAAAGGTATGATGATACTTTTTCATAAAAATATATTTTCTTTATTCTTCTTTGTTATTTCGATCGGTGGAATGCAGACGAAAGTTTACTCACAACCAAAAGTCACGATAATAAATGTTTCCGAATTAGAAAAAATATTAATTGAAAATAATAATCAACCATTATTAATTAATGTGTGGGCTACCTGGTGTGCACCTTGCCGAGAAGAATTTCCTGATTTAGTGAAATTATCAAATGATTATAAAGATCAGATAAAATTTATTGGCATTAGTGCCGATGATGACGAGGATTTGGATGAGAAAGTAATACCATTCTTAAGAAGCCAAAATGCTCAGTTTGAAAATTATCTAGTCAAGGTTTCCGAGCCTGAAGATTTTATAAACGTCTTAAACAAAGATTGGGGAGGGGCAATACCGGCGACTTTTATTTATGATAAAGTTGGAAAACAAAAAAAAATGCTAATTGGCACGCAGAGTTATGAACAATTTGAGCAAGCAATTAAAAAAATGATCGAATAAGATCACTTTTTTGTTTTTGATTTAAAAGATCTGGAAATAAAAATAATTCCTGCAATCACAAACGGTATGCTAAGCAGCTGTCCCATATCTAAAATCATTCCTCTTTCAAACGCAGATTGATTCTCTTTTAGAAATTCAACAAAAAACCTAAAAGTGAAGACGAGCACCAGGAATAAGCCGAATAATAATCCATCCCTATTTTTTTCAAATCCTTTGTAATAAACAAACCAAAGTATAATAAAAAATATTAGGTAGGCTATTGATTCATAAAGTTGTGCAGGGTGTCTTGGAAGATCATCAACCGCAGTAAAGATAAAAGCCCAAGAAACATCGGTGGTCTTTCCGATAATTTCCGAATTAAAAAGGTTTCCTAATCTTATAAACGTTCCAGCAAGAGCAACCACAATTACTACTCTATCGAGTACCCAAAGCATTGAGTATTTTTTTTTCTTTTTAGAAAAGAGATAAATAGCAATTAAAATTCCTAGTGCAGCACCGTGACTTGCAAGTCCACCTTCCCACACTTTAAAAATCTCAATCGGATTTGATAAATAATATGAAGGATTGTAAAACAAACAATGACCTAATCTGGCTCCAATAACAGTTCCGAAAATCATATAAACTGAAAGCTGTTCAAGGTCGGGTTGAGGTCTATCTTCTTTTTTGAACACCCAGGTCATAATAAAATATCCGGCTACAAATGCCATCGCAAATAAAAATCCGTACCATCTAACTGAGATGGGACCAAGATGAAAAATCTCAGGACTAACACTCCATTCAATAAACGCAAATATCATTTTTTGTTATTTCTTTTTTCTTGAAAAAATTATTTTAGAACAATCATATAATTAATTACTGATTGGTATAAAAAGTTTTAGTTTTTTTTACTTCTAAATCTTCGTTTTGGTTTTGTCTTTGCTTCTTCAGCAAGCTTAACACACTCATCATAAGAAAATGATGCCGGATCTCTGTCTTTTGGTAATTTGACATTCTCTTTCCCGGCTTTTAAATAAGGTCCCCATCTCCCATTCAAAATCTGGAATTCAGAATTCTCTTCAAATGTTTTAATTAGTTTTTCTGCATCTGCTTTTATCTTGGCTTTTATTACCTCAATTGCTTCATCAATTTCAATATCATGTGGATCAAATTGATTTTTTATTGAATAAAATTTTCCATCATACCTTACATAAGGTCCGAATCTTCCAATTGCTGCTACTACTTCGAGATCATTATACGTCCCAACAACTCGCGGTAGTTTGAATAAATGTAATGCTTCCTCAAGAGTTATGTTTTCAAGTTTTTGTGTTTTCCTTAATCCTGCATACTGAGGTTTATCATTTTCATCATCAGGATTACTTAATGCTGCTACCGGACCAAAGCGCGCTATCCGCACCGAAACTCGTTTTCCTGTAGTAGGATCTTTACCGAGAATTCTTTCACCGGCAGCTCTTTCGGAATTTTCTAAGGTGTGTAAAACCTTTTCTTTGAACGGCGGATAAAATTCTTCAAGCATAACTTGATAATCCATTTTACCATCAGCTATTTCATCAAGTTCTTCTTCAATGTGAGCTGTAAATTTATAATCCATAATCCGCGGAAAGTGTTCAAGCAGAAAATCATTTACAACCATGGCAATGTCATTTGGAAAAAGTTTTCCTTTATCAGCGCCAGTGATTTCGGTTTTCATTTCACTGCTGATCTTTTGTTTATTGTCAAGAATTAAAACAACGTAATTACGCTCTGTACCTTCGCGTTCCTCCTTGTGAACATAACCTCGTTTCTGGATCGTGCTAATTGTCGGAGCGTAAGTTGATGGTCTCCCGATGCCAAGTTCTTCCAGTTTCTTTACCAGGCTAGCTTCTGTGTATCTGGAAGATGGTCTGGTAAATCTCTGAGTTGCTAAGATATTTGTGTAAGATATTTTCTGTCCTTCAGAAAGATCGGGCAAAATACCTTCGCTTCCTTCTTCAGCATTTTCATCATCTGTTGATTCAAGATAAACTTTCAGGAAACCATCAAACTTTATCACTTCACCTTTTGCGACGAACATTTCATCCGCTTTGCTAATATTTATTTTTAATGTGGTTCTTTCAAGTTGAGCATCGCTCATCTGTGATGCAATGGCTCTTTTCCATATTAAATCATACAAAGCTTTTTCTTCTTTTGAACCAGTCACTTTTTCTTTACTGAAATCAGTTGGACGAATTGCTTCATGAGCTTCCTGTGCAGTCTTAGATTTTGTTTTAAACTGTCTCTTGTGAGAATATTTTTTCCCGTATTCTGAATTGATTTGTTGTTCGGCAGCATTGATTGCAATTTCTGAAAGATTAACTGAATCAGTTCGCATGTAAGTAATCTTGCCAGCTTCATATAATTTCTGAGCAACCATCATTGTTTTGAGTACGGAGTAGTAAAGCTTTCTGCTCGCTTCCTGTTGAAGAGTAGAAGTTGTGAATGGTGCAGAAGGAGATTTTTTTGCAGGTTTCTTCTCGATACTTTTGATATAGAATTCCGAAGTCTTGCATTTTTCAAGAAAATCTTCCGCTTCTTTTTGAGTATCAAAATAATTTAGGACTTCAGCTTTGAAATCTGTTTTTTTGCCATTCTCTTCTGTTACAACAAAATTGCCAGTTACCTTAAATCTTGATTGAACTTTAAATGAATCAATTTCTCTTTCACGTTCAACGATCAATCTTACGGCAACAGACTGTACTCTTCCGGCAGAAAGTTTTGGCTGCACTTTTCGCCAAAGGATAGGGGAAAGTTCAAATCCTACCAACCTGTCAAGAATTCGTCTAGATTGCTGAGAATTTACAAGATGATAATCAATCCCACGTGGATTTTTTACAGCTTCTAAAATTGCTGGTTTTGTTATTTCTGAAAAAACAATTCTCCTGATTTTTTTTTCAGGTAATTCCAGAACCTCCTTCAAATGCCAGGCAATTGCTTCTCCTTCCCGATCTTCGTCAGTTGCAAGCCAAACGATTTCAGATTTATCAGATAATTTTTTAAGCTCTTTAACCCTTGCTTTTTTATCATCAGGAATTATATAGTGAGGTGAGTAGTTATTCTCAATATCAATACCTTTATCTTTTTTCTGAAGATCTCTAATGTGTCCGTAACTTGAAGTAACAATAAAGTCTTCTCCAAGAAATTTCTCTATTGTGTTTGCCTTCGCCGGTGATTCAACTATTACAACGTTTTTTGCCATACATTCTTTTAATTTGTTAATTGTCTCGATTTTTGAAGGCGCAAATTAAGTTATATTTAAATTCAAATTCAAAGTAATTTTTTAATTGTGCTCTTATCAACCGAATTTGAAGGAAATTTTTAATTTCACTTCCACTCGTATGAATGTAAATAATATATTTAAGAAATTTTTTCAACTTTTAGCACTACCATTAATTGTATTAATTAAAGTATATCAACTTCTCATTTCGCCTTTGTTTCCATCGTCCTGCAGATTCACACCAACCTGTTCACACTACGCCCTTGAAGCATTAAAGAAATATGGAATATTGAAAGGAGTATGGCTGGGATTTAGAAGAATAATCAAATGTCATCCATGGGGTGGTAGTGGTTACGACCCGGTTCCATAACAATTGTGGCAATGGTGAAAAAGAAAAAATTTAAACTCAGACAACTCATCAAAAAGCTTCCGAAGCTTATTCTTAAAATCATTCTGGGATTTATTTTCATCTCAGTTTTTGTCGTAATTCTTCTCAAATGGCTAAATCCATTAACATCATCTATTATGATCCAAAGACAAATTGAAGCTCTAGTCACTTTTAGCGAAAAACAAATGATTGCTTATGAGTGGTTTAGTTATGATGATATTTCAAAAGAAATGGCACTCGCAGTTGTTGCAGCAGAAGACCAGAATTTCCCAAAGCATTTCGGATTTGATTTCGAGCAAATTGAAAAAGCAATTAAACAATATGAACAAGGTCGTCGATTAAGAGGTGCCAGCACGATAACTCAACAAGTTGCAAAAAATCTATTTCTCTGGGAAGGAAGAAGTTTTATCCGCAAAGGTTTTGAAGCTTACTTCACGGTGTTGATCGAGCTTTTATGGAGCAAAGAAAGAATTCTTGAGGTTTATTTGAATATCGTAGAGATGGGCGATATGATATTCGGTGTTGGCGCAGCGAGTCAGATCTATTTTAAAAAACTTCCTGACAAATTAACAAGAAGCCAGGCAGCTTTACTTTCGGCAACAATTCCAAATCCAAAACGATTCTCAGTTAGAAAACCATCTGGATACATTTTAAGAAGACAATATTGGATACTTGGGCAAATGAGTTCTCTAGGTGGAACCAGTTATTTAAAAGATCTTTGATTAGCGAAACAATAAAACCATTTCAATTTTTTACTTCAGAAGAATCATCTTCTTCGTTTCAATAAAATCACCGGCCTGCAGTTGATAAAAATAAACACCACTAGGGAAATCACTTGCATTCCAAGTTAACTTATAAGTTCCAACCGGTTTTTCTTCATTAACTACTGTTTCTATTTCGTTGCCGATTATATCGTAAATTCGTATTAAGACCTTTGACTGCTTCGCAATTGAATACCTAAGAGTTGTACTCGGGTTGAAAGGATTAGGGTAATTCTGTTCTAGAGAATAATTTGTTAGAGTCGTTGATTTACCAGATTGAATGAGCAATCTATGGATTGATTCATTATTAATAGTAATTATACCTCCTGGCTTTAGATCAGCATTAAGATTATTGCCTGACTCATCCATCAAAGTGATACTCAAATTTTCAACCCTTACTGTAACTGGATAAGCTATTCCTTTCATCTCAATAGTCTGATTTTCACCATAAAGGTTTTCTGCAATCCTTCCACTTCCAAACCTGATGTCAAACGATTCGTCCGGTGGAATCGGTGGTAATTCATAAAAATCCAGGTCTGTTTCTTCGCTAACAGCATACAAAGTAAAATTTCTATTTGTATTATCAGTGATTATTATTCTTCCCCAATCTTTATTGAAGTAATCAACTAACTCTGTATTTTCTTTTGCTAATCCACCTGGAATATTTATTTGTCCAGCTCCAGACATTTTTACAAAATATCCACGACCCGGTTCTAAAGTAGTTGCAATTTGATAATTATCTGAGAAGGAATAAATTATTCCGGTAATCAAGCCGGGGGGTGTAGTTGTCAAACCAGATGTTGCTACAAGAATCTCATATCCTCCTATTAGGTTCCATCCTGCTGCAACACTGATTGGATCGTTTGGTATTATCTGTATTCCACCTTCTGGCCATTCGTCTCCTGTATTATATACATTGTCTCCAATATGTTTCATCCAATAGCCTTCTCCAGGTATTGTAGTTGTCACTGGCGTATAGGCAGCACCAAGCATTTTATATACGCTACTTGCAGGGTCCTTAGCTGGCCACCATATATTCACTCCCTGACCATCTGGATTTATTCCCGGTACTGATACCGCATTCCAACCATCCTGGACTTCAACTACTAATCCAACATTGCCCTCAAATACACCGGTTCCCCACAAGGTGGTATTGTCAGCATCATAAATTCCCCAAAATGGACTAGAATGAAACCAAGAGAGTCCTTTTGGCTTATTTATATCAACGACATCAAAATTTATTGTAACAACATCAGTCCAATATGGACTTGCTGCTACAATAGTTCCATTATTATTATGAATGAAAGGCAGATCAATGTTTACCCAGATTATATTCTTCATCGGTCCGGTTACTGTCGCTGGGGAATAATTTTCGCTTGAAAAATTATGAAAAATGTAATCAATATCTTTAATCGGGCTGTTGGGAAATCTTATAGCACTTGTGTCGAAACCAAATACAAAAGTTGCACCGCCAAGGTCATCAGTCCCTGCATTTGTATTAACTTGAAAGAGAATAGTGAATTTTGAACTATCTGCTTCCAGAACAGTAAATCTGCCATTAATCGTGGTCGGTAAAATCGAAAACATAGAAAAGAATATTATTATCCCCATCAAGGCAATAAATTGCTTCATATTTCTCTCCATCCTATAAAAGAGGTTGCATCATACTCGGGAGTTACCCGAACTCTTTATTTTTATAGCCTCACTAGAAGAAACAGATCAAAGGTCAGTACAGTAAGAATTAATATTTTTAACACTACATTGATGGCTACTTGGTTCGTTAGGTGGGTAATAACCAGCAATTAAGTTAAATCTTGCTAAACGTAAAATTAAACTTTTGTGATTGACTAGGGAAGGCAAAATTTATTCCACAATTCGCAACTGATTATAATAGAAAATATTCAAATTCATAAAAATTCCCCAATACCTTTTTTTGATTATTGGAAAGTGTCACTTATTCGTTCTTAGATATGAGAAGTGATTTAGGATAGTAACTATTGATTGTGTTTTTTCGTGTAAAGAAAATTTTTAGGTTGATTATATATCTTATGAGTTGTTAATCAACAATCCTTGTAACAGCAAATACAAACGCCAAACTGTTTTGACTGGGAAAAACATCTTGATAGATCTTAAGAAGACAGTATTGGATAATTGAGCAAATGAGTTTCTGGGGGGCATATCATATATTAAAAATATTTGATTGAATAAGATTTTCAACTGCAAACATTCGTTCAAAAAGAAAATTTTCCTTATCCTTAATTTTTTATTATAGCAATGAAATTCTTTGATAAATAAATATCTATCGGAGCAGTGAGTAGTTTTTTAATATTTTTTCCTATATTCATATCATTAAAGAAAGCATTGTATTTTGGTCTCAATAATTTAAGGAGGCTTGATGCCCAAAAACATCGTCGTTCTTTCTGACGGAACAGGTCAGGAAGGAGGAATTGGAAACAACACCAACGTTTACAAGCTGTTCAATATGCTGGAAGACAGAACAGCTGATCAAATCACTTTCTATGATAGGGGACTCGGTACCGGCTGGAGAAAAATCACCGGAAATATTAGCGGCATGGGTATTTCCCAAAACATTTATGAATGTTATAAATTTATTTTCGAGAACTATCTGGCCGGTGATAACATTTTCCTTTTCGGTTTCAGCAGAGGCGCAACTACTGTAAGAAGCCTTTCTGCATTAATTCATTTCTTTGGAATCTTACCAAAATCAAGACCTGAACTAATTAAACAAGCATATAAGATTTATAAAATTGAAGACAGCGAAAAACGAAAAAATCGTGCTGATAATTTTGTATCGAGACATCATAATCAATGGACTAAAATTAAATTCATCGGTGTCTGGGATACTGTTGATGCACTTGGTTTACCAATAAAAAGTTTGAGTACTTTAGTTGACTGGTTCCCATTTTTCAGGCACAAATTTCATAATCTTACTTTAAGTGAAAGCGTAGAGCATGCAAGACATGCCCTTGCCATCGACGATGAAAGGTTAACCTTCCATCCTAAAATTTGGGATAAGGAAATAAAACCTTACCAGACAATGAAGCAGGTTTGGTTTAGCGGAATGCATACTGATGTAGGCGGCGGATATAAAGAACAGTATTTATCTGATATTCCGTTGCTTTGGATGATTGAAGAAGCTAAGCAGCAAGGATTAAAAATTTATTCTAAGCATACAGTCAAAACACATCCTGACGCCGATGGATTTATGCACGATTCAAGAAAAGGTTTTCCCGGTTTTCTTTTCAGGAAAGCAACCAGGACCTGGAGCATTAATACACATGGCAAGCCAGTTATCCACCAAAGTGTAGTCTTAAGAAAACTTAATAAAGAGAATAAGGAGACGCCTCCTTACAAACCATGGATACTTGAAATTGATCATGAAATTGAACCTTGGACAGAGTTTCAAAAAACGCAGAAAGTAATTTGAATTACAAAAGAAAAATTAATTTCAATTACAATATTATTCGGAGATTAGAAGATGCCTAATGGTTACTTAATAGGATCAGGTATTTATGATGTAACCGGTCCATCCGCAGAGCTCGGCATGATGGGAATGGCCAGCATTGAGCAAAAGACAGAGGGAATTCATTCAAGACTTTTTGCAAGAGCATTTATTGTTTGTGATCAATCTTCTAATAAGCGGGTTGTTATTTTATCAGCCGACATCTGGTCATGCACACAAGCTGTAAAGATGGAAGTAGTAAAAAGATTAAAAGCAATTTATGGAAATGATCTTTACACAATTGAAAATGTTTTATTAAGCGGAACTCACACTCACAGTGGCCCTGGTGGTTATTCTCATTACGCGTTGTTTAATTTGTCAATATTAGGTTTTGATAAACAGAATTTTGAATGCATTGTAAATGGAATGGTGCAAGCAATAAAAAAAGCTCACGAAAATCTATCTCCCGGAAAAATTTTTATAAGCAGTGGAAAGGTTGAAGACTGTGGCTATAATCGTTCGCCAATTGCCTATGAGAATAATCCGTTTGCCGAAAGAAATAAGTACGAAGGTAACACAGATAAAGAAATGCTTTTGTTGAAATTTGTTAAGAATGATGGAAAAGAAATAGGTTGCATAAATTGGTTTGCAATTCATCCGACAAATCGAGGAAATAAGAACAAATTGATCACGGGTGATAATAAAGGTTATGCTTCATATCTTTTCGAGAAAGAAAAAGATACAAATATTCAGGGAAAGGAAACTTTCATTGCTGCTTTTGCAAATTCAAATTGTGGTGATATTTCAGGAAATGTGAAATACGGAGTTCCGGATCTCGTTCACGATTTTGCTCATATGAAAGAGTTTGGAGAAAAGCAATTCAACAAAGCAAAAGACCTTTATAACTCAGCAAGTGAACAAATAACCGGGGAAGTAGATTACAGACATATTCACGTTGATTTTTCAAAAATTAAAATTGAAAGAACCAACAACAAAACTTTTCCTGCTGCACTTGGTGCATCAATGTTTGCCGGAAGCACTGAAGATAGTAAATCTGAATTTGGAATAATTGAAGGAATAAAAGCAACACTAACCGGGGATTTACCTGCGGGACAAAAAAATCTAATTCTCGAAGCGATCAATCTTATATCTGGTTTGGTTACTGGTTTTAAAGTTCCGGGAATTTTGGAAGATGAAATGAAGAAAGGTCATTATCCAAAACCAATAGTTTTTGCACAGGGATTAGCCGAACCTTATCCACTATCACCGGAAGTTTTACCGTTACAAATTCTCCGCATAGGGAATCTTGTTTTACTTGGAACTTCTTTTGAATTAACAACAATGGCAGGTAGAAGAATAAAAGAAACAATTCTTGAAATTTTAAAACACGATGGAACTAATCATTTGGTTTTGGCTACATATGCAAATGCTTATTCCGGATACGTAACAACAAAAGAAGAATATGATGTTCAGCACTATGAAGGAGCTTCAACACATTTTGGTCCATATACATTAATGGCATTGCAGCAGGAATTTGGAAAACTTGCAACAGCATTAAAAGAAAGAAAAGATATTCCTTCAGGTCCAGTTCCTCGTGACCTTTCCTCAGAACAAACGAATCTGCAAACAGGCGTTGTTACAGATACTCAACCTATGCCGTGGATTCCTTTCGGAAGTACTCAAACCGATGTTGATTCGTCTTACAAACCGGGTTCGATTGTTAAAGTGATTTTCTGGGGAGCCCATCCAAAAAATAATTTGAAAACACAGGAAACATTTCTCGAGGTGCACCAAAAAGTTGGAGATAAGTGGATAACTATTTTCAATGATAATGATCCCTGCACAATCTATGAATGGAAGAGAGACTTCATTGCTAATTCAAAAATCACAATCAGTTGGAACATCCCTGCAGAAATAAAATCAGGTGAGTACAGGATTTGTCACTTCGGCGATTCTCGTGACGCATCAGGAAAGATTAAATCATATAGCGGGGTTTCGAGTACATTCAAAATTGGAGAAACATCTTCAGTCAATGAAATAAGCTTTAAGAACTCATTCGGCAAGCAAGTTGAATTATGGTTCTATCATCCGGATGATTGGCTAAAGTTCAGTGCTTATGCGCATTATGTTTTAAAAAAGGATGAAAGTTTTGTTTGGAAAGTTCCCTCAGGATGGGGAAAAGTTCACGTGAGGTTTACTGAACCAGATAAATGGAAAACCATTTTCGCTGGTGAGTTAATTAATATAACAACTACCGGAAATATTGAAAATCTGGGTTAACTAAATAATATTTTTTGGAGTCATCGTATGAAGAAAACAAAGCATATTTTTATTCTTTTTACTTTTCTACTTATTCTTTTGCAGGTTGGGTGTACTAATTATCCGGCTTTGCAAGAACCAGATGTTCAAAAATTCGATCAGATTGTATACTCTTCTGCCTTAGGAGATAGCTTAGAAGAAGGAAAGCTTTCTGCAGGAATGCCGTACTTTGTTGTAAATCAATTATTTGATAGTTATTCCAGAAGTATGATGGAAACAAAAATTCCGGTTGCTACACTTGGAAGCAAGCAGAGGCTTCAGGAAGAAGAAGGCTGGAACAGAAAATATGTTGATCCTAACATCAATATTTTTCTTGATGAATATGAAACATCCAAAGGTAAACTTTATGTCTGGTACCAAAGACCAAATTTTTATACAATGGACGTTTCAGCGCGTGATACTCTTTGTATCTTCATTGAAGACACAGTTTATTGTTCAGTAATTAATTATTTGAATAAATCTTCTGTACTGACGATCAAAGACTCTCTTCCGCAAATTCCTGTTCAAACAAAATTGTATACTGAAATCAGGTATAACGATCATCCGTGGAGAGAAGTTTCTTATTGGTACAACATTGAAATCCTAAGCAACGCAAAAACATTCAAACTAGGTGAAACTAATTATGAGTTTTATCCAATAGAATTATTAGAGTTCAACAATGAACCTGTTTCATCTTTTAAGTGGCGGGAGGTAAATGGAAATGAAAATTAAAAAAGATTTTATTAGAAAAAATAAAAAGATAAAGATCATCTCTAATGGAGGTGAGCCATATCCTATTCCGGATAGCTGGCAACCGGTATTGAGTAAATGCGATATGTTAGTCATCATCCCGGACATGCATATGTATGTTTACAATTCTCATTTGGACAATTTTAAATATGGTGCAGATGCTATGCTGAAATTTCTCAATCACCTTAGCACTGTAAAAGAAGAGATGGAATTGATTGATCAGACACTTCGTGTTTATCAGCTTGGTGATTTGTACGAACAAAGATTTCCGGGATTACATGGTCCTAATGCCACTGCAATTGAAATCAGGATGTCTCATCCAGGCTATGACCAGATTGTAAACTCTATGAATTCAATTCGGACACACTTTCTTTATGGCAATCATGATTTTGAGCTTCGGCATTTTCCAGGATTTCGTTTTGCCGCTCTTGAAGGTAAAGTCTACATCGAACATGGGTTCACACCGGATAGCTGGAAAGATTTTTCGAATCCAAATGCTTCATTGTGGGAAGTTGGACAATTTTTGTTTCTTACTATCAGGGAGATAAATGAATTCTTCGCAAATCTTTTGGTTGCTTCCAGCGTTATTCAAAAAGATGAATTTTATTCCTGGGGAGTTCCATCAGGCAAAGACCCTGTTTATGATTATCCATCAGAAAAAGATTATTTGAAAGATTACGGTCATTGTTTGAAATATTTTTCAGATAGAATGAAAAAAAATTCTGAATTGAAGGATAAAAAGATTACTGTTATAGGACATACACATCATCCTTACATTAATACGAATGTAAATAATGGAAAACATATTTTTATAGATGCTGGTGCATGGACTTCAGGTCGTTCCGATTTTGTTGTGATTACGAATGAAGAACTTGCAATTTGCTGTTACCAGAGATAAATGAAATTTTGAATTTAAAATAAAATAGGAGGAATATTTTGTGGAATTCAAATTAACCGATCCAATTCTCAGAAGAATCTGTGAAGTAAATAGTTTTCCAATTCGAACCAACGAAATGATTTTCTTCGGATTACGCGGAACTCTACCAGTGGATATGGAAGATAGTGAATTCGGTAAAGTAAAAAATATTGTTCTTGGTGACATTAATTATTTGAATCCCCGATGCACATTAGGTCAATGGCTGCCAAAAGAAAAAGAGCTGGCAGTATTTTCCGGCAGCACTGTTCCTCATCGTGACTATGTAAGCAAATCTGTTTCAAGAGGCGGTGCAAGTGCCAACCAGCTGATGACCGGATATTATAAAGATTACAGGAAAGGTGTTCACAAAGCAGGAAGCCCAACGGGGCACGATGCATTCAGGCAAGTGAGTGCTCATCCGATTCAAAGAACAAGCGATGATATCGATTTTGATAATGATGATAGGGTTGAGTATGAAAATCCTAATGATAATATTCACGCGGGTTGGTGTATGGGAATAAACTCTACTAACTATGCAAGTGCAGGCTGCCAGGTTTTAGTGGGCTACCCAAAATGTCAAAAGCGTGGTACACAGCCGGCAACAGGACCATGGAAATCTTTTAGTAAGA
>Ga0210074_1000333_pt1 | contig 17538 bp, 18 predicted proteins | sample China_Galinas_Co_FD_184860 | JGI IMG/M metagenome (GOLD analysis project Ga0210074, IMG submission 184860) | Wetland microbial communities from San Francisco Bay, California, USA, that impact long-term carbon sequestration -... | ecosystem: Environmental > Aquatic > Marine > Wetlands ... | reverse complement strand
GAGGATGTACCGGCCGTTGCGGACCGAGGCGTAGCGCGGGGACTCGCCGAGGACGAGGAAGTCCTCGACTCGAAGGCCGAGCAGGTTGGCCGCCGCCTCCATCCTCCGGGCGAAGTCCAAGTCCTCAGGACTCGGCCGTGGGTCCCCGGAAGGGTGCGCATGGAAGAGGATCAGCTTGGCCGCGTGGGCCAGGATCGCGGAGACCAGGAGAGGACGTGGCCCGACGGTGCAGCGCGCGATGGTCCCCCGGAAGGGGATCGTGTGGCCGATCGGCCGGCCCCGGACCGTGAGGAAGAGGGCGCCGAGGATTTCGAAGGGCTCGGCCTCGAGGAGCCGGTGCAGGTAGGGCACGGCGTCGGCGGGCCGGTCGAGCGCGGGGGCGCCACTGTAGGGGAACGCGGGCTCGCGCCGGACGAGGGAGAGCGAGAACTGGGAGTAGGTGCGGCCGTCCTGGAGGGGGACGGCCGGAGCAGGTTCTACTGGGACCAGGAGGGGCGGGCACGCGACGGGCCGGGGCATCAGTTCCGGTCCTCGGTAGATGCGTCCGCTTCCTCCGCCACCGATCCGGCCCGTTCGGCCTCGTCGAGACTTCGGCGGATGTCGAGGACGAGGTGCGCCAACCGATCGGCCCAGCCGCCGGCGCTGGCGGAGAGGGCCTCGGCGAGCGGCTCCAGGTCGGAGCCGGCGCGTTCGTCGGCGACCTCTTCCAGGTAGCCCACCAGGTGGTCGAGATCCTCGCAGGCCGCGCGGAGCTCGCCGTAGGTCAGAGGGAGGGGGGTCTTCGGCCCCCAGAAACCGGCCTCGTTGAGAGCGTCGACCAAGGCGTCACCGGCTATCCGAAAGGCGTCGGCGATGCCTGGTCTCGGGAACCTCCAGAGGAAGGTCTCGCGGAAGGCTTGCTGGAGAACCGTTGCTGAGAATCCGTCCTGAGCCGCGGCAGGGACGGCGGGTGGCCGCGGGTCGGTGGACGGTTGCTGCGGGTTAGACTGCGCTCGGCTGCTCATGAGGCTTGCTCCTCTCGAGTGGCTAGGCTCCGGTGGGTGTCGCCACACCTGCCGGGGCCGCTCCTGTTCATGCGTTCACTTCAACATGAAGCGACTATGCCATACTTATGTAAGGGTGTAAAGCCAGCACTATGGAATGTGTACAGTCTTCCAGTATGACCACCAAGAACAGGAAGGATCAGGAGCGCAGCGGCGAGGGGATCACAGCCACCGGCGTCAAGAAGACGATGTGGTTCCACGAGGATGAGGCCGAGGCGCTCCGCGTGCGCGCATTCGAGGAGCGACGGTCCGAGTCGTCCATCGTGCGCGAGGCGGTCCGCAAGCTTCTCGGCATCGACGACTGATCCGCTCGGGCGTCCCCGACCCTCACTCCATCGCCGGCCTGCGCCCCGGCTCCTTCGGAACCGGGGCATCCCACCCGCCCAAGGATGGCCGGCAGCCCATCCCTCCGCGCACGCGCTCCGCTCTGGACTGCCTCCTGATCTGATTTCCACCGGGCCACAGGCTCCGCCCGTGCCCCATCCCCCACCCCGTAAGACCTGCAGATTGGCTCGGAGCGTTCCGCTCCATCGCCAAACTGCGGACGCCTCCCCTCGACGGCGGCGAGCGCAGCGAACGCCGATCGCTTGGATACGCCGGTGGACTTTCACCCTTGTCCGTCGGTGAGCAGCCCTCTACCTTCCTTTCAACGCTAGAGAGCGCGCCACCCCCAACCACTCCACGGAGAACCGCATCGACCGCGACGCCCAACCGAACCGAGCACCCTCGAACCCTCCCACCTCAAGGAGTCTCGATGCCCTCACCGAACGCCCGTCACGATCTTCAGAAGACCGTTCCTCTCCTCGACCAGGACCAGGCCGCCGAGGTGCTCTCGGTCAGGCCCCGCACGATGGAGAGCTGGCGTTGCCGGGGTGGCGGTCCGCCCTTCGTCCGGATCGGCCGTCACGTCCGCTATCGCCTCTCCGATCTCCACGCCTGGATCGACGAGCGCACCTTCCGGTCGACCGCCGATGCCGATCAGCCGTCCTAGCCGGATGCGAATCTCGACGAATTTGGATGCACCTCGACCCGCCGGTGGGATTGCCGACCGGCCGGACAAGCCTGGTGACTTATTGGTGACTCGGGGATTTCGACCGAGATCGGGTCGAAAAACTGGCCGCTGTAAGTGCTTGGAAGGAGGGAAGTTATGGTGGCCAAGGGCGGAGTCGAACCACCGACACCACGATTTTCAGTCGTGTGCTCTACCAACTGAGCTACTTGGCCACTCAAGTGCCGGCTTGGCGCGCGGCGCGCGCGTGTCCGGCAAGGGGGATGTTCTACCAGGGACGCCCCGGGGCGTCAAGCCCCTTCGGGGGGCTGGTCTGCCTCGGGGTCACTGGCCAGATCGGCGTCTTCGTCGGGTGTGTCCCCTTTCTCTACCCAACACTGGATGACGCCTTCGTCTTCCTCGAAGCCGAGGAGGCGGTGGCCGGCGCGTTCGCACCAGGCGGGGATGTCTTCGTAGAGGCCGGGGTCGTCGCCGATGATCTCGAGGATCTGGCCGGGCTCGAGGCTCGCCATGTCCCGCACGGCGAAGAGGAGGGGCAGCGGGCAGAGCAGACCGAGGGTGTTGAGCTTGTGATCGGCGGACGGCATCTCTGGCCTGAACGGCTCGCGCTCTTCCCCACGGACAAGAATCGCGGTCGGGCGCGGATTGGTCGTGGATTGAGCCTAGAATAGCCTCCATGGGACGTCTGCGCCACTGCTTCGGGCGATCTGTCGCCATCTTCTCGCTTGCGCTATTTCTGGTGGTGCTGGCCGCCGCTCCGGCCGCCGCCTGGACGCCGCGGTTCCAGAAGGTGCTGGCCGACGAGGCGGCCCGCCTGGCGCCACCGGACCTGGCCCGGCAGATCGCTCGCCACGAGGACGAGTACCGGGAGGGCGTGGTCGATCCGTTCCGCGATCCGGATCCGTCGCGCCATGTGCAGAACGCGGACGGCACGGGCTCGCTGCGCGAGGCGGTGACCAGCGAGACGGAGCGGGCGGTGGAGCTGATCCGCGCGCTCGCGCCGTTCGGCGAGGTGGTGCGCCAGCTCGGCCGGGTGGCCCATTACGTGGCGGACCTCCACAACCCGCTGAACTGTTCGGAGCGGGACCCGCGCGAGGCCGACTACTACGCCGACTACCTGCGCTACGCCGAGAGCGCGGAGCCCCGCTTCCCGCTCGTCTTCTACGGCTTCCGCCCGGAGTTCGACCGGCCCGAGGACGTAGCCGCGCTGGCGGACGAGGCCTTGGCCAAGAGCCGGATGCTCTACCCGCTGGTGGGCCGGGAGTACCGGCGGATCGGCTTCGGTCACGGTGTGGGAACGTTCGACGACCGGTCGACCGCCTTCGGCGTGACCTCGGTGGCGTTCAGCCGGGCGGCGAGTGACATCGCCCAGGTGCTCCGCTATATTTGGCTCCGCGCGGGCGGCGCCGACCAGCGGACGGACCTGCCGGTGCGCGGGCAGGATGTCTTGGTCCGCGTGCCACGGGGCGCCAAGGCCGGGTTGACCGGAGCCCTCGGCCGCTAGCGGTCCGGGCGTCGCGGCGGCGGCTCCGGCGAGCCGCGAGCGCCAGAGCCCGCAGCCAAGTCTTCAAAGACCGTGGGCGGACCGTCCAGGGGCCGTCACGTTTCTTCTTCGAGCACTCCCTAGATTCCATCCCGAAAGGTGGCTGCCATGTTTCCCGTGCGCCGCGCTCTCCTCTCCGTCTCCGACAAACGTGGCCTGGCCGAGCTGGGCCGCGGCCTCGCCCGGCTGAACATCGAGATCCTCTCCACCGGCGGCACCCAGCGCTACCTAGCCGAGCATGACATCGAGGTGATCCCGGTGGCGAAGGTCACCGGCTCGCCGGAGATCCTCAATGGGCGGGTGAAGACGCTCCACCCGAAGATCCACGGCGGCATCCTGGCGGACCGCTCCCGCTCGGAGCACCTCAAGGAGCTCAAGGAGCAGGAGATCGCCCCCATCGACCTGGTGGTGGTGAACCTCTACCCGTTCGCGCGCACCGTCTCCCGCGACGGGGTGAGCCGGGAGGAGGCGGTCGACATGATCGACATCGGCGGCCCGTGCATGCTCCGCGCGGCGGCCAAGAACCACGGCTCGGTGACCGTGGTGGTCGATCCGGACGACTACGGCCGGGTCCTCCGGGCGATCGAGGCGGGCGACGGGCTGGTGCCGGAGGCGCTCCGCCGCGAGCTGGCGATCAAGGCCTTCCGCCACACCCATGAGTACGACGGCGCGATCGTCGCCTGGCTCGAGGCCCAGGAGGAGGGCGAGGAGGAGGCCGCGACCTTCCCCGAGCGCTTCACCGTCGACCTGGAGCGGCGCATGGTGCCCCGCTACGGCGAGAACCCCCACCAGGAGTCGGCGATCTACCGCACGGTCGGCGGCTCGGGCGTGCTCGGCGGGTTCCACCAGCACCAGGGCAAGGAGCTGTCCTACAACAACCTGCTGGACGCGGACGCGGCGCGCAAGATGGTCTCCCAGTTCGAGGAGACGGCGGTGGTGATCGTCAAGCACAACAACCCGTGCGGCGTCGGCCTCGGCAAGGACCTGGTGGAGGCCTATCGGGCCGGCCTCGCCACCGACCCCCAGTCGGCGTTCGGCTCGATCATCGCCCTCAACCGGCCGGCGACGGCGAAGCTGGCGGAGGCGATGCGCGACCTGTTCGTGGAGGTGGTGATCGCCCCCGGGTTCGAGGACGGTGCGCGGGCGGTCTACGACGAGAAGAAGAACCTCCGCCTGATCGAGACGCCCCTCTACCTCCCCGGGCGCAAGGAGCCGGAGCTCCGCTCGATCGACGGCGGCTTCCTGGCGCAGACGGCGGACTCCACGGCCGACGACCCGGGCACCTGGCAGGTGCGGACCGCCCGGGAGCCGACGGACGAGCAGCTCGAGGCGCTCGAGCTTGCCTGGAAGGTCTGCCGCTACACCAAGTCGAACGCCATCGTCCTCGCCAACAGCTTCCAGACGGTCGGGGTCGGCGCCGGCCAGATGAGCCGGGTGGACGCCTGCCGCATCGCGATCGAGAAGGCGGCCCAGGCCGGGCTCTCGGTCGAGGGCGCGGTGGCGGCGTCGGACGCCTTCTTCCCCTTCTCCGACAACGTCGAGGTGCTGGCCGGCGCCGGCGTGCGGGCAATCGTCCAGCCGGGCGGCTCCAAGCGGGACCCGGAGGTGCTGGCGGCGGCGGACGAGCTCGGGATCGCCATGGTCCTGACCGGCACGCGCCACTTCCGGCATTAGGCTGGAACGCCCCGCCAACCCCCCCACCACCCGGCGCTCTCGTCGGTTTGAGGCGGAGCTTTACTGGGTTGCGGGGCGGGAACCCGCCGGTCGGTTCGTGCCTCTTCTCCGGCGAGCCTCCGGAAGTTGGCACGGGGGCTGCTGTGTTTTGATGCCCCGAGAGGGGCACTCCGAGGACGACTCCCGACCAGATCAACCCAGGAGGAACGATCCCATGACCACGACCCTGAAGTACGGCATCGAAACCCGGCTCGACATCCCCTACGAGGAGGCGATCGAGAAGGTCACCGCGGCGCTCAAGGAGGAGGGCTTCGGCATCCTCACCGAGATCGACGTCAAGGCGACGATGAAGAAGAAGCTGGACGCGGACTTCCGCCGCTACATCATCCTCGGCGCCTGCAACCCGCAGCTCGCCCACCGGGCGCTCACGGCCGAGCTCGACATCGGCCTGCTGCTGCCCTGCAACGTGGTCGTCTACGAGGCGGACGACGGCTCCACCGTGGTCGCCGGAATGGACCCGGGGATCATGGTCCAGGTGACCGACAACCCGGACCTGCCGGCCATCGCCACCGAGGCCCGCGAGCGGGTCGAGCGCGCGATCCGCAGCCTGGGCGGAAGCCCGGGCAACTGATGGGAGCCTGCTGATGGGGACCGTCCGCCTGCTCCGCCGCCTCGTACCGGCCGCCGCTCCGCTGCTCCTCATCCTGCTCGGAGCGGTGCCCGGGGCGGCCTTCGCCCAGGACGCCCAAGGCGGCAAGGGCGCAGCCGTCTCCCCGTGGGAGGTCCTGGACGGCGCGAGGGAGAGCCTCGCCGCCGCCGGCGCCGAGCAGGCGGACTTCGTCCAGACCTACCTCCCCGCCGGGTTCTCCTCCGGCGAGGAAGAGGGCGGACGGGTGGCCCTCCGGCTGCCCGACTGCCTGCGCTGGGACTACGACGAGCCGTTCCCCAAGAGCTTCCTGCTCTGCGGTGACCGGGTCTGGTCCTGGAACCCGAAGGACAAGCGCGGCCAGACCGGCGCGGTCGACCGGGAGAGCCAGCCCGGCCTGGACCTCCTCCTGCTTCCGGTCGAGCAGCTCAACGAACGCTACCGGGCGACGGCGGCGGTCGGCGGCGGGGACGATGGGAACGGACAGAGCGGCGCGTCGAAGGGTCGGGTGACCGTGCACCTGGAGCCGCTCGCCGACCTGCCCGAGTCGCCCGTGACCGTCGACCTGACCGAGGCCACCCTGGTGGTCGACACCGCGACCGAGCGCCTGGTCGAGCTCTCCTACAAGGACCGGGAGGGCAACCGCACCCGCTTCGTCCTCTCCCACTACCGCCCCCTCGAGGACCAGACCCTCTTCAAAGCCCCACAAGGCATCACCTGGGAAGACCAGTAGCCCCCCCACCCTGTGCCCTCGAGCCCAACCGGAGCACACCGGGCGGGGGCGCCCCCTTCTCCCCCCACGGGGGTGAGAAGGGGGTCGGGGGGTTGCAGGGGGGGTCTTGAGGATCATCCAGGTTGATCGGAGCGGCGACCCCGGTGAAGGAGGAAGGGTTCCTTCATTCGTCACCTGGAGGGTCGCCGTCCTCGATATACTCCGCCCGACATGGCATCTAATTCATTCGACATCGTTTCGCAGGTCGACCTCCAGGAAGTCAAGAACGCCGTCAACCAGGCCCAGAAAGAGGTGGTGACCCGCTTCGACCTGAAGAGCTCCAACGTCTCGGTCGAGCTCGCGGACGACGCCCTGGTGGTCGAGTCCGCCGACGAGTTCACCCTCGGCCAGGCGCTCGACGTGCTCAAGTCGAAGCTGGTGCGCCGCGGCGTGGACCTGAAGGCGCTCCGCCCGGGCAAGGTGGAGGACGCCTCCGGCGGCCGCGCCCGCCAGCACATCGCCATCCAGCAGGGCATCCCCCAGGAGACGTCGAAGAAGATCGTCGCCGAGATCAAGAAGATGAAGCGCAAGGTCCAGGGGGCGATCCAGGGCGACAGCGTACGGGTCTCCGGCAAGAGCCGGGACGACCTCCAGGACGTCATCGCCCGGGTCAAGGAGATGAACCTGGACCTACCCCTCACCTTCACCAACTACCGGTGACCCCGCCGACCATGCGCCGAACCTCTCGCCGCCCCGCCCCTCCGTTCCCCGCCGCCCTCGCCCTCCTCGCCGCCCTCGCCGCCTGGACCCTCGCCGCCGCGCCGGCGGCCGCCCTGTTCAAGGGGCCGCTCTACAAGCCGGGCGAGAAGGTCGAGATCACCGGCCTGGTGACCACCCCCGCCGGGGACCCGATCGACGACGTCCGCGTGGTCCTGGAGCTCTCCCGCAAGGCGTTCAACTTCCACAAGATGTGGGTCACCCGCGGCAAGGTCTTCAAGGTGTCGGACACCACCAACGCCAAGGGCGAGTACACCATCTCGTTCCCCTGGGACGACTACTACAACGAGTTCGACCTGGTGGCCGGCATCACCGTGCGCGGCAAGGACGGCGACGAGTTCGTGGAGCTCCAGCGGATCGACGTCGAGAAGCGGATCGAGGCCGCGTCGCCGGCGGTGGTCCAGGTGGTGATCAAGAACCACGAGTTCATCGACAAGTTCCGCCAGTTCCTGGCGACCGTGGACACGCCGGACGAGAAGCGCGTGTACCAGGACCAGGGCCGGCCGGACAAGGTGGAGACGACCACCTACGCCGACCGCCAGGAGGTCGCCTGGTGGTACTTCGACCGGGGCAAGGTCTACCGCTTCGTCGACGGCAAGCTCCAGAAGGTCGAAGACTTCGAGCCGGTCCAGAAGCTATGACGGAGCCGCGTTGACCACCGGCCTGCTCACACCGTAGACTTGGTCGTGCCCCCTGACGCGAGGAGCTCCCGTTCCGATGTCGCGCCGGGGACCGTCGTCGCCGCAATTCCCGCGCGTTACGCCTCTTCCAGACTTCCCGGAAAGCCGCTCCTGCCGATCGCCGGCCGGCCGATGATCGAGCACGTGTACGAGCGCGCCGCGCGAGCGCCCGGTATCGCCCGCGTGGTGGTGCTCACGGACGACGAGCGGATCGCGGACGCGGTGCGCGGCTTCGGCGGGCAGGTGGAGATGACGCCGGCCGACTGCGCCAGCGGCACGGACCGGATCGCCTTCGCGGCCGCGCGGTGGGATGCGAGCGCGGTGGTCAACGTCCAGGGGGACGAGCCGCTGATCGACCCGGCGTCGGTGGCGATGGTGGCGCGGCACTTGCTGGAGCACCCGGAGGTGCCGATGGTCACGCTGGCGGCACCGGCCGAGGACGAGGAGCGGGACGATCCACACGCGGTCAAGGTGGTGACCGACCGTGAAGGCTTCGCGCTCTATTTCAGCCGGTCGCGCATCCCGTATCCGCGCGATCCGGAGACGGAGCCGGGCCGGTCGCCGTTCAAGCACATCGGGCTCTACGGCTACCAGCGCAGGACGCTGCTCGAGCTCGCCGCGCTCGAGCCGACGCCGCTCGAGCGGACCGAGGGCCTGGAGCAGCTCCGGGCGCTCGAGCACGGCATCCGGATCCGCGTCCTACCCGCCGGCCGCCCGTCGCCCGGCGTCGACACCCAGGCGGATCTCGAGCGCGTGGAACGACTGCTGCAAAACCAACCAGGGAGATGAGCATGGCAACCAAATACATTTTCGTGACGGGCGGGGTCGTTTCGTCGCTGGGCAAGGGCGTGGCCGCCGCTTCGGTGGGGGCCATCCTCGAATCGCGGGGCTTCTCGGTCACGCTGATGAAATTCGACCCGTACGTGAACGTGGACCCGGGAACAATGTCCCCCTACCAGCACGGCGAGGTCTTCGTCACCGACGACGGCGCGGAGACCGACCTGGACCTGGGCCACTACGAGCGCTTCACCCACACCACCACCTCGAAGCGCCACAACTTCACCACCGGCAAGATCTACGAGCAGGTGATCACCAAGGAGCGCCGGGGGGACTACCTGGGCAAGACCGTGCAGGTGATCCCCCACGTCACCGACGAGATCATGGAGGCGATGCGCAAGGTCAACGGCGCCGTCGACGTGGTGATCGTCGAGATCGGCGGCACCGTCGGTGACATCGAGTCCCTGCCCTTCCTGGAGGCGATCCGGCAGTTCCGCCAGGAGGTGGGCAAGTACAACGCGATCAACATCCATCTCACCCTGGTCCCCTACATCGCCGCCGCCGACGAGCTCAAGACCAAGCCGACCCAGCACTCGGTGCGCGAGCTCCGGGCGATCGGCATCTCGGCCGACATCCTGCTCTGCCGCTGCGACCGGCCGCTGCCGGCGGACCTGCGCAAGAAGATCGCCCTCTTCTGCAACCTGGAGGCCGAGAGCGTGATCGAGGCCCGGGACGTGGACACGATCTACCAGGTGCCGCTGTCGTTCTGCCGCGAGGGGCTGGACGAGCGGCTGCTCGACCACCTGAACCTGCCCCACTACCGGCGCGACATGAGCGCCTGGGAGGAGCTGGTGGGCAAGATCCGCAACCCGAAGGTCAAGGTGCGGATCGGGCTGGTGGGCAAGTACGTGGAGTTCCCGGACTCCTACAAGAGCCTGAACGAGGCGCTCCTCCACGGCGCGATCGCCAACGAGGGGGCGGTCGAGATCGTCTACATCAACTCCGAGGAGATGGAGGGCTCCTCCACCTGGCCGCGGGAGCTCTTCCAGGTGGACGGCATCCTGGTGCCGATCGGCTTCGGCATCCGCGGCTCCGAGGGCAAGATCCGGGCGCTCCGCTACGGCAGAGAGCACGGCGTGCCCACCTTCGGCATCTGCATGGGGATGCAGATGATGGTGATCGAGTACGCCCGGAACGTCTGCGGCCTGGAGAGTGCCACCTCGGCCGAGTTCGACGAAGACGCGGAGCACCCGATCATCTACAAGCTCCGCGACCTGCTGGGGGTCGAGGAGATGGGCGGCACGATGCGCCTGGGCGCCTACCCGTGCAAGGTCAAGGCAGAGACGCTGGCCGCGGCGGTCTATGACGGTGAAGAGGAGATCAGCGAGCGCCACCGCCACCGCTACGAGGTCAACCAGAAGTACCTCTCCCGGCTGACCGACGCCGGGCTCCGGGTCTCCGGCCTCTCGCCGGACGGCAAGTTCGTCGAGATCGTCGAGCTGCCCGAGCACCCGTGGTACCTGGGATGCCAGTTCCACCCGGAGTACAAGAGCCGGCCGTACCACCCGCACCCGCTCTTCGTGTCGTTCATCGCCGCGGCGATCGCGGAGCAGGAGCGGCGCAAGGCGGAGCCGAAGCGGGCCGAAGAGCGGCAGACGCCGGAGCCGCTCGAGGCGGTGTCGGCGGGCACCCAGCCCTCCACCCCATGAATGGGACCGTGAGCGAATCAACCCAGCCGGTCGAGCTCGCCCCCGGCGTCGTCGTCGGCGGCGGCGCGCCGGGCGAGCGCCCCTTGCCGGTGATCGCCGGACCGTGCGCTCTCGAGAGCGACGAGGTCGCCCTGGCGGTGGCGCGCTGGCTGGCCGGCGTCGCCGAGCGGCTGCCGATCGCGCCCATCTTCAAGTCGTCGTTCGACAAGGCGAACCGGAGCTCGATCGACAGCTACCGGGGGCCGGGCCTGGAGGAGGGGCTGGCGCGGCTCGCCCGGGTGCGCGACGCCACCGGCCTGCCGCTCCTCACCGACGTCCATTCTCCGGAGCAGTGCGCCCCGGCCGCGGCGGTCTGCGACGTACTGCAGATTCCGGCCTTCCTCTGCCGCCAGACCGACCTGGTGCTGGCCGCCGCGCGCACCGGCCGGGCGCTCAACGTCAAGAAGGGGCAGTTCACGGCGCCGGACGACATGCGCCGGGTGGCCGACAAGGCACGGAGCGCGGGGAACGAGCGGGTGACCATCACCGAGCGCGGCGTCTCCTTCGGCTACCACGACCTGGTGGTCGACATGCGGAGCTTCTCCATGCTCCACGAGGCCGGCCTGCCGGTGATCTACGACGCCACCCACTCGCTCCAGACCCCGGGCACCGGCAAGGAGACCGGGGGCCTGCGCCGCTACGCCGAGCCGCTGGCCCGCGCCGCGATCGCCGCCGGCGCCGACGGCCTCTTCCTCGAGGTCCACCCCGACCCCGACCGCGCCCTGTCGGACGCCACGACCCAGCTCGACCCCGACCGCGCCGAGCGCCTCCTCGAGCGCCTCGTCCGCCTCCGCGAAGCGCTCGCCGGCTGAGCGACCCGGCGGCGGTATACTCCCCGCCGCGCCATTCGGCCCCGCCCCGACCCCAGAGGACCGCCCCGTGCCCCCGAAGCCCGCTCCCAAGACCACCCGCTCGCCCATCGAGGTCGCCCGCGAGGTCCTGGCTATCGAGGCGGCGGCGATCGAGGGCCTCCTCCCCCAGCTCGGCGAGCCGTTCGAGCGGGCGGTCGAGATGGTCCTGGCGTGCACCGGCCGGGTCGTCTGCACCGGCATGGGAAAGAGCGGCATCGTCATGCAGAAGCTCGCCGCCACCCTGTCCTCGACCGGCACCCCGTCCCTCTTCCTCCACCCGGCCGAAGCCGTCCACGGCGACCTCGGCATGGTCGTGCCGGGGGACGTGGTCCTCGCCGCCTCGTTCTCCGGCACCACCGAGGAGCTGGTGCGGCTGTTCGAAACGCTCAAGCGCCTCGACGTCCCGCTCATCGTCATGACCGGCAACGCCGGGAGCACGCTGGCCAAGAACGCCGACGTCCACCTCGCCGTGGCGATCGACAAGGAGGCCTGCCCGCTCAACCTGGCACCCACCGCCTCCACCACGGCCACCCTGGCCTTGGGCGACGCCCTGGCCATGGCCCTGCTCGAGGCCCGCGGCTTCACCCCGGAGGACTTCGCCAAGCTCCACCCGGGCGGCCGCCTGGGCAAGCGCCTGCTCAAGGTGCGCGAGCTGATGCACTCGGGCGACGCGGCGGCTTCGGTGCGCACCGACACGCCGATGCGCGACGCCATCTACGAGATGTCGAAGAAGGGCCTGGGCGTCACCGCCGTGGTGGACGCCGACGGCCGGCTGGTCGGCTGCATCTCGGACGGCGACCTCCGGCGCTCCCTCGAGCGGGACCCGGACCTGCTCCACCGCTCCGCCGGCGAGTGCCTGACCCCCGACCCGGTGACCATCCCGGGGGACGAGCTGGCACCGGCGGCGCTCAAGACCATGGAGGACCGGCGGATCACCTCCCTCTTCGTCTGCGACGACGCCGGCCGCCTGGAGGGCATCGTCCACCTCCACGACCTCTGGGGCCTGGAGCTGTTTTGAGCTCTGAACCGACGGAAGAGCTCCGTGCCGGGGATCTCCGGCTGCGCGCCGCGGCGATCGAGTGGCTGCTCTCGGACGTCGACGGGGTGCTCACCGACGGGCGCCTGTTCTACGGCCCCCAGGGCGAGACCTGGAAGGCGTTCCACGTGCGCGACGGACTGGCGTTCAAGCTCGCCCAGCGGGCCGGCCTCAAGGTCGGCGTGATCTCGGCCCGGGGCGGCCCGGCGCTCGAGCGGCGGGTGCGCGAGCTCGGCCTGGACGTGGTGATCACCAACCGGGAGGACAAGGCGTCGGCCTATCGGGAGTTCCTGGACGGCAACGGCGCCCGCGCCGAGCGGGTGGCCTACCTGGGCGACGACCTGGTCGACCTGCCGGTGCTGCTCCGCTGCGGTCTCTCCTTCGCCCCGGCCGACGCCGCCCCCGAGGTCCGCGACCGGGTCGACCACCTGCTGGTCACGCCGGGCGGAGCGGGCGCGGTGCGCGAGATGGTGGAGTGGGTCCTCCGGGCCCGGGGTGACTGGGACGAGCTGGTCGACGCCTACCTGGGATGAGCGCCCCCCGCGTGCCGGACAGCCACCCGCGGCGACGGCCGGTCGACCGGCTGCGTCGCGGCCTGCGGACGGCCGCCGTCGCCGGGGTCGTCCGGCTGCTGGCGGCGCTCTTCGCCCTCCTGCCCTGGCGCGTCGCCCAGGCGATCGGCCGGGGGATCGGGCGCCTCGGCTGGTCGCTGTCCAGCCTCTTCCACACCCGCGACGTCCGGCGCTCCCTGGAGCACCTGGCCATCGCCTTTCCAGAGCAGAGCGAGGCGGAGCACCGGCAGATCGCCCGCGGCTGCTACCACCACCTGGGAACCCTGCTGGGCGAGACGCTCTGGCTGCTCAGCCGCGACTGCCGGGGCCTCGCCGCCCACCTGCGCACCGAGGGGCTCGACCGGGTCCATGAGATCCGTGCCTCCGGGCGGCCGGTGCTCTTCTTCACCGGCCACTGCGGCAACTGGGAGATGCTCGCCGCCGCGGTCAACTGCTCCGGCCTGTCGATGGCGGTGGTCGCCCGACCGCTGGACGAAGAGGCGCTCCAGCGCCTGCTCACCACCGCCCGCGGACGCTTCGGCACGCGGGTGATCGATCGCGGCGCGCCGTCGGCGGCCCGCGACCTGCTCCGCGCCATGAGGGACGGCGCCGTCGGCATGCTGATCGACCAGGACACCAAGGCCGACGGCGATTGGGTGCCATTCTTCGGCCGCCCGGCCTACACACCGATCGGCGCCGCGCGCATCGCGCTCCACCAGGACGCCGCGGTGATCCCGTGCTTCACCGAGCGGCTGCCGGACGGCTCCCACGTGGCCCGGTTCGCCGATCCCCTGCCCCTGCCCGACGATCCGATCGAAGCCACCGCGGCGATGACCCGGATGATCGAAGAGCACATCCGCCGGGTCCCCGAGCAGTGGGTCTGGATGCACCGCCGCTGGCGCCGCCAGCCGGAGCCCGCCCCCCCGACCGACCGATGACCGAACGATAGACTTCGAACACCCGATGCGACCGACCCGACCTCCGTACCATCTTGACTCTGCGATCTCCCTTGCCGTGCGCGCCCTGACGCGCACTGGCGCCCGCTCCCTGACGCGCTCTGCGACCCGCACCGGCGCCCGGACTGGCATCGGGGCCGCCGCGCTCGCGGCTCTGCTCATGCTCGGCGCCTGCGGCCCGAAGCTCCGGCAGGAGGCGCCGGACGGCTGGCACCGCCTCGATCTGGCGGAGACACCGCCCGCCGCCGTCGAGCGCAACACCGATCACGCCGATCCGGCCTGGACGGCGCGGATCGGCTACCTGGGGTCGGAGGAGGTGCGGAACCTGGACCTGGTGCCGGCGAGCCAGCTCCAGGCGTTCCCGTTCCGCCGGGCCCCCCAGATCCGGGTCGTCGAGCAGAGCGCCGGCACCCGCCTGGCGTGGCCGGTCGACCTCGGCCGCACGCCGTACGTCTCGTTCATCCCGATCGGCTGGCGCGATCACCCCTGCCCCTGCCTCTACCGCCTCGGCCTGCGCGACGCCCGCGGCGCGCTCCACGAGCTGTACCGGACCAAGGTCGACGCCACCACCCCGCTCTCCCGCGGCGCGGTGGAGATCGATCTCTCCGACTACGCCGAGAGCCGGGTGGAAATCCTGTTCCAGGTCGACGTCCGCCTGGGAGCCCCGCCGCTCCCGGACGGCGCCCGGCCGGCGGCGATCTGGGGCAGCCCGGCGATCTACGACCGCGAGCCGGTGACGAGCTGGCGCCCCCCCGACCCCGAGCATCCGAACGTCCTGATCCTGGGGATCGACACGCTCCGCGCCGACCACGTGGGTCCGTGGCGGCCCCAGCCGGCGTTTACTCCCAGCCTGACCCCGGCGATCGACCGGCTGGCCGAGCAGAGCGACGTCTGGCTCCACGCCTACTCGACCGTCAACTCCACCAACCCCAGCTTCGCCTCCATCTTCACCGGCCTCTACGTCAAGAACCACGGCGTCTACGATCTCAAGACGCCGCTGCCGGCACAGCACCAGACCATGGCGGAGCTGTTCTCCGGCGCCGGCTACCAGACCCTGGCGGTGATCTCTGCCAGCCACCTGGGGGATCACAACTCCGGGCTGGGGCAGGGCTTCGACCAGGTGCTGCTCTCCCAGCACACCTTCGCCGGCGAGCTCCCGGTCAACCAGATGATGGCCTGGATCCAGGACCGCCCGGCCCAGGCGCCGCCCTTCTTCGCCTGGCTCCACCTGTTCGATCCCCACACGCCCCACACGCCTCCCGAGCCCTACGCCACGGGCCTCCGCCCCTGGCGGGCCGCCGGCCTGTCCCCGGTCAGTGCGTGGATTCCGTTCCGCCGCCCCGACGACCGCACCTTCTCCCAGCCGACGCTGGGCGGGCAGACCGACCTCTACTCTGGCGAGGTCGCTTACCTGGACCACCAGGTGGACCGCCTGCTCGGCTTCCTGGAGAGCCGCCGCCTGCTCGACGACACGCTGATCGTCCTGGTGGCCGACCACGGCGAGAACCTGGGCGAGCACGGCATCGACTTTCGCCACCTGGGGCTGTGGGAGACGACCACCCACGTCCCGCTGCTGATCCGCTGGCCCGGGCGCCGTCACGAGGGCCACCGGATGGACGGCCTGGTGCAGACCATCGACCTCTTCCCCACCGTCCTCGACGCGGTGGGGATCGAGCCGCCCGCCGAGGACGGCATCGACCTGCGCCAGCTCACCGGCGACGGGCGCCACGGGCGGCGGGCGGTCTTCGCCGAGCACGCCGAGCACGGCGGCGCCATGGTGCGCACGGCCACCCACCGGTACATGCGGATCGCGGGCGTTGGGGGCATCGAGGACGGCGCCTATCTCTACGACCTGACCCAGGACCCGGCCGAGGAGCACAACCTGGCGGGGAGCGGACTGCAGGTGGAACAGGATCTCGGGGCGCTGCTGGACCGGTGGCTCGCCGACCGGCGCCCGGCGCCGGAGGCGAAGCCGCGGAACCTGACCGAGGAGGAGAAGAAGAAGCTCCAGGCGCTCGGCTACCTCAACTGACCGGATCTCCCCCCAATCCCTCGTTCCCTTAGAGGAGAGCGCTGGGGACGGTCATGCTGCTCTCCGGCTTCACAGGCGCCGGCACGGCTGACTCCATGGCGATCGACCTGGACGATCCACTGGATCTCCCCCCAATCCCTCGATCCCTTTCCCACCCTCCGGGGGGAAAGGGACGCCCCCGCCCCTCCCTCTTGCTCCTACGGCAATGGGGTTTCGGCGCCTCGGCACGTTGACGAACGGTGCGGATGTGGAGCGGTGCGGGAGGCCCCGGTGGAGGGCTTGAGGCCCGCGCCACAGGTGCGTTCGCGTGCCCGGGCCGGTCCACGCGCGAGGCCGAACCGAGCCGCGCGCACAGCGCCGAACCGTCCAGATCGCGCGGTGTCCCGGAGCCGGGGCCTCCCGCGCCGCTCCCGACCACGCCTCGCACCCCCTTGCCACCGTCGCGGGGGAAAGCTACGCCCCCGCCCGGTTGTAGGCTACTCGGACTCGGGCTCGGCGGTGGCCGTCCCTTCCTCTTCCGCCTTCTGCTTCTTCTTTCTGCTCCGCACCACGATCCACGCGCCCAGCACGCCGAGCAGGTAGAGGCCGATGGTCGGGACGGCGAAGATGCAGAGGTTGAAGGCGTCCGGGGTGGGCGTCACCAGGGCGGAGACGATGAAGATGATCAGCACCGCCCAGCGGAAGTGGCGCATCAGGAAGCCGGGCGTGACGATCCCCGCGGCCGCCGCCAGGAAGATGAAGATCGGCAGCTCGAACATCAGGCCGAGGCCGAGGATCACCGTCATCAGGAAGCCGAAGTACTTCTGCACCGTGATCACCGCGTCGAACGACTCGCCCATGCCGAGCAGGAACTGGACGGCGAACGGGAAGGCCACGGTATAGGCGAACACGCCGCCGGCGACGAAGAAGAGCGTGCCGGCGATGACGAACGGGATCGCCCACATCTTCTCCCGCCGGTAGAGGCCCGGGGAGATGAAGGCGTAGGCCTGGTAGATCAGGTACGGCGAGGCGATGAACAGCCCGGCCAGGGCCGACACCTTGATGTAGATGATGAAGGGGTCGACGATGCCGAGGAACGCCAAGCGCCGCCCCGCGGGCAGGAAGCGGTAGACCGGCCGGGCGAGGAAGTCGAAGATCTGCTGGTGGAAGAAGTAGCAGACGCCGACCGCGATGGCGACCACGATCAACGAACGGATGATTCGCTTGCGCAACTCCTCGAGGTGATCGAGGAGGGTCATCGTCGGCAGCTCTTCCCGATCATTCTCGGGAGGCGCCAGGCGGGCGGGGCCGTTCGGCATCCTCGGCGGTGGTGCGTCGGTCAGTCGGCGGTCCCGGAGGGACGTTCGGGGGCGGTGGTGGATGCGACCGGCTCGGCCCCGGTCGGGGAACCGGCGTCGGCCGCCTGGGCCTCGTCGGACGCGGCATCGGCCGCCGGGATGTCGGCAACCTGGTCCTCCGCGGCCGGCTGATCTCCGGTCCGCGGCGCGGTGCCCTCGGGCGCGG
>Ga0210074_1000331_pt1 | contig 17591 bp, 17 predicted proteins | sample China_Galinas_Co_FD_184860 | JGI IMG/M metagenome (GOLD analysis project Ga0210074, IMG submission 184860) | Wetland microbial communities from San Francisco Bay, California, USA, that impact long-term carbon sequestration -... | ecosystem: Environmental > Aquatic > Marine > Wetlands ... | reverse complement strand
CGCTGGTGCAAAAGCGGCGCCAGCGGTGCGCCCTGGCCACCCGCCTGCAGGTCCGCGCTGCGGAAATTGTTGACCACCGTGACGCCCGTGTTCCTGGCGATCAGGTCGCCTCGCCCGAGCTGGATGGTCAGCGGGGGATTTCCCCGGGGTTGGTGCCAGACATTCTGACCGTGCGAACCAATCGCTCTTATATCGCGCATTTCGAGGCCGGCTTCGCGCACCAGGTTTTGCGCCACGCGGGCGAAGAAGTAGGCCAGGTTATCGTCCAGAACCTGGGCGACGCCCGCGGATGGCGGTGCACCGCTTGCCAGCAGTTGCTTCAGTGTTTGCCTGATCGCCACCGGATACGGTGCGCACAGGGCATGCAAAATATCCATTGACCCGGCGCTGAAATTGACCAGTACGGCATCGACACCATCACGGCTGGTGCCGGACAGCAGGCCGATAACCAGTGCGTCTGTCACGGACTGGCGATGGTCGTGGCGTACATGGATGCGGATTCTAGGCGGCTGAGTTGCGACAGTATCGGCGCCGTCGTCAGTTTGAAATCCGCCAGCTGAGTCGCGCCGAGCGGGTCTGCCTTGGGCAGTGCAACCGTGCGCGGATTGCGGTGTACGCCATTGACGAGGAATTCGTAATGCAGGTGGGGCGCCTGCGCCAGGCCGGTGGCGCCCACGTACCCGATGACCTGGCCCTGCTTGACCCGCTGCCCCTGCTTGACGGTGCGCTTGGTGAAATGCAGGTATTTCGTCACGATGTTGTTCGCGTGCTGGATGAACACGTGGTGGCCGTTGAACTTGCTGTAGTCCGAGCGGATCACCTTGCCGTCACCCGCCGCGTAAACCGGCGTGCCCTTGGGTGCCTTGTAGTCGATGCCGTTGTGGGCCTTGACGCGCTTCAATATCGGGTGAAAGCGTTTCGGGTTGAAGTTGGAGCTGATATAGGAAAAATTCAGCGGGGCGCGCAAAAACGCCTTGCGCATGTTGCGCCCGTCGGGTGCGAAGTACTGCGCCTGTCCATCGACGTTATAGCGCAAAGCCTGGAACTTCTCTCCCTGGTTGATGAATGTCGCGCCGATGATTTCACCGTCACGCAGGAAGCTGCCGTCCCTGAAAATTTTTTCGTAAAGCAGGTAAAAACGGTCGCCTTCACGTATGTCCAGGACAAAATCGATATCCCATCCAAACAGGTTGGCCAGTTTCATGACCATGTTGTCTGTGAGACCCGCCTGCTTGCCTGCGAGGAACAGGGAAGAGGTGATGGTGCCGCTGGTTTCGGTGATCTCGGTTATCAGGTCTCGTGTTTCGAAGCTGGCCAGCGCCTCACGGCCATCGTAGTCGATGATCAGGTAGTTGCCTTCGTCAAAGGCGTAACGCATGCGCCTGAGCGTGCCGTCCTCGAAACGCTGGAACTCGAACAGGTCACCCGGACGGATGTTCTTCAATTGCTTTGTTTCCGCATTGATGGACATGATGTCGTGCAGGCTGCGGGCGCTGAACCCCTGCTGGCGGAAGATGGCATCGAGGGACTGGCCCGGGCGTACCGTGACGGTTTCCCATTGCTCGGGCATGGCATCCGCAACCGTGCTGGCAGTGTCCGGGGCGGGCGTTACGACGGTTAGCCGTTCCGGAAGGTCCAGGTCGATCACCTTGCTGGCAACGTCGCTATCCACGCGGGTCGTTTCCAACCCGCCGAGGGCGATGCCGAAAGCGACGAGGGTCAGGGCGAAAAGGAAAAGCCTGGTGCGGGTAATCCTGAAATCCAACCGCGGAAACCGCCCGGCCAGCACGGATAGGAAGTTCTTATTTTGCATGCTGCATATAAATCATTTTTACGGTCTGGAGTCCAGGCGGGGCCAAAGATACCACACGGGACACAATATGGAGTGTGATTTTACTGTTTCATGGTGCATTATGAAAAGTTTGGGGTAGTGACTTGCCGGCCAAGGCAATACAATGCCACTTCTTTACTTTCACTGCAAAAAACAGGCACAACACGGACCGCCATATGACAGACGTGAAACAGGCCCTCGAGCTGATCGCAAGGGGTACGGAAGAAATCATCAAGATCGAAGATCTGCAAAAAAAACTGGAAACGGGAAGAACCTTGCGCATCAAGGTGGGTTTTGATCCGACCGCGCCCGACCTGCATCTTGGTCATACCGTCATCATCAACAAAATGCGCCAGTTCCAGGACCTCGGACACGAGGTGACCTTTCTGATCGGTGATTTTACCGGCATGATCGGCGACCCGACGGGTAAAAATGTCACGCGCAAGCCGCTGACCAGGGAAGCGGTCAGGGAAAACGCGAAAACCTACGAGGCACAGGTATACAAAATCCTCGACCGTGACAAGACCAGCATTCGCTTCAATTCGGAGTGGATGAATGAACTCGGCTCGGAGGGCATGATCCGGCTGGCTGCAAAATATACCCTGGCGCGCATGCTGGAGAGGGATGATTTCGAGAACCGTTACCGCACCGGCCAGCCGATCAGCATGCATGAACTGCTTTACCCGCTCGCGCAGGGCTACGATTCGGTGATGCTGGAAAGCGATGTGGAAATGGGCGGCACCGACCAGAAGTTCAACCTGCTGGTCGGGCGCCATTTGCAGCAGCATTACGGCCAGGAACCACAGGTGATCATCACGCTGCCGTTGCTGGAAGGTCTCGACGGCGTGCAGAAAATGTCGAAGTCGCTGAATAACTACGTCGGTATCACCGAACCGCCCGACGAGATGTTCGGCAAGCTGATGTCGATATCCGACGAGATGATGTGGCGGTATTTCGACCTGCTGAGCTTCAGGGGCAACGACGAGCTGGCGGCACTCAAGCAGCGCGTCGCGGACGGCGCAAATCCGCGGGATATCAAGTTCCTGTTGTGCGAGGAAATCATCGAGCGGTTCCACGATCGCGAGGCGGCCGTGGCGGCGCGCGAGACATTTATCGCGCGTTTCAGCGGTGGCGCCATGCCCGAAGACATTCCCGAAAAAAGCCTGGACAGCGAAGGACAGGGTATCGGCATTGCCGCCGCATTGACACGTTGCGGCCTGACGTCGAGCAATTCCGAAGCCTTCCGCATGATCAAGCAGGGCGGCGTGCGCATTGACGGAGAGAAGGTCAGCGACCGTTCGCTGCATTTGAAGCCCGGCTTCGAAGGCATATTGCAGGTCGGCAAACTGAAGTTCTGCAAAGCCCATGTCGAATAATCAAACATTGACCCCGGCCGAGTTGCTCGAGCTGCGCAACCGGCTGGATGACATAGACAGCGGCATCGTCGACCTGATCGCCGAGCGCCAGGCGGTGGTCACCACGATTGCGGAACACAAGCTGAAAACCGGCTTGCCATTACGCCACTACGAACGCGAGCGCGAGGTTATCGAGCGCGGTGTGGCCCGCGCTGAAAACCTGGGTCTGCCCGGTTCGGTGGCCCGCGACATCCTGCAGACCCTTATCCACCATTCGCTCAGCAACCAGGAAACCCACAAGCTGGTCAGCTCCGGACACGGTCTGGGACGGCGGGCGCTGGTGATCGGTGGTCTCGGCCGCATGGGTGAATGGATGGCCCGCTACCTGGACATGCTCGGCTACGGTGTGGATGTCGCCGACCGGGTCGAGCGTGAGACCCCGTTTTCCAGGGTGGAGGACTGGGAAGCGCTGGTGCACGACTACGACCTGATCGTGGTTGCGGTGCCGCTGAGACCGAGCAACGACATTTTGTTACGCCTTGCCGAACTGAAGCCCGAATGCCTGGTTTTCGACATCGGCTCCCTGAAGAGCCCGATGCGCGAGGGGCTGGACGCGATGCGCAGGGAGGGCTGCCGGGTGTGTTCCGTGCACCCGATGTTCGGACCCAACGAGATCGGCCTGTCCGGCCGCCACATCCTGTTCGTCGACGTTGGCGACCGGCAGGCGACCGCCGAAGCCCGCGCGCTGTTTGCCCACACCGCGGCCGATTGTGTCGAACTGAGTCTCGAGGAGCACGACGAGGTGATGGCCTGGGTGCTGGGGCTTTCGCACCTGGTCAACATCGCATTCGCCGGCGCGCTGGCGCAGAGTGGCGAGAGGGTGCCTTTGCTGAAGATGATTTCCAGTTCCACCTTCAATGCGCAATTGAAGGTGGCGACCCAGGTGGTTTCCGAAAATCCGCACCTGTATTACGAGATCCAGCAGGGCAACGTCAACACGGCTGAAGTGAGCGAGCAGTTCAGACAGGTGCTGGATGAGCTCGTGGCAGCGGTTGCCGGCGCCGACGAAGCGGTTTTTACACGTCTCATGGGTGCAGCGAGACAACGGCTTTCGGGTGACGATAACACCAATGGCAAGCCGCGGCCGTGAAACGGCTTGCCGATGTCGACTGGGATGACTGGCAGGCCAGGGACCCTGCGACGCTGGTGTTTGTCATCCGGGACGGAAAAATACTGCTGATCGACAAGAAAACCGGTTTTGGCAAGGGTAAGGTCAACGGCCCCGGCGGCAAGCTGGAGAAGGGTGAGAGCCCGGAAGACTGCGCCATTCGGGAGTGTTACGAAGAGCTGGGTATCCGCATCGCGGAACTGCGCTATTGCGGCCAGCACCGTTTCCAGTTTGTCGACGGTTATTCACTGCTGGTGTGGGTTTACAGCGCCGAAGAATTCACCGGCGTGCCGACCGAGACCGTCGAGGCGCGGCCGCTCTGGGTTGCGCTCGATGCAATACCTTACGAGCGGATGTGGGAAGACGATCACCTGTGGTTGCCGATGCTGATACGCGGCGAAAGGTTCAAGGGCCGTTGGTTGTTCGATGGCGACAGGATGCTCGATTATGAACTGTTGCAGGACCAGGAACGCCCCGGGTCGGAATAGGGCGTTGACCCGGGCGAGCAGGCGAGAGGCCGGGTTTTATCACATGGATCGCTGCGCGCGGTCCACGCCTGGAGTATTTTTTTGGAGAGAATCAAATAATGAAAACAAGACTGAATATACTGTTTCTGGCATGTGCGGCGCTGGGTCTGTCATCGATGGCGGGTAATGTGTTTGCGGACCAGCCGTCCGTGCAGGAACAGGCATCGCAGATCACCCACAAATACCTGCTGACCGACACGCATATCGATGTGCCGTATCGTCTGCACAAGGGCTGGGTCGACGTCACCGGCTCGGCGCCCGACGGCCAGTTCGACTATCCACGCGCCGTAAAGGGCGGCCTGGACCTGCCCTTCATGTCCATCTACACGCCGGCGGAAATGGAGAAGGAAGGCGGCAGTTTCCAATTGGCCAACGAGCTGATCGATGCGGTCGAAGCCATCGCCGCGCGGGCGCCGGACAAGTTCATGCTGATCGACTCGTTAAACGATGTGAGCAAGGCCAGGGAGAGCGGCCGGATCGGCCTGGCCATGGGCATGGAAAATGGCTCGCCGATCGAAAACAAGATCGAAAACGTCCGCTTCTTCGCCGCCCGGGGCATCCTTTACATCACCCTTGCACACTCGTTGAGCAACCAGCTCTGCGATTCATCCTATGACGATAACCATCCCTGGGGCGGCCTCAGCCCGTTCGGCAAGGAGGTGATCGCCGAGATGAACCGCACAGGCATCATGGTCGACATTTCGCACGTTTCCGATGAAGCGTTCTGGCAAACCCTGGAAGTGACCAAAACGCCCGTGATCGCATCGCATTCTTCCGCGCGGCACTTCACACCGGGTTTCGAACGCAATATGAGCGATGACATGATTGCCGCGCTGGCCAAGAACGGCGGCGTCATCCAGATCAACTGGGGCTCGTCCTTTTTGACCGCCAGGGCCAACGCCTACTCGAAGGCAATGCACGCGGCGCGGGATGCCTGGCTGGAGGAAAACGGCTACGACGAGGATGGGGCGGAGGCCGCGCAATTCCAGCGGGATTACCGTGAAAGGAATCCGTTCCCGCATGCCTCGCTATCGGAGGTCGTGGATCATTTCGACCACGTCATCAAGCTCGTGGGAGTCGATTACGTCGGTATCGGTTCCGATTTCGACGGCGTCGGCGACAGCCTGCCGGTCGGTCTGAAGGACGTTTCGGATTACCCGAACCTGGTCGCCGAGTTCCTGCGCCGCGGTTATAGCGAAAGCGATATCGCCAAGATACTCGGGGGCAACCTGTTGCGTGTCTGGGCCGAGGTCGAGGCATACGCACAGCTCAATGGCGGTTGAGCGGCCGGCGGTCCCGGTCCGGTGAACACGTCACGGGTTGATCACAAACGCCCGGATGGCGCGAGCGTGATGCCGTGACTGCCTATCTCGCCGTTGCCCTGACCGCTTTTATCGCAGCAGGGCTGACGCTGTATTCCGGGTTCGGACTGGGCACCTTGTTGCTGCCGGTATTTGCGCTGTTCTTTCCGGCCGAAGTCGCCGTGGTCGCAACCGCGCTGGTGCACGGCGCGAATAATGTTTTCAAGGTTTCCCTGCTGGGCCGCGCCGCCGACCGGGGCATCGTGCTGAAATTCGGCCTGCCGGCGATCCTGGCCGCGGCGATCGGGGCCCTGGCGCTGGGCTGGATCGCGGAATCCGACTCCGCGGTCACCATCGTGGTCAATGATGCGATACTTTTCCGGATCACGCCGGTAAAACTGGTCATCGGTCTTTTGATGATCGGTTTTGCCCTGTTCGAGTTGCTGCCACGGTTCCGGTCGATGAAGTTCGAGCGGCGCTACCTGTGGCTGGGTGGCCTGTTGTCCGGTTTTTTCGGTGGTCTTTCCGGGCACCAGGGCGCCCTGAGATCAGCCTTCCTGGCCAAGACCGGGGTCAGCACGGAACGCTTTGTCGCCAGCAACGCCGTCATCGGGTTCCTGGTCGACCTGACGCGTCTATCGGTTTACGTTGCGCTTTTCGCAGCCGCCGGCGGCCATCTGGGCGAATTCGGGGCCTGGTCGCTGGTTCTGACCGGGGCCGCGGCCGCCTTTTGCGGGGTGCTGCTGGGCAAGCGTTACCTGCACAAGGTCAAGATGGCCAGCGTGCAGACGCTGGTTGCGGTGCTGCTTTTCGGTGTCGGCCTCGCGCTGGTGACCGGGGTTCTCTGAGTTTTCCGCAGTTGGTATTTCAGGCAGTCAGTTTGCGTTCGTCGAGCCCGATACCGCGCGCTATGATCTCTTTCATGATCTCGGAACTGCCGGCGTAAATACGCGAAACGCGGGCATCGGTAAACATGTGCGAAATCCTGTATTCGCTCATGTAACCCGCGCCGCCATGCAGCTGGACGCAGTTGTCCATGACCCTCGATTCCAGTTCACTGGCAAACAGCTTGGCCTCGGCCGCCAGTTCCGCGCTCAGTTCGCCCTGGTTGTGCAGCAGCACGCACTGGTCGATAAAGGTCTGCAGTATATCCAGCGAGGTGCGCATCTCCGCCATCATGAAGCGGCTGTTCTGGAACGCGCCGATGGGTTTGCCGAAGGCCTTGCGCTCGAGTATGTAATCGAATGTCAGGTCAAATGCCACCTGTGCGTGGGCGACTTCCTGGCAGGCGCTGATCAATCGCTCTTCGGCCAGGTGGTGCATCAGGCTGTAAAACCCCTTTTCCGGGTCACCCAGTACGTTCCCGGCCGGCACCCGGACGTTTTCGAAAAACAGTTCCGCGGTATCCTGGGCCTTCATGCCCATTTTTTCCAGGTTGCGGCCGCGGCTGAACCCCTGCATGTCGCTCTCGACCACGAACAGACCGATGCCATGCGGCTTGTCCGGCACGGTCCTTGCGGCGACGACGAAGGCGCCGCCGTTGATGCCGTTGGAGATGTAGGTTTTCGAGCCGTTCAGGATCCAGTCTTCACCGTCCCGCGTTGCGCGTGACCTGATACCCGCCAGGTCGCTGCCGGCATTGGGCTCGGTCATCGCAACACCGAGGATGGTTTCTCCGCTGACGCACTTCGGCAGCAGGCGTTGCTTGAGCGCTTCACTTCCCAGGCGGCCGATGTAGGGTCCGACCAGGCGGCTGTGCAGCGTCAGGAACAGGCTGATGTCGCCGTGGCGGATGGTTTCTTCGATAACGATCTGCTCGAAGCGGAAATCATCGATACCCGCACCACCGTATTTCTCGTCGGCCCACATGCACAGCAGGCCCTGCTCGCCGGCCTTCCTGAACACCGCGGGATCGCAACACCCGTCCTTGCGCCATTGTTCGACGTTGGGTTCAACTTCCGATTGCATGAACCGGCGTACGCTGTCGCGGAACATCTCGTGATCTTCATCGAATATCAGGCGTTTCACGGCGGCGGGTTTCCTTTCTTCCAATGGGTTCACTAGGGTAGCAAAAATGGGTCATTTCAGCACCAAGCCCCAGACTCGATCTGAATCCACGGCGCTGCAAACGGCCGCCGGCCTGCGCTCAGGGAACCGCCGGGGCGTATCCCGTATGGCTATTCTTCGGAAGCCCCAGGTGGGATCTTTTCGTGCAAGTCAGCGGGCGGCGAACAAAAGAATTTTGCGCGAATTGTTACCACTCCCCGCCCTTGATCCCAATGTGGAAAACCACGTCCGAGGCGGTATCAACCACGATATCTTCGCCGACCGCCAGATCCAGTACCCATTTCTTACCCAGGCGTACGGCGCCGCCGAGCACCAATTGCGCGGAATTTTTGCCCAGCTCTTTCAAGGCGCTGTCGTAGAAGGCGGTGTGAACATCCAACTGAAGCTTGAGACAGACATTCTGCGTGGCCAGCCAGCCAAGGGTCAGGGAGCCATACGCCACCCAGTCCTTCCGCTGCTCATCGAGCACCTGGCCGCTCCCCATCCACATCAGGCCGCCACTGGCATGCCAGGTCAGATTGTAGTCCTGCATCAAGCTGATGTCGGTGTAGTTTATGCCTGCTGCGACGTCGGTGGACTCGGAACCCAGCAACTGCCCGGCATCGCCAGTTGGAAGCTTCAACGAAGTCCGCAACGCCCATTGCCGCTTTTCAGTCGCCGACAATTGATATCCCAGGCCCAGGCTGACATCGCCGATGCCACCCCCGGATTCGGTGACCGCCGCCAGCGACTGGCCATTGTTGCGATAGGAAAAATCCAGTTGGTCCCTGGGATAATCCGGTCTGCCGCCGTCGGGAAGCTGCCAAAAGTCATGCCAGTTCTCGATAAAACGATCGAGGCTACCGCCGCTGTGGCTGAGGTAGGGTATGTCGATTCCCAGTTCAATTTTCTCGCTCAGCCCGTAACGTATGCGCAGGTTGGCGCGGTAAGTCTCGCCATCGATCGATATGTCCTCACCGCCCTTATTGTTGAGGGTAAAGTTGTTTGCCACATCGAACTGGAAACCCGTGGTGAACTTGCCGATGGCGGTCAGTTCGGCGCTTTGCGCGGCCGGCAAGCCGTAAACCTGCACGAAGGGGCTTTGATTGGAGGTCGCAAACGGTGCATTCAACGCGTCTGCCTGCGCGAACGGACACACCAGAAGGCCCAGCAGTGACCACAGAACAGCGTGCGGGAAATTCATATTGGTTTCCTGATTCTTGTTAATTACACCCGGAACGGCGACGCGTATCCCAACCGGGCGGAGTATAGCAAATTCACAACGCACAGCCGCTCGATGCGGTGGCGGCGGGCGCGAGATCAGGCCGCGAAGGCCTTGGGTTTGAACGCCGGATAAAGACCGTCAGGCAGCCAGTGGTTTTGCCGGAACGCGGCGCGATCCGCAGGTTGTGCGGATACTGTCAATGCAAATCGGCCAGCAGCGCTTCACGTGTCCGGGGATCGACGTCGGTGCTGTGACGGTAGGATTCGTGGCTGGAACCCATCTTCAGCGCCGCACCTCCCCTGAGGGCGGTGATCATGTCCGGTTCCAGTTCGAAGCGCATGAAGTGCACGGCCGAGGTCTTCTCCGTATTGCTGCGTTCGAGGTCCTCGTTCGCAATCGCGTAAACCGGGTCAAAGCCCTCGACCTGTATCCACACCAGGTCCTCGATGCCCCTGAGCAGGGCGAGCTGCCGCTTGCGCTCGGCGACATGCTGGTACTCGAGCATCGCCGTCGCTTTCAGGTTGTGGCCGTCCGGGATCAACGGGTTGTAGGCCGCGAGTTCCTCCTCGATACCGGCGGCCTCGAAAATCTTCTCGATGCGCAACATTTCCTGTACCTGGTACTGGATCGTCAGCCGGTCTTCGAAGTACAGGAACAGGTGTGGGCCGATGCCCACGCGGCGGAATTTTTTGTGCGCGATGACCTTACGGCGAAATTCGCTGCGCTGCTCGGAATACTGTTCCAGGCTCATCAGGTCCGAACGTTTCAATCGTGTTGCCATTTCAGATTCCATAGGCTTTTCTCAACAGGGAAAGGGGATTGGTTTCGGCGTGTTTCAATGTCAGCCCGCCGGCGATTTGCGTCGCCGCCATCGGGCAATCGGATACCAGGTAATCGGCCTCCATCTTTTGCGCGCGGGCAATGACCGGCTTGGCGATCTTCTGTGACCTGGCCCAGGTTTCATTGCGCACGCCATAGGTGCCGTCATGCCCGGAGCACCTTTCGATCGGGTTGATCTGCGTGTCGGGAACCAGCGCCAGGACCTCCCTGGTTTTCGGCCCGATGTTCTGTACGCGCTGGTGACACGGAACGTGCCAGGCCACGGTGCCCAGCGGGTTCCGGAAGGCCGTGTTCAGCAACCCGGCCTTGTTGCGGTGCAGCAGGTATTCGAACGGGTCGAAGATGTGTTGCTTGACCTTGAGGACATCGGCATCGTCCGGAAACATCAGCGGCAGTTCCTGCTTGAACATCAGCACGCAGGACGGCACCGCGGCAACGATGTCCCAGCCTTCGTCGATCAGGCGGATGAGTTGCGGAATGTTTTTCCGGCGCAGTTTGTCGACGCTCTCGAGGTCGCCCTGCTCCAGTTTCGGCATGCCGCAGCATGATTCCTTGTCCGTCAGCCTCACCGGTATGCCGTTGTGTTCGAAGACCGCCACCAGGTCCTCGCCGATGCCCGGATCATTGAAATTGCAGTAGCAGGTGGCAAACAGGGCTGCGCGTCCGCGCGTCGGGCCTGCCCCGGTGACCGGCGTGGCGCCCGGTTGATGCGTCTTGAGACGTTTCCTGAGCGTGTCACGGTGAAAATCGGGCAGGTGGGCCTCGGGGTGAACATCCAGCATCCTGGATGCCATTTTACGCAGCCCCGGACTGTTCTTGGCGGCATTCGCGGTCTGGTTGATGATCGGAATGCTGGCGATTTTGCCGTTCCTGTCCGTGCTGCTCAGCAGTCGGTGACTGAGCTTTCGCTCCCCCTTCCTGAACTGCTGGGCCTTGGCGCGCAACATCAGGTGGGGAAAATCGACATTCCACTCGTGGGGCGGCACGTAGGGGCACTTGACCTGGTAACACAGGTCACAGAGATAGCATTCATCGACGACCTTCCAGTAGTCCTTTTTCTCGACGCCATCGACTTCCATGGTCGAGGATTCGTCGACGAGGTCGAACAGGGTGGGAAAGGCGTCGCAAAGCGAGACACAGCGGCGGCAGCCATGGCAGATGTCGTAAACCCGTTCAAGTTCTTCGAGCAGTGACGCCTGGTCGTAAAATTCCGGCGTCTTCCAGTCCAGGGGGTGCCGGGTGGGCGCCTCGAGGCTGCCTTCACGTGGTGGTGTGCTGTTCATCGTGGACGTCTCCGCTTGCCTTCGCCAAAGTAAAAAAGGGGCGCCAGAGCGCCCCTGTGAACGACCTGCCTGGGGCTCGTCTGCGAGGCCGTGGTTATGCCATATCGTCGAGGGCTTTCTGGAAACGGTTGGCGTGGGAACGCTCCGCCTTGCCGAGGGTTTCAAACCAGTCGGCGATTTCATCGAAACCTTCTTCGCGCGCCGTGCTGGCCATGCCCGGGTACATGTCGGTGTACTCGTGCGTCTCGCCGGCGATGGCGGCCTTGAGGTTGTTGCCGGTGGTGCCAATTGGCAGGCCGGTGGCCGGGTCGCCGGATTCCTCGAGGTATTCGAGATGGCCATGGGCGTGTCCGGTTTCGCCTTCCGCGGTCGAACGGAACACGGCGGCCACGTCATTGTATCCTTCGATGTCGGCCTTTTGCGCAAAATAGAGATAACGCCTGTTTGCCTGGGACTCGCCGGCAAATGCATCTTTCAGGTTCTGTTCGGTTTTGCTGCCTTTCAGTGACATGGTTGGATCCTCCATTGATTTGGGTGACAGGAATGGTCAGTTAAAAGCATAGACCTGTTTTGCTATTGGGTAAAATTGTTTTTTGCGATCATTTCGATAGGCATCGCCAATGCCCCGGATCGATCAAACCGTCTTGGTGATGAAAGTGAGTTTAAGGTAGCATTGGCACCTGTATCAACATGACGGATCAGCCATGCACAGATTGGTTTCTCTCGCAGTTTTCCTGTTCGTGGTAGTCGTCTCGGCGGCGGTCAGCAGCCTGTTCGTCGGTGGTGAATGGTATCTGGCCATGATCAAGCCGTCCTGGAACCCGCCGGCGATGGCCATGGCCTCGGCATGGGCCGTTCTGTACGTGCTGATGGCGGTTTCCGCCTGGATGATATGGGACGCCATGCGCGGCCTGGCGCGCGTGGCGCTCGCCTGGTGGGTCTTGCAGTTGATCTTGAGTATCGCCTGGTCGTGGATGTTTTTCGGCGTGCACCGCATCGGCTGGGCAATGGCGGTCATTTTCCTGTGGATACTGGTGCTCGTCATGGTCATAAAGACCTTCAGACCGCTAAAACAGGAAGCTTCCACGCTGATGATTCCGCAGCTGGCCTGGCTGATATTCATGGCGGTTCTGAACTTTTACCAGTGGCATCTGAACGGCGGTGGCCTGGCGTCGATATTCTAAGCCGCGGATTGCCCTGTAACACCACCCTTACCCCTTTTGGAGATTCCCGGACACTATGATTACCAATGATGCAGTGCTGTTTGGCATTCTGGCCCTGATGCTGGGTGGCGTTTTCTACACCTCGGCAAGTTCAAATCCGTTCTGGAAAGGATTCTACAAGTGGGTGCCCGCTTTACTGGTGTGTTATTTCCTGCCATCGCTGTTAAATTCGTTTGGCCTGGTCGACGCGGAAAACTCAAAACTCTATTTTGTCGCTTCCAGGTACCTGTTGCCCGCCAGTCTCGTGCTGCTGACATTAAGTATCGATTTCAAGAGAATTGTCGCGCTTGGCCCAAAAGCATTGATCATGTTTGTCACGGGAACCGTCGGCATCGTCATCGGTGGTCCAATCGCCATTATTATCATGTCCTGGATCAGTCCCGATGTCGTTGGCGGCCATGGACCGGATGCCGTCTGGCGGGGCATGACGACGATTGCCGGCAGCTGGATTGGCGGAGGCGCCAACCAGGCGGCGATGAAGGAGATCTACGGTGTAGGCGACCAGATGTTCTCGGTGATGGTCACGATCGACATCATTGTCGCCAATATCTGGATGGCGGCACTGTTGTTTTTTGCGGCGCGCTCAACGCAGATCGATCACTGGAATGGCGCCGACACCAGTGCAATTACCGAGTTGCAAAGCACGGTCGAAGCATTCCACAAGAAGCACGACCGTAAACCCGAGTTGACGGACCTGATGTTAATCGTGGCAATTGCATTTGGTGTCGTGGGGTTCTCCCATTTCGGCGCCGACTACCTTTCGGTCGCCATAGCGAATATGGAAGGCATGGAAAACTCCAATCTCAGCAGTCATTTTTTCTGGCTGGTGGTGCTCGCCACGACCTGCGGGCTGTTGCTCTCATTTACCCGCGCACGCAAGTTCGAAGCGGTTGGAGCGTCGAAAGTCGGATCCGTGTTTATCTATATCCTGGTCGCGACCATCGGTTTGAAAATGGACGTCACGGCAATTGGCGATACACCGGCCATGTTCGTTGTTGGCGGTATCTGGATGGTGGTCCACGCGAGCCTGCTGCTGATCGTCGCCAAGTTGATCAAGGCTCCCGTTTTCTTCATGGCCGTGGGTAGCCAGGCGAACGTCGGCGGAGCGGCCTCGGCGCCGGTTGTGGCTTCAGCCTTCCATCCATCGCTGGCGCCGGTTGGCGTGCTGCTGGCCGTACTCGGTTATGCACTCGGCACCTACGCGGCGCTGTTGACCGGCACCTTGATGCAAATGGTCGCGCCGGCATAAAGCCATGCGAGTACGGATTATTCCTGCACGGGTCTGATCGACGAGCGCACTTCATCAAAATACCTGCAGGCCAGTTCGATGCTGTCCAGCAAGCGCGGTGTTGCCTGGCTGATTTCATCCACCGGCAGGTAAAACATGGCGCCGGTTTGAACCGCCTTTAACCGGGGCCAGTCCTGCCAGGCCTGCAGCGCCGGCGGCTCGCCGGGAATCTGCGGGGCGATCATGACTTGCGGATCCGCAATGATGACGGACTCCCGGCTGACCGATGGCGCGAGGGCAGGCAGGTCCGAAAATACATTGTGCGCGCCGCAAATCGCCAGGCTGCGGCTGATGATATGCTGGCCATTGATCGTGTACAGCGGGTGCGGTGAAATCTGGTAGAAATAGTCCAGGCGGGTCTTGCCCGCATTCTGCTGCTCGAGGGCGGCGAGCCTGTCGCGCAACTGGACGACCATGGCATGGCCAGCGGTCCCGGTGCCGGCGGCCCTGGCGATGTTTTCCACCACGTCGGCAATTTCTCCCGGCCTCGTGATTTCGATCTGCCAGACCTTGACGCCCAGTTGCTGCAACTTTTCCAGCGCGGTTTGCGGGTTTCCCGATCTCCAGGCGATCACGAGGTCGGGGTTCAGCTCGACGATACGTTCGAGGTCGATGCGGAAGGCATCCCCGACGCGCGGGATGCTCGCCGCTTCGGGTGGAAAATTGCTGTACTCGACGACGGCTTTCAGGTGATCGCCGGCACCCGCGGCAAACACCAGTTCGGCGAGGTTGGGCGCCAGGGTTACGATGGTTTCCGCTGGTCCATCCAGTGAAAAGGGCTCGCCATCGGCCTGCGACAGGGTGATGCTGGCGCAGGCCAACTGCACAGCGCCAGGGAAACATAAAAACCCAAGGATGAGCAGAACCCGGCCGAAGCCGGCACGGGACCGGCGCCCGCTCATGAAATTACATTGATCAACAGCAGGATGGCCAACACCGTCGCCCACACGCCGAGTGAGCGCCAGACCAGGTCCATCGACAGCTTGATGCTCGCCATCGAACCCTGTAACTGGTCAGCGTAGCCATCATTTTCGGCGTGGCCGGATTTGACGATGGTGCGGGCGCTGGTCAGCATGAACTCGTTGTTGCCTTCGAACAGGCCATGCCCCCGTTCATGGTGGTACTGTTTCCAGGCACGGTAGACCGAGTCAAAATCGGTGGCGATGGCGAGAGCAAGGGTCATCAGCTGGGCGACCGGCCATTCCATGATCTTGCACAGGTTGGCCATCAGCTCTTTTTGCTCGCTCCCGAGCCTGGAATTATCGCCACTGAGCCACACCGACAGGCGGTAGAGCAAGGCGCCATATATGCCGAGCACGGCGAACCAGAAAATGATGCCGAACCAGCGTTTCAGCGCCTTGCGGAACACCGCGTCAATCGCGACCGTCTGGCAACGCTCCCTGTCCGCGGGTACAGGTCCATCCAGCAAGACCTCCAAAGCCTTATTTTGCTGTCTTTCATCCCCGCTTCTGAAAACATCGCGGACATCGATATCGAGGTCACGAGGTCCGAATGTATATACCAGGACGGCAATGGCGACGATGAATTCGCCCAGTTGACCCAGTACCGAATAAAACAGGTTGTTGATGACGTAGGCGGCGAGCAGTGGCAGGCCGACAATGACCAGGAAACCGGTCGGCCCTGCCCAGCCGGGGATGTTTTTGCAACGCGCGTTGCAGAAATCCGTAAACGAGCCCACCCATTCAAAACGGCGCAGATGGCGCAGTTCGCGCACAAAATGGCAAAGCGCGAATGCAAGCAGTATGGAAATAATGGTCATCGAACCGTGCCTTTTCCGTAAGCGTTCAGACGCCCCAGGTGAATCCCTCGAATCAATACGAACATTCTAACAGGTTGACGCCGTAACATTCACCGCTCGCTGTTGCCTCACCAGCTTCTCGAGGCTGCCGCCGCCGTTGTTCCGGAACCAGTCGGCGAGCAACCTGAAGGCGATGGATACCGGTGGCGACAACCGGACCTCATCCCTGATGACGGCCTGCGTCAAAGACTCCACGGTGAACCAGCGTGTCTCTTCGACTTCGTCGCTGCTGCCGGCGTTGCGGTCGACTGCCTCGGCATAAAAGCCGCACATGGCGGACGCGGGAAACGGCCATGGCTGGGAAGAGACGTAGCGGATATCCGCCAGGTGTAACTGGACCTCTTCATATACTTCGCGAACCACGGCGTCCTCGAGACTTTCACCGGGTTCCACGAAGCCGGCAAGCGTGGAGAAGTGTTTCGAACGCCACTTGGCATTGCGACCCAGCAGACAGGCATCCTTGTTGGTGATCAGCACGATGATGGCCGGGTCGATACGCGGATAGGTTTCGCGTGCACATTCCTCGTTGCTGCAAACCATGCGGTGACCCGCCGAGCGCAACAGGTTGGGGCTGCCGCATACACCACAGAACGCGTGGCGGTGCTGCCAGTAGTGCAGGGCCTTGGCATAGGCGAGTATGCCGGCGTGCTTGGCCGCCATATCGATGGAAGCGCGTCTCAGGTCGGCAAACTGGGCGTCGGGCAGGCCCGCGAGTATGGCGTCTTTCTGCTGGTCGGTGACCGATACCGCAAAATAGTCGCGTTTGCTGTCATTGCCCAACAGTGTCGGCGGCTGGATCCGGTCCGGTTGCTCCAGTTCTTGCGGAGACAGATATATCGCCACGGTGCCCCCGGGATGGCGTTCCAGCAGGCTGCGGCTGCGCCACAACGGCACCAGGCGAGTGTTCGGGTCAGCCAGCGTTTTGGCGACCCATTGCGCATCATCACGCAGCTCGACTTCGCGGTTGAGGCGGACAGCGGCAAATTGATTGCGACTGGAGAGCGCGAGGGGGTCCGTGCCGGACGCGGTCATGGGGCTCAGACAGAAAAAGAAGACCCGCAACCACAGGTGGTTGCAGCATTTGGATTACGAATGACGAATTGTGCGCCCTGCAAATTCTCACTGTAGTCGACCTCGGCCCCCATCAGGTATTGAAAACTCAATGGATCGACAAGCAGTGTAACGCCTTCCTTGGTGATGGCGATGTCATCGTCGTTGCTGTCTTCATCGAATGTAAAACCGTACTGGAAGCCCGAACACCCTCCGCCGGAGATGTAGACGCGCAACTTCAGCTCCGGATTGTGCTCCTCCATGATCAGTTCCATAACCTTTCTGGCGGCGGCATCCGTAAACTTGATGAGGTCTGTTGGTATCTGGTTTTGCATGCGGGTTTCAATTCGTCCTGTGGTGCACTAACTATGGCGGCTGACGGCGGATTTTTCAATCACATTGCGTCTGAGCGATGCCGGCTGGTGCAATGGGCGGGCAGCCCGCCTATTGCGCCAGCATGGCCCAGGCCAGCCTCTCGACCGCCAGGCGGTCTCACCTTCTCGCGGAATATGGCGCCGGATAGATGCCGCTGGCCGCCGGGCTGGACTGAAGGTCATAGCCCTAGCTATGGGCTGAAGGAAGCCCAGGTCCAGCGGTATCTGAACAAGCCAGGGCCGGGATAGGTATCGGGCCGG
>Ga0210074_1000330_pt1 | contig 17612 bp, 20 predicted proteins | sample China_Galinas_Co_FD_184860 | JGI IMG/M metagenome (GOLD analysis project Ga0210074, IMG submission 184860) | Wetland microbial communities from San Francisco Bay, California, USA, that impact long-term carbon sequestration -... | ecosystem: Environmental > Aquatic > Marine > Wetlands ... | reverse complement strand
TTGGTAGTAGACCGTTGGCAGCATCTTTTCCTTGACGAACCAGGCAACTTTGCTGGGTTCATCGCTCTTGATCAGCCATTCGGGGAACGTCGGTAACAGTTTTCCGCCGTAGCCGAATTCCGCCAGTACGATTTTTCCCTTTTCAACCGTCAGCGGGCATGAACCGTAACCGTTGTACTCGGCTTGCGGGTCCTTGCCATCGAATACCGCGATCAGGTTTTCAGCCACGACCGGCGCCTGCAGCCTTGCCGCGGCGAGGGTCTTGGCGTTGGGTGCGGAACAGGCGTCACCGAGGCTGAATACGTTGTCATAGCGCTTGTGCCGCAATGTATCCTGGGCGACATCCACCCAGCCGGCCTCGTTGGCCAGTGCGCTGTTGCGCACGAAATCAGGTGCCGTTTGGGGTGGGCAGACATGCAGCATATCGAAGTCCATTTCCTCGCGCCGGGTTTCCTTGCCCGGTTCGTTGACATCAAACCAGGCCTTTTGGGCTGCACCGTCGACCGCCACCAGGTTGTGGAAGAAATGTAAGCCGGCATTGTATTTTTTGACGTATTCCATCAATGGCGGAACATAATGATCGACCCCGAATAACACGCCACCGGCATTGCAGAACCTGACGTCGATCTTGTCCAGCACCTGGTTGCGCAACCAGTGGTCGCAGGATAAATACATGGCCTTCTGCGGCGCACCCGCACATTTGATCGGCATGTGCGGCTGGGTGAAGATGGCGCGGCCGGAACCCAGCTTTTTGACCAGTTCCCAGGTATAAGGCGCGTAATCGAAACGGTAGTTGGAGGTCACACCGTTTTTCCCAAGACTCTCACGCAAACCTTCAACCGCGTCCCAGTCCAACTTCAGACCGGGTGCGACCACCAGTTGGCGGTACTCGAGACGGCTGCCGTCTTCAAGGATTACCTGGTTATGATCCGGTTCGCATGAAGCAACCGCTGCCTCGATCCAACGCACTCCCTTGGGCATGACCTTTTTTGTGAATGTCTGTGGCTGCGTGGGTGAGAATACGCCCCCGCCGACCATCGTAAACCCGGGCTGATAAAAGTGCTTGTAACGCGGTTCTATCACCACGATATCCAGCTGTGGCCTGCGTTTGAGCAAGCTGGATGCCACCGCAATACCCGCGCTGCCGCCACCGACGACGATCACATCATAGGTATAGGCTTCGCTTTGGTGCGTCACGGGTTCATCGATGCTGGCACCGTGTGCCAGGGCCTCGTCGAGATACTCCTTTTGCCAGCTCAGGTCATAACCGATCGTCGAGGCAAATTCGATGATGTTGGTTGATCCCATGTGCCTGGCTTCATACAGTGCCCATAAACTGGTCGAGCGCATACCCGACCGGCAATAGGCCAGCACCGGCCCGGTGACACGTTTCATCGCATCGCCAAATTCCCTGAGGTTTTGTTCGGTCAGTTCACCCGGTATGACCGGTATGCTGATGAATTCGATACCGTGCTTTTTGGCCTCGGCCGACAGTTCCGCCGCCAGCGGCTGATCATCGGTTTCATTATCCGGACGATTATTGATAATGGTCTTGAAGCCCTGCGCAGCCAGTCGTTCCACGTGGGCTGGATAAATTTGCGGTGAAACCGCCAGGAAAGGTGAAATTCGTTTAACGTCCATTGATCATTTCTCTTCAGGTTTTAGAATGGCCAGACCGACGGTAGCGTTCTGGCCAGGATATATAGTCCCATTACTATCAGGAATATTCCAAACACTTTCCGTAGTTTATGCTGATCTACGCGACCTGCAATACGTGCGCCGATAAAACTGCCTGCAATACCCAGTACCGTCACGATGGCGATGACGTGCCAATCCAGTGCCAGGCCGTGTGATTCCAGTACATCGAGGTATTTCCAGAAACCGGTAAACGATTTTAAAGCGATGATGACCAGGCTGGTGGCCACGGCCCGGTGCATCGACAGTCCGCCCAACAGCACCAGCGCCGGTACGATCAGGAAGCCACCACCGACACCTACCAGGCCGGTGAGGATACCAACCAGTACACCGTCCAGACCAATCTTCCAGACCTCCCTGGGCTCGTGCGGTGCATCATCCAGCACCACGGGCTTAAGCATCTGCCAGGATGCCAGCAGCATGACGACCGCAAACAGCGCCAGTTGCACCAGCCCGGAAATCCAGGTTGCGAGCCAGGCACCGATATATGTTCCGGCCATGCCCGGGATACCGAACAGAACCACGATGCGCCAGTCGACCAGCCTTTTCTTCAGGTAAGGCAAACTGCCGACCAGTGCGATTGAACCAACGATGGCAAGGGAACCCGCAATGGCCAGTTTTTCGTCCTGGCCGATCAGGTAGACCAGTACCGGCACCGTCAGTATCGATCCGCCGGATCCCAGCAGACCGAGACTGACACCGATCGCCATCGCACCCAGCCACGCAAATACCGACATTCCCATTACATTTACATCCTTATGCCTTACAACACGTTGACAGGAATCTTCAGAAAGACCGTGCCACTGTCATCTGCCGGCGGCATCTGACCTGCGCGGATATTGACCTGGATCGACGGCAGTATCAGTTTTGGCATACCAAGTTCACTGTCGCGCCGATTGCGAAACTCGACAAATTCCTGCTCGCTGATTCCTTCGTGGATGTGCACATTTAATGCACGCTGTTGCTCCACAGAAGTCTCCCACTGGTACTCATCGCGACCCGGCGCCTTGTAGTCATGGCACAGGAACAGGCGGGTGTCATCCGGCAAGGTCAGGATTCTCTGAATGGACTGGTACAGGGTTGATGCATCACCACCCGGAAAATCGGTGCGGGCTGTGCCGTAATCCGGCATGAACAGGGTATCGCCTATGAAGGCGGCATCACCAACCACAAAAGTGACACAGGAGGGTGTGTGTCCCGGTGTGTGCATGACCCTGATTTCCAGGGCCCCCAGTTGCAGCCGCTCACCATCATCAAACAGGCTATCGAACTGTTCACCGTTGGGCACAAACTCGTCACCCAGCTTGAATATGTCTTTAAAGGTGGCCTGAACGCCGGTGATGAACCGGCCGGTACCCGTGCGGCCACCGGTTTTTGATTTCAGGTAGGCTGCCGCGGAAAGATGGTCGGCATGGGCATGGGTTTCCAGTATCCAGACAACTTCGAGACCCTTGGCGTGGATATAATCCAGAAGCCGGTCCGCACAAGTGCTTGAAGTCCGGCCGGAAGCCGGGTCGTAGTCCAGCACCGGATCGATGATTGCACAGCTATTGCCAGACGGATCCATCACCACGTAACTGACCGTGTAAGTCTCCTTGTCAAAAAATGCTTTAACACCGGGGTTCATTCATTGGTCTCCAATTCAAATTTTAATCTGTCGTTAATCTTCGGCTAAGTAGAATAGCCGTGTGAGGATTACACAATCGGGATAGTTGCGAGATACGTCCGATTTGACTTTATATTATAAATTGCTAATATATTCAACCTTCGCCTAACCAATCGATGAGATTCTAATATGAATGACTCCCCCGTTCTTTCCTGGAAAGTAGCCGGCCTGTTGCTCGGACTGCTTGTGATACTGGCAACTGCATTGGTCAAACCCTTCGGTGTTTCGACCCAGTATGTTGTCACCGATGCGATCGTTCTACACAGTGCAGCGCCCGCAGCTGCGGAATCCAACAAGTACCTGAACAAGTACGGCGAGAAGGACGATTGGAGTGTCGGCTATGGCTGGATGCTGGTGTTTGGTATGTTCCTCGGTAGCGGTATTGCAGCACTCGCAACCCACCGGTTCCGCAAACGGACAAACGCCGCAATACCTTCGATGTGGCAGGAGCAATTCGGTGATCACAAAGGTAAACGACTTGTACAGGCGTTTTTCGGCGGCGTGTTATTGCTGTTTGGTGCACGCCTGGCAGGTGGTTGCACCTCCGGTCACATGATCAGCGGTATCTCGCAACTGACGGTCGGCTCGTTTATTTTCGGTGTCTCCATATTCGCCTCGGGCATCTTAACCGCGCGCATGCTCTACAAGAAGAAGGTGTCATCATGAAATTATTACTCGGACTTGCCATCGGTACGGCTATCGGCGCCGTCATGCAACTCGGCGGTGCTTCCAGTTACCGTAAAATCCTCGGCAGCCTGCTGTTGAAGGACATGACCATCATCAAACTGATTTTGATGACCATCGCAGTCACCACGGTCGGTATCTACGCCCTCGACATGGTTGACATGGCGCACATGGATATCAAGCCAACCTACGTGGTGGGCATTGTTGTTGCCGGATTGATTTTCGGTGTTGGCTTTGCGATTTCCGGCTATTGCCCCGGTACCTGCGTGCTGGCTTCTGCGGAAGGAAAAACGGACGCAATGTTGACCATCCTGGGCGGTCTTGTCGGTGCAGCGTTGTACGCACTGGTCTATCCGTTCATGGCTCCGCTGATCAGCCTTACCAACTATGGCGAGATCACGCTTGCCAGTGTCTTCAACGTCAGCAATGGTCTCTGGATCGCCATCCCGTTCAGCGCCATTCTTTTGCTATTGGTGTTCAAGGTACTGAAAGACCGTTACGAATAAATTTATGCCTCATCACCCTCCCATTTGGTGATGCACTCCGAGGGGCCTCCGGGCCCCTTTTTTTATATTCGGGATGAGGTGAGAGCGGGAACCGATCGAGAAGCTGTCACGATTTAACTAATTTTAATCAAATACACAAGATTCCTTTTTCTTTTTAAGTGGACAATGAGCGGTGGGGTAAAAATCTCCCAGCACTCGTATGCTGCAAAGGAAAAGATCATGTACTTGAACAGAGTAATATTGCTGGTGGCCGTGATTGTCTCGGCATCGGGCTGTGCCACCCGGAGTTATGTCGCCGAAAGTGTGGCCAGGCTGGATGCACGTCTGGATGAACAGAACGAAAGAATTAATGACTTGACGGAAACCAGCCGCCAGGCACTTGAACGGGCAAACGACGCAGGCGTTCTTGCCAGGGGCAAATTCCTCTACACGGTCGTGTTCACCGATAATGAAATTACCTTTGCTACCGACAAGTCGGCCTTGTCCGAGGGTGCGCAATCGCGGCTGTCCAAACTGGCCGGTGACCTGAAGGCCGACAACCAGAACCTGTACCTGGAAATCCAGGGGTACACCGACTCAACCGGGTCTGAGCCATACAACCGGCAACTCGGTTTGCAACGCGCGGAATCCGTTCGGCGTTACCTGCATACGCAGGGTGTGGCATTGGACCGCATGGCAACCATTTCATACGGTGAGGACGCGCCCGCAGCGCCCAACGACACGGCCGACGGCCGTGCCATGAACCGGCGCGTTGAGATTGTTGTACTGAACTAGTGTAGTTCGAACTCAGGGTCTGATCAGTATGTAGCCGTCATCGACCCTGTCGATGATATGCGCCACGCCGGCCTGCACCATGATGGCGGCGGGATTGATCTTCGGGCGTTCGCCGTGGACCCTTTCGATGGTATCCAGCGTGTTCTTACAAACATAAAAACGCACACCGTTTTCAACCAGGCTGGCTATGCGGACTGCGTCGGGGCTATCGGCGTACAGCAGCCTGACACCCTTGCCAAAGGTCACGATTTCGATATCGATCATGTCCGGGCCACCGTAGTTCTTGATCAGGTTATTGGCCGTATCTAGCACAACGGCCTCATTGGCCTGGTCGCTTAGCTGCAGGATGATATGCTTCTCCGCGAAGGGCTTGAACTCTTCACCCGTCACTTCATTGGCTGATGCGAATGGTATTGCTGCAAGCAGCCATGCAGCAAGCACGCTGAAAATGGTGATGTTAATTTTCATCCGGTCTAGCTTATCTTACCAGCGTAGTCGGCAACACCCTTGTTTCCGGCGACATTGATCAGCCGCGGGGTTTCAAGTTCATCGATCTTTATGACTTTCCGGTCACGTAAATATTCCGCCACCACATCCCAGATCGGCGGACCGGGTGATTTTGATCCAACCGTCGCCCAACCGGCCACCTTGTAGGTTTTATCCGCATCCAGCGGGCTGCCGTCCGGCAGGCTTAAATTGGCAATACGCTGGCCCATGTCCTGGTCCGGGTCGCAACTGTAATTGAGCCCGCCGACGCGCACCATGTCACCACCCTGCTGGTAATAAGGGTCCTTGTGGAACAGGTTATCCGCCACGCTTTCAAGAATCATTTTCAGCTCTGAACCCTGCATATCCCTGACATAGGTCTCCGGATAAGTCATGGCCGTCTGATCCATCAGGCGTTCCATGGTGATGGACTGGCCCGGAAGTATTGAGGTGCCCCAGCGGAAACCGGGCGACAGGGCAATCTGTGCATCACCGACTGCACGCATGGCATCGCAGATCACCTGGTCGAAACTGCCATTGAAATTTCCGCGCCGGTATAACAATGAATCGGCAATCGCCAACGACTCGTTTAATTTCTCCGCATACGGCTGGCGTACTTCATTGATATACGCCTGCATTCCGGCATCGGCCGGCAGCAGGTTGGAAAAGACCGGCAACAGTCGATAGCGGTAATCGTTGACCTTGCCCTCGCCGAGATCCAGGTCAAGCACTGCCAGGAATTTACCGTTGGAACCGGCGTTGGTCACCACTGTTTTACCACCCGGATTGCTGACGACAACCGGTTTGGGGACCGCATCATGGGTGTGACCGCCGAGGATAAAATCCACGCCGGTAACGATACTGGCCATCTTGACATCGACATCCATACCGTTATGGGACAATACGATAACCGCATCCGGGCTGTGCTCGGCACGGATACTGTCAACCAGTTCCTGCATATCGGAATCGCGGATACCAAACGACCAGTCAGGGATAAACCGCGCGGGGTTGGCAATCGGTGTGTAGGGGAATGCCTGGCCGATGACTGCGACCCTGCGTCCACCCATTTCCCTGATCGTAAAGGGTTTGAAGGCATGCCCGCTGTCCGCATCATAGGCGGGGGCATCATCGAACAATGCCTCTTCGGTCACGAAAACATTTTGTGCAATGAACTCGCCATTGAATTCGGAAATATTTTCGAGAATCTCATCCTGCTGGTAGGTAAATTCCCAGTGACCCGTCATGATGTCGACGCCAAGACGGTTGCAGGCTCCAACCATGTCCTTGCCGCGTGTCCACAGGGCGGTCGCCGAGCCCTGCCAGGTGTCGCCACCATCGAGCAGAAGCGAATGACCTTCGCCAACCTCCGCGCGTTGCCGGTCGACCAGGGTCTTCAGATGGGCAAAACCACCGACCTTGCCAAAAGTCCCGGCGGCGTTGATAAAATCAAGATAGGTGAAAGCATGTGCCTGCAAAGTTCCGGATTTGATGCCGGTAAAATCGAGCAGGTTCGTACCTACCAGGTGCGGTGGACGGCCAGCAGCCGCGCCGATACCGATATTGACATTCGGTTCACGAAAATACACCGGCTCCAGTTGTGCGTGGCAATCTGTGAAGTGCAACAAGCGGGCGTTTCCAAATGGCGCAAGCTTATAGATATCATCTTGCGACTGAGCGCTTGAGAGGGCGGGCAATAAACCTGCAGCACTCGCTGCAGCCATTATCGTGAGGAACTCACGTCTGTCCATCATGGCTTGAATCTCCGCTTATTTGGGTACGCTTTTTTGCCAGACCTGCTTTTCTTTTTCGGCCGTTGCAACGGCCAACTCGGCGTGCAGACCGGCTTCATTCGCCAGCGCCACGGCCAGATCAAAATCTCCCGCCGCCGCGGCATTTTGAGCGTCTTGCAAAAGAATATCCGAGGTCGTCCATAACTGCACTTTGCTTTCCGCATCGCGTATCGTTTCTTTGGCCTTTGCGATGGCCGCCCCGGACTCTGTTGCATCCGCAGCCATGCCCGATACATGTATCATCAAGCCTGCCAATAGAGTGATGGCCAGAGCTGGTAATTTACGTTTCATTTGCAATTCCCTTCAGCGGCGTGAAGCCGGCCCGTTCAGTTCCATACCATTACTCATGTATGACAGGAAGTATTCGAGCTCCCGGTATATTTGGCTTTGGGCTTCATAGGGTTTGGCGCGGACCTGCGCGTTGCACTCCATGAAGCGCTTGTGCAAAGTGCCAATTTCGCCCCACTTGGAACGATAGACCGGCCAGTGCGTTGCCTGGCCGAGCATACCGCTCAACGTGTCCGCGCGCAGCAGCATTCCGGCCGATTGCATGTGGCAGTTTTCGCAGGCGAATTCCAACTGGCCACGGCGGGTATAGTAATACTCTTTGCCCGCTTCGTAGGCAGCGAGCGCGCGCGGATCATCCGGAATGACAACGTTCATCGTGTTGCCACGCGAGGTGTAAGCCATGTAAGCAGAAATATCTGCCAGCTGACCTGTTAACCATGGCAAGGGCGCTTCGCCATTATCTGTACGGCACTGGTTAATCGCATATTCCAGGGTAATAATTTCACCGGAACCGGCATCGAAACGGGGGTAATTCTGCCGGATGCCGATACCGGCATTTTCAAAACAATCGGCGTAGCTCTTACCGTTGGCGAAGGGTGTATTGAATGCTTCCTCACCCTTATCAATGGCAATTTCGTAGGGTGGGAAATCTTCCATTTCCAGCCACTGTTCACGGGCGCCTTCATCGAAGGCGTACAGGCCATTGATCATTTCATTCAGATCAAGATCCGGAAACCTCTGGGTGAAAAACTCCCTGAGTGCCAGCCTGTCCTGTTCAGGCGTCGCATAAACGTTTGCCGTCACCACGAACAGAAAACATGCAATTAATAAGCTTTTCACAGATTTCTCTCCGCTAACCCTGGTATGAGATTTTGTTGTTGTGGAGCGTTGCCCGGCATACCTATTTGAGTTCAACCTCGGATACACTGGTGTCACCAGTGTTATCCCGCCAGCTTACCTCCAGTTTGTCGCCTGCCTTGGCGCCGGTAAACTTGAACGCCATGTAGGGGTCTTTTGATACACCTGTGCCCCAAAAGGCCGTGGTCACAACGTTTCCATTGTGTTTGCAGACCACTTCCTGGATGTAGTGCTTTGGCACCACTTCTCCGGTATCGGCATTAACCCTTACACCTGACTCCATCGGGTGTGGCATTAATACCTTTACTTCGGCGACATCACCCTTGACCTTTGCCTTGATTTTGATTGGACTACCCATAATAAAATTCCTTTGTTAGAAACGCCTGGCCGCTATCAGCCGCCACAACCGCCAATGGTGACTTTGACTTCTTTACTGGCGGAATAGAACTTTCCACCCGCCTTGACGACCGTTCGCACGACCGAGCTTTCACCCATCTTGATCCGGATTGAAACGTCGGGAACGGACTGGGGCGTTAATTCGAACATAGCAGCCAGCGGTGTCGGATTGTTGTCAACGATCACGCTGATCGACTCAACATCAGGCAGATCGGTACTGACAGTCACCGGTACGACGGCGCCATTTTCCGCAATATCCGGAATTTTCAGCGTGATCTGGTCACTTTCCGTAATGGTCCCGTCAAACAGGTCGCCGAGAACGGCTTCTGCATTTTTTAAATCGAATACTGCATCCGGCCTTGCTGCAAACAACCAGCGTGGAACCGCCAGGATAGCAGCAGCGGTGAACAAGCTCTTCACCAGAGCCCTGCGTTGTAGTTTCATCGAATAGCTCCCATAAAATAAATCTCACTTATAACGATTGAATGTAATCTGTGACCAGATCGATCTCTTCCTCGGTCAATATCCGGTTACGGCCAAAAGGCGGCATCCTGGTGTCGGGGTTCCTGACCGCGGCGTCCCAAATTTGCGCACGTAATACCTCGCGGTCGGGATAGCGTATTTTCATCGCGATCAGTGGTGGCCCGTAATTGCCGGTCAGTTCAGCGCCTTCGACGAAATGACAGGCGAGGCAGTTACCCCTTACACGATCGAATGTAATCGCTTTGCCAAGCTCAAGGCGGCTGACGCCATCATTTTCCTCAGCCGCATAAACGGGGCTGAAAAACAGACTGCCGATCACACCGAGTTTTGCCAACAATAAAACTTTTTTGTTCAACATGTTTCTTTTTTAGTCCTGCGAGGCCTGTTGGATCAGGAAATCAACCGCCATTGCGACTTCTTCATCGCTCAACTGGCTCTGTCCGCCTTTTGGAGGCATAACACCGATACCATTGATCGCGGTGCTCACAAGCTTATCACGACCCTGTTCAATACGGGCAGCCCAGGCAGCCGCATCGCCTGTCATCGGTGCGCCGGCAACACCCGCTTCGTGGCACATCTGGCACGCCTGCCGATAAATTTTCTCTCCACCTTCCGGGACGACTTCAACGACCACTGCACCGTCTTCGTCCTGCAAGGTTGCTATGGTCGGCTCAGATGTGATTTTTACACTTGCCGGATCCTTGCAGTTTTCCATGCAGCCCGTGTTTTGTGTGTCCGGCCGGTCGTCAAAAAAGAAACCGTCCCTGTTCGGCATTTCGATGGACGCCAGGTTGTCGGCCGTCAATACAAAATCATCTTCGACCAGGTCATTCAAATACAGCACATAGGCGGTTATTGCATAGACCTCTTCATCGGTCAATGACTGCGGTTGCGGAAAGGGCATTGCCCGGTGGATGTAATCCCAGAGCGTGCTCGCATATGGCCAGTAACTGCCGACGGTCTTTTCCGGTCTTTCATTGGTCAATGTGCCTTCGCCACCCGCCAACACCGGGTAACGGCCAACACCTTCACCAAATGAACCATGACAGGAGGCGCATTTTTCCTCGTACATCATTTCACCATCTTCGACAGAACCACTACCGGGCGGCAGGCCTTTGCCGTCAGGCCGGATATCGATATCCCAACCGGCAATCTCCTCCGCTGTTGCGGGCGTGCCAATACCGTAGTCCCCCGTATAGGCCGGCGCCGGCAAGGCGGTTAAAATCGCGATCAGAAAAAAAGCGACGTAAACGATCTTAGCTAATCTGGACATTGGTCACCGTCCCGTCTGCATGTAAACGCCAGGTGTGTATTGCGTTTTTATGGTAAATCGAACTGTTACCACGAGCTTCCCTGAGCTGGGTAAAAGTAGGCTGAACATAACCGGTTTCGTCCGTTGACCTGCTTTGGATCAGGGCAGGTGCGCCGTCCCAGGTCCAGTCAAGACCGAAACGCGTGAGGCATTTGGGTAACACCAGCCCCTTCAGCCGGGCCTGCCGCCAGTTCACACCACCGTCGAATGACACGTCGACACGTTTGATTTTACCGTTTCCGGACCAGGCAAGACCTTCCAGTTCGTAACGGCCTTTTTGCAGCAGGGGTTTTTCAGGACACGGAAACGTGACCACCGAATTGCTTTCCTGTATGTAACTGAATTTCCTGGCACGGCCATCGGCGAGCAAATCCGTGTACTTGGAGGTTTCTTCGCGGTGATACCAGGGCTTGTCCCCGACTTCCAGGCGACGCAACCACTTCACACTGGTATTGCCCTCCCAGCCGGGATTGAAGATACGTACCGGGTAACCCTGCTCCGGTCGCAGCGGTTCACCATTCTGGGCATAGACGATCAGGGTATCATCCAGCGCTTTTTCCAGCGGGATGCTACGGCTCATATGAGCGCCGTCAGCGCCTTCGGCCAGTATCCACTTGGCTTCGGGTTTGATCCCCACCTCTTCCAGCAGCGTGCTCAACAGAACACCGGTCCATTCGCAACAACTGAGCATTCCATGTGTAAATTGCAGGGCATCCATCTGTGCGGCGCGCCATTCCATACCACCGTTGGCCGGACACTCGAGAAAATTGATTACTGTCGTGCTCGGGAAACGGCGCAGGTCATCGATGGTGAAAATCAGGGGCCTTTCCACCAGGCCGTGAAGCATCAGGCGGTATTCATCCGGATTAATGGCCGGCACACCGGCATGGTAGCGCTCAAAGACAAGCCCGCTCGGGGTGATGATGCCGTCAAGTTCAGCCAGTGGTGTAAAACTGATGGCTGCGATACGGTCTGCCGTCAACCACGGAACGGTGCGGCGTACAATATCAACCTCGAAGGGAGAAGGCTGACCATAGGGATTGGTGATGACACCAGCACCGAGGGACCGGCTCCACTCGGGCAGGTTCGGTGGCAGATTATTTTCTGCTGCACTCAACGTGCTGGCAAACTGCACACCTGCCATGGCGCCGCCCGCAACGACCAGACCTTTTTTCAGAAAATCGCGCCGCTTGGCCGGATCAACTTTTCTTGCTTCCTGCGTAACCTTTCTCAATACGGCAGGACCGCTACCGGGTTTTGAAAACATTTAATTTCCTGATTTGAGTTTTGTGGACAACAATGCCCTAGGATGGTGTATATTAGAAAATCTTAACATAAAAAACAACTACCATTAAAATCCAAATATTAAATGGAATAACCTTAACCTCGACTTAAAATCTATGAAATTCCACCTACCCATACTCATTTTCATTGGCCAGCTTTGTATTCTGAGCGTTGATGGGTTGGCCAATGCAGGTCCTCCCGGCTGTCCCGATCCTGAAGGTCTCACGCTCCAGGTACTGGGCTCAGGCGGGCCCATTGCAGACGATGGGCGGGCATCGTCGGGGTATTTGATCTGGATCGATGGCAGATCACGATTTCTTGTTGATGCAGGTGGCGGAATCTTTTTGCGTTTTGGCCAGGCCGGTGCCCGTTTTGAGGACCTCGATCACATTGCCATCAGTCATTTTCACACCGATCATTCCACCGACCTGGTCGCCCTTTTGAAGTCAGGTTATTTTTCACACCGTACCCGCGCCTTGTCCGTCAGCGGCCCTGCTGCCGGTGGACCCTATCCCGGTACCGGTGATTATCTGCAGCGACTACTGGATCAGGACAACGGCGCTTATGCCTACCTCGATGGCTACCTCGATGGCAGCGCCGGGCTGGTAAAGCTGGTGCCAATCGAGGTTGATCCCGGGCTCAGCAATGCCAGCAGGGTTTATACGGACCCAGCCGCAGATATTGAGATATTTGCACTGGGTGTTCCGCATGGCCCGGTTCCTGCACTGGCTTTTCGCATCCGCATCGGGCAACGCGGTATCGTTTTTGCCGGTGACCAGAATGGCAGTTCTGACGCTTTTATTGACTTTGCACGGGGTGCCGATGTGCTTGTCATGCATATGCCGGTGCCTGAAAATATCAGCGGTGTTGGCAGGAAATTACACGCACCACCGAGTGTTATTGGTAAGATAGCTGCCGAAACGGGCGCCGGCAAGTTAGTATTGAGTCACTTCATGGCTCGCAGCCTTGAAAACGAGGAAGAAAGTCTGCGACAGATTCGATCCCGTTATGCTGGACCACTGGTAGCTGCGAATGACCTGGATTGCGTCGGATTTTAATAATTGTTTTTTGACAATTGGTTTTATTGATAATTGTTGAATATTGGAAAGGATACCGCTCATATGGAAAACCACGCGGATATAGACCTGGATCAAATGGCACAGTCAGCCACACGTGCCAGCGCACTGATGAAAACACTCGGTCACAAAGACCGCCTGATGATCCTGTGCCACCTCGCAGGTGGAGAAAAATCTGTCGGCCAGATAGCCGATCTGCTCGAAATCCCCCAATCCCCCCTTTCTCAACACCTGTCAAGAATGCGCAAGGAAGATCTGGTAGATACACGCAGGGAGGCACAGACAATCTACTATTCTCTTAAAAGCGGTGAGGCCTCAAGAATCGTCGAAGTTCTCTACGAGTTGTTTTGCGCATCCGATGGATGTGCGCTCTGATATTTTTTGTCCAAATTGCATGACACAGGTCAATAAACAGCAATTCAAACACCCGATATGTATTGATTTATAAGCACAAATACTTATAGTGGTCTCGATTACATTAATTTAACTTAATTTAAACAAATGTTGTGTATCGAGGTTACCAAAACACAGCTTGATCTTCACTTTTTTACTCACACAGGAGCGCTGAGATGCAGCTCAAAAAACAAACCCGGCTTGCTACAGCCATCGTAACGTTACTCCTCACGACCCCTTTATGGGCAACTAATGGTTATTTCACCCATGGCATAGGGACCAAGAACAAGGGTATGGCCGGTGCTGGCCTGGCGATGCCGGAAGATGCAATTTCGGTTGCCAATAACCCGGCCTCGGCACTGTCAAATACCGGCAAGTATGACCTGGGTATCGCTGTATTCAGCCCCCTGCGGCATTACGAAACCACCGACAGCCTTTACAATGGCCAGGGCGGAACCTTTACGATCGGCCCCAACAGTATCGACAGCGATAATAACTACTTTTACATTCCCCACATGGCCGGCGCCTGGAAAATCAATGATCAGAGTGCCTGGGCTTTATCGTTTTATGGCAGGGGCGGAATGAACACCACCTGGAATGGTGGAACAGCGACTTTCGACCCGGATGGACAGAACGGACCGGCTCCAGTAATGACCCTGCCGGGTACCTATGGCGGTGGAATTGCCGGTGGCAATGGCGCCGCAGGCGTCGACCTTAACCAGGCCTTTCTCGAGCTTACCTATGCACGCAGCGCCGGTGACAATTTCACCTGGGGCGCTTCACTGGTTGGAGTGGTGCAGGTATTTGCTGCCAGGGGTTTGAGTGCATTTGCCGGTTATACCGAGACTTTCGCGGCCAGCGGCGGCACCGTATTCCCTGACAGCCTGACCAACAATGGTCATGACACATCTTATGGCGTGGGCGCCAAGCTTGGTATTAAATGGGACTTGACAGAAAAAGTTGCCTTTGCCACCGCGTACCAATTTAAGATTGGTATGAGCAAGCTGGGTGATTATTCTGACCTTTTCGCTGACAGTGGCAACATGGATATACCCGCCGATCTGAAAGTCGGACTGACCTTCCGCCCGCAGGAAAACTTTGCCTTGAATTTCGATTTTGAAAAAATCTGGTACAGTGATGTGGTCTCTGTCGGTAACCCGTTTCAGAACCTGTTTTCCTGCCCGACCGCCAACCCGCAAGCTACGGACGTAGCCTATTGCCTCGGTGGTAAAAAAGGCGCGGGTTTTGGCTGGGATGACATGGATGTCTACAAGATTGGTGCGCAATGGACCACGAGTAAAGACTGGACATGGCGTGCCGGTTTCAGCCACGGCAAACAACCCATCCCCGAGTCCCAGGTCCTGTTTAACATCCTGGCACCGGGCGTCATTGAAGATCATGCGACCATTGGTTTTACCCGCACGCTGTCTTCGGGCGATGAAGTCAACATGTCCTTCATGTATGCATTCAACAAGAAAGTGACCGGCCCCAACCCGCTGGATCCTTCCCAGAACATTTCATTTGATATGGATCAATGGGAAATTGAAATCAGCTACGGCTGGCGTTAAATCTTAAAGTCTTACCCCGGGCCACCCGGCCCGGGGTTTTTTATACCCGTTTCAACAGACTTCAATCCTGCGTGTTTTCTGCACCGATGGCCAGCAGTGCGTCATCAATCGACTCTTGCAGGTAAAAGCCATACAGCTCAAGGTTGGAGATGCCTACAATCCGCTTGCTGATCTCCTGGCCATCAGCATCCAGAAACAGCAGGGTGGGTGTGATCTCTGCCCGGTAAAACTGGCCAAAATCCGCGGCGGTCATCTGTTGGTTTTCAAACCCGGTCATCGGCTCAAGCCGGTCCAGGCCGACTTCGACCAATAGGGCTCTTTGCTCGAACTTACCGCCAGCCAGCATCGGCGCCAGAATTTTGTCGCGTAAACTACGGCAGTACGGGCAGGCATCGCGGGAAACAAATACGATGACAGGAATCCCCTGCTGCCTCGACGACTGACCGATCAGGGCGAGATCACTGGCGGCTGGAATTTCACTCCCGGCAGCAAACAGGGCGGGTTGATTTAACAGTAGCAAAAGTGAGATGAAGACGGTGCGCAGACTTATGCTCGCCGTCACCCGTGGATACATATGCACAGCTGGGACTAAAGAGCTGCCAGCACGACTTCGAGCTTGTGCTTTACCTGGTCCGCCAACGTTTTAACCCGGGGGTTATCGACCAGGCCAAGCACGGCACCAGGATCCATGAAGTCGACATGCACCCGGCCCTCTTCGTCTTCGCGCACCAGTACGTTACAGGGTAACAATAAACCGATATCGGCTACGGCGGAGATGGCCTGGCTGGCGAGCGTCGGATTGCATGCCCCAAGGATGCGGTAGGGGGGCATATCCACATCCAATTTCGCTTTTAATGTTGTTTGTACATCGATGACAGTCAGAATGCCAAAACCCTCTTTGGCCAGTTCCTCGGTGACCTGTTGTATCGCTGTGTCAAAACCTGATTTGACAATCTTTCCAAATCCGAAGTTACTCATTGTTAACCAACCCTCCGTAGTAAATTTATAGCAAATCCAGCAGGCTCCGCTGGTTCAGAACATCAGTCCAAGTTCCAAAATAGCCATGTCAAAATGGATGGAGCCGCTGTTCACACTGAGGAACTCACGTGTATAAGAGGCCTTTGAGTATACGATCTTGTTGATATCCCAACGCAATCCTGCACCCAGGCTATAGGAAAATTCAGTTGTTTTATAAGTCTCCCAGTCTGAGAAACAAATATACCCCCACCATGGATCCCACCAACAGTCCACCTCGGGCGGAGCGGAGGGAATATTGGAATCCAGCTTGGTCCAGCCAACACCTGCTACCACGTAGGGTGTGAAAGCCTTACTCCTGAAATTGTAGGTTACATTAAACTGGTTTGAAACTTTTGACATATCGTGGTTAATCAGAATGGGTTCCAAATCCGTATCCTGTGGCACGATGGTTGCGGAGTATCCCGGACTGGTTGATACAAGCCGGTATGACAGGTTCCAGTTTTCCGTCCAGTTCCAGCCAAAACTGAGACCCCAACCCGCCGTGCTGTCCACATCGATTTCTGAACCACCGTCGTTGCTTTGCTGCAGTCCAGTCTGGAATGCCAGAATGACACTGCCTTCAAAGCGGCCGTCACGCTCGCCTGACTTTACGACTTTTTTTCTCGGATGGTCGTATTGTGCTAAAACAGCAGTACTGGTGACAATGAGTAGCGCAATTAGCAAAATTCGTTTTAGCATACTGAATACCCTGGTAAAAATATTTGATTTGGTTTAATGAACCGTATACTGGTAACGCTTGTATGGTCTCTATTGTAACCCCTGGCCTGTGAACTGTGGCCACCTTGTCAACAATAAAACGATTCAATTTCAAAGTCGTCGGGAGCGATTTTCCAGCTTACCCGCCGAAGCGTAGATTGTGTATTCGAATTGTAACGGAAGCAACGAAACAAGTGTGATGAACTGCAGAAATTTAGTATCCTTAATATTTAGCCTGCCGTGAATGGCAGAGATTTTCAAAGGCACGGTCACTGACCGGCAAACCAGGGATAACAGGCACAATGACCTTCGTCGTTACTGAAAATTGCATCAAGTGTAAATACATGGACTGTGTTGAAGTATGTCCGGTTGACTGTTTCCATGAAGGTCCGAATTTCCTGTCCATCGACCCCGAAGAATGTATTGATTGCACTCTGTGTGAACCAGAATGCCCTGCAGAAGCCATTTACCCCGAAGACGACCTGCCGGAAGGCCAGGAACACTTCATTGAACTCAATGCAGAACTTTCATTGATCTGGCCGGTGATCACCGAGGCCAAAACACCACCGGATGACGCGGCCGAGTGGGATGGTAAACCCGATAAATTAAAGCTGCTTGA
>Ga0210074_1000329_pt1 | contig 17623 bp, 15 predicted proteins | sample China_Galinas_Co_FD_184860 | JGI IMG/M metagenome (GOLD analysis project Ga0210074, IMG submission 184860) | Wetland microbial communities from San Francisco Bay, California, USA, that impact long-term carbon sequestration -... | ecosystem: Environmental > Aquatic > Marine > Wetlands ... | reverse complement strand
CTCTCCGCGTCCCAGATCGCGGCCTTCCAGAAGCTCTTCCTCGGCACCGACCGCTTCCCCGTGGGCAACGCCCGCCCGCTCCAGCCGCGGAACGGCCGGAAGATCACGACCGAGGCCCGGCAGTAAGACCCGCCGCCCCGCCGGTGCGGCACGCCGGCGGGGTGATCGGGAGGGCGAGGGAACATGGGGCCTCGCGTCGTTTCTTCTCAAGCCACGACCTGAGGAGACGTGCCATGAAGACGAAGACCGCCCCGAGACCGCGCCACCTCCTGCCTTCGATCCTCTCCCGGCCGCGACCGGGGCTGCTCCAGGGACTCACCTTTTGCTGCCTGGTCTGCTTCACCCTGGCCGGAGCGGCCTGCACCAACGGCGGCAAGGTGAAGCTGCCTCCGTCCGATGCGACCCCGCCGTCCATCGTCTGGAACGTGTTCAACCACGGGACCCAAGCGCAGGGGGACCATCCGGGCAGCCCGAGCCTCGGGGCGCAGCGGGGCGAGGCGTACCGGGTGATCCTCAAGGCCGCCGACCCGCAAGGAGTCCAGTCGATCCAGCTCAACCCGACGGTGGGGAGCGGCGAGCTCGCGTGGCAGTGCCTCGATCAGCCGGGCGGCGAGAACCTGGCCCAGAACAAGACGGCGACCCTTGGCCCGATGAGCCAGACCCTGGCGCCCGACGGCGACGGCAACGTGCTGACCAGCATCTTCCTGATCGAGGAGCTGGACTTCACGATGCCCTGCCCGGCGGGCTGGAGCTTCGGCGGTGGAACCGCCAAGCTCACCGGCCGTGCAAGCAACTACTACGGAGGGACGACGACCGAGGTGCTGACCTTCCAGATCTCTCCGTAGACCCCGCGGCCCTCCCGGCCGCGCTGCCCTCAGCAGGCGTTCGGCGGCAGCGGGTCGGGCAGGATGCACGTGGCATCCGGCGCACAGGTGTATCTGCAACAACCTCCGGGGCCGCACGAGCCGTTGTACGTACACCGGATGCCCTCCGACCCGCAGTAGCTGACCTGGCAGAAGGTGCCTGGGGAACAGCAATACGGCACCTCGTAGGCGCACGCTTCCGCCGACTGCGACACGGTGGTGCAGGTCCCGTCACACCGGCAGGTGTAGTCGCAACAGTGGGCGGAGCCACTCTTGCAGGTTCCCTGGTAGGTGCAGCGAACACCCTGCTTCGGGCAGAAGTCCGCGCCGCTGCAGAAGCCGCAGCTCGCAGCTGGGATCGGTGCAACGCGCAGCGGGAAAACGGTGGCCAGGCCCGAACAAGCGCCTGCCGCCGTCTGGAAGATATCGACCGGAGCCCCGGCCGCCGCCACCTCCTGCGCTGGACTGGAATGGGCCGCGAGCAGGAGCACGAAGCTCGCAGCGACGAGAACCACAGACAGTCTGATCTTCATCAGGACCTCCCTGTGTCAGTGAACAGCGATGTGTCACTTTCGCGTACTTTCAACTCATCATAGCACCAGCAGCCGATAGACTGCGCGCCATGCCCGAGATGCCAGAGGCCGGGGGAGCTCCCCGACGGATCGACGAGCTGCCGACGCCCGCCCTGCTGGTGGACGTGGACCGGCTGGAGGCGAATCTCCGGACGATGGCCGAGCGCTGTGCCCGGCTCGGGGTGAGCCTGCGGCCCCATGTGAAGACCCACAAGTGCGTGGAGATCGCCGAGCGGCAGCGGGCGCTGGGGCCGCCTGAGCCGTCTACCGGTCGCGACGGCGGCGCGGGCATCACCGTCTCCACCCCGGAGGAGGCACGCCTCTTCGCCGACCACGGCTTCGAGGACATCACCTGGGCGTTCCCGGTGATCCCGGGGCGGCTGGACGAAGCGGTGGCGATCGCCGAACGGGCAACCTTGCGTCTGGTGATCGACTCGCCGGAGGCGCTCGCCGCGGTGGCGGCCACCGGTCACCCCTTCCACGTCTGGCTCAAGGTCGACTGCGGCTACCACCGGGCGGGAGTCGATCCGGAGGGCCAGGTGGCCCTGGAGCTGGCCCGGGCGCTCGCCGGCTCCGAGCGCCTGATCTTCGACGGCATCCTGTCCCACTCCGGCCACGCCTACGGGGCGCGCTCGCGGGACGAAGCCGCCCGCATCGCCGAGCAGGAGCGGGCCGTGATGGTCGCCCTGGCCGAGCGGCTTCGAGGCGCCGGCATCGCGGTCCCCGGCGTGAGCGTCGGCTCGACACCGGCGATGGCGGCGGTCCGCCGGCTCGACGGCGTCACCGAGGCGCGCCCCGGCAACTACGCCTACTACGACTTCACCCAGGTGACGATCGGCTCCTGCACGCCGCGGGACTGCGCCCTGACGGTCCTTTCGACAGTCGTCTCCCACCAGCCCGGGGCAGGCCACGCCGTCTGCGACGCCGGCGCCCTGGCGCTGTCGAAGGACCCCGGACCGACCCGGGACGAGCAGGGCCGGCCGACGACCTGGGGCGAGATCTACGAAGACTACGAGGCGGGCACCCTCCACCCCGACCTCCGCCTCGCCTCCCTCTCCCAGGAGCACGGTGTCCTGAGCGCCCCAGCCCCCGTCGGCGCCCGGCTGCGCATCCTGCCCAACCACTCCTGCCTCACCGCCGCCTGCTTCGACCGGGTCCACGCCGTCTCCGGCGACCGGGTGGTGGGGGTGTGGACCGTTCACCGGGGACGGTGACGGGCCGCCTCCGCATCGAAACGATAGATGTTTCCGGTTCGCGGATGATGAAACAGGATGACCGTTTCGCCGGGCTGCACGGTGGTCGTCGCGGACGGCCTTCCCTCCGCGGTCACGAAGCGCAGCACCGAGCCGATCGTGAGCGTGCGGCCATCTTCCAGGACGACGGTGCGTCCCCTCGCGGAACGCACCGTCGCCCGCTCGAGGTTCGCAACGGCCCGCGCCTTGGTCACCCTCGCTTCGGCGTCGATCTCGAGCTCGATATCTTCCCCGGGTGTCAGGTCGGACAGCTTGATTCGTGCCGTGGTCACCTGCTCACGACCGACGAATCTCGACTCCCTCTCGATCACCGCTCCTTGCGCCACGGCGAACGTCTGAAACTGGCGCTCGGCGCGGATCATGAGCTTGCCGGGCGGTGCGTCGTCGATCGACACGAGAGTGCCGCTCAGCATCCGGATCATTCCGGAAACCACCAGAACGGTCGCAAGCCTCGCATCGAACGGCGTCACCACACCCTCAGTTGTACCAGTAGTTCACCAGGCACCCCGCGGCCGGCAGGGCCGACGTGTTGTAGACCGAGTCGCTCTCGTGGCCGCAGACGCTGATCGTCGAGGGCCGGCCGTAGGGTTTCCAGACGCCGTGCATCACCTCGCCGGGACGGAACCAGTACAGGGGAGACGAAGCCACGTCCTGAAGCCAGGTGCTGACCAGGTTCGAGCCCCAGGCCATGTGGAGGCCGACCCAGTACATCACGCCGTCGTCGATGTACATGATCGTCCGGTAGCCCAGGACGGAGTGGAGGCCCCCGAAGACGTGCCACCAGTGGTCCGGCCAGGCGCCGGTGTCGACGGCAGCCGGCACGACCTCGCACGAGTGGATCATGAAGTAGGCGGCGGAGCCGCCTGCGCTCGCTCCGAGGCCGGGCGACGGGATCGAGTCGATGGTCACGACGTCTCCCCAGTTCTGGTAGGTCGTGAAGAGCCACCAGTCTCCGTGGACCTCGATCTCGGCGACGTTGACCGCGTTGATGTAGTAGTTCTTGCTGCCCTGGAACTCGAAGGGGTACGCCCAGTAGTACTGGGAGTTGCTGAAGAACCCACCCCAGCCGGAAGCCTGAATCCCGTTCCAGAAGCCGTTGGCGCTGTTGACCCAGCCGGCGTAGTCGTTGCGCACCACGTACCGGCCGACGGTCGGGTCGGCAGCCTGGTCGGCGCCCAGGGAGACGCTCGCGCTGGCGCTACCCGCCGCACCCTTCTTCGGTGGCTCGACGGGAGGGTTCTTCACCGTGTCGAGAAGCGACGGAATGGGCTCCAACACCTCGCCGATCGGAATGTACCCGGCGACGAAGTCATCGTCGGCTTGGCCCCTCTCCCCCTTCGTCGGTTCGTACGTGACCTTGGCCCGGAACTGGTAGACGGGCTGGATGTACTTCTCGTCACCGTCGTAGTAGCCGAGCTGGACGTCCTGCACGACGACGTTCGCGTTGGTCGCGAGGGGTGCCAGTTGCTCCCTGATCAGGGCCGCGATCTGGTCGGGCGAGCGGTGCTCGGTGACCTGGTCGAGATCGGCCGCCGTCTGCCAATGCTTGCTGAATCCGTAGATCCTGCCTTCGGCACCGACGCTGATCAGGCCATTGGACCCGCGGCCGAAGACCGGCAGCTCGCCGACCTGGCGTCTCACGGGATAGGTGGCCAACACCGGACCGCTCTTGGCCGGATTCATGGTCGCAGCCTTCCCCGGGGCGGGCCTGTCGAACTCAGCGGCCTCAAGCGTGAGCATCTTGTCCAGGACCGGGCGGGTGGCGTCCTTTCCGAACACTCCTTCGGCGAGCACGGCGGCGGCGACCTTGTCAGCCCGCTCGACGACGGCCGCAGGCAGATCGGGAACCGTCTTGCCGTCACTCCTGGCCAACGGTGTGAGCTTCTCGAGCGAGGGCATGACGTCGACATGTCCTTTCCCGGGGTCGACCACGGCGACCACATGGTCGTCGTCGATCGCGGCCAGGACGTTCACCGTCGCCTCGAGGTGATGATCTCGGCCGAACTTGCTCTTGCCCAGCGGCTCGAGCTCCTTGCCCGGAGCCACGTTCGCGAGGACCTTCTTCGCGAAATCGAGCGGCGGGGTCGCTGGCGAGAGCTTCAACCGCTTGAGGGGCTCGGACACCTTGGGAACTTGATCGGTGCTGAGCTTCACCTCTCCCGCGAACCCCGGCGCTGCGGCGCCGACCAGGAGGAGCGAGACCACAAGCCATCTCGCCGTTCGGACCCCGCGCATCGCCGTCGGGGACGATCCGCGTTCGCTGATCTGGATCCTCTTCTTGTCCACTGGAAGACCCTCCTTTCCCTTGGCGGGCTGTTCTCCACGGCCACCCCGGCCGTCGAGTCGCCTCCATGAGAGGGGTATTCGCAGTGAACGCCTGTTTTCTGACATGCGACAAGCTTCGCCGCCACAAGGCTCCTAGCTCGCGCGGGGGGGAATCCTCGCTGGCTCTGCCCTGCCCTTCCGAGTCCCTCCCGTGGGCACCGCCTTGCGGGACAGCTCGACCATCAACTCCCTGGCCAGGTGGCGCAGACGGCTTCGCCAGGCGTAGACCGCGTCCGCGGACAGTCCACTGATCGAGATGGTCTCCCTGACCGACAGTTGCTGGACGAAGAGGAGCTCGAACAGATAGTAGCCAAACGGACTCAAACTCGCGCGCAACCGCTCGAGCAAGAGTCCAAGCTGCTCACGGCCGGCTGTAACCTCCTCCGGCCCGGGGTCCGGCCGCGCCGCGTCGAGAGCCCCGGCAGGCACGGGCTCCTCCTTCCAGGGGTTCCGCCTGCCACTGCGTAGCAACGACACCACGTGGCGCTCGCTGATCAGCCCGACGAAGTTCTTCAGAGAAAGACCCCGGCCATCTTCCCAGCCCCGCAGCACGTGGCTGTCGCCGGTGAACAGGTACAGGAAGACCTCCTGGGTCAGATCCTCCAGCTCTTGCCGGACGTCGCGGCGGCCGGAGAGATGGATCCGGCGAACCAGCAGGGTTCGCACCACGCGGTCTTGGATGACGGGGGTCAGCGTGCCGACAAGTCGAGCCAGAGCAGCCTGATCGCCGGCAAGGGCTTCCCGCACCAAGTCTGCGCTGTCGGAGGCCTCCGCATGGTGGAGCAAGGCTTGCTACATACTTGACTACTTTCATTATAGAAGAGATGTAGAGGAGCGGAGCACCCTGCCTCACTCATCGGAGGGCACAAGCGTCCTTCCTCAGCCGCCCGCGCCCTCCCGGCCGGCCCCGCGGAGCACCAGCCAGCCGCCGAGGGCAGCGACCACCGAGGCGCAGAGGATCGCGAGCTTGGAGCCGTCCAGGAGCTCGCCTGCGCCGAACGCGAGGTTGGCGATGAAGAGGGACATGGTGAAGCCGATACCGGCGAGCCAGGCGCCGCCGTAGACGTGGCGCCAGGTGACGCCGCCCGGCAGGGTGGCGGCGCCGGTCTTGACGGCGAGCCAGGAGAAGCCGGCGACGCCGATCTGCTTGCCGAGGACCAGGCCGAGAAGCACGCCGAGGCCGGCGGGAGCGACCAGCCCCGAGACGCCGCCGCCGAGCACCACGCCCGCGTTGGCCAGGGCGAAGACCGGCATGATGAGGTAGCTCACCCAGCCGTGGAGGCCGTGCTCCAGCCGATGGAGCGGGGACTCGACCTTCTCGCAGGCGTCCTCCAGGGCGATCACCGCCGCCAGCCGGTCGTGGCTCACCATCGGCTTCCCCGAAACGCTCGCCTCCAGCCGGTCGAGCAGGGCGCGGCCCCGGGCGAGGAAGTCCTCGATCGGGATGCGGGTGCGTACCGGGATGGTCAGGGCGAGCAGCACGCCGGCCACGGTCGCGTGGACGCCGGACTTCAAGACCGCCACCCAGACCGCGGCGCCGACGATGCCGTAGACCAGGAGGCTCCGCACGCCGAGCCGGTTGGCGACGGCGAGCACCACCAGGAGGACGGCCGCTACCCCTAGGGCGAGCCACGAGATCTTCTCCGTGTAGAAGAGGGCGATCACCAGCACCGCGCCCAGGTCGTCGACGATCGCCAGCGCGGTCAGAAAGATCTTGAGCGCCGGCGGCACCTTGGAGCCCAGGAGGGCGACGATGCCGAGGACGAAGGCGATGTCGGTCGCCATCGGGATGCCCCAGCCGGCCGACGCGTCACCGCCGGCGTTGAGGAAAGCGTAGATCCCGGCAGGCACGACCATGCCGCCGATGGCCGCCGCGATCGGTAGCGCCGCCTTGCCCGGCGACGCCAGCTCGCCGACCAGGAGCTCCCGCTTGATCTCGAGCCCGACGACGAAAAAGAAGACCGCCATCAGGCCGTCGTTGATCCACAGGATCAGCGGCTTGGCGAGCTCGAAGCCGGCCGCGCCCACCCGGATCTCGGTCTGCCAGAGGGCGAAGTAGGTCTCGCTCCAGGGGGAGTTGGCCCACACCAGGGCCAGGGCCGCCGCCGCCAGCAGCAGGATCCCGCCCGAGGCCTCGAGCGCCGTGAACTGCTCAAACGGTGCCAGCACCCGGTCGATGGGGCGCCTTGGAGCGGTGGGCGCGGCGGGGTGGTTCGGATCGTGCGGGCGGTCGGTGGCCATGGTCGGTCTCCTTCCCGAGAGTCGATTGTAGCGAGCCCCTTCGACAAGATCGGCCGGCCCGCCGAATACACTTCCACCGCGCCCGCTCCGGAGGCGCGGACCCCCAGGTACGAAGCGGAGCGGTCAGGGTTTCACGGCGACGCCGTCACCCGGTCCCCGACCGCCTCCCGGGGAGCCTGTGAATCGATCGCCGGCCGGTCGACGGCGACCGGAACCGGTGACGCCTCTTGACTGGCCTGCACTATTGTACTAGTGTTCTAGTACACCGCGATAATCATGGAGCCGACCAGGACAGACCCCGTGGACATCCACCTCGACACCAAGAGCGGCGTTCCCTACTACCGGCAGATCATCGAGCAGGTGAAGGTCGCCGTCGCGCACGGCCGCCTGGCACCCGGCGCGCAACTGCCCACCGTGCGGCGGCTGGCCGTCGACCTCTCCGTCAACCCCAACACCGTGGTCCGTGCCTACCGCGAGCTCGAGATCGAAGGCGTGCTCGAAACCCAGCAGGGCTCGGGCACCTTCGTCGGTCACCGGCGCGTGGAGATCGACGCGGTCGAGCGCCAACGGATGCTCGACCAGATCGTCACCGAGTTGCTGGCCCGGGCCTCGTCCTACGGCTTCAGCCTGGACGACGTCCTCGAAGGGCTCGCCCAACGCAAGGAGGCATCCTCATGAAGGCCAAGAAACTCTCCCCAATCGGAGCGCTCGACCGCTTCGCCACCACGGCCCGCGCGGACCTGCGCTTCGCCCCACTCAACAGCCTCATCCTGGTGGGCCTCTTCGTCGCCGGGCTGGCGACCCACCTGGCGGTGCACGGCTACAGCCTCCCCGCCGTGGCCCTGGCCCTCGGCTCGGCGCTGGCCCTGGCCGCACTGCTCCAGGTCGCCCAGGTCTGGGAGGCGGTCGTCGTCCTGGGCACCGCCGACTGCCTGCTGATCTACCTCCTGCTCCGCCCGGAGAGCGAGATCCTTTTGACGACGGCAGTGGTGGCGCTGCTGGTCTCCACGTGCCTCCAGATCGCCTACCAGTGGGAGCGGGCCGTGGTGCTGCGCTTCGGCAAGTTCCGCACCCTGCGCGCGCCGGGCCTCTTCCTGCTCCTGCCGATCGTCGACAAGGTGGCCCAGTTCGTCGACCAGCGCATCAGGGTGAGCGACTTCAGCGCCGAGACCACCCTGACCGCTGACACCGTGCCGGTCAACGTCGACGCCATCGCCTTCTGGATGGTCTGGGACGCGGAGAAGGCGGTGCTGGAGGTGGAGGCGTTCGAGGACGCGGTGATCCTCTCCGCCCAGACGGCGCTCCGGAACGCCATCGGCAAGCACGACCTGGCCGAGCTCCTCTCCGAGCGCGATCGGCTGGGCAGCGAGATCCAGACGGTGCTCGACGAGAAGACCAGCGCCTGGGGGATCACCACCCAGGCGGTCGAGATCCGCGACATCATCATCCCCAAGGAGCTCGAGGACGCCATGTCGCGCCAGGCCCAGGCCGAGCGCGAGCGCCAGAGCCGCATCATCCTCGGCACCGCCGAGACCGAGATCGCGGAGAAGTTCGCCCGCGCCTCCGAGCACTACCGGGACAACCCGGTGGCGCTCCACCTCCGGGCCATGAACATGGTCTACGAGGGTCTGCGGAAGAAGGGCTCCATGATCATCGTGCCGTCGTCCGCGGTGGAGACCATGGGCCTGGGCGCGCTCGGCGGCCTGACCGCCTTCGGCCAAGGAACGGCCGCGCTGGGAGCGGAAGCGGTCGAGGGCGAGCAGTCCGAACCCTCCAGTGAAAAGACAGCCGGAAACTCAGGCTCCGGCGAGTCGTGACCCACTGGGCCCAGGCCGGGCACGATGAGCGTCCCGGGATGCGGGCCCGAAGAAAGGAGCATCCGATGTCCACGCAGTCCAGACCCTTCACCGCCCTCGCCGCCGCCGTCTTCGCCCTCGTCGCCCTCGCTCACCTGCTCCGCGCCGCCTTCGGCCTGAACCTCGTCGTCGGCGGCTACGCCGTGCCGCTCTCGGTCAGCGTCGTCGCGACGATCCTGGCAGGCGGCCTGGCCCTCATGGTCTGGCGCGAAGCGCACACCTGAGCGCGAACCTCAGGTCAAGTCGTCGGCGCGGCCCCCCTCGGCCAGGCCTTATCATCGGGGCATCCCACGTCTTCCCCCGGCTGGAACGACGGTCGCTGAATCCGGTGGTCGGGAGACCACCCTGTCTTGTGGATCTCGAGGAGGGTGCCCATGCGCTGGTTCGTTCGCGGTGACGTCGATGGCTTCTTCGGCCTGGCCATCGACAACCTGGTCCAGTTCCTGTTGATCGCCACGCTCTGCAAGGGCGTGCTCGGCTTCTCGGATGCGCTGCTCTATGGCCGCGTGCTGCCGGGCGCCGCGCTTTCGCTGGTGGTGGGGAACCTGTTCTATGCCCGCCAGGCGCTCAAGCTGGCCCGGGCGAGCGGCCGGAACGACGTCTGCGCCCTGCCCTACGGCATCAACACGGTGTCGCTCTTCGCCTACGTCTTCCTGGTCATGCTGCCGGCGAAGCTGGCGGCGGAGGCGGCAGGCGCTGACGACCCGGCGCGGATCGCCTGGCAGGCGGGGCTGGCGGCCTGCCTGGGCTCCGGCCTGATCGAGCTGGGCGGTGCGTTCGTCGCCGAGCGGCTGCGCCGGGCCGCCCCCCGCGCGGCCCTGCTCTCGACTCTGGCCGGCATCGCGCTGTCGTTCATCGCCCTCGGCTTCCTCTTCCGCACCTACGCCCGGCCGATCGTCGGCTTCACGACGCTTGCCATCATCCTGCTGACCTACTTCGGCCGGGTCCGCTTCCGCGGCGGGCTCCCCGGTGGGCTGGTGGCGGTCGCCCTGGGCACGGCGCTGGCCTGGATGACCGGCATCGCCCCGACCGGTTCCCTGCCCCATGGTGGCGTCGGCTTCTTCCCGCCGGTCCTCGCCCTGGGGGATCTCTGGGCGTCGATCGCCCGCGGCGACCTGGTCTCCTACGTCTCGATCATCGTCCCCATGGGGCTGTTCAACGTGCTCGGCTCGCTCCAGAACCTGGAGTCCGCCGAGGCGGCCGGCGACACGTACCCCACCCGCTCGTCGCTCTCCGCCAACGGCCTGGGCACCCTGGCGGCGGCGGCGTTCGGCTCCTGCTTCCCGACCACCATCTACATCGGCCACCCGGGCTGGAAGGCGCTCGGCGCCCGCGCCGGCTACTCGACGATCAACGGCGTCTTCTTCGCCCTCGTGGGCCTGACCGGCAGCCTCGCCTACATCGCCTGGGCGGTGCCGATCGACGCCGGCATGGCGATCGTGCTCTGGATCGGGCTGGTGATCACCGCCCAGGCATTTTCGGCGACGCCGCGCGAGCACGCGCCGGCGGTGGTGGTGGGCCTACTGCCCGGGGTCGCCGCCTGGGGTGCGCTGATGGCCAAGAACGGCCTCCGCGCCGCCGGCTACGGCACCCCGGGCGGGCCGGCCTTCTCACCGGATCTCATCCCCGCCTTCCTCGCGTCGGACACCTGGATCCACGGCGCCTTCGCCCTCGAGCAGGGGTTCATCTTCACCTCGATGATCCTGGCCGCGATCTCCGTCGCGGTGATCGAGAGGCACTTCCGCCTGGCCGCGGCCTGGAGCCTCGCCGCCGCCGCCCTGGCCGCCGTCGGCCTGATCAACTCCTACGCCTTCACCCCGGCGGACACCGTCGTCTCACTCACCCCCGCCTGGCCCTGGGCCGCCGGCTACGCGATCATGGCGGTGGTCTTCTTCGCGGCGCGATGGGTGACCGTGGAGGCGGACGGCGGGGGGCACTGAGGGCGGAGCGGGGGGCTCGCGCAGACCGCCAGGGTCACTTCGCGACCGAGCGGAGGTACTCCAGGAGGTCCCGTGCCTGCTTCTCGTTCAAGTCCGGTGACGGCATCTTCAGCGGGAACTCGGCCTCCAGGCGCTTGGCCGTCGGGTCGTGCCGCTCCATGTCGGACGTGTTGAGGACCATGTTCATGATGAACTCGGGAGTGCGCTGCTTGGTCACGTCGCGCAACGCGGGACCGACCTTGCGCTGGTCGAGAGCGTGGCACACGGAACAGTGGGTCTGGAAGAGCGCCTTGCCTTTGGCCGCCATCTTCTCGTCCAGCGGTCCCAACGTCACCTTCTTGATCGGACCGATTCCGAGATCGGACGTGCCCGCCTGAGCCGGATCGCCGCCCGGCTCCTCCGTCATCTGCTCGTTCCCGGCGGGCTGCTGCGCCCGTGCGTTCTCCAGCATGCCGCCGCCGGCCAGCAGGAGCAGTGTCGCCCCACCGATGATCAACGTGGCTCTCATCATCGCCTCCGTTCCTCTCCCATAGAGATTCGTCGTCGCAATCCGGGCGCCCCGGCGCGGTGCCGCGTCCAGCTCAGAAATTGAACCAGAGGAACGCGTACAGCGTGTTGTCGTCCGACGCGTCCCGCCCGAACCCGTCGTAGTCGTTCTTGGAGCCGTTCACCTTCCCGTAGTAGACGTACTGCAGCCCGAGCTTGGTGTTCATCCAGGGCAGCGCTTGCACCTGGGCGATGATGCCGTCGCTGTCCGGGCTGCCGGTCCGGCTGCCCGTCACCGGCGCCGGGCTGTACAGCACGCCATCGCCGTCCCCGGTGGTGGAGAAGTAGCCCAGCGTGAAACCGTACGTGCTCTGTAGATGGTAGGTGCCGTCGATACGGAAGGTGCGGAGGCCGTTCGACGGGTTCGCCGATCCCGCGCCGGCGAAGGTGGCGTTCAGGTCCTGGGTCTCGTCGATCCACGTACCGTGGACCACGACCGCGTCATCGCCCAGCTGCCGCTCGTACTGCAGGTCGAAGCCGTAGTCCGAGTAGTCGTCGGTCGGTCCGGTGACGCCCATGGGGTAGAGCCGAGTGTCGAGCCCGTAGGTACCGAGCTCCAGGTACTGCTCGGGCCATTGCCATTGGTAGGCCAGCCGCCAGTAGGGGGCCACGCCCTTGATGGTGTCTTCGGCCGTGCCGTCGGGAGGATCGGGCCCGCCCTGGGACGCCGAGCGGTAGAGGGTCAGCTCGGCGTAGAGATGGTCGGCGAACAGGCCGTATCCACCGAGGCCGGCCACCTCCTGGGCCAGCCCTCCGTCCACCAGCGCAGCCGCGGCCGGTGTCGGCGCGACCGCCGAGGAGGCATAGGGAAAGCCCCAGGCCGGGGTGCTGTTCCACAGATCCTGCACGGTCGGGTTGTTGTTGAGGGTCACACCGTAGTGGACCTGGCGGCCTCCCAGCTTGGCGGTGTCGGCGAAGCGGATGTCGGTGTTGTCCATACCCACCGTGCCGCTGTCGTCGTCGTAGGTCACCTGGATGAACGTCCCGATGCGCGGCGTGATCGATCCGGCCAGGAAGAGGCTGAGCTGCTGGGGCAGCGCAACGTTGTCGTTCTGCGTCCCCGGCTGTTTGGTTGCGATCGACGTGTGGGATGCCTGGAGCATCACCGAGACCGGTGCGATGGGAAGCAGCGCCAGGGTGCTCCGCTCGTGATCCTTGGCATCGATGGTCTTCCGCCCCGTCAGGGTGTAGCCGTCCAGCTTGAACTCGCGGCCGAAGGCGTTGAGCTCGGGAAAGGTGTAGTGGCACGCGTTGCAGGCCAGGTTGGTCTGTCGCGCGAAGCTGGGGACAGCATGGGCCTCTCGAGCGACCCCGGCCAGCAGCACTGCCAGCGTCAGGGAAATGGGGAACAGGAATCGTCCGCTTCGCATGACTTCCCTCCTTCGACCACCGGATTCTTGTCTCGACCTCGACGACATCTCACGCCTCCCGTGCGTGTCTTCCTTTGCGCCGGCGCCGCAGGCTCAGCCGGATCGCTCCCAGCGCCACCCCGACGAAGCCGAAGACTCCCAGCGCCAGCCAGAAGAAGCGACGCGGCGCGATCCCCGGCACCAAGGTGCTCGCGCGGTTCACCCCGTTCAGCCGCAGCACGTAGGCCTCGATGTCCGCGATCTCCTGCTGAGAGAGCTGGGAGCGATCGCCGAAGGCCATCATGGTCAGGGCCGGCGACGGCCCGGGCGGCTTCAGCCCGTGCTGCACGATCCGGTCCACATGGCTGGCGAAGACCGCCGGATCGGAATCGAACAGCGCGGGACTGATCGGGGCCAGGGCGGGAACCTTGCCGGAGGCCGAACCCGGATTGGGGACACCGCCCGCTCCCGCGGAGCCGTGGCAAGCACGGCAGTAGAGCTTGAACAAAACCGCACCGTGGCTCGGGCTGCCGATCATCCTCGCCGCCGGACCCGGGGGTCCCTCCTGGGCCAGCGTGGAAGCCGACGGAGTAGCAGGCCCTCGGCCTGCCTCGGGCTGTGGCGTCGAGGGTGCCGGTGGCGGGCCACCTGTCCTGGTCGCTCCGCCGCTCGAGCCGGCTCCGACCTCGCTCGCCGCGCCGAGACCGGCCAGGTAGTCCGCCAGCTCGCTGAGCTGGCGGTCCCCCAACTGGTCGAAAGACGGCATGGGTGAGCCGGGGAAGTGGAGGGCGGGGTGGCGGATCTGCGCGATCAGCCAGCTTCGCGGGTGGTGGCGGAGCGCCTCGTTGGACAGATCCGGGCCCACCGTCCCGCCCGTCCCGTTGACGCGATGACAGGCCTGGCAGCCCAGCGATCGAAACAGCGCGGCGCCACGGCGCTGACCGGCGATGGGCAGCGTGGTACCCGACGCCGCCAACTGTGCCGGAACCTTCGAGGGAGACCTCCCGGGCTTGCTATGGAACCCCGCAACCGTCAGGCCGAGAATCGCCACCAGACACAGGCCGCCGAGGGAGAGCGCCACCGGCCGCCGCTTCGGAGCACGCTCCGGGCTGCGGTCGATGAAGGGAATCAGAATCAGCAGGACGACGATCAGCAGCGGAATGCCCAGGGTTCCCAAGGGTTCCAACCGGCCAGGAAAGAATTTCAAAGCCTGGTAGAGGAAGAGGAAGTTCCATTCAGGCCGGGGTGTGTAGGAGCTGTCCATGGGATCGGCCGGGCCCGAGAACGGCGGCGGCCAGTATGCGGCCAGGCCGATCAGGATCAGCAGGACGCAGCTCCACACGATGGCGTCCTTCAGCGCCTGGTCGGGCCAGAACCGTCCCCGCACGGCCCGCCGCTTCGCGCTCCAGGGGCCGACGCTGCCGAACTTGCGGAACGCGACCAGGTGGACCAGGACGAGCAGCATCACGGCACCGGGCAGGATCGCCGCGTGCAGGATGAAGAAGCGGGAGAGCGTGAGCTGTCCCATCGCATCTCCGCCCAGCATGAGCCGCTTGACCATCTCCCCGGCGAAAGGCACCGTCCCCGCGATGCTGGTTCCGACCTCCGCGGCCCAGTACCCGCGCTCGTCCCAAGGCAGCGGCGCGCCGGTGAAGCTCAGGGCGGCGGTCAGAAGCAGCAACGCGACTCCGACGAGCCAGGTGAGCTGGCGGGGATGCTTGTACGCGGCCCAGAAGAACACGCGCACCAGGTGAAGACCCACCAGCACCACCATCGCCGCCGCGCCCCAGTAGTGCAGCCCGTGGATCAGCCAGCCGAAGGGCACCTGATCGCGCAAGTAGCTCAGGCTGTCGTAGGCGTGGTCTACGGTCGGGACGTAGTAGAAGAGCTGCCAGATGCCCGTCACGACCTGAAGGACGAATACGGCCAGCGTCGCGCTGCCGATCGTGTAGGCGAAGCTGGCGCCGCCGGCGATCTCCTCGTCCCTGCCCAGGCGCAGAACGGCTCGCATGGGCCAGCGGTCGTCGATCCAGCGTGCGATGCGCTCGAGCATGGTGCGACGTCTACGCTTCGACCTTTTCCGGGATGCCGACCTTGAACCGTTCCCACTCGACCCACAGCTCGCGGCCCTCGACCTTGTGGGGCAGGGTGTCGAGCGGCCGCGGTGCCGGACCGCCGAGGACCTTCCCGTCGAGGGCGAAGACACTTCCGTGGCACGGACAGACGAACTTGCCCTGCTCAGGGTGCCAGTCGTACCTGCAGCCGAGGTGGGGACAGATCGGCGAGAACACGGTGGCCTTGGTCGACGAGTGCTTCACGACCCAGACGCTGCGCATCTCGGTCTGCTGGATGAACGCGTCGGAAGTCAAGGCCGCGTAGGTCACGTCCTTCGGATCTCCCGTGGGGAGGCCGTCCAGGCTCGTGGCGCGCGCGAAGCGTCGCTTCTTCTGCCGCAGGGCCGGGCCGAGGAGGGAGTCGACGAAGGGGAAGCCGAGGACCAGCCCGGCGAGCGCGACCAGCGTGCCGGTGGCCCACCCGAGAAAGCGCCGCCGTGCCACTTGAACCGAATCGGTCGATGCACTGGCCGGGGGCGGGGCCAGCTCCTCTTCCCCGGATGGGAGCCTCCCGTTTTGCTCGGGTGTCATGCCCGGCACCTAAAGCAAAGCTCATGCCTCGACCCGGTGCGGCGCCACCGCAATCCTGGACCGCCACTTACCTGGCACGCCCCGCGCGCGGGCTGCGCGGCGTGGAACCGGAATCCTCACCGCCCCGTAAAGCCGAGGCCGGCGGAGCAGATCCTCCGGCTGTTCAAGCCGTCCAGGTCTCCCAGGAGAAGCTGCACGTTCCCTGAAGGGGGCAGGTCGAGGACGAGCTCGACAGGCCTGCCGTCTCGCGCCGTGTCGCAGAGCAGGTGGCCCGCTTCGAGCGCACAAGGGTCGCTCCGGCCGTCGCCGTCGACGTCGCCGAGGGCCGGGGTCGCCCCGGGGCTGCCGAGATCGAACCGGAGTTCCCTTCCGGTCCAGGTGTGGCAGCGCCACACGCCCCCCTCGACCAGGCAGAGGTCGTCCCGGCCGTCGCCGTCCAGGTCACCGAGGAGAGGCACCTCCGTGCCCGTCCCACGAACCAGCTCGATCTCCGGCACGCCGTCGCGGTCGGCATCGCAGAGCAGCTTTCTGCCCCGGCGGACACAGGGGTCCGCACGGCAGCCGCCGGTCACGTGGCCCAGGAGCGGGATGTCCCCCTCCTGCCCCATCGCGAGCCTGCCCTCCGCCGGGGCGCCCTCGTGGTCGAGGTCGCAGCGCAGGAGCCCGGGATGCCAGGCGCACAGGTCGGCCCGGCCGTCACCGTCGAAGTCCCCGAAGAGCGGCACGTCCTCCGGCCGAATCCAGTCCGCCCGCTGGCGCAGCTCCGGCCGCCCGCCGGTCCGGCCCAGGTCGCAGCGCAGGATCGAGCCCTCGAGCCAGCAGATCTCGTCGCCGGAAGAGGCCGCGAAGCGCCGGACGTAGACGTCCTCTTCGGTGAAGTCGCCGAAGGGCTGGTTGAAGCTGCTCCAGCCCACCACCAGCGTGCCGTTGGGGGCGAAGGACAGGTACGGGGCAGTCTGTGCGTTGTGCCGCTCCTGGTTCACCCGGATCTCGCCCGTGACCGGCCTGCCGCCGGCGCGGAAGACCCGGAGCTTCACGTCCCAGAGGGCGATGAAGTCCTCGTAGTAGGCCGGATCGAAGCTCTGCCAGACGACCGCGAAGTCACCCCGGTCGTTCATCGCCACCTGCGGCCAGCGCTGGGCCGAGAGCGTGACGTCGTTGACCAGGAATTCCGGCCCCAGCGGCAGACCGTCCGCCCCGAATCTCCGGGCCATGATGGAATCGAGGTCGCCGTCCTCTCCCTCGCTCTGCCAGACGACGACGAACTCCCCCGACGGGGCCGCGGCCACCTGGGCGTTCCACTGGGTACCGGCGGTGTAGCCATTGACCTCGAGCGGCGGCCCCAGCGGTACGCCCTCGGGGGAAAAGCGGCGCACGAAGACGTTGGTTTCGTCGTTGGCCGGCTCGGACTCCTGGGAGTAGACGACGATCAAACGTCCCGCACCGTCCTGGGCCAGGCTCCCGCGGAAGCCCACGTCCTCCTGGAGCTCGAAGGGCCGGTCGTTGACCCGCTCCTGGTGCCGGACCGTGCCGTCGCGGTTGAGGAGGGTCAGGAAGACTTCGATGGCGCAGCCGTCACACTCGTCCTCCTGCCTCAAATCGAATTCCTGCCACAGGATCGCGTAGCCGTCCGCCAGAGGAAGCGCCGCGTCGAAACCCCAGTACCGCTCGGGCCGGCCTTGCCACTCGATGAAGGGGCCCCTCGGGAGGAGGTAAGCGTCGAGCTCCTGGATGGCCGTCGCGTAATGGCTCTCCGTGGCGATGTTCCGATTCCATAGGAGCGTAAAACCATCCCCGTGCCCGAACATGAAAGTCCCGCTGACGCCGTCGTTGAAGCGCAGCTCCCGCTCATTGGTGAGCCGCCCCAAGGGGGTCACGACCCTTCCCATGAGCCAGTCGATCGAGCCGTCGACCTCCTCATCCGAGGGGACGCCGAACCTCCACACAAGGGCACAAACGCTCTGGCTCGTGCAGGCGACACTGACCGGCCGCTGATTACCATCCAGGCGGGTATTGACCAGGCGCTCCGGACC
>Ga0210074_1000328_pt1 | contig 17649 bp, 8 predicted proteins | sample China_Galinas_Co_FD_184860 | JGI IMG/M metagenome (GOLD analysis project Ga0210074, IMG submission 184860) | Wetland microbial communities from San Francisco Bay, California, USA, that impact long-term carbon sequestration -... | ecosystem: Environmental > Aquatic > Marine > Wetlands ... | reverse complement strand
AGATTAATTACCTGGCTTCCTCTTTTGAATTGATCGAGTTCTTCCAGAACAGTTAGGGGAATCACAACATCATTTTCCTGAAATTGGTGAATGCAGGATGAATCGTGCAGAATAACATTGGTATCAAGAATAAAAATCTTTGGTTTTTTGTTCATTTAATAAATGCTAAAAAATTAAAATAATATGAATTGAGTGTAGCTACCGGAAGAAAAGATTCAACGAATGGAATAAGTGAGTAAATCTTCAAAACATCCTTTGAATATGAACGATGAAATTTCAAATGCAATTATAGCAAATCTCAATTAAAATTCAAGTTTTTAATATTATTCTTTAGTGAAGTTTTATAATGCTAAACAATTGGATAAAAAATTAAAGCGACTTATATTTACCGATAAATAAAATCAAGATGCTGAGAGTCCAAGTCAAAGAAATAATCGAAAATGTTTTTAATATTCCTTAGTCAATTAGCCACTAAACAAGTGGCTATTTTTTTGTGTGAAAAATGATATCAAATAATGTAATAGAGATGACATCTTTTTGCTTAACCTTCTCAGGAGAAGAAAGATGTCATCTCTAATTAGCAAGACTGCAAAATTAATTTTAGAAGACGATTCCGAGTTTGAAGGATCCAGTTTTGGGTTTGAGGGAAATACAAACGGAGAAGTTGTTTTTAATACTGGAATGGTCGGCTATCCAGAAACATTAACTGATCCAAGCTATCGTGGACAAATCCTTACCTGCACTTATCCGTTAATCGGCAACTATGGAGTTCCTGACCTGGAAAGATCGAACGGAGTTTCAAAGAATTTTGAATCAGATTCCATTCACGTTCGAGGATTAATTGTTTCCAATTATTCAAATGAATATTCGCACTGGAGTGCAAAGAAATCTTTAGGCAATTGGCTGAAGGAAGAAAAGATTCCCGCAATTACAGGTATTGATACACGTATGCTAACGAGAAAACTCCGAGACAAAGGAACAATGCTTGGAAAGATTGTTATTGATGAAAAAAATAAAGTCGAATTTTCTGATCCAAATGCCACCGATCTTGTTAAAGAGGTTTCAGTTACTGAACCAGTTGAGTATTCCGCCGGAAGTAAAAAAATAATTCTTGTTGATTGCGGAACAAAGAACAACATCATTCGTGCTTTTCTAGGTAGAAATATTTCTGTAATCCGGGTTCCTTATGATTATGATTTTACTTCCATCAAAGCAAATGGAATAATGCTTTCAAATGGACCTGGCGATCCGAAAATGAATAAGGGGACTATTGAACACACTAAGAAAGCTATGGAATCAAATATTCCAATTTTAGGTATTTGTTTGGGTTCACAAATACTTGCGCTTGCTGCTGGTGCGGATACTTATAAATTAAAATATGGTCATCGCGGACATAACCAGCCGTGCAATGAAATGGGGACCAAGAGATGTTACATAACTTCGCAGAATCATGGTTATGCAGTAAAATCGGATTCACTTCCACAAGATTGGCGTGAGTGGTTCGTGAATGATAATGATGGAACGAATGAAGGAATAATTCATATATCAAAACCATTTTTTGCAGCGCAGTTTCATCCTGAGGCTTCTCCTGGTCCCGATGACTGCGAATTTATTTTTGATATGTTTGTTAGAGCATTAGCCCATCCCTAAGCCTTCTCTAGGGGAAGGGAAATTGGGTTAGTCATTCCGGCTTGTCCGGAATCTTAATGTAAAACCTAAGATGCTGAAATGAATTCAGCATAGAAAATTATGATCAAGAAAAGAAAACCAAAAAAAGTATTAATTCTTGGCTCTGGTGCTTTGCAAATCGGGCAGGCGGGTGAGTTTGACTACTCCGGTTCGCAAGCGATTAAAGCACTAAAAGAAGATGGAATTACTTCCATACTCGTCAATCCAAACATTGCAACAATTCAAACCTCAGAAAATTTTGCGGATAAAGTTTACTTCCTTCCAATCACTCTGGAATTTGTTGAAAGAGTAATCGAAAAAGAACAGCCTGATAGTATTCTACTGCAATTTGGTGGACAGACAGCATTGAATGTTGGTGTTCAATTGTACGATAAAGGAATTCTCGAAAAACAAAATATCCAGGTACTCGGTACCCCGGTTGAAGCAATTAAAGACACCGAAGACAGACTTTTATTTGCGAATAAGTGTACGGAAATAGGTTTAAAAGTTGCAAGAAGTAAAACTGCAAAAAGTGTTGAAGAAGCTATCAAGGTTGCAAATGAAATTAATTTCCCTGTGATGGTCAGAATTGCTTATGCACTTGGCGGGTTGGGTTCAGGTATCGTAAACAATGAAAAGGAACTAAAAGAAAAAGCAGAGAAAGCCTTCCGCTATACAAACCAGATTTTAATTGAAGAATCGCTTTACGGCTGGAAAGAAGTTGAGTACGAAATTGTTCGTGATAAATATGATAACTGCATTACAACCTGCTCAATGGAAAATATTGATCCAATGGGAATTCATACTGGTGATAGTGTGGTAATTGCACCGGTACAGACACTTTCAGCTCAGGAGAATTTTAAGCTTCGTTCAATTGGAATAAAACTAATAAGACATATTGGAGTGATAGGTGAATGCAATATTCAGTATGCACTTGATCCGAATTCTGGTGATTATAGAATAATTGAAGTAAATGCACGACTAAGCAGAAGCTCTGCACTTGCATCAAAAGCAACCGGTTATCCGCTTGCATTTATTGCTACAAAACTTGCACTTGGTTATGCACTTAACGAAGTAGAGAACAGTATTACACAGGAAACATCTGCCTGCTTTGAACCGGCACTCGATTATGTTGCATTAAAATTTCCGAGGTGGGATCTGCAGAAATTTCAGCAGGTGAGTACACAGCTTGGTTCTGAGATGAAATCTGTCGGTGAAGTAATGTCTTTGGGAAGGAGTTTTGAAGAAGTTCTGCAAAAAGCAATAAGAATGCTTGATGTTGGATTGAAAGGATTTGTCTGCAACGATCTTCATTTTGATGATCTTGATAAAGAATTATTACAGCCTACGGATAAAAGAATTTTTGCAATTGCTTTAGCATTTCAAAAAGGGTATTCAGTCGAAAAGATTCACCAGCTTACGAGAATTACTCCGTGGTTCCTTTACAAAATGAAAAACATAATCGATTCTGAACTGAAGTTGAATCAAAAATCACTTAATGATCTTGATTTCATTTTAATGAAGGAATTAAAACAAAACGGTTTCTCCGATCTGCAAATAGCTGACCTAATCCAATCGACGGAAAATGAAGTTCGAATAAAAAGAAAGTCGCTCGGAGTTTTTCCTGTTGTAAAACAAATTGATACTATGGCTGCAGAATATCCTGCTCAAACAAACTATTTATATCTTACTTACCACGGCAACGAACACGATATTCAACTTAAACAGAAAAATCAGATTGCTGTAATTGGCAGTGGTGCATACAGGATTGGTTCATCTGTCGAGTTTGATTGGTGCTGTGTAACTGCAGTTCAGGCTGTGAATAGTGCTGGCTGCAAATCAATAATGATAAATTGTAATCCGGAAACAGTAAGCACTGATTATGATATTTGTGACAAGCTTTACTTTGAGCAGTTAACATTGGAAAGAGTTCTTGACATCTGTGATCTTGAAAATCCTGAGGGAATAATCGTTTCGATGGGTGGTCAAGTACCGAATAATCTTGCAATGAAACTTCACAATGAAGGTGTGAAAATTATCGGAACATCACCTGTTCAGATTGATAATGCTGAAAGTCGCCACAAGTTTTCCCAGATACTCGATAAGCTGAAAATTGATCAGCCGGAGTGGACAGAAGTTACAACTCTTGATGATGCAAAAAGGTTTTCTGCTGAAGTTGGATATCCTGTTTTGATTCGACCGAGTTATGTTTTAAGTGGCGCGGCAATGAGCATTGTTTTAACTGTGGATGAACTTGAAATGTATTTGAAAAAGGCAACTGATCTTAATAATGAACATCCCGTTGTCATAAGTAAGTTTATCACTGACGCACGTGAAATTGAAATAGATGCAGTCGCAGAAAAAGGTGAGTTGTTTTGCTATGCAATTGCAGAGCACGTTGAAAATGCAGGTGTACATTCGGGTGATGCAACTATTGTGCTTCCTCCGCAGCGAACTTATCTTGAAACAATGCGCAGAGTAAAAATCATCACAAAGAAAATCGCAAGCGAGTTTGAAATTACCGGACCCTTCAACATCCAGTTTATTGCGAAAGATAATGATGTAAAAGTAATCGAATGTAACCTTCGTGCATCGAGAAGTTTTCCGTTTGTTTCTAAAACATTAAAAATTAATTTCATAGACATTGCAACAAAGCTGATGCTTGGCGAGAAAGTTGCAAAGATTGATAAATCATCTTTTGATCTTGATTATGTTGGAGTGAAAGCGTCACAGTTTTCTTTTACAAGGTTGAAAGGTTCCGATCCGGTTACCGGTGTTGAAATGTCTTCAACAGGAGAAGTTGCCTGTCTTGGTGATGATTTCAATGAAGCGTTTTTGAAAAGCGTTTTATCAACCGGACAAAAAATACCACAGAAAGCTGTTCTTCTTTCAACAGGAACACCAAAATACAAAGCCGAATTACTTGAAGATATATTAGCTTTAAAAGAAATGGGCTTGAAATTTTACGGAACAAAGGGAACTGCAGATTATTGCAAACTGAACGGAATCGATGTTGAGGTTCTCTATCGTCCTTTTGATGAAAAAGAACCATCAATTCTAACTTACCTGAGTAATGGCGAAATTGATATGGTGATTAACATTCCGAAGACAGCAGAGAAAGTCGAGCTTGACAGCGATTACATTATCCGCAGAAAAGCAGTCGATCTGAACATTCCGCTTTTTACAAACGTGCAGGCAACTAAAAGATTTATAAAAGCTTTGCAGCAATTCACAACCGAAAGTTTACCGGTTAAAAGCTGGGATGAGTATCAGTAGCGGTCTCGGCTATGCGTGGTGCGAGATTTCAAAGCACTTCACTTTCCGTTTAGCTGTTAGTTTATTTAATGTAATTAATTTCATATCAGCACTTTCGCCCGCATTATGTATAGCCATTGTTGGCAATAGCTTTTTTCTCATTCTTGTAAAACTTTTCAGAGTACCACTTCATTATTAATAATGTCAACATCAAAATGGGAATTATCAAAATACTTCCTTCAGGTCCGAACTCTCCTCCGGTTAGATATTGCTTATCAGAATTAAGAGTGTGCTGTAACAGAGTAGCTTTTTTATGTCCACTGGCAGCAAAACCAAATATGGGACCTTGGAAAAAATTCCATCCAACATGCATACCTATCGATAGCCACAACATCTTAGTGCTTAAGTATCCATAAATTCGTAAAAAACCAAACCCTACAATGATTGCTGAAGATAATATCGTTGCATTAGGATTTAAATAATGAATAATTCCGTATATAATGCAGGATATTATTATAGAAGTTATGAGTCCTAGCCCTTCTATCATATTTTGAAAAATGTATCCTCTAAAAACCAATTCCTCCCAATAACCCACCAGGATATGTTCAACAAGCATTAGGACTAAAGAACCAAAAGTTAAAACACTCATAAATTGAATAAAATTAAACGATTCGGATAAGGAGGATTCTTTAAAATTAAATCCGTTAAAATCCAATAAACCCAAAGAAACAAGTAAGAAAAAGAAGGTAGCAGCCATTAAACCACTCAATAGAAACCCAAAAAACAAGTCTTTTAATGCTCGTTTATTCCACTTCAAGCCAAGGGAAACAAAAGATCTTTTGTCCCATAGTTTCCTAGACAAGAAGGTAGACAAAGTTGCTCCAAAGGCTAAAATAGTAACTATAATTAAACTATAATTTTCTAAGAATTCTCTTTTTGTGATATCGCCCAAAAGAGGTCTAACTACAAAAATAAGAGAAGAAAATGAAAAGAAAATCAACAAAAATAAAAGGATACGCCATCCAGCTTTTAATCTTTTCTCCTCAGAGCTTATAAAAATTTTCATATATAAGATTTTAATTAGTATTTATTATATGGACGACCATAGAAGATTTTTGTTACTGCCGAAGTTATTGCCAACGGTTTGGCTATGCGCAGTATCCCAAAGGGCATTGCGTATAGATGTTGTTGTGCAATGTATTTATCCTATTATTTTTCTCATTACATAATAATCGTCATACTCTTTATTCACCTTGAAATCGTATTTCCTATATAATTCAAACGGGCCTTTGAAATTTCCCTCACACGATAATTCTCTTTTTTTAGGATACGCTTCAAGATAATCATAGCCTTTATTTGAATAATCCTTGATAATTTTTTCAAGAATCTTTTGAGCAATACCTTGTCTTCTATAATCGGCATGTATTAAAAAACAAACAATGGAACAAACCTTATCTTCAGGATTATCAATATAATCATAGTCTCTCAGCAATCTTTGATAATTCAATCTGTTATTTGCATTACACCATCCGATCGGTTTATCATTATCAAAGACTAAATAACCTGTCAGCTTATTTTCATTGATAAGATTAATTACTGCAGTTCGGCTAGCTTCACGAGTACATGTTTCTACATCTCCGAGGAAATGATAGTCATAACAATAGCATTTTGACCTATCAGGATTTTCTTTGAAAATTATATTGTCAAAGAAGAACAAGTAATTGTCTTTTAGATCTTTAGTCAATGGTCTTATTTCAATATTCATTTTATTGATTTTATGGTTTTTGGTATAATGCACAACTCTTCATTTATTGCAATATAATTTATTTAAGTGATTTTCTTATTTATACTGCGTGTAGTCCAACAAAAAATAAGATTATGAGAATAGAAAATACTAAAATTAACCTATTGCGGGGAAGTTTTAACGGTGTGGAAAAAAGCTACGCACAATAAAGAAATTTATTACAGTTGCAAAAAGATTTATTTGAGCCGGAGGCTCATCAGCCTCAGGCTGAAAAGCACTGCAGCAATTTACAATTGAGAGTCTACCAATTAAAAGTTGGGATGGGTATCAGTAGTTGTTTAGTTTTTTAATCTTCAGGTAAAGATTCAAACTCTTTACTTTTACTATCGAACCACTCTTTCATTGCTTGAGGATTTTGCATAAGCGCCATCATTTCGTTTATTGCTTTGAGATGATCTTTATCACCCTTTTGAAACATCTCCATTCCGTGCTGCTTGCTCATTTCGGCAATTTCATCAAACGAATTTGCACTGAATGTTTTGTCACACGCTCCACCAAGTTGTTTGCAGGTCATTGTTTTCATTATCTGCCTCCTAAGTTTTTTATCTACTGGTTACTTGATGCAATAATAAGGAATCGAATTTATAATACCATAAAAATTTGTGGAAATTGTGGAATGTTAAAAGCTGTGATAAGTATCAATGATTAATTAAGCTGATACAGCAAAAATCATTCTACCCAATAGGCATTATGCTGATTTAACACATAATCTGAAAAGCTCATGATTGTTTTAACAAATCGAAAGTCTGATCCATCGGTTCGTACTATATAAAGAGCAAAGCCTTCTTCTTCATTACGAACACCGAGAATGCCTATAAATTTTGAGTCAGGAGACGAGACGAGTGTAATTATTCTGAATCCACCCTCGACAAGAACGTTTTCGACTTGCAGATTGGATGGAGAACAAAGTAGTACGGAATGATCACCACTTTGGGATTGGTTATTGTAATCGTTGCCAACACAAGCAATTTTACCATTTGAGAGCCAACTAATACCCCTAGGAGTTACTTTATAATTTGGAGCAACTTGTTGACTGGTATTAGTTTGGATGTCGAAAATAAAAAGCCTTGCTGCATTCGTATCGCCTTCAGCTGTAACTATTCTTCCAAAGGCAATTCTTTGCCCGTCTTTTGACCAAACAGGTGGAATTGGTGCATAAGCATCACCATAATCTTGTTGGTCAGAACCATCCGGCGAGATTAGAGATAAGTATGCCGGAGATGGTGATCCGGGGTGTAAGTTTCTGATATAAGCAATTTTGGACCCATCCGGTGACCAAGTCGGCCAGCCAGGAGGGTTTTGATTTTGAGTTGAATCTGTAAGTGCTTGGAAACCGGAACCATTTGAATCTACTACACAGATTGCATATGGGTGTGGAGAACCAAGTGCAATAAACTCTGCAATAAAAACAATCTTAGAACCATCCGGAGACCAACCCGGATCCCACTCAAAATATCTTCCATATCTTGGAAGTTTAGTTATTTTTAAGCGATCTACTTCGACAGTAAATAATGACCAGGGATCAACCGGAGTTGGAGAACCTACTGCAACTATGTTTTTACTGTTAGAAGAAAGTCGAAATGCGTACCCTGAAGGATAAGCAATTGTAACACTAACGGCACTTGTGTTTAGATCTATTGCCCATACACCCTGTGATTGATAGGGACCATTGCCATAAGGTTGAAACAAAATTCTTCCTGAAAGATCCCATGTGTTGGTGGGCTCAACAGTTGTTTCTTCTGTACAAGAAAGAAACAGAATGTTAAGGAAAAAGAATAAGACAGTGCCAATCAAATTTCGCTTGTCGAGCATCTTAATTCATCCGGTTTGGTTTTTATCAAACACACAGACATTGACATATTATATATCGCAAAAATACTAAATAGATTTTACATATAATCTGGTTTTCTACAATTCCGTTAATAATTGAACATTGTCGATTAAAATCACTTTTCATAAATAATATTATTGAATACTGAACTCGGTCGCATAACTTCTATGGCTTTTTTATCATCAGGCAAATAATAGCCACCGACATCCACAGCTTTCCCCTGAACTGAAATCAAATCGTTTGAAATTTTATCTTCATTAGCTTTCAGCTCTTTATATATTTTTGAGAACCGTGTTTTCATATCAGCATCTTTATCTTGCTCGGCTAAAGCCTGTGCCCAGTATAGAGCAAGATAGAAGGAACTTCCGCGGTTATCAATTTCTCCGGCTTTTCGTGAAGGCATTTTTCCGTTCTCAAGATATTTTCCGATAGCAGCATCGAGTGTCTCTCCTAAAACTTTTGCTTTGGCGTTGCCTGATTTTTCAGCAATCATTTCCAGTGAAGGAACAAGAGCACAATATTCACCCAGCGAATCCCATCTTAAATGGTTTTCCTTTAGTAACTGCTGAACATGCTTTGGAGCAGAACCGCCGGCACCAGTCTCAAATAATCCGCCGCCTTTTAGTAAAGGAACGATTGAAAGCATTCTTGCACTTGTGCCTAATTCAAGAATAGGGAAGAGGTCGGTGAGATAATCACGAAGTACATTTCCTGTAACCGAAATTGTATCCAATCCTTTTCTTGTTCGTTCAAGAGTAAATTTCATTGCTTCGACAGGTTTAAGAATTTTTATTTCTAATCCTTTGGTATCGTGTTCTGGCAGATACTTTTTAACTTTTGAAATAATTTCTCTGTCGTGAGCTCTGTTTTCATCAAGCCAGAAAATTGTCGGAGTGTTAGAAGCTCTTGCTCTGTTCACCGCAAGTTTTACCCAGTCTTGGATTGCTTCGTCTTTAGCCTGGCACATTCTGAAAATATCTCCGGTTTCAACCGGTTGTTCAAGTAACGATTTCCCTTCAGAATTTACCACGCGGATTGTTCCATTTCCTTTGGCTTCAAAAGTTTTGTCGTGTGAGCCGTACTCTTCAGCTTTCTTTGCCATAAGTCCAACATTTGAAACCGCTCCCATTGTTGAAGGATCAAATTGTCCTTTTGATTTTGCATCTTCTATAATCTCACCATAAATTGTTGCATAACAACGGTCAGGAATCATAGCAATGCAATCCTGGAGTTCATCTTTGAGATTCCACATTTTTCCACCATCCCGAACAACATTCGGCATTGAAGCATCAACAATAATATCATTTGGAACGTGAAGATTTGTCTTACCGATTCTTGAATCAACTATTGCAAGCTGAGGTCTGGATTCATAAACTTTATTGATGTCAGCTTCAATTTCTTTTCTTTTTTCATCAGGAAGTTTCTTCAATTTTTCTAAAACATCCATTAGACCATAATTGACATTTGCACCGATTGATTTCAGTGTGTCAGCATGTTTATCAAGAGCATCTTTGTAAAAAACAGAAACTGCATGACCAAACATTATCGGGTCGGATATTTTCATCATTGTTGCTTTTAAATGAAGGGAAAGAAGCACACCTTCTTTTTTTGCTGCTTCAATTTGTTCTGCATAAAATTTTCTCAATTCTTTTACATTCATTACTGCAGTGTCAATCACTTCACCACTTTTCAGCTTCAAATTTTCTTTTAAAGTTTCAGTCTTCCCATCTTTGCTGACAAATTCAATTTTTACAACATCATCTTTGTCTAATGTCATTGACTTTTCAGAACCATAAAAATCTTTTTGGTTCATATGAGCCACGCGTGTTTTTGATCCTGATTGAGGCCAGGGTTTCATCATTTTGTGAGGATGTTTTTGTGCAAACTTTTTTACGGAAGTAGCTGCACGTCTGTCTGAATTTCCTTCACGAAGTACAGGATTAACGGCAGAACCAAGAACTTTTGAAAATCTTTCCTTTAATTTTTTCTCTTCTTCATTTTTTGGTTCGTCAGGGTAGTCAGGAATTTTATATCCTTTTGACTGCAATTCTTTTATTGCCGCGTGAAGCTGTGGAATAGAAGCACTTATATTCGGAAGCTTGATAATATTTGCGTCAGGCTTTTGAGTTAGTTCCCCCATCTCAGTTAGAAAATCAGGAATCTTTTGTTCCTCGGTAAGATTTTCAGGAAAGTTAGCGATTATTCTTCCTGCTAATGATATATCAGCTACATCAACATCAATTCCGCTATTCTTTAAATATGATTTTAATATTGGAAGTAAACTATAGGATGCTAAAGCCGGAGCTTCATCAATTTTTGTCCAGGTAATTTTGGTATTCATTTGTTTGTCCGCTTTTTATTCGGTTAGAGAAAAGTATTTAAAAATAATTTCAAAAATACTCAACACTGGGTTATTATTAAAGATTTAAGGCCTTCCTCTTTAAGAAATATTCTAATTCATCAGTCGGTAATATGCTTTGAATAACATAATAATTTCTATTTGGAATTTATTTGTAAAATCTTCAATTTCAATTTGAAAATTGAAGGATTCAAATTATTCAACCATTCTATAAGAATATTTTGGGATATCTGGTTTACTGCTGCATCTTTACTCTTATTCTGTCCTCAATAAACTCTCATATCTTTCCGCAAAGCAAAGATGAAACTACAGATTGGCAAAAACCTGTATTTGAACATTTCTCTGTAGAAGATGGTTTCTCTCCGAGCACGGTGCATTCTATCTTACAAGACAGTCGGGGATTTATGTGGTTTGGTACTGAGAATGGATTGATCAGATACGATGGCTATAATTTCAAGACTATTAAACATAATCCTGATGATGAAAGAACTTTAAGTGATAATGGTGTTACATCAATCTGTGAAGATAACACAGGTGCACTCTGGGTTGCGACCATGTGGGGTGGATTGAACAAATACGACAGGGAGAAAGATCTATTTTATCATTATATGAATCTTTCTAATGATTCTACTGATATTGGCACTAGTCCTCTTACTTCTGTTTTTAAAGACAAATCAGGTAATCTCTGGATTGGAACATTGGGTAGAGGATTAAACAAACTTATTCCAGGTGATGGCGAAAAATCACAACCAACTTTTACCAGGTATATCCATAATCCAGATAATCCTCAAAGTTTAAGTAGTGATGATATTGTTTCGATTTATGAAGATAAATCAGGTAATCTCTGGATTGGAACACTTGGTGGAGGACTAAATAAACTAATTCCGGGTGATAGTGAAAAATCACAGCCAACTTTTGTCAGGTATATGCATGATCCTGCTAATCCAAAAAGTTTGAGTCAAGATGCAGTTCTTTCGATCTATGAGGATAAATCAGGTACATTTTGGATTGGTACATTTGGCGGTGGATTGAATAAATTTGATAGAGAGGAGGAAATATTCACATGTCACAAACACGATGAAAAAGATCCTTCAAGCCTAAGCAACGATATTATTAATACACTATATGAAGACAACTTCGAAACCCTTTGGATTGGAACATTTGGTGGTGGATTAAATAAGCTCGACAGAATAAATGAACAATTTGAACATTACTTATCTAATCCCAGCGTTGACAACAGTCTTAACGGAAACATGGTATATTCAATATGTGAGGACAGCTCCGGAATACTTTGGATTGGAACCAATGGCAATGGTTTAAACAAGTTTAATCTGCTGAAAAAAAAGTTTGAAAATTACACACTTAATACCGGTAGTCAGACAAATCTAAGTTCTTTTCAAGTAACTTCAGTTTGTGAAAACCTTAATGGTAATTTATGGATAGGAACTTCTTCGCTAGGAGTGTATAAACTAATTCGGGGCTCCGATGATAATTCTAACACTATAGTTAATCACTACACGAATGATCCTCTTGATCCTACAAGTCTGAATGCAAATACTGTAAATTCAATCCTTGAAGATCAACAAGGGAATCTTTGGATTGCAACCTCAGGTGGACTAAATAAAGTAATACCAGAGGAGGGCGGTAATTCGAAACCGAAATTTATTCACTACAAAGTTAATCTCGATGATAATACGGACATAGGGAAGCATTCAATACAAACAATTTATGAAGATCACTCGGGTAATCTCTGGATCGGAACCATTGATGGTTTAGTTAAAATAATTCCCGGAACAAACGAAAGTTCCGCTGATACATCAATATTTATTCAACACAATCCTGATGATCCAGCAAGTCTGGGCAATAATGTCATCTGGTCTGTATATCAAGATAAACAAGGAACTATTTGGGTCGGAACTGCTGGAGGGTTAAATAAATTAAATTCATCTGATAGTGAGCTTCCGAATAATTCTTTTACACAATATAGTAACGAACCCGGAAATCCGGCAAGCATCAGTGATAATATGGTCTACTCAATTCATGAAGATAATTCAGGAAACTTCTGGATTGGAACCAGCGCGGGAGGACTAAATAAATTTGATAGGGAGAACGAAGTTTTTATTCGGTACACTGAAAAAGAAGGTTTGTCAAATAATACAATATTAGGAATTTTAGAGGATAGTAAAGGTAATTTGTGGCTTAGTACCGGAAACGGATTATCAAAATTCAATCCCAAAACAGAAACGTTTTTAAACCATACTATTAAAGACGGACTTCAAAGTATAGAGTTTAAGTTTGGAGCACAATTCATTAATAAAAAGGGGAAAATGTATTTTGGAGGAGCGAATTTTATTACCAGTTTTTACCCTGATGACATTAAAGTAAATATTCATGTTCCACCTGTTGTTATAACAGATTTTAAGCTGTTTAATAATTCAGTTCCAATAGGATCAGATACAGCAACTAACCGGACTATCCTGAAAAAATCTATAACCGAAACAAAGGAATTAGAGCTAACTTATAAAGATTATATAATTTCATTTGAATTTGCAGCCCTGGATTTTAACATCCCCGAAAAAAACAAGTACGCATATATTCTTGAAGGCTTTGATAAAGAATGGAATTATACTGATGCGAATAAACGATTTGCTACTTATACAAATTTAGATCCCGGTGAATATACTTTTAAAGTAAAAGGTTCAAATAACGATGGAATCTGGAATGAAGCGGGTAATTCAATAAAACTTGTTATCACACCTCCCTGGTGGGCAACCTGGTGGGCTTATTCAATTTATTTTTTATTCGGACTTGGTTTACTTTATAGTTTAAGACGATATGAGTTGAACCGAACTCAGCTAAAAAACCAGGTTAAGTTAGATGAGGTAAAATTAAAAGAAAGAGAAGAATCAGATAAAATGAAATCCCGTTTCTTTGCAAACATCTCACACGAATTCAGAACACCGCTTACATTAATTTTAGGACCCACAGAGAAAGTCCTGTCCGAATCGGAAGATAACGAAACCAAAAAACAGTTAAGCATAGTTAAACGAAGCGCAAATCGTTTACTTGGTCTTATTAACCAGCTTCTTGATCTATCTAAACTGGAAGCAGGTAAGCTGGAATTAAAAGCATCAAGGTCGAACATTGTTCCCTTTATAAAAGGTTTAACAATGTCCTTCGAATCAATGGCAGAAAGAAAAGATATCTCGCTAAAAGTAAAATCATCAAGTGATGAAATTGAGTTATACTTTGATAAGGGAAAAATGACAAAGATAATAACAAATCTCCTTTCAAACGCATTTAAGTTTACACCAGATGGAGGCGAAATAACAGTAACGGTCGGTCATGCTGAACTTGTTTCAGCATCTCCTGATGGAAATAAGATTCCGAACCAAGTTTGGAATGACAACGTTGTGAAAATAAAGGTAAGGGATACTGGCGTCGGAATTTCAGAAGAAGAACTTTCAAAACTATTTGACAGGTTTTACCAGGTTGACAGCTCACAGACAAGAGAGCACGAAGGAACTGGAATCGGTTTAGCATTAACCAAAGAACTTGTAGAACTTCATCACGGAACCATTTCTGTCGATAGTAAATTAGGGAGTTGGACTGAATTTACGGTTACACTGCCTCTTGGGGAAAAACATTTGAATGATGAGGAGATAGTTGAAGAGCCTGTCATTCTGAGTGGAGCGAAGAATCTCACTGAACCTGTTATAGATGAATTTGTCAAAACAGATTCTTCGTCGCAAGCTCCTCAGAATGACAACATATTAGACGAAGATAAAAACATAGTGCTTGTAGTTGAAGACAATTATGATGTAAGAGAATTTATTAAAGACGCATTAGGTAATGATTTTAAAATTGAAGAAGCATCAAACGGTGAACAGGGAGTAATAAAAGCAGAACAGATAATACCGGATTTAATTATAAGCGATGTGATGATGCCCAGGATGGACGGAAATGAACTAACAAAAAGATTGAAGAACGACGAAAAGACAAGCCACATCCCGATAATTTTACTCACTGCAAAATCAGAACAGCAAAGCAAGCTTGAAGGACTTGAAACGGGAGCCGATGATTATCTGACAAAACCATTCGATACAAAAGAGCTTCGAGTAAGAATAAATAACCTGATAAGTATCCGAAAAAAATTACAGGAAAAATACAGCAAAGGAGATTTTATTCCTGTAAAAAAAATTGAAGGGAAAAAGCTAAGCGATCTTGATGAACGTTTTATGTCTAAAGTAATGGAAGTAATAGAAAGCCACATATCTGAAGAAGAATTCTCTATTGAAGAATTTGACAGAGAAATAGGTATGGGCAGGGTACAGATATTCAGAAAAGTAAAAGCATTAACAGGCAAATCCCCAAGCAGATATATAAGATCGATAAGACTTAACCGCGCAAAAAATATGATTGAGGAAAAGAAGGGCAATATTTCAGAGATCGCTTACTTGGTCGGTTTTTCAAGTCCTCAATATTTCACACGATGTTTTAGGGAAGAGTTCGGCTTTCCACCAAGTGATTTAATTAATTAGATTTATTTAAACTACCTCCCTTAAAAATTTCAATCACACCTAAAAAACAATTCATTTTCAAAGAATTGTAGCATAAGTGCAAGCCTTTGTAGCATAAATCCTATGTAGTGCCCCTCTCGATTTCGTTTATTGATGTCGAAAAATTTTAACAAAACTAAAGGAGATTGAAATGAAAACAACTTCACTTATTGTCCTGATTTGCAGCTTGTTGTTCTGTCTGGCAGTACCAATAAATGGCCAAAGCGGAACATTTACTGTTTATCTTCCTAAGATTGGTTACCCACCTAATGAAGAAGGGCAAGGTTGGAACGCGAACCAACCAAAAGTGTGGGGCGCATCTGATGGGGTAGCACACGATGATTCTATTGTAGTTCCCAACGGTCGTCCGATCTATGCTCTTATAGTTTCGGGCTATGCACAAAACAAAAATTTTGATGAACTTCTTGTTTATAAATTCGCAAGAGTTTTAATGGAACACGGTGCTTACGTGCACTATGCATGGTGGAATAACCTTTTAGCACCTTATATGGAAAGACCTCTACACTATGATCAATCATATCCCGGAAATCTTATTCAGGACGTTCAAAATTTTACTACAGTTGACAGTGCCAATGCAAAAGCTCTGCCGGGTGAAGATTACCAGTTCGTTGCAGACGCCAAGTTGTTTCTATCTGACATCCGCCAGCACAACCCGGATGCTATAATAATTGTTGTCGGACATAGTATGGGGGGGGGAGCAATCGTTCACCTTGCATCACCGTGGTATACAAATGAAAATGAACGTATCGATATCCTGGCTCCTATAGACCCCGTTGGAAATAGGAATTATCCGTGGGCTGGTAGCCGACTTACTGACTACGACTACAACTGGACTCGTTGGCGTATTACACGTGATAAGTTTCTCGGTTACAAGGCAGAGGATCAAAATTGTGCGCCCACGGGTTCGTGGCTGTCAAAATATGATGTGGCACGTCAACTAACCCCTGTAGTCTGTTGGCCACCAACAATTCATCAAGCTCCAGCTTTGACCTTTGGGAGTAATATAGTACATCTGTTTTACCGATATCAAAAAGAGGCAGTGTTCCCATTTGATTTTCTTACCGACTATCATTTTGGACACACATCGCCACCGGGTTTTACCGAACAAGACGAGCAGACATACATTCCAATGACGCCTGCGTTCTGCGGGGGTGGTCAACGGTGCGATGATCCGGGTGGATGGCCATTAATTAACCCCATTCTGGCAAAATGTTGTCCATCTGGGGATGGTGTGGGGTGGGCTTTTGACGGACACGGTGAAATTGTAGGATACCGGGGACCGCTACCCCCAGTCCCTCTGGCTGTCAGAGTCAGCACAAGCCTCAATTGTGGTACACAGTGCCCTAATCAGATATGGCCGTGGAGATTTAAAGATGTTAATGATCTTTGGAATAACGGCAATAGTGCTAGTCGTGTAAATATTCTCAAAAATTTGGAAAACCTTCCTGCTGGTTCAACCTGGGAACACGTTCCTTACAATCCAGACCTCTGTCTTGTATCTGATGGCTTGATTTCTCTTTTCTATAAAATTACTAGCCAGTGGACCCTACAACCCAGCGGTACATCTAAAGAAATCAGATCTGTCTTTTTCACTGACATGAATAACGGTTGGGTCGTTGGTAATACCGGCCTCATAAAACATACTACTGATGGTGGAAATAACTGGACTCTCCAGCCCAGTGGGACAACAAAGAACATTACAGATGTCTATCTCACCGATGCAAACACCGGTTGGGTCGTGGGTAGTGATGGCCTCATAAAACATACGACTGATGGTGGAAATAACTGGACTCTCCAGCTCCCTGGCACATCACGTCTTCTTTCATCTGTCTATTTCACCGATGCGAACACCGGTTGGGTCGTAGGTGATGTTGGCCTCATAAAACATACTACTGATGGTGGAAATACATGGCCTTTCCTCCAGACAAGTGGGACAAATGAGCGTCTTACAGATGTCCATTTCACCGATGCGAGCACCGGTTGGGCTGTGGGTTATGGGGGCGTCATAACACATACGACTGATGGAGGAAATACATGGACTCTCCAACCTAGTGGGACATCAAAGAACATTACGGCTGTGTATTTCATCGATGCGAGTACTGGTTGGGTCGTAGGTTTTGATGGCCTCATAAAACATACAACCAATGGGGGA
>Ga0210074_1000327_pt1 | contig 17650 bp, 18 predicted proteins | sample China_Galinas_Co_FD_184860 | JGI IMG/M metagenome (GOLD analysis project Ga0210074, IMG submission 184860) | Wetland microbial communities from San Francisco Bay, California, USA, that impact long-term carbon sequestration -... | ecosystem: Environmental > Aquatic > Marine > Wetlands ... | reverse complement strand
TGGATGGCCGTTGCTGGCCGCCCTCGCAGGCGCATATTCCGGCTACGTCGCCGGCGCATGGCTGCAATTGGGGCCGCTGATGATCGACATGCTGACGCTTGCTGCCGGCGGTCTGGCCGCGTGGACGTTGCTGCGCCTGACCAGGCATGCAAACACGACGGAGACCGTTCTCAATTCGCTGAGCATGACGGCCTGTCTCCGTTCGGTTACACCCGGTTTATGTAAAGGCACAGCAAGCGCGCCGGAGCACTTCAATTAGATTTATCTGTTTATGTATTTGTATTGGTATTTGATCCAGGAGTAGAAAGATGAAACTCAAAATGACACTCAAGTTCGCAGTGCTTTTCATGCTGTTCATGACACTGCCTGCCTTGGCGAAAGTGAGCGGTCTGCCGGATTTCACCGAGTTGGTGGAAAAAACCGCTCCGGCTGTCGTCAATATTCACGTTACGAAATTCGGCACCCGTGCGCCGAGGTCATCGGGTCGCGACAACGGGATGGGTGAAGATCACCCCGAAATACCCGAGTTTTTCAGACGGTACTTCAACGTGCCCAACGACCCCCGCTACGGCGAACCGGACCGGATGGGAACGGGTTCGGGTTTCATCTATGATCCCGAGGGTTATATTTTGACCAACCATCACGTGATTGAAGACGCCGATGAAATCATCGTCCGCCTGGCGGATCGACGTGAGTTCGAAGCCGAGTTGATCGGCTCCGACGAATCCAGCGATATCGCGGTTCTCAAGATCAAGGCGGATGAAGCCCTGCCGTTCCTGAAGCTGGGTGATTCCGAGACGGTCAAGCCCGGACAGTGGGTTGCAGCCATCGGTTCGCCTTTCAATTTTGAACAAAGCGTTACCGCGGGCATTGTCAGCGCCAAGGGCAGGACCAACCGGGCACAGCAATACGTACCCTTTATCCAGACGGACGTCGCAATCAACCGCGGCAATTCCGGTGGACCGCTGCTGGACATGGACGGTGAGGTCATCGGTATCAATTCGTGGATACTGAGTTCGAGCGGCGGTTATATCGGGTTGTCATTCTCGATTCCGATCGAGGTGGCGATAAGGACGGCAAAACAGTTGCGTGAGACGGGCAAGGTCGAGCGCGGACTGCTGGGCGTGATCGTCGGTGCGGTTACACGCGAAATGGCCGAAGCACTCGGTCTGGACCGGCCGGTGGGTGCGCTGGTCAACGACGTCACCGCGGATGGTGCTGCGGATCGCGCCGGAATCAAGCCGGGTGACGTGATCCTGTCTTTCAACGGCACGCCGGTTGAAACCTGGAATGATCTGCCGCCGCTGGTCGGGGCCAATCCGCCGGGCACCAAGGCGAGCGTCGAAGTCAGCCGCGAAGGCAAGGACAAGACCTTTGAAGTCACGCTGGATGCGCTGGACAGCGAAAGTGGCGCCGTGCTGGCGGGCAACGACCGTTCACACAACTCCGGCAATGTGCTCGGCCTGGCGGTGGAAAGCATCAACAGCGACCGCAGACGCGAACTCGGTGATCCCGAAGGTGGCGTTGTCATAACGGATGTTGAAAGCGACGACGCGTGGCGCGCCGGTCTCAGGCCGGGCGACGTGATCCTGATGATCAACAACCAGCCTGTCGGAGACATGGACGATTTTGACGACCTGCTCGAAAAAATCGAACCCGGTCGCGCTGTCGCACTGCGCGTGTGGCGGAACGGCACCGCCAGCTTTATCGCCTACACACCACGCGATAATGATGAGGGATAAACCGTAGTCGGTTATAATTACCGGCTGGAAACATGGAGGCCATCCGTTGTTTACAACGGATGGCCTTCGACTGTCAGGCACCCGAACATACAAGAAGAGCCGCAACCGAAGCGTCATATGGATCAGAATTACATAAGAAATTTTTCCATCATTGCCCATGTCGACCATGGCAAGTCGACGTTGGCCGACCGCTTCATACAGCTGTGCGGCGCCCTGAGCGATCGCGAAATGTCAGCGCAAGTGCTTGATACGATGGATATCGAGCGGGAACGGGGTATAACGATCAAGGCCCAGAGCGTAACCCTCGACTACAAGTCGCTCGATGGTCACACTTACCACCTGAATTTCATCGACACCCCCGGGCACGTCGATTTTTCCTATGAAGTTTCGCGCTCCCTGGCGGCCTGTGAGGGCGCCCTGCTGGTCGTGGATGCGGCTCAGGGCGTCGAGGCCCAGAGCGTCGCGAACTGCTACACCGCGGTGGAACTCGGGCTCGAGGTCATCCCGGTGCTGAACAAGATCGATCTGCCGTCGGCGGAACCCGAGCGGGTCAAGCGCGAAATCGAGGACATCATCGGTATCGAGGCGGTCAACGCTCTCGCCGTCAGCGCCAAAACCGGCATCGGCGTCGCCGAGGTGCTGGAACGGCTGGTCCAGGACGTGCCCCGGCCACGGGGTAACCCGAATGCCCCGCTCAAGGCGTTGATCATCGATTCCTGGTTTGACAATTATCTCGGTGTCGTATCGCTGATCCGCGTGGTCGACGGCGTCGTCAGCAAGCGCGACAAAATAGAGTTGATGTCCACCGGCAACCAGCACCAGGTGGACCAGCTCGGGGTATTTACCCCCAAGCGCGTACTCCGTGATGAGCTCGCGGCGGGCGAGGTGGGGTTTCTCGTCGCCAGCATCAAGGATATCCATGGCGCGCCGGTCGGCGACACCATTACACTGGCGAAAAACCCGGCCAGCGAGCCTTTACCGGGGTTTGCGAAGATGCAACCAAGGGTTTTTGCAGGCTTGTTTCCGACCGATGCCGATGCCTATCCCGACCTCCGGGAGGCACTCGAAAAGTTGCAACTCAACGATGCGGCCCTCGGTTTCGAACCCGAAACATCCGAAGCGCTCGGCTTCGGCTTCCGTTGCGGCTTTTTGGGCCTGTTGCACATGGATATCGTCCAGGAGCGGCTGGAGCGTGAGTACGATATCGACCTGATCACCACGGCGCCGACGGTGATTTACGAAGTCGAGTTGACCAGCGGTGAAACCCTGACCCTCGAAAACCCGGCCAGGCTGCCGCCGGTCAACAAGATCCTCGCCATACGTGAGCCCATCATCCAGGCCGATATCCTGGTGCCACAGGCGTATGTCGGTTCCGTGATTGGTTTATGCGAAGAGAAACGCGGCAGACAACTGGGTTTGCATTACCTTGGCGGGCAGGTTTCCATCCAGTATGAATTGCCGCTGTCGGAAGTGGTGCTGGACTTCTTTGACCGGCTAAAATCGGTAAGCCGGGGTTATGCCTCTTTCGATTACCATTTCCTGCGCTTCGCCGAGGGGCCCTTTGTCCGTGTCGATGTCCTGATCAATGGTGACCGCGTCGATGCGCTGTCGCTGATCATGCACCGTGACCAGGCGCAACGGCGTGGCCGCGAACTGGCTGACAACATGAGGGACCTGATACCGAGACAGATGTTCGATGTCGCGATCCAGGCATCCGTCGGTTCGCAGATCATCGCCCGGACCACGGTCAAGGCACTGCGCAAGAACGTCACGGCGAAGTGTTATGGTGGCGACGTGACACGCAAACGCAAGTTGCTGGAAAAGCAGAAAGCCGGCAAGAAACGCATGAAACAGGTCGGCAGCGTGGAAATTCCCCAGGAGGCCTTCCTGGCCGTGCTGCAGCAGGATAACAAGAAATAGGGTCGACCCGCGGTGGGTAAGCCCGGAAACAGGAAAACAGGATGAATATTGATTTTGCTTTTGTACTGGTCGTACTGACGGCGCTTTCCGGCGTCATCTGGTTGGTTGACAGCCTGCTGTTCAAACAAAAACGCATGGACCGCGCGGTTCAGCACAGGGTCGAACTGCCGCGTGAACCGGTGATGGTGGAGTACGCCCGTTCCCTTTTTCCCGTGCTTTTGATCGTGCTGGTGTTCAGGTCCTTCCTGTTTGAACCGTTCAAGATTCCTTCCGGGTCGATGATACCGACACTGCTGGTGGGTGACTTCATCGTCGTCAACAAGTACGTTTATGGTATCCGTCTGCCCGTTTTGAACAAGAAGATCATCAGCATCGGCGAACCCAAGCGCGGTGACGTCGTGGTTTTCCGTTATCCGATAGACCCGAGCGTGAATTTCATCAAGCGCGCCGTGGGCCTGCCCGGTGATACCATCACCTACCGTGACAAACAGTTGTACGTTAACGGCGAAAAAGTCGAAGAGACGCCTGCCGGCCGTTGGGGCAGCGACAACGTGAAGTGCACGGTGCCGGCTGCTGACGCCACGCTGTACTGGGAAAAGCTGGGGGAGGCCAATCACAACATACTGTTGCATGAACACAGCGGCAGCCGCAGCGGTCAATGGGTCGTACCGGAAGGCCATTATTTCATGATGGGTGACAACCGCGACCGCAGTAACGATAGCCGTGAATGGGGATTCGTGCCGGAACAGAACATCGTTGGCCGTGCGGTCGGCATTTGGCTGAATTTCGACTTTGAGAAAGGTTGTGCTGATTTTTCACGCGTGGGAAATGGCATACACTAGTGTTTCAGCCGAAAGTCAGGCTATAGTTAGAATTACCGACATGGATGAATGGATGCAGACGATGAAAATTCAAAAGCAAAAAGGTATGACGCTGATCGGGTTTATCTTTGTACTCAGCTTCGTGGTCTTCATATCCTATATTGGCATGAAGATCGCGCCGATTTACATGGAGTATTACTCGGTGGTCAGCGCCATGAACGGGGTGGCCGCTGAACGGGGCAGCGCCAGGCTTTCACCGTACGATCTCCGGGTACGCATACTTAACCGTCTGTATGTCAGCTATTCGGACGACAATGTCAAGGAAAAGGATATCAAGCTCGTCCGCAACAACGGCGTCAACTTGCGCATCGCCTATGAGGTACGCAAACCGGTGATCGGGAATCTCGACGTGGTGGCCAAGTTTGACAAGAGTGTCCGGTTGTCCGATTGACGCCGGTCATAGTGCGATGCCAATCAGAATGCTTGTGTAATGAGGGAAATTCCGGGTATACCCTATCGATTCAATGATCCTGAATTACTGGCGCTGGCCATGTCTCACCGCAGTATCGGGCGTGTCAATAACGAGCGGCTTGAATTTCTCGGCGACAGTATCCTGAATTTTGTCGTATCGGCACGTCTGTTCGAGCTTAAAACCGACAGCAATGAAGGCGACCTGACCCGCTTGCGGGCACGTGTCGTACGTGGGGATACGCTGGCGAAACTGGCCGCCGGTCTGAAGCTGGGCGATTATGTCCGGCTCGGTGAAGGTGAGCTGAAATCCGGCGGATTCAAGCGCGACTCGATCCTCGCAAACGCCCTGGAAGCAGTATTTGGCGCCATCTATCTCGATGGCGGTTATGATGCATGCGCGCGGGTCATACGTCATGTCTGCGACCCCTATATCGCCGGGCTGCCGGTGGCCGATGAATTGCGCGATCCGAAGACCCGCTTGCAGGAGTGGCTGCAGGGCCGCGGTCTCGCCCTGCCGGAATACAGCGTCATCAGCGCCGAGGGCCCGCCCCACCGGCAGACGTTCATGGTGGAGTGTGTCTGCCGTGACGCGGGTATCAACGTCACCGGCAAAAGCACCAGCAGGCGCAAGGCGGAGCAGGCGGCGGCGCTGGCGGCGCTCAACTGCATTACCGTGATGCCGAAAAAGAAAGGACACAGTTAGATGACGGATGCAAATGCGCCCGACAAGGATTACCGCTTTGGTTACGTGTCCATCATCGGTCGGCCCAACGTCGGCAAATCGACCCTGCTGAACCAGATCCTCGGTCAGAAGGTCAGCATCGTCACCGCCAAGCCGCAGACCACCCGCCAACGGCTTGCGGGTATCAAGACCACGCCGCAGGGCCAGGTCGTCTACGTCGATACACCGGGCATCCACCATACTGCCAAACGCGCCCTGAACCGTTACATGAACCGGGTCGCGCAGGCCTCGTTGCAGGACGTCGACCTGGCTCTGTTCCTGGTCGAGGCGGGTAACTGGACACGGCAGGATGAGTTCGTCGCCAAGGCCTTGCGCAGCGTGGATGTCCCCATCATGCTCGTATTGAACAAGGTCGACCTGGTTCCCGACAAGGCGACCTTGCTGAAGTTCGTGGATGAACATTTCCGCGCTGACGATTTCGTTGCCGTCATGATGGTGTCGGCCAAAAACGGCAGTGGTGTCGAGGAATTGGAAAAGCAGGTATTGAACAGGTTGCCTTTTTCCAGGCCGTATTACGATGAAGACCAGTTCACCGACCGCAGTGAGCGTTTCCTCGCGGCCGAGATGATCCGCGAGCAGCTGACCTTGCGTTTACACCAGGAACTGCCCTATGCGCTGACCGTGCAGATCGAGGAATTCAAACGCAAGGAAAACCTGCTCACCATTGGCGCCATCATCTGGGTGGAACGCGAATCGCAGAAGCAGATCACCATCGGTAGAAAGGGCGCCGTGCTCAAACAGGTCGGCAGTGGGGCGCGGATCGTGTTGGAGGAACTGTTTGGTGAAAAGGTGTACCTGCGCTTGTGGGTCAAGGTCAGCAAGGACTGGTCGGACAACGAGAAATTGATTGAAAGGTTTGGCTACACCGACTAGCGTCCCGTCAACAGGACCTGGTTATGCAGGGCGACAGCGATGATTCGAATACAACTGCAACCGGCCTATGTCCTGCACAGCCGTTCATTTCGGGAAACCAGCCTGATCGTGGAAGCATTTACCCGCGAGCACGGCCGTGTCGCGGTCGTGGCCCGCGGTGCGAAGTCACCGCGTTCACGCTGGCGGAACGTCCTGCAACCGTTTCGGCCGCTGCTGCTCGGCTGGAACCAGAAAAGTGACCTCGGCACGCTGACGGCGGTTGACCAGGTGGCGTCACCACCGGCCCTGCAGGGCCAGGCACTGTATTGCGGTATCTATCTGAACGAGTTGCTGATGCGTCTGCTGCACCGCGGCGATCCGCATCCGGAGGTCTTCGAGCGATACCGCCACGTGCTCTCCGGCCTGGCGTCCGAGGCCCCGCCGCAAACACTGTTGCGGTTGTTCGAAAAACACCTTCTCGAAGCCATCGGCTATGCGATGCTGCTGGACCGCGAGTACGCCAGCGGAGTCGAAATCCAGCCAAAAAAGTGGTATGACTATCAGCCGCAGCGTGGTCCGGTGGCGGTTGCCGGGCCGGCAAAGGGCCGGGTTTCCGGCGCCGCGTTGCTGGCGCTCCATGGCGAGAGCCTGCAAGCTGAACATTTACCCGAATTGCGCGTGCTGATGCGCAGGGTAATCGGCTATCATCTGGGTGACAGGCCATTGGCGAGCCTGTCCCTGTTTTCCGCCTGAAATTGTCGGCGTAGTGCGAGGTAAACCGTTATGCGATCGGGAAAATTGTTATTGGGTGTGAATATCGATCATGTGGCGACCATTCGCCAGGCGCGCGGCGCCAGCTATCCAAGCGTGCTGGAAGCGGCCCGGGTCGCCGAAGACGCGGGGGCTGATGCGATTACCGTACACCTCAGGGAAGACCGGCGGCATATCCAGGACGATGAGGTCGTGGCCCTGTGCAGGCAGGTCAGTACACGCGTGAATCTCGAAATGGCCGTGACGGACGAAATGCTCGCGATCGCGGAGTTGAACCGGCCGGCCGACGTCTGCCTGGTGCCGGAAAAGCGCGAGGAGCTGACCACCGAGGGCGGCCTGGACGTGTTGACCCATTTCGATGCCGTCAGGAACGCTTGCCAGCGGCTCGGCGAGTCGGGTATCCGGGTGTCGTTGTTCATCGACCCCGATATCGAACAACTGGATGCCGCGCGGGCTTGTGGCGCACCGGTCGTGGAGTTGCACACGGGCAGTTATGCGGATGCCGCCGGGCCGGGGGTGGAAGCGGAGTACCAGCGTATCGTCAAGGCGGCGGAATACGGTGATTCGATCGGTCTGCAGATCAACGCGGGGCACGGCCTGCATTATCAGAATGTGCAGGCCATCGTGCGTATCCCGCAGTTGGTCGAACTCAATATCGGTCATTCGATCGTCGCCCAGGCCCTGTTTGTCGGATTGCACAAGGCGGTTGCCGACATGCTCGCGCTAATGAAGTAAAGACAAGTAGAAACAGTAGTATAGGGTGTATATCAAGAATTACTCACAATGGCGGTTCGTAACCGGGAAAGCGTTTAATGGGGCGTAGCCGTAAGCAACTTTCCACCGAGCCGTTCGAGCTCGAAATCAGCGCTCTCGATGCCAAAGGCATGGGCCTGGCCGTGAACGGAGACCGGGAGCTTCGCGTTTTCGACGCGTTGCCGGGTGAGAAAATCATCGCGCGCAACCTGTTGGGGCGCAGCATGCGGGGCAGGGCGGAAACCGTGGATGTCCTGCGGGCGTCGCGTGACCGCGTCGAGGCCCGTTGCCCCGTGTTCGGCTATTGCGGCGGCTGTAGCCTGCAGCACATGTCGATGGCCGCCCAGTTGGCGCGAAAACAGTCCGCCCTGTTGCAGACCCTGCACGCAAACAATGTCCGGCCGGCCGAGGTTTATGCACCGTTGGATGCCACGCACTGGAACTACCGCCGCAAGGCCAGGCTTTCCGTGCGCGACGTGCCGGCAAAACAGCGGGTCCTGATCGGTTTTCGTGAACGCAATGCCCGGTACGTGGCGGACATGAACGAATGCCACATCCTGCACCCGGCCATCGCTGACGCCCTGCCAGGCATGTCAGCGCTGCTAGGAACCCTCGACGCCCGTGCAGCCATTCCCCAGATCGAAGTCGCCTGTGGTGACGAGCGCTGTGCACTGATCATTCGCCATCTCGAACCCATGAGCACCGCCGATGCCGGTCGCCTGCGGCTGTTCGCGCGGGAAACCGGTCTCGGAATCTACCTGCAGCCGGCTGGACCCGAAAGCGTGGAATTGCTTTCACCCGAGGGTTTTCAACTCGAATATGCCCTGCCGTCGCTGGGCTTGCGATTCCGCTTCGGGCCGCTTGATTTTGTCCAGGTCAACGGCGCTTTGAACCGGCAGATGGTCACGCGGGCGCTCGAGTTGCTTGAACCCCGGACCGAAGACCACGTGCTCGACCTGTTTTGCGGACTCGGCAACTTCACCCTGCCGCTGGCGCAGGCGGCCGGACAGGTGACGGGCCTGGAGGGCTCGGCCGAAATGGTCGAGCGCGCGCGCGCCAATGCACGGCTCAATGGTTTGTCCAACGCCGGGTTTCAGGTCGCGGACCTTTACGCACCCGGCGACGCGCCACCCTGGCCGGCCGCCGGCTACACCAAGATCCTTTTGGATCCGCCGCGCTCGGGTGCGCAGGAAATGCTGCCGTGGATTGCGGCCAGCGGCATGACGCGGGTTCTGTATATTTCCTGCAATCCGGAAACCCTGGCCAGGGACGCCGGCATCCTCGTCAACCGGCACGGTTTCAGGCTGCTGGGCGCAGGCGTCATGAACATGTTTCCGCATACCCACCACAGCGAGGCCATCGCCCTGTTCGAGCGAGATGCCGTTGGAGCCCCGTCATGAACACGAGCATTCCGCAAAATGGCGACCAGCGTTCGCTGGGGCCGGTTTTGATCGGTCTCGAAGGTATCGAGGTCAGTGGCGAGGAAGCCGGCTGGCTGCGCCACCCGGCGGTGGGCGGCGTCGTGCTGTTTACCCGCAACTACCGCGACCTCGCGCAACTGACCGAGCTCAGCGCATCAATTTTGCGGATCGCAGGCCGTGACCTGCTGATCTGTGTCGATCACGAAGGCGGCCGGGTGCAACGGTTCCGCGACGGCTTTACCCGCTTGCCGCCGCTGGCGGTGCTAGGCAAAATGTATGCCGAGTCTGCGGACAACGCGCTGGACTTCGCCTACCGGCACGGTCGGGTCATGGCCACCGAGTTGTTGCTCTGCGGTGTCGACCTGAGTTTTGCACCGGTGCTCGATCTCGGTGAGCGCAGCGTGGTGATCGGCGACCGGGCATTTGCAGCGGACCCCGGGGTTATCATCGAGCTTTCAAAAGCCTATATTGGCGGTATGCACGACGCCGGGATGGCGGCCACCGGCAAGCATTTTCCCGGCCATGGTTCGGTAGAGGCGGATTCGCATACCGATGATGTCATGGACCCACGGCCGTTTGAAGCGATCGAGGCGGCCGACCTGAGACCATTTGCGGCGCTGGGCGGCTTGCTGGACGCGATGATGATGGCGCATGTGCTGTATCCGGCGGTGGATGCGAGACCCGCGGGGTATTCGCCGTTCTGGATTCAGGACGTGCTGCGTGGGAAACTGGCGTTCCGGGGTACGGTGTTTTCCGACGATCTCGGCATGTATGCCGCAAAGGTCGCGGGCGGCCTCGATGAACGGGTCCGCGATTCGCTGCAGGCCGGCTGTGACGCAGTGTTGATCTGCGATCCCGAAGAAGTGCGGCAGTTCATGGCGCAGGAGGGCCGTCCGCTGGCCAGCGCGGATACGGCGCTCAGACGGCTCAAGGGGCGCCTGAGCGCCACGCGTGAAGAAGTGGAGAGCGTCAGTGAATGGCGGCAATGGACAAAAACCATAAAACAACTGGAACTGGAGCAATCAAAATGGGCATGACCAAACCACCGGATCCCCGGGCCTTGCTGGAACGATCACGGGTGCTGTACAACCGTGAAGTGGTCCAGGCCGCGGTGCAGCGCATGGCCGATGAGATCAACCGCTTTTACGGTGACAAGCCGCTTGTGGTCATCTCCGTGCTGACCGGTGCAATCATTCCGGCAGCCTGGTTGATGACCCGGCTGAAAATGCCGATACAGATGGATTTCGTCCATGCAACCCGCTATCGCGGTGGCTTGTACGGTGCGGAACTGGAGTACCGCGTGCCACCCCGCATGAACCTCGAAGACAGGGATGTGCTGATCGTCGACGACATATTCGATGAGGGCAACACGCTGGCGGCGATCAAGGGCTCGGTCGAGAGCCGCAAGGCGCGCTCGGTGAAGATGGCGGCGTTGGTGCGCAAAGACCACGACCGTGGCCTGCCAAGGGATTACGTTGATTTCATCGGTCTCGATGTGCCCGATGTATATGTCTTTGGATGCGGCATGGATGCCTACGAGGAATGGCGCCAGCTCGAAGAAATACTGGTGCTCGAGGAGGAGTGATGGAACTACGCCTGGGTTTGATCGGCGGTACGGGTCTTGATCAATTCGGCCCGCCGGAATCATCACATATCATCGACACCGCCTATGGCCGGCCTTCGGCCTCCCTGGCGGAATACCGGGTCGGGAACACCGAGGTGTTTTTTCTGCCCCGGCATGGCAAACGCCACCAGTTGCCGCCACACGCCGTCAACTACCGCGCCAATATCGAGGCTTTCAGGTTGCTGGAAGTCGCGGGCATTATCGCCGTCAACGCGGTGGGCGGCATTACCGAGGCCCATGCGCCGGGAACGCTGTGCCTGCCGGACCAGTTGATCGATTACACCTGGGGCAGGGCGCACACCTTCAGCATGGGTGCGGGTGATGCCTTGTCGCATGTCGAATTTACAGCGCCGTTTGACGGTCGTTTGCGCACCGGCCTGCTCAGCGCCGCCAACGGTGCATCGGTCGATTTGATCGACGGCGGATGCATCGGCGTCTGCCAGGGGCCCCGACTCGAAACCGCCGCGGAAATCAAGCGGCTGAGACAGGATGGCTGTGACCTCGTTGGCATGACATCGATGCCCGAAGCCGTGCTGGCGCGGGAAGCCGGGCTGGATTATGCAAGTCTGTGCGTGAGTGCGAACTGGGCGGCTGGGGTCGGACAGGAAGCCGTGACCATGGCCGGTATCGAGGCGACGCTGGATGCCGCCATGACCCGCGTGCACGAGTTGCTGGAGCGCTACTTCGAGGATTTGTCCAATGCCGGGTAAGGCCCGTTTTCCTTACCTGCTGGCGCCGCTGGACCTCGGATTCACCCAGCTGAGAAACCGCGTGTTGATGGGCTCCATGCACACCGGTCTCGAAGACAGCAAGAAGGACTTTCCAAAGCTCGCTGCATATTTTGCCGAGCGCGCGGCAGGCGAAGTGGGACTCATGGTCACCGGCGGTATCGCGCCTGATCTGCGTGGATCGCTGACGCCGTTTCCGTCTGGCCTGTTCAACCGTTTGCAGGTGCCACGGCACAAGCTGGTAACCTCGGAAGTGCACGCCGCGGGCGGGAAAATCTGCATGCAGATCCTGCATGGCGGGCGTTACAGCTACCACCCTCTGAGCGTCGCGCCGAGCGCAATACAGTCGCCAATTACGCCGTTCAAGCCCAGCGCATTGTCATCGCGTGGCGTCGAGAAACAGATACAGAGTTTCGTCCGCGCCACCCGGCTGGCGCGCGAGGGCGGTTACGACGGTGTCGAAATCATGGGTTCGGAAGGTTATTTCATCAACGAATTCACGGCCCCGCACGTCAACAAACGAACCGACAAATGGGGTGGCAGTACACGCAACCGCTACCGCATCGCCGAGGAGATTCTCAGCCGGTGCAGGGAGGCGGCGGGCGAGGATTTCATCATCATATACCGCCTGTCGATGCTTGACCTGCTGCCGGACGGCAACAGCTGGGACGAGGTCGTGGCGCAGGCAAAAATGGCGGAAGCCTCGGGCGCCACGCTGCTGAATACCGGTATCGGCTGGCACGAAGCGCGCATCCCCACCATCGCGACCATGGTGCCGCGCGCTGCATTCAGCTGGGTGACGGCGCGCATGCGCCCGGAGGTCAATATACCGGTCATCACCACCAACCGCATCAATACCCCGCAGGTCGCCGAAGAAATCCTCGCCCGTGGCGACGCGGACATGGTTTCGATGGCGCGCCCCCTGCTGGCGGATGCGGAATTCGTTAAAAAGGCCCGGCGCGGACGTCCGGAGGAGATCAATATCTGCATTGCCTGCAACCAGGCCTGCCTCGATCATACCTTTACCGGCCAGCCTTGCTCGTGCCTGGTCAACCCGCGCGCCTGCCGTGAAACCGAACTGAATTACACGCCCGTCGAGGCTATCAAGGCCATCGCGGTGGTCGGTGCCGGCCCGGCGGGACTGGCTTTTGCAACCGTCGCTGCGCGGCGCGGTCACCGTGTCAGCCTGTTTGACAAGGCCGACGAGATCGGCGGGCAGTTCAACATGGCGAAAAAGATACCCGGAAAGGAGGAATTCAGCGCCAGCCTGGCGTATTTTCGCGGTGAACTGGCGCGCACCGAGGTGGATGTGCAATTGAATACCTGCATCGCCGCCGAGGACCTCGCGGGTTACGACGAGGTCGTGCTGGCCACGGGCGTGCACCCGCGGCAAATCGATGTGCCGGGTATCGACCACCCCAGGGTCGTTTCCTATATCGATGTGCTGAGCGGCGAGGCCGAGGTCGGCGCGCGGGTAGCCATCATCGGTGCCGGTGGCATCGGTTTTGACGTGGCCGAGTTCCTGAGCCATCCGGGGCATTCGGAGCCCGAACTGTCGGCCGATCCGATCGATGCCTACCTGCAGGAATGGGGAATCGACCGGACATTGACGGCCAGGGGGGGTGTCGAGGGCGTCGAGGCGAAGGCGCCCGCGTCACCGCGCGAGATCTGGTTGTTGCAGCGCAAACCCGGCAAACCGGGCAAAACGCTGGGAAAGACGACCGGCTGGATTCATCGCCTGAGCCTGCGTCACCGCGGCGTACACATGCTGGGCAACGTCCGTTACGAGCGTATCGACGACGACGGTCTGCATATCAGCATCGACGGGAAAAAGCAGTTGCTGAGCGTTGACCATGTCGTGGTCTGCGCCGGCCAGGTCAGCAATCTCGACCTGGCCGATACGCTGGGTGGCAGGGGCTTGTCACTGCACATCATCGGCGGCGCGAAAAAAGCGGCGGAACTGGACGCCAAGTACGCCATCCGGGAAGGCAGCGAACTCGCCGCGATGATCTGATTTATCCGGCCAGCGGGTACACTACGCCGCGGCCGGTGATCGGTCCGCTTTTGGCAGGCTCAGGTGCAGCACCAGCCAGCCGCAAAAGGCGGAGGCCACCGAGCCGCTGATAACCCCGATCTTGAGCGCCGCGATATTTGAAAAACCGCCATGTTCGAACGCCAGGCTGCCGATAAACAGGCTCATGGTGAAGCCGACGCCGCACAGCAATGCGATGCCGTAGAGCATGACCCAGCTGGCGCCCTCGGGTTTTTTGGCGAGACCGAGGCCAATCATCAGTGCCGTCATGCCGAAGACACCCACTTGCTTGCCGACGAAAAGCCCCAGCACAATGCCGCTGGAAATGGTGCCGGTCACATCCTCGACACGCACCCCAGACAGCGCAAGTCCTGCGTTGGCAAAGGCGAAAAGGGGCAAAACACCGAAGGCAACCCAGGGGTGCAGGATGTGTTCGAGGTGTCGGGATGGCGAGTGGTCATCGCCGCCCTTGAGCGGTATGAAAGCGGCCACCGCGATGCCGGCGAGCGTCGCATGGACACCGGACTTGAGGACGAAAAACCAGATGAAAATCCCGATAATGATATACGCCGCCAGGCTTTTCACACCCAGCCGGTTGAGCAGGAATAGCACGGCGATGCCGACCCCGGCCGCGGCCAGCGATGCCGTGCTCAGGCCGCTGGAATAAAATAGCGCGATGATGATGATGGCGGCGAGATCATCGAAAATGGCGATCGTGGTCAGGAAAATTTTCAGGCTGGCCGGCACGCGGTTGCCCAACAGGCTCAGCATCGCCAGCGCAAAGGCGATGTCGGTCGCGGTCGGAACCGCCCAGCCATTCATCCCTTCCGGGTTGCCGCGGTTGATGAACCAGTAAATCAGCGCGGGCACGGCCAGGCCGCCGATGGCCGCCAGCGCGGGCAATGCGATCTGTTCCGGTTTCGACAACTGCCCCTCGACCACTTCGCGCTTCAATTCGAGCCCGACCAGCAGGAAGAAAACCGCCATCAAACCATCGTTTATCCACAGCAGCAGCGGTTTGCTTACACCCACGCTCTCGACCATCACGGTGATCTCGAGGCCTAACAATCGGGTATAGGTACCCGCCAGGGGCGTATTCGCAAGCACCAGCGCAATCGCCGCGGCGGCCACGAGTATGAGACCGCCTGCGGATTCCAGGCGCAGGAACTCGCGCCATGCCGAGGTGACTTTGTGAGCCGTATTTTTAATCATTGAATTCGATTACCTTTATCGGGCGAAACTTATTGATTGAAGAATAAGTAAACGCGAAATATAATTCATATAATATTTACTGCCTGGTGATGATTTCATGAGCAACTGGACACTTCTGAGTAATCACGGTCACGTAATCGTTTGCCTCAGCCGCGATCCCGAAGCGCGGTTGCGTGACGTGGCAGCGGATGTTGGCATCACCGAGCGTGCCGTGCAAAAAATTGTACGCGATTTACAGGACGGCGGCATGATAAGTGTGACGAAATCCGGTCGCAGAAACCGCTACCGCATCCACAAAAAGCAAAAATTACGTCATGAGCTCGAGGCCGCCTGCACACTCAAGGACCTGATCCGGTTCGTCAACCGCCAACAGGCGCCGGAATCAACCGATGTGGCTCCGTCAGGCAAGGCCGTGGCGGAAGCAAAATCCGGCACCGGGGCGGCGGCCGAGCGTGATGCGGAGCCTGGCGGGGAAGCTGTACCAAAGCCGCCGTCCAACAAGCCGAAAAAGGCCAAACAGGAAAATGCCAAGGACTCCGGGCAAGACGATTCAAAATCTCCGGACAGTCTCGAAAAGCAACAGGGTTCGTTGTTTTAGGCAGGACCGGGCCAGCACAGGGATTTAGTCGATAATGAAAAAAAAATGGATGATTTACGGCGCCAACGGTTACACCGGGCAGCTGATAGCCAGGGAGGCACGCGAGCGGGGATTAAAACCCATTCTGGCCGGACGTAACCGCAAGAGCATCGAATCGATCGCGGCAGAAACCGGCTTCGACAGCATGGTTTTCGACCTCGAAGACACGCCGGCGATGAACAAGGCATTACAGGGCATCTCCATCGTGCTGCATTGCGCCGGCCCGTTTTCGGCAACCAGTCAGCCCATGATCGAAGCCTGCCTTAGAAATCACTGTCATTATCTCGACATCACGGGTGAAATCAGTGTTTTTGCCAGCGCCCACAAACGGTCGGACGAGGCCGCCCATGCCGACATCGTGCTGATGCCGGGTGTAGGCTTCGACGTGGTGCCGACCGATTGCCTCGCGGCCAAGCTGGTCGGGGCCCTGCCGGCGGCAACCGCTTTGACACTCGCCTTCGAAGCCGGTGGTGACATGAGCCCGGGTACCGCGAAGACGAGCATCGAGGGGCTGGCCGGGGGTGGCTGCGTACGCGAGGACGGCAAGCTGAAATGGGTGCCGCTGGCCTGGAAAACACGTGAAATCCGGTTCCGGCACGGCAAGCGCCTGGCGGTTACCATTCCGTGGGGAGACGTCTTTACCGCCTACATCAGTACCGGTGTGCCCGATATCGAGGTTTACATGTCGGCGCCGCCTTCATCGATTTTGCAAATGAAGCGCCTGCGCATGCTCAAACCCCTGCTGACGATGAGCTGGGTGCAAAACCTGATGAAGAAGCGCATCGAAAAATCGGTAACCGGTCCGCAAGGCAGTGAGCGCCAAACCACGCAAATGCAACTGTGGGGTGAAGCCAGCACCGCAAATGGCCGCAGTGTCTCGGCCACCATGACAACGCCGAATGGCTATGACGTAACGGTCACGGCCAGCCTCGGCATCGTCGAATACTTGCTGGAAAACGACGTGGAGGGCGGGTTTTACACGCCTTCACTGTTGATGGGCGCCGATTACGCCACCCGTCTGCCGGGTATCACGATGCAATTCAATTCTTGAAAAACGACACCTGGCCACGGCAGATGTCACGCAGACTGGCGGCGAGGCTTGCGTATTGCGCCTCGCGGCAGCGGATTTTCATGCTCACGCCTTCGTCATCGTAGGTTTCTTCGAGTTTTTCAGCCCCGTACTGATCCATTACGCCGTGCAGGCTGGATGCCCACTCGAAGCCGGTCCGGATGGTGTATTCCGCCATCGGAAACAACTCGATGACCGTGGCCCGGTCGAGGCATTTGGCCGCGGTGCCCGAGTAGGCCCGCACCAGGCCCCCGACCCCGAGCTTGATGCCACCGAAATATCGTGTCACCACCACCATGACGTTCTCCAGGGCACGATGCTCGATGACATTCAGGATCGGCCGGCCGGCCGTGCCGGAAGGCTCGCCATCGTCACTGGAGCGCACCTGGAAATCGATCCGCCAGGCCCAGCAGTTATGCGTCGCCTGGGCATCGATCACGGATTCGTAGAACGCCAGTGATTCGGCCTGCGTGGTGACGCAGGCGGCATGGCCGACAAAGCGGCTCTTCCTGATGGTTTCTTCGAAGGATACCGGGGACTCGATGGTCAGCATCAGTCTTTCAACTCGTCGGGCAGGGGATAGCCGGGGTGATTTTCGATGAAGGTCTCCAATGCGTTTTTCCAGCTCTCGTCGCCACGTTGTTTCATGCTGATGATGGCCCTCAGTCGTGCTTCAGCCTGCGCATCGGTGCCGCTTCGCGCAGCCGGTGCAGCAGGCGGGGGCTCGGCGACGACGGCCGGTTTTGCGGTCTCGGCGCGGGTTTCTTCCTTGGCAAAATCCATGTCTTTTGACGCCTGGCTGCCGAGCGTTTCCGATTGGAAGGCTGGCGGCTGGATTGCCCGGCTCTAGTCGGC
>Ga0210074_1000326_pt1 | contig 17667 bp, 12 predicted proteins | sample China_Galinas_Co_FD_184860 | JGI IMG/M metagenome (GOLD analysis project Ga0210074, IMG submission 184860) | Wetland microbial communities from San Francisco Bay, California, USA, that impact long-term carbon sequestration -... | ecosystem: Environmental > Aquatic > Marine > Wetlands ... | reverse complement strand
CACAGGGCTTCAGACACATGCAGAACGTTCCAAGTCTATCTTTCAGTGTGCAACTGGAACATAGGATCGATGACGACGAGGAAGAGAGACGCACCGCTTTCCTTGCTGAGTTACCCGAGCAACTGGCGGACTTTTTGAGATCTTTGGACGTCACGCTACACTACAACCGGTGGCTCTTCAGCTATGCCTGGTAAGTGCGGTGGTGAATGTGCGTCACACATCCCGAAAAAACAACGAAAAATAAATAAAAGACAAACCTTAATGGAACCTTAATGGCTCCTCCACTCAACACTAAATGATCAACTTTCTCCATTGTCCTTCGAAAAAATAACACAATGGGTTTCACTTCGAGCGATTGGAAGTATCTTTTTACAACTGTAGGAGGGTGCACACTTTTCCTCGTTGGCGGTCTTATGATCGAAGTTGTCAGTTTGATTACGGCGCCTCTACGGTTGTTTTTTTTTCTAATGAGTCGAACACAATCAATAAAAAGTGAGAAAGTTCTTTTTGTCAAGAGGTATAAAGTTTACTTTTCTCATTTCAGCACAATGTCGTCGTCACTTTCGGTTATTGGCGCCGGAAGATTGGGACTAGCTGTTTGTATTGGGGCTGCGGCCGCTGGTTACAAAGTGATGGCCATGGATGTTGACGAAATGCGTGTGGAAGCGATCAACAAGTGTCATCCAGATCTAAAAGCAACAACCAGCCTAGAGGAAGCTCTGAAGCATTCCGACTTTATCTACATTTTGGTTCCGACGCCTGAGGGCCCGAAAGGCTACGACCACGAACCACTGGTCAAAGTGCTTGAAGAAATTGCCAAGTTGCAATATGAGGGCCAAGTGGTGATTGGATCCACCGTTCTTCCTGGTTTTATGGATAGTTGCGAGGCAGCGACAAATGCGGATTACAACCCACTTTTCGTTCGCCAAGGCAAGCTTTTGCACGATCTCAAGCATCCTTCCTTGGTCTTAATTGGAGCACGTTCGGAGACCAGAGCTGATAAAATCGAGTGTCTTCATCGTGCCTTGTTTTGGCTTGGAACGGGTGAGATGTTCGCAAATACCAGCGACAAGGACGAACTTGGTTTCGGACTGGTTGAGCGAGAGGCCTCTTGGCGGGTATTTCGCCTTTCACCAAAGGAAGCTGAGATTGCCAAGTTGTCAATCAATTGTTTTCTAACGATGAAGATCGCATTTGCAAACACTATAGGTGATTTGGCCGAAGCCAGCGGGTGTCGTCCAAAAGAGATTCTGGGATGCGTTGGGGCTGACTCGCGAATAGGACATCAATACATGAACCCTGGATATGGCTATGGGGGGCCATGTCTGCCGCGGGACAACCGCGCTCTTGGATTTTATGCGGAGAGCTTGAACATCAACCCTTGCATGTTTGTCGCCACGGATATGGCCAATCGTAATCACGCCCGAGTGATGGCTGCAAAATTATTGGCAGAGAACAGAGAGAATTACGTATTTGACAGCGTTAGTTACAAATCAGACGTCGATTACATCGAAGATAGTCAGCAGCTTCAGGTCGCCAATCATCTTCGCCAAGCCGGACGGCGCGTCACGATAAATGAGCGTCCACACGTTGTCCGAAAGCTCAAGAAAATTTATGGAGATTTTTTTGAATATACCAAAAGGAAAGCAAAAATAAACCAAGAAAAAAGTGAACGTTGAGACCAAAAAAAATTTTGTCAATAACAAACACGAATCGTGAGAGGGGTTTGTAATAGTGATATGAAAGGGAAGGGACTGCGAATCGGTGAAATGGATAAAGGAGAATTTATAACAATTAGCAGAAAGAGGGACCGAAGTGTTTTGGGAAAACCTTCTGGCGAAGAAACTCTATCAAAAAATTCTTGTGTTTCTTGCGGGAAAATAGATAGAGTGTTTAGCACAAACCAGTTGAGAAAGCCCGCTGACATGCGACGGTGCACCGAATGCGTTGAGAAAACGGAGTGGTCCTGCGTCACCTGTGATACGACCTTTTCTCCTGAACGCGTGATTTACAGCATCCACAAGAAGTGCAGAAAATGTGTTTCCTTGTCTCAAGCCCTGGTCTTTCAATTGCCCGCGGTTGGTGAAGAGGAGAAATCTTCAGAACCTGTTCAAGGGACTCGTTTGACTCTCTTGGAAGGGGCATTGGCCAACTTGCTCCGGAGCACCAAGTCATTGCTCGAAGAGCACACGAAATTCACTGGTGACCAGAATGAGCTCTCCAGCAGCCTGACCGAGCTAAAGGACGAGGTTGAGGCGCACGAAAGAAGAAGCGCGAGCGTCCATGACCTTTTTGCGCTACGACTTCATCATGTCGAGAAGCAGAAGATCCCTGGGCTGGAGGATCGCCTTGAGACTTTGGAGGAGGCGGCCAAGCCAAAGACCATCGACATCAAGCTCAAAGACCATGTTGAAAGCGTTACTGGCAGCGCTGATGAGATCGCCGTTTGGAAAGAGCTCAATGAGATGATTGGCATGGCGGAGATCAAGGAGCATATGCTTCTCTACATGTCCATGGTCAAGAAGCGCAACAAGCTCATCCAGATCGTTGCTAAGCTCAACAGCTCTGTCGTTGACAAGGAGATTTTGAAAGAGCACAATTTTGATTACGAGAAAATCGCTGCCCTGCGCCTGGGTGATTGGAATCCCGAACTTCATGACATCTTCCCCATGTGGTTTCGTGATCGGGCTCTGGTTGAAGTTCAAGCGAAAAATGTCGAGGGAGAAGAGGCGGACGCTGTTATCTCCTCTCTCGCTCAACGCACCCAAAAGACCATTCAGGACGCGCTTAAGGCTCGTGAGTTGCTTCCTCGCATTCGAAAAGCTTTGGATGAGCAACCCACATTGCATATTGTTTTGACGGGTTCCCCCGGGACGGGTAAGACCACCGTCGCCCGCATCATCGCTAAGATGCTTCAGTGCACCTGGGGCGAGGAAGTGGACTTTAAAACGCTCAGACTGACCGATCTTAAAGCTAAATACACCGGTCAGACTGCTCATCTCACTAGGAAAGCACTGACGCCGAGTGACGGTTACAACAAGCTCGTGGCCTTCATTGATGAAGCTTACCAGCTGAACTGCAAAGGTAATAACAAAAAAGAGGATAGCTTTAGCCAGGAGATCAAGGCGACTTTGTGCGAGGAGGCTGAAGACAACAGGGACAGCAAATGCATCATCCTTGCTGGCTACAGCGACGAGATGAAGGATCTCCTCGAGTCGAATCCTGGTCTTTGTTCCCGCTTCCCCAATGTCTTTCACTGCCCCGATTACAATGCAGATGAGCTCCATCAGATCGGATTGCTTGCGCTCGAGCGAACCGGACACGAGTTCGAGTCCAAAGCAAAGGAAGCCTTCCGTTCCTTGCTCAACGACGAGATGAACGGTCGAGAGGTGCGCACAATCATTGAAAGGATCATGAACAAGGCTGCTACCCGAATGCAAAAGTCGAAGATTTACGAGACGAATGATCCGTCGATTGATGACTGTCTTGCCTTTGGTGAGAGCATGCTTTGTATTCTTGAAGAGGATGTGCTCCACTTCGCTCACGATGATCAAGACAACTAGAATAAACAAAAAAGCTTTATTTTTCACTAGCTTCATCCGGATTTTGGACAATACTATCAAACCTATCTGCACCAATCGCTGGTCTTACGTAGCGGTGTGCATAAGTGTAATCGACTTGCTTATCTTCCTTTTCTCCAGCTTCTTCTCGCGACATTTCAGGATTTGCTCTCATCCGAGCAAAAATCATATCGCGTTGCCGCAGCATCTTGGTTATTTGGTCCATAATATCCAATCCTTGCGGATTTTTCCGTCCATATTGGATCAACATGTTGAAGATACCAGGATATCGATCATCGAGGCGCTTGAACTGCGTCTTTAGCGTCCGGTAGTAGCGATCTTTGTCTGTTCGCAACATGCGTCTCATATCTGGTTCTTCCATCCTGATTAGAAGGCCTTCGCATAGACCAATGACGGTTTCTGTTGAAATCTCTTCATTAGATCTAACTTCATTTACTCCTAACATGTTTTTTTGCTTTCCGTTAGTTAGATTATTCTTTTAAAGTTTGACGCAGGCGCGTCTCGTTCGAGAACTCCTTTCTTCTGGTCTTCGAGAACTCCTTTCTTCTGGTCTTTCGAGAACTCCTTTCTTCTGGTCTTCGAGAACTCCTTTCTTCTGGTCTTTCGAGAACTCCTTTCTTCTGGTCTTTCGAGAACTCCTTTCTTCTGGTCTTTCGAGAACTCCTTTCTTCTGGTCTTCGAGAACTCCTTTCTTCTGGTCTTTCGAGACCTCCTTTCTTCTGGTCTTTCGAGAACTCCTTTCTTCTGGTCTTCGAGAACTCCTTTCTTCTGGTCTTCGTCGTTCCTTTTACAATGTTACAGGTGCAGCTGGAGTTGAAGGTGCAAGCCCGGCGCGAATTTGGTGCTCTCGTGCAATAAACTTGAAGGAGAGGCATCCGTCTTTTGTTAACTTCATATTCGGATCACCACCACCCTCAAGATAACTTTTCTACTTTTCTACTTTTCTACTTTTCTACTTTTCAACTTTCCTGCTTTCCTACCTTCAGCACCACCTTCAAGATGCTTTTCTGCTATGTCAATTTCTTTTGCGAAGTATTTCTCCGTCACCTGCTTTACCAAGTCTATCATCCAAATCTTGTCGACGGAAAAAAAAGATTATTGCTGAAGGGCAACGGCTTCAACGAGCTCTCTCAAATCAGTCTGGATGTCTTCAATACTTCGAGCAGTCGGCGTTAACTTTTCGGTGCATCGAATAATATGCCAGTCTCGCCTCTCGTGTGAAAGCCGGAGATACTCGTGGCGCACAAAATTCTGGAAATCACGGTTCGTTTCATATTTGTCTCGTTCTTCTCCCTCTAAGTATTGACGTGGTCCTTTCACATCGATGAGATCACTTGCTACCTTGGCTTCGACATCCAGGACCAAGACGATATCAGGCTTGGGCAAGTGCGTTGTCTCATACTCTAACTCCTCATTAAACTTGACCAACGCAAATCGTTCATGTGGTCTATTGAGATAGCGAAGCTTGGCGCAACCATACGCTAGATTACTTGGCACATATCTGTTCAACACCACAATGTCTCCGCGATTGAGTGCGTCTCGTAATTCCCGCTTTGCATGCATCCGGTCTCCAGCATAAAGCAAAGCGGTTTCAAATGGGTCCATCGTAACGGGATCGCCGAATTCTCCTTTTAGATAGCGCCCGATAATACGACCAAAGGGGGATCTATTGTAGCCTGGGAAGTCGAACGTCGCTACGTTTCTGCATAGATGATGTTTTATCCAATCCACGAGCAATCTGGTCTGAGTTTCTTTGCCCGATCCATCGATGCCTTCAATAACAATAAGCTTGGCTTGTCGTTGCTCCATCAAAGCAGGTGCTCCATCAAAGCAGGCCATCAAAGCAGGTGTCTTGGAAGAGGTAAAACTTCTTTTAGGTCCATTGAAAAACTGAAAATTTTGGATAATATCGGACAAGGTCAAAGAGGTTCTTTTTTTTTATTTTGCATGTCTACTCCTTTGTGGTGCAAAAATTGTGGTAACGAGCTCGGGAGCAAATGGGAAGTGTGGTGTGCTATGCGACCAAATGATGATCATACAGAGGAGAATAATGAAGGAAGAACGGCTGCTGAGGTGCTTTCTGCTCTGGGAATTCCCTGCAAGTGCTGCCGTGTTGTGATGCTGACGACGAATGATTTGTTACCACTGCACAACGGTTTTGATAGACCAAAGACGCATGGCCGGGAGTGAGAGAAAAAAAAGAAATGTAAAACGAAAAAGTCAATAAAAGATTACCTGAAAAACCAAAATTTGGCGTCTTTTGTTCTACAAAGTCGAGATGGCGAAGACACTTGAACGAGGTTTCGATATCAACGAACGATACTCCAAGCTTTCTCAACGAGAGCACATTTTGCGGCGTCCTGATACCTATGTCGGCGGGACAGATCTTCTAGAGTCGGAAATGTGGGTCTGGGACGAAGAACAGTCCCGCATTTGCCGACGTAAAGTCAGCTATCCTCCAGCATTACTTAAAATTTTCGACGAGATTCTTGTGAATTCAAGGGATCATTCTGTCCGGGACGAGTCGTGCACGCGCATACGAGTAGAACTGGACCGAGAGACTGGATGCATCACTGTGGAAAACAATGGGGATGGCATTGCTGTGGAGCAGCACGATGAGGGATGCATGTTACCAGAGTTGATTTTTGGGCGATTCCGCGCAGGAGAGAATTTCTCGGATGAGGAACAAAAAATCGTGGGGGGCCGTAATGGACTGGGGAGTAAGCTTTGTGTCATAGGGACCACCCCTATTCCAACATGGGACGGAGATATGAAGCACGCGTGTGAACTGACGCTAGATGACAAGCTCATCGGAGACGATGGGACCGTTCGTCACATCACGGGAATCACGAGAGGCTTTGGGAAGATGTATGAGGTTTCTCAGGGTCGCAAAGGAGAGTCATATCAGGTCAACGACAAACACATCTTAACGCTTCACATGCCTGACCACAAGGTTATCTTCTGGGACGCATCAAAGAATGGGTGGTCGGTGTTGTGGTGGGATCATGACGCAAATAACATCAAAGCGAAGACCGAAGGCCTCGGAACACCAGGGGCCTATGTGGTTTGCAAGGAGTGCGGCACTACTCTCTCTGGAAACTTGAAGCGCCACTACTCTCATGTGCACAAAGGAATCGAAGTTCCCGAAACGGAACGAAGAAATTCTACTCAGCCACCCGAGACAGAAGAGGCACTTGTCGCGCGAGAGCGCCTGGAAGCGTTCTGCAAGACGATCCCCGACGACAACACAATTGACATCAGCATCCAGGACTACATCAAGCTGTCGAAGACCGCTCAGTTGAGACTCGCTGGCATCAGGGGAGACTGCGTTCAGTGGCCGCATCGAGAAGTATATTTCGACCCCTACTTACTGGGACTCTGGTTCGGAGATGGTTTCAAAGCAGGGCGAGGTCTCGCATGTGACGAGTCTACTGATCCCGAGACGCTTGACTACCTGCAGCAGTGGTGTGAGAAGAACGATGGTCTTCTCAACAAGACAGGTCATTGCGCTCACTACATTGCATCCCGCTCTAATGTTGAGCGGTGCACAACCAGGCACCAGAATCCCTTGAAAAAGAAGTTGGAAGCTTACGATCTGGTCAACAACAAGCACATTCCAGAGGACTATCTGGTGAACGACAGAGATACTCGTCTCAAGGTGCTGGCGGGAATCATCGATTCTGACGGCACTGTCAACAGGGACGGAACGAAAGTATCTATTGCACAGGGGATGATGCATCAACGTCTTGCTGAAGACATCACGTTCCTCGTCCGATCTCTGGGATTCTTCTGTTCTAAGAGTGTTCACAAGACAACTTGGACCTACAAAGGGGAGAAAAAACATGGCCAGTGCTACAAGATGCGGATCACTGGAGACCTCGAGGACATTCCGACGAGGCTGCCCCGGAAGAAATGTGCTAACGGGAAGAAACATTCGGCCAAGACGACAGGGAAGATCACTGTGAGGGAGATTAAGGATGCGGACTACGTCGGTGTTTCTGTTGACGGAAACCGTCGATTCCTGATCAACGATTTTACGGTGACACACAATTGCAATGTTTTTAGCTCACGTTTCGAGGTCGACACGGTGGACAAGTTCACGCACAAACGCTATATGCAAGTCTGGGAAAAAAACATGGAGATGCGGCACGACCCGGTTGTAACAAGCTGTCGCAAGGCACCCTACACAAAAATAACGTTTACTCCAGATTATGCTCGACTGGGCGGTGTTGACTTGAAAGACGACAACATTTTCGCTCTTCTGAAAAGAAGAGTCTACGACATGGCTGCATGCACGAGAGAGCAAGTCCTAATCTACCTCAATGGGGAGAAGCTTGCTGTCCGAAACTTTGAGAAATACATTAACCTCTATCTTGGAGATAGTAAGTCGGCTGTTCCTCGTGTCTACGCAAAACTGAAAAATGATGGGGAGCACCTAGAGATTAAAGAATGGCAACTAGGCGTTGCTTTGAGCGAGGAGGGATTCAAACAGGTTTCTTTCGTCAACGGCATTGCTACATCAGAGGGCGGCACCCACGTCAACTATCTCCGCGACAAGCTGGTTCGCAAACTGGGCAAGTTGATCCGTGAAAAGAACCCAACCACACCCGTCAAGCCCGCATACATTCGAGAGAATATAATGTTGTTTGTCAATGCTGTGGTTGTGAACCCTGCTTTCTCATCGCAAGTTAAGGAGACGCTCACTTCTAAGCCTGATTCCTTTGGTTTCAAGCATACACTTTCACCCGAATTGGTAGACCAGATAGAACGGCGGCTTCGGATTTCAAAGATCGCTACAAAGTTCGCCGAGCTCCGAAAGCCTAGCACACTCAAATCATTCGGAGGACGCAAGAAGAAGAAACTTCACGGCATTTTGAAGCTCGAGGACGCGGAATACGCTGGGACTAGTCGGTCGGGACAATGCACACTGATTCTGACGGAAGGAGACTCAGCGAAAACCATGGCGATGGACGGCCTGCAGATCATTGGTCGTGACTATTATGGGGTCTATCCGTTAAAAGGAAAACCACTGAATGCTCGCAACGCAAGCGATGACCAGTTGGCAAAGAATGAGGAGTTCACTGCCTTTATGAAGATCATGGGCCTTCAAGTTGGTGTGGAATATAAGGACGCAAGTGAACTGCGATACGGCAGCATAATGCTTATGACCGACCAGGATCTTGACGGTTTCCACATCAAGGGGATCAAGATCAACAACATTCTGCATATGTGGCCTAGCCTCTTGAACATCCCTGGTTTCATCAAGTGTTTCGTCACACCGATTGTGAAGCTTCAACCAACGAATCCGCGGTCTCGTGTAAAAGAGCAATTGTTTTTCAACATGTCAGAGTTTGAGGCTTACCGCACTGGGCATCCTGATGGTCTTCGTGGGATGAAAGTGCGCTATCTGAAAGGGCTTGGATCTTCCGAACCAAAGGAGGCCCGCGCTTACTTTGCAGACTTTTCTCGCTTTGTGAAGGAATACCGCCCAACCAGCGACTCCTTGGACACATGTAGAGAATCTTTCGAGCACGCATTCAGCGATACATTCGCGGACTGGCGCAAGAAGTGGTTGGAGGACTATGATGAGGAATTAGTTTACGACTACACCCGGCCCGTCTTTTCTCTGGAGCAATATGCCGACCGCGAGTTGAAGCATTTCAGTATTTATGACAACCAGCGCTCGCTTGGTCATGTTTGTGACGGATTGAAAATTTCTCAGCGGAAAGCCCTGTGGGCCTTACGGCAGCTTGGTTTGTGGAACGAGACTAAGAAGGTCTTGGCTTTGGCCGGAGAAGTTAGTAGCCGTTCTAGTTATCACCACGGCGAGAAAAGCATGATGGACACGATGATTGGAATGGCTCAGCCTTTTGTGGGGTCAAACAACTGCAACTACTTTTATCCCAGTGGTCAATTTGGATGTCTCGATCCAGACACGCCGGTTTTGACGCATACAATGGAAAGGAAATTGGCTCGCGATGTTGTCGTTGGTGATCTTTTGCTTGGTGATGACGGGCTACCACGAAAGGTATTGGATACCGTAGAAGGTATGGACGAGATGTTCGACGTTCGTCAAGAGCATGGCGAAACCTATCGTGTCAACAGCGAGCACATTCTCACGTTAAGTTTTAGTCTGCACAAGGTGATCTACTGGAAAGCTTCCACTGGCCGGTGGACGATGGAGTATTTAGACCATAAAAACGGTTCAATTCGCTCCAAATCGCTCTCAACGACGAAATCAACACACTACAATTCATCGAAGGAAGCATATGAGAAGATGGTCGACTTTGCGAAAGCAATTCCCGACAACAAGATTATTGACATTTCCGTTAAGAATTATCTCAGACTCCCCGCTCATCAAAAGAAGCGTCTCAGAGGATTAGTTATGCCGTCACTGCGCATAACTGGAAAGCTCCTCAACAAGATACCGGTTAGATTGGCAAGGAAAGCGATATCCTCCGCCGTCGGGACAAAAGAAACTCCCTATGAGACCAGATTCCATGTAACACCGGTCGGCAGAGGGCGCTTTGTCGGATGGCAAGTTGATGGAAACGAGAGGTTTCTCTTAGGAGATTTTACCGTAACACATAACTCGCGGTTGCGAAACGGTAAGGACGCATCAGACGCTCGTTACATCCACACGCGGTTGAATCATATCACAAAGCACATCTTTCGGGCGGAGGACGATGCTGTCTTGCGCTACGAGGTGGATGATGAAGGGAAACAAATCGAGCCAAAACACTTTGTTCCCATCATAGCTACCGTTCTATTGAACGGATGCAATGGAATCGGCACTGGTTACTCCACTGATGTTCCTATGTATCACCCGCTTCAAGTGATCGACGCGCATCTCTCGCTACTTGAAGATAGGGCTCTTCCTTCGCTTGTTCCCTGGTATCGAGGCTATCGCGGAATGATTACAGATGTTAAGGGGCAAGTTGGCTCGTTCTATAGCACGGGTATCTACGAGCGCATTAACGACACCACTGTAAGAGTTACAGAGGTGCCCGTTGGACAGTCCTTTGATGGATACAAAGAGTTTTTGGAAAAGCATTTGATGGAAAACGCCCCTACAAGCACAACCAAAACTGGCAAGCGAAAGGCTATGGATAAGAAATTTTACTTTATCAAGGAATACTCAAGTCAGACATTTCCGTCGCGGTGCAATTACACGATCAGCTTTGCAGATAAAGCTACGGTAGATGGTCTGTTGGAAGCACCGGAATCCTCAAAAGGTATTTTGAAGAAGTTGCGATTGCGTTCGACCATACATACAAGGAATATGCATCTCTTTACTGAAAATGGAGCTATTCGGCGCTTCACAAGTCCCGAGGATATCATTCAACACCACGCTCAAGTCCGTTTGAAACTCTACGCTAAACGCAAAGCTTATCAGCTCGAAACCTTAGCGGAAAAAATTGCCGCACTCGACCGCAAGAGCCGATTTATGAAGCTGGTTTTGGACGGGACCATTGAGACTAAAAACAGACCAAAGCGCGAAATTGCCGAAGCCTTACGTGAGCACAATCTAGTTGACCAGAATGAGATGGAAATCGAGGGCGATGTCCTCACACCATCAATGAAGGCTTTGTTACGCATTAGTCTTTTGGATATGACGGAAGAGGAGGTGGCAAAATTCCTGAGGAAGATTGAGGAGTTGAAGGAAGAATGGGCCAGTTTAGAGGCGACAAGCCCCACCGCACTTTGGATTACAGAATTGAAAAGCTTACGGAACGAAATGGAAAAGTTTTTGGAAGCCGCCGCGCTTGACGATGAAATCAGTCCAACAAAGGCGGAAAAACAACCAAAGAAGAAGCGAGCGGTTAAGCGCAAAAGGAAGAAAAAAGTTACACAATTCTCCAGAGCGATTCATTCCACTTTTTAAAAAATTCCTTTTCTTCCCCTCTCTGGTTTATGCAACGAACTTTTGTGCTACCTTTCCCGTTTGAACGCAAAGATAAAATCTTGACAAGCCCAACCTTTGGGTGGTCAATTATGTTTCCTAACGAAATAGTCGTGACTTGAACAGGAACGCGCGGGAAGCCTTTCAAATCGTCATCCTTGAAACAATTATTTTGATTATTCATTTTTTGTCTGGCTTTGTTGAATTTTTTTTTTTCTTCATCCTTTTACACCACCAACAACAAAAAACAAATGGCTCGTAAAAGATCAAGATCCAGACGTCGCACCAGAAGTTGCCCACGTGGACAAATTCGAAGGAAAGCCTACACAAAGTCTCCTTACAGGCGTCGTGCATACACTGACCGTCGCGGTCGCCGCGTGAGCGCTGCTCGTGTGGGAAGCGCACATTTTCCCTCGACGTGCGTCAAAGATATGGGAAAGCGTGGAAAGACTCCTGCTTCTAAGCGCGTGCTGCCTAAGTTGACTCCAGGCCGCCTCGGAAAGTATGGATACCAAACCGGAAAGAGTGCCCGCGCTCGTCACATGGCTCTGGGCAAAGCTGTCCGCAAGGAGGGTTACGCTACGATTGTCCGCCGGGTCGTGGCTGCGTCCAACTACATGAAGCGCACTGCTCCCAGCTCTCATGCGAAGATGCTCAGCGACTTGTCATGGATGGGCCATACCCTTAAGAGTAAATACGGTTGCCGCAAGTCCACTCGTCACGCCAGCCGCCGACGCAAGGGATGCTCTACACGTCGCACCGTCAAGCATCGTCGCTCATCTCGCCGCCGCCGCAGGTCTTCGCGCAAACGTCGCAATTCTTCTGGAGGCCGCCGTCGTCGCTCTTCGCGCAAACGTCGCAATTCTTCTGGAGGCCGCCGTCGTCGCTCTTCCCGCAATTCTTCTGGAGGCCGTCGCCGTAGGTCTTCGCGCAAACGTCGCAATTCTTCTGGAGGCCGCCGCCGTAGATCTTCGCGCAAACGTCGCGCGTCTTCAGGAGGGCGTCGCCGTCGTCGTAGGTCTTCCCGTAGCCGCAGGTCATCAAGACGCCCTTGACACATTTCAAGCGCCATTTTTCATGACCTTGGAGGTTACAGAAGGGAAGAAATTGAAAGAATCCGGGAATGCAAAAGAAGCAAAAGAAGGAAAAGGCGAACCCCAAAAGCTTCAAAGAGTAGGCGCCCAAATAAGATTAAAACCAAATGACTTTTATTCCTTTACCTTCTTTCGCGTAAGCTTTCGGAGGACAATCAAAGAAGCACATCCAAATTGCCCTTCTCCAAAGCTTAGAAACCATACAGCAAGTCCGAATCTCTTTGATAGAAAAGTATTGCAATAATCTGGGTAGATTTTTCACACTATATCCCAAGAGATTGTCTTCTTGATATTGTTCTCCAAGCTGTGAGAAATGACCAGTATAGTTCATGTCAAGTTTCATCCAGAAGATCCAAGCGTTGCTCGCTGATTCTTTGTAAAACTTGGCAGCCGCCCACACCCAAAAGCCATAATCTTCTTGGGGCACAAAATTTCCTTCTTCAATGTCTTTCAGATATTTAAGAAACTTTGATTTCAGCCTTGGAGGAGGCGGCGCTAATCCTTCAAGAATTTTGGGAGAATTGATTGTCATTTCTAAACCAGCTAAAATTGTCACGCGTAACTCCTGCTCTGCATCTTGGTAATCTTCTATCCATCCCTCTTGGTTCCCTCAATGCGTTTCTTCAAGGCCAATTGCCGTGCACGCCTCGTTTCCGCTGGTAAAAGAGCCCAAAAGCGCATGTAATCTCCCCCAGCAAAGTTGAAAAGTTCTTTCCCTATTTGTTGATCGTGAATCAAATAACGACCAACATCAAGACCTTTGAAATAATCTTTGGCTTTCCAACATTCTTCGCCAAAAAAGTAAAACAACCCTCTTTTCATTTCTTTTTTTTTATATTTTTTTTTTTAATTCATCCAAATTAATAGTCTTTTCCGTCGATATAATCAAAAAGGATGGTGCGGCAACAACCATGAAGCGTAAAAAATCGTTCACGCAATAGTTTGATATTTGCCCTTAGTCTGTTTATTTCTTCTTGCTTTATTGATCTTAGTCTTTTGGGCAACTTTTCGATCTCGTTTGGTTTCACAAGAATGCAGACGTCATGGATGTTGACCTCGTCCTCAAACGGTATGGAGAAAGTATCACTGATGTAGACGGGAATGCAACCGTAGTCCATGGCTTCGGTTAGTCTGAAGGAAGTCGTTCCATATCCTCTCGGGCATAGGGCAAACACGCTCCGTTGCATGAGCTCCTGAAACGATTGCACATCCGTCTTATCACGATAAGCACCACTTTGCACTACAACATCGTCAACACCATCAAAGGCAACTTTAATCCTATGGCGAATTGGATGGATATCGATATTACCCATAAAGCTTGCTAGCAAGTTTCTTTGGAGGTTGGTCCGTTGCACGTGTTTCCCACTTACGAGGGGCACCGTGATCCACTTTTTTTCAACACCAAATGTGGGCATTTGCGGTAGTTTTCTTGCCGTGACAGGTTGTTTTTGCATTTGGGTTTGGGCTCTCATTTTGATATGCTGAATCCTTATCTCCTCTTTGTAATTAGGCCTAGTTCTCGGCTTCTTCTGGATTGGGACAATATCCTTTCTTTCATTTCCTTTACTTTTGTCGAGCGCTTGTCTATGCTTGAGCACGCGTTGCATGTCGGACGCACTTGATTGTGCTCTAATGATACCAGGCTGTTGGGTTCTGGTGACTCGTTTCATTGCTTCAACCTTTTTCACATCAATGGTAGGCCTCACTTTCTTCTCATATCTGGGTGGAATAAAGCTTCCCATGGCCCGTTTCGGATCACTTGTCATAAAAAGTTTCACACGATTCGGAATGGTTACTCCACAGCTCCCGTATAGTCCCTTGCAGTGCTGCACAACAGTCCAAAACTTTTCCTTTTTGTGCGTCGCAAAGAACTGCTCAGCCCATTCCCTCAAATCGTTTAATAAGCGACCATTTTTGGTCACAGCAAGGGCAGTCCAATGAACGGGGAGATAAGTGTATTTAGAGACGATAACTCGTTGCCTTAAGGTGGTTGTTACAAGTCTTTCACATGCTTCTTCAAGATGATCTCCTTCGTGGTGAGGTGGATACGTTGTGCCTTGTTTCTCTAAGCATATTTGGTCGAGTGCCGGACGAAACTTATCTGGCACCCTGGCGACCCGCATCACGTCGTTATACACTTTGGTCGTTCTCATTTGGTTTATTTTGTTTTCGAGACCAGTGATATGGTTAAAGTGGAACAAGACGCATTCTTTCTCAGCTATCATTTGTTTGGCTTCTTCAGTTCCATCATCTTGGTTATCCTTCCAAACCAGTCCATTGGGGAAAACTTTGAAGTCAAACGTTTGAATCAGCGCTTCCGGCACCTTTCTCTTGGTGAGCTGATGCCGCACAGCTGTCTTCACATAAGTTTCATCATCTTGGCCACATTCTTTCCAGGCCGCCGGATCGAATATCTCTGTAGCAATCTGATTGGCCGGGTGGGCAAATATAACGCCGGTGCAGTAAGGGGTTCCCTTTTGGAAATAGAGTGTATCGCCACGTAGCTTTTCAAGATAGGCCGCGGGATTCTTCACAAATGCAACGTCAGGATCAACGTAGAAAACAGCGCGCTTGGCTTGCAGCACCATGTGAATAGCCAGTAGTTTGAATCGGGTTATTGCATTCCAGTCATCTGTTTTAAAGGTTACAGCACTGGAGGAGATGCCCTTTGCACTCCAAGGTTTGTAGTCAACATAAAAGGTTGAAATGCAAGGCCATGACTTTAGCGCATTGAAGAGCTTCTTGTCGCCTGTTAGGACAACAAATGAGCAGCGCTCTTCGAGAGTGGTGACGCATTGTAGACTGTGAAAAAGATTCAGAACAAGATCCAGATAACCATAATTTGCCACTGTTAGATAGACTGGTTGTATGGCTGGAACTGATGCTATAAAGCCTTCCCATTCATTAGAATGTAAGACTTCAGTCATACTGAGTGTTTCACTTTTGTTTTTACGAGCCGACATCATTTCCATCCTCTCTGCTTGGATCTGCTGGGTGACCAAGGGCCTTCTCGTAAGGCGCATACGCATCGCGTGGGCAGCCAGTGCACTTTTTGCGTGTCTTGCGTTCTTTTGGCGAATCATTCTTGAGGTGAAGGCAACTGAAAAAAATTTGACAAGTCTCGCCGCCAAAATTTGTAAAACTTTATTTTTTTCTGGTCGGATATACTTTGTTCGTCTGGACGTTTTTAGGGTTGCACATATTTTGACAGAGAAGAGAGGGGTTCTTATCTCATTAGTTTTGAATCATTCCTTCTGTGCACGAACAAAATGTCTACGATTCAAAAAGTTTCCTTGAAATTGGTCGACCCGAATATGCTTCTCCGCATTGGTTTCCCTATTGAGTCCTCCGACACGTGGGACCAGAACACACCGGTTAAGGGAGGTCTGATGGATTTGCACCAGGGAACGATCGACCGTCGCTACGTTTGCCAGACTTGCGGGCAAAAGGAGAAAAATTGCCCTGGCCACATCGGTATCTTGCGATTATGCAAGCCATGTTTCATCGTGAACATGTTGGATCACATCATCAAGGTCTTGAGGTGTGTTTGCCCTGATTGCTCTGCTCTCTTGATCGCACCCGAAGACGTAAAGGAGTTGTCTCTGGATTGGGTTGCAGACGAAGTGGCTAGTCGGGCGGCCCACCGCTTTTGTATTCACGGGCACCCCGAAGATGTTGATCCTTTCAGCGAGGATGTGGATGAGGAAGGTGGTGGAACGGAAGAGCAGGCCATCCGCGGTTGTGGAGCTCATCGAGCAGATTACACAAAGATCGACGGCTTGCACATCAAAGGCGTTTTCTACGATCTCATCACTCTCGAGGAAGCGCAGGAGAAAGAGGAGGAAGAGGAGGAAGAGGGCGCCCGCACCGCAGTCAAAAAGCGCAAGCCAACGCGCAAGAAAAAGCCAAAGTATCAAGCGCGCGAGATCGTGGTTACACCTGAAAAGGCGTATATGATCCTGCGCAAGATTTCACAAGAACACGCCAGACTTATGGGTTTCGGAGAAGACCAGCATCCAAGTTGGATGATTTGGACCGTCCTTCCCATCGTTCCTCCATCCGAGCGTCCTTCAATCCAGATGTCTGCTCAGCGGCGCGGCGAGGATGACTTGACCTGCAGTCTTTTCACTGTTTTCAAGGCCAACCAAGAGTTGGAGAGGAAAATCGCACAGGGCGTTCATCCCAGTCAGTTGTCTCCGAGCTACGAGCTTCTCCAGTTTCGCGTGGCCACCTACACGACCAACGATATTCAAAAACAACCAAAGGCTAAACAACGTTCGGGACGCGAAAGTCAAGGGGTGATTCAAAAGCTCAAGGGCAAAGAGGGGCTGCTTCGCGGAAATTTGATGGGCAAGCGCGTCGATTTCTCTGGTCGTAGTGTGATCACTGGTGACCCAAACCTCTCTATCGTGGAAGTTGGTTTGCCCAAAGAGATGGCCATGACGCTGACAAAGCGTATTCACGTGACTGCGGACAACATGGACGAATGCTGGGCCCGCGTTCTCAGAGGGCCATACGAATATGGTGGGGCCAACAGCATCGTAAAGCGCATCAAGGGCACAGAGTATGTGGTGGACCTCAAGCTTACTCGTGACCGCTCCAACATTACTCTTCGCAAAGGCATGGTCATTGAGCGGCACCTGGAGAACGGCGATTGGGTTCTCTTTAACCGCCAGCCGACGCTTCATCGCATGGGAATGATGGCTCACCAGGTTCGCGTGGTCGACAGCTCTACACTGCGCATGAACGAATCGGTGACGCCTCCTTACAACGCTGATTTCGACGGTAAACTCGTTGCCGTCAACAGTAGGCTGCCGGGCTGGTTCCAGTTGCAAACCAGTTCCGGGAAAACAGTGTAAGCAACTGGCGAGATATAACCTACTAGTCTGTTATCTTACAGGCGAGATTCTCAAATTGCTGGAAACCCCTAAAGCCCAACCTACCAAGTATACACGGCGACGTGTATATGGCCGCGGAGAGAGATCGTGGGTATGGTAACAACGGTTGGGATGATCTTGAAGAGTGAAATGGGCAATCAGCATCCAAGCCTCTCGAAACTCTTAGAGTTGAGAGAGGAAGGTTCAGAGAC
>Ga0210074_1000325_pt1 | contig 17679 bp, 15 predicted proteins | sample China_Galinas_Co_FD_184860 | JGI IMG/M metagenome (GOLD analysis project Ga0210074, IMG submission 184860) | Wetland microbial communities from San Francisco Bay, California, USA, that impact long-term carbon sequestration -... | ecosystem: Environmental > Aquatic > Marine > Wetlands ... | reverse complement strand
TACCAGGTTCGCATCAGGCCGTCTTTCTCGTCGTCTTTGTATGTGGCTTCCATTATCAGTTGACCGCTCTCGGACCATGCGCGACTTAAACCCTCTCTCTTGCCGCCTTTGTAGTGGGTCTCCATTTGCATTTTGCCGTTCTCAAACCAAGTTTCAGCCACGCCATCTTTCTTGCCATTTTCATAGCTGATCGATCCTTTCAACCCCCCGCTTTCATATCGGGAATCCGCTCTTCCTGAAAATGGGTTGGATTCATCTTTTATATATACGAGCCCGTCGCGAGCTTCAAGCGAATCGTAATCTACAACGTTAACTTCTCCGGAACCCAGGAGAACGAGGCTAAGGCTCAGTAATATGACAAATTTTTTCATGGTCAAACTCCGTTTAATTATTTACTCAGTCCATGCGTGAAGGCACAAGGCAATAAAAACCAAAGCAATGGGCTGTTGTTCATTTTGAAGAACCCGGTCACCCAACCTTGCTGACCCCAGGTACCGGATCAACGGGGTAGATTCGGTTCATCTTCAAATCGCCATGCATTGTATTCCGTTGTGGACGGCAAGCCCAATTTTCATTTCGAAAACAGGTCGGAGGCGCAAACATAGGTCAACAGGTTTAGCAGTACGATCATTGTTGACTTCCAGAATCTTTTTTGGCATTAAGTCCGACAAATTCCTGGCAGCGCGAGCCTCGAATCCGAGAAGTTTTATCAACAAGAATGTTACACTCGGTTCAGTATCGGTGTGGGTGCATGATGTATTTAAAACACTTCAATCTATCTGAACGGCCGTTCTCGATAACGCCGGATCCGCGTTTCCTCTATATGAGTCCGCGTCACCGGGAAGCCTTGGCGCACCTCCTATTTGGCCTCGGGGAAGGTGGTGGTTTTGTTCAACTCACTGGCGAAGTGGGAACCGGCAAGACCACCATGTGCCGTTGTCTGCTGGAGCACGTGCCGGAAAATGTTGATCTGGCCATGGTGTTGAATCCCAAGGTGACATCGATCGAACTGATTGCCACCGTGTGCGATGAGTTGGGCATCGATTACCAGCAGAAAGATTCAAGTATCAAATTGCTCACCGATCTACTCAATGACTATCTGCTGGAAGCGCATGCCAAAGGTCGACGTACGGTGTTGATCATTGACGAAGCCCAGAACCTGAGCACCGACGTACTGGAACAGATCCGCCTGCTGACCAACCTTGAGACTTCGACGCGGAAACTGCTACAGATTATCCTGATCGGGCAACCGGAGCTGCGTACCCTGTTGCGGCGTGAAGATATGCGTCAGCTGGCCCAGCGGGTAACGGCGCGGTATCGCCTGGAACCAGTCACGCGCGAGGAGACCGGGGACTATATCAAGCACCGCTTACTTATCTGTGGCGCAAGCAGACCAATTTTTAACAAAGCAGCGGTGGATTTGATTTACAAGCTATCCGGCGGAATTCCCCGCCTTATTAACGTGTTGTGTGACCGGGCCCTGCTCGGTGCCTACACTGAAGACAAGTTACAAATCGACAGGAGAATTGTCCGGCTGGCAGCGAATGAGGTGCTGGCCGACGAATTGCAGCAATCCCCCGGAACCTGGATCAGCCCCAGATTATTGGTCAGTAGCCTGGTTGTTCTGATTCTCCTTGGTATCGTGTTTTATGTGTATTGGCAACGTCCGGAACCCGTCCGTGTAGTTGATCAAGCGACGGCTCAAACTTCCGCGGAGTTGTCCGCAGATAACCCATCTGTTGATCAACTGTCGCCTGGGGTCTCCAACGCCGTGCCCTCAATTCCTTTGGCGGATATGACTGCCCCGAGCGATTTGGACACCCAGTCAGGTGCGTTGGCGGCAGCGCTGGCGATGGCGAATGAATCCTGGTCACTTGCAGCCTGGACCGAGTTGTTCGCCCGATGGTCTGTCAAACTGCCAGCAGCTGTGGAGCCTGATTATTGTATTTTTGCCAATGACATGGGTTTGACCTGTCTGGTTGAACAAGGTTCATGGGGACTATTGCGCCAGTACAACCGGCCGGTGATCATGAAACTGCTTGCCAACGATGGCCAGTCCGTTCCGGTGATTTTGCAGCACCTTGACGACAGGGTAGCTGAATTGATGATTGGCACCGAGTTGTTCCGCCTGGCCATCGGCGAGGTAGATCGCTACTGGTTGGGTGATTTCACATTGTTATTAAGGTCGCCACCCAACGGACACTCGTTGCTCAAGGCGGGAGATCGAAATCCGGATGTTGCCTGGCTGCGCCAGTTGATGGAGATTGCCCAGCAGGTGAAACTGCCTACCGCTGATCCGCAGTACTTCGATATGCCTTTGCTTAAACAGGTAATTGATTTTCAACGTAGCCACGGCCTGACACCCGATGGTGTGGTGGGAAAACAAACACTGATTCAACTTAATACCTTTACCGACAGCAATGTTCCCCTGCTGTCGTTTGAACCCACCTGAGTAGTCAATATATGTCCTATATCCTCGAAGCACTAAAAAAAGCGGATCAAGAGCACTTCTTAGGTTCAGTGCCTGACCTTGGAACGCCACAGGAAGTCAAGCATGCTCAACCCCGTTCTTATCGATGGCTGTGGGTGGTTGTGACACTGCTAAGTGTGAATGCTGTATTGGTTGTTATGTTGCTCAAAGACAAGGATACGGAAGTTACAAAAAGCCCCGTTACAGAACAGGTACAGGTTCCAATTGAACCGCAGACGACCCAGGTAAACGAACCGGTGGTGCAAGCAATTCAACAAACCAGTGAAGCGCGGATCAGCTCAGCACCCGCCCCCATAATAACAACGCCACCGATCAACGAGCCGATACTTTCCAGCGGTGGGGTGGTGGTATTGCCGGAACCCGCTTATTTGCAGAATTCCGAGCCGGCGACACTGCCGGAAGAAGCATTGGATATACAAATGGAAGGCACGACAACCGCTACAGACAATTCGCAATTGCAGGGCTGGTTTGAGCTACCGAAGGAATTTCGCAACAAGATAGACTTGCCGCGCCTCGATGTCCATGTGTATTCCGAAGAACCGCAAGGGCGCTTTATCATGGTCAACCTGAAAAAATACCGCGAGGGAGAAACGCTGCCAAACGGGCTGATGTTGGAAGAGATTTTAGCGGATGGCATGGTAATGTCTTATCAGGGCGAGCGCTTTCGAGTAAATAAGTAGATGGCACCAGTAAGTATTTAAACGCTAGAATCAGCTTTGCGACCAAAGCCATTCTCAATGGTTGTTGGTTCCCCAAGAAAAACCCCTCAATACTCAATACCGAATCGGGCGGGCTAGGTATATAAGTTCTGGTCTTTCCTGATTTGAATCATTTTTATAAATCAAGGCGTTTATCTGGGCTTTCTTGATTTAAATCAAGTCCCGCTTAAGACGCATTTGTTACTCTGATCCGGCGTAGAAGAAAGTTGAGTTTTTAGTTGGGATTCTGCTAATTAAAAATACGGAGTGATGGTCTCTTAAGGTGTTCTTCTCAACATCGTGTGAACAACCGCTTTGCGCATTTTGGGAAAAAACTTTGAGTGAATTATTAAACGAGGAGTGATAAATAACATGAGTATGGAGCTATCGAGTATTAAGAAATTCCTGATGGTATTCGCTTTGCTGGTCTCGGTTGCCATTCTTGGTGGCTGCGGCAGTGACGGCAAAGATGGTGCTGCTGGTCCTGCAGGCCCCCAAGGCACTGAAGGCCCTCCAGGCCCTGAAGGCCCTCCGGGTGAGAATCTGACTGCTGTCATTGAGCCAGAATCCTGTTCAGTCTGTCACGCTGATGTTGGCGAGAACAACCACCAGGCAATTTACGATGAGTATATAGATGCCAGCAACCTTGCAATGCAAATTACCAGTGTTAAAAGCGTCGCTAATGGCAGTGGTGGTTTTAACGTCAGTATGACGGTCAGCATCACGAAAAATGGCATGCCATTTGTCGATGGCCTGGCGTCGCTGGACCAACACTCGTTCTATGTCCAGGGTTACGATTCCGCGACGCGGTCTTTCCCTAAAGCGATGAACAAATCGTTCAGCTATACGAGTGCAACGGTGGTTTCACCCGGCGTATACAAACTGACGGCTACAGGAGTGTCCTACGCACCTGAAAACTCGAATGCCTTTGCTTACGGTTACATTGCCAAGGATCGACTTGATACCGAAATTGCCGGTCATTACAACCTTTATGACAATATGGTAAGTGCGGGTGTGGCCTTTGGTGATGCTGATGAGTATGAATCCTATGCCAATGTCGAAGGTTGCCAGATGTGTCACGGTACGCCATATCGCAAGCACGGTTACAGGGAAGCAGTGGTTGCCGGCCTGCCGACATTCGCCTCCTGTAAAGCCTGCCACTACGATGACAGGTCTGGAGGACATCCGGATTGGCAGCAAATCGTCGACGACCCGGTAGCCTGGGGCAATGGTGATAGCGCCGACATACCTGCCTATGATTATTTTGCCAATGTTAAGAACGACGTTCACATGTCGCACGCCATGGAATTCCCCTATCCGCAGACCATGGCCAACTGTGCAACATGTCACGAAGGCAAATTGGACAAGGTAACAGCTGATGAATTTTTTGTAGCGGAAACCTGCAAAGGCTGTCATGGTATCCAGTCACGTCCTGACGAGTATAACTCGCTGAACTTTTATGCGAAGCGGGCTCCCTCGATGGAAGATATCTGGTCTGATGCAGGCGTTGCCTGGCATGATATCGATGACAATTGTGGATCCTGCCATGCAAATGGCGTCGGCCCAACCTTCAGCGAACTCCATACCGGTTATGACGCTAAGATCTATGCCGCCAATGGCGACAGATATACAGATCTCTATAAAGCCGAAATAACCAGTGTTTCCATGGCTGGCGGCAAGGTCGATATCAGGTTCACGGCCAACACGGCGCTCATGACTTCTCCGTCAGTGCTGGTTTCCTGGTACGGATATGATACCAAGCAGTTTATCGTTTCCAGTCACTCCAGGGATGCCGACCGGAACCGGTTAGGCGAATATACGATCGGTGGAGATGCTAGCCCGTATTTTACCGAAGAAGCCGACAGCGTACAGGGTAACTGGCATGTCACCCTGGATACGGCTGCCTATTCCGATGATGTGGGCATCCAGTCCATGATCGCCGACGGCGTCATCAGGAGGCTGGAAGTTTCCATACGTCCGACAGTCGTCATTGACGATGTGACCGTGGCCACGAATGGGGTGTCCAAGACCCTGGTTCTGGGCAACAATTCGATCGACGACAACTACTTCAAAGGCGTGAATGCCGTTGTAGACGTTGAAGGTTGCAATGCGTGTCACGATGCGCTGGCTACAACGTTCCACTCCGCAGACCGTGGTGGCGACATCACCCTGTGCAAGCACTGTCACGTTCCAAGCAGTGGCGGCAGCCACCTGGAAATGCAGTCGCGCGAGATTGCGAGCTATGTCCATGCTATCCACAAATTCCAGGCGTTTGATCCTGGCGATATAAACTTCGCCGATCCTGTCGAAGCAAATATCTATGGCCTGCATATTGAGCATGTCTTCCCCAACTTCACGATCAAGAACTGTGAAGCATGTCACCTGGAAGGCGTCTTCAATGTACCGGATCAGTCCCAATCCTTACCTGCCGTATTGTCAGCATCGGATGTGAACAAAGCAGGACCGGATGGATCAGATACATGGCATAGAAATATCGGTGTTGTACCGAGCTATATCGTCGGTCCCGCCTCGAAAGCCTGTGGTGGATGTCACAGGGCCGAAATTATCAACGAAGACCTGGCCGGTGAGTTGGCATCCTTCAACCAGCACACCAGGGTTGGTGGTTACCTCGTTGACGCTGAGGACATCACTTGGGAAGAAGTGGTCGACGAAATCATGGGAATGTTCAAGTAGTGTTTACACGAGGTGGGCCTGCCGGCCCACCTCATTTACTACAAAGACATATTGATAGAAAAAAACCGGGCTTTGCCCGGTTTTTTTTGGCTGGAGCAAATGACTTCGATATTGGATCTTCGCTATTAAATTGACAAGCGTGCCAGCCCGAATAATTTCTGTAACCCTGCATCAGCAAGTGATAGCACCGCTTGATAGCTTTTCACCGCTATCGGCACCCGTCGGGCAATTAAATGCCGGTACAGGCCGGCTCCAGGCGCTGCAGAGATAGAGATTGCGGGTTAATCGTAATCGGGTGGAAGGGTAATCTGGCCTGAAAATTCGTCCCCGCTGCGCTGAAGCCCCAGTAGAAGCAAGGCATTCAACACTGGTTGTGGTGCATCGGGGGTTGGCTGAACACTTAATGTTACCCGGCAGTTTTTCATCGTGCACTGAAACGAACCATCACCGGGCAACATGGGCTGTGAATTCGTCACGATCCCTTTTATGGCATCGCCTTCACCAGATAACTGCACGGCCGGCGAACCGATGGGCCAGTATCCCGAGTCGGTCTGCAGCACTGCGTTTTGCCATTCCAGCCGCCCGTCCAGTTGGCTGGGAAATAACTCGTCGGGGGGAAGCAGAAGGCTTTGCAGATCGAGCACAAAATTGCCCTGTATGCGCACACCTCGTAATTGAATCCATGAATCAAGTGCTTCCACCGGAAGTTGCCAATGTAACGCGTACAGCTCAACCTGTCGCGACAGCAGGTTAAAGCCCATGTCCCCATGGTTAATGGGGGTCTGCTGCTCATAAAATTTCGCTTTGAGCGTACCTGTAAAAAGTGCAACCGGGTTGACCGACCAGCTCAGCTTGCGAACCGGCAGGGCCTTGCCGGAAAACAGAATCTGTGTGACCTCCCCTCGCCACACGGAACCGCCGATACCCATGAACTGAAGCCTGTCCAGATTCTTCGGGAACACCAATTGTGCTGGTAAGTGCGCCAGTAAACTGAGGCTAAATACGATACAACTGCCAATTATCAACGACCATTTTTGCATAATGCCCACGTGAGTTTAGTTAAGAATATAAATGGGGATCAATCCCGTTTGTGGCCCGGCAGGGTTGTATCGATGGGCCATTGGCTTAACGTGCAAGTAGCAGCTGTACTCCAAGAAGATCCGATTTACGATCCACCTGAATATCCACGCGTTGTGCCTTGACACCCTGCTGATGCAGATTGCTCAACCATTGCATAATCTGCTGGTAGGAAGCGCCTTCAAGACTGACCTGAATCTGGTTGTTGCCGCTGGGTTGCAGACGTTTGAGAGCACCGCGCAGGCCATCTTTCTGGGCGCTGCTCTCAACCTGGGTTAACAATGATCCGGATTCCGATTTTCCGGGGTTTGATAAAGAGGCTTTCAGATCAAAGGCCTGCTGTTGTACGACAGAAAAGGCTTCCCGGGCCGATTGCAACCTCTGTTCAGCATCTTCGCGGCTGGAATAAACGGGATCAATAATCAACAGGTAGAACAACAGCAAACTGAGAATAACAGCGCTGTAGCGCAGTACTTGTTGATCCCTGGCTTGTAAACCATCCCAGCGGCTTCTAAGAGAATTGATTAGTTCCATCAGCCTGCACTCCGTGGCGTTTGCGGGCTCATGGCTTTGATGACCAGGTTACTGTGTGCGCTGTCGGCATCGGTGCCTGCATCGAGTAATGAGGCATTGAGTCCCTGCTGTTCAATCTGTTGGCGCAGTTCATCCAGTTGTTGCAAACTGGTTCCCTGCAAGGCCACTGTCAGGGTGCCGTCTTTAAAATGTATGCCTTGCACGGTAACCGGCTGTTGACCGATGGTAGATGAAACCTTATTGAGCAGTGGCAGGAATTCCGCGCCACCAGCGTCGCCAGCACCGCCTTTATTAAGTTCCCGCCAGGCAATCAGGACTTGCGTCTGAGGATCGCGAATCTGTTTGACCCCAGGCAGCGCCTCCCTGGCCAGTTCCATGATTGACGTTTGTATCTGTTCATTTTCACGGTTGTAACGAGCTGTCTCGAGGCCGGTTTCCAGCAAACCGATGCAAATTGCAACAAAAGCTAACAGGGCTGCCGTCGCCCAGGGACGCCAGTTCCAGCTATCCTGCTGTTGGACCTTGAATTCGCCCTGCAACAAATTCAGCGACGCATTCGATGCGCCGGCAGCAAGGTGTTGCAACGGGTTGACCACCACCTGCTCGCTGATTTTCCAGTCGTCGGGCAGTACGGGTACGCTTGCATCAGCCAATCTGAACCATTGTACTGACCTGGAGGATTTGTCACTTTCCGGGTCTTCTCCGGTGTTCAGCAATAGTGGCAACCGGGACAGGGGTGTTGAAAAACCCGTGCTATCCGGGCAGCGCACAATTGCCCGTTCACCGTCAACCAGGACCTGCCAGGTATCCGGGGTTTCCTGAAGCATCGCGTAATCCGGCAGTATCCTGTAAGGAATTATGCCGGCATCGGCAAATAACTTCTGCAAGTCACGCAATTGTTGCTTTCGGGTAATGGCAACCAGGGTCTCGCCCTGAATGTTATCGGGGCCGACGGCTGTATGTTCCATTGTCACATCAGAGGTTATGCTGTCTTCCAGCATAAACGGCAATGCGCTTAATGCCTGGCGCCGCCGTTTCTTTGGCAGGTTGACCGTTGTAGTCAGTACATCTTCGCCGGGTAACAGAACAATCCATTGACAATCATCGGGCGGTTGCTGCAGTAACTGTGACAGTTCCCCGGTTTTGAAATTCGATGTGCCGGAAGTTGCCTCGCTCGAGATGTGCAACCAATGCGCGGCATAGTTAACGGCCCCGTTTTCTTCGTCATGGGTACCGCTGATCGGTGGGATAAGTTGTACTATCAATGTATCCGTCATTTTCTCTGGTTCTGGTAGCCTGTTCGAGGTTGTTGTCAGTTGTTGTTAGTTTGAGTCAGGATCCCATCCCGCGTGGGGCCAAACCTGCGTTGCATAACGGTTATTTTTCCAGTTGGTGCCCGGTAAAGCACAGATTGTAACGTTAGCGGCGCATCGCCTAGCATAACATTTGCAGTAAGTAGAAAATATTGGCTACCCACGGTCAAGTATTCCTCGCTTATTTCTTTTCCTGCGAAGGTCTTATCTTCCACAAAGGCATCAATATTCCGATAGGGTTGATCATTGCGAAGACCGATGATTCTTTCCACGTCCCCCGGAGTGACATCATGAGTCAGGCTCTGAAGAAGCTGGGGTGAAGCGGTATTCACGTTGATATCACTGTTCCCCGGTAGCGCACTGATAAAAGAGGCAAGGATATTATAATCTTGAAGACTCACACCATTGACAAGCAATAACTCGCTGGTATCGGCAAGAAAACGGTTGGCGGCACGGTAAGGAGGGTCCAGCAGTGTGTAACTCTCATCTTCTGCACCACCGTCGCGTGGTTCCGTATCACCATCTATCCAGTCTTGCAGCGCAGGAATAAAATCGGGTTCAACACCAATGGCCTGGCACAGTCGCATGAAGCGCTCGGCCTGTAATGGATCAAGTACCGAGTTGAGATTGAAACGCCCCTGCAGGTCCTCGAGTTTTCCGTCGATATACCCGCCATCAATCGGCAGAGGAGGTAAATCATAAGCCCAGATCTCTTGTAAATGGTCGTAATCGTTCATTTCGGCGTCTTTGCTGAGTTCGACGCCGGCCCAGTGCTCGGCGCCCAACGCATACGCGATGGCCTGGTCGCGGTGAATGATATTGGCGGTGCGCTGGGTATCGAAATTCTGACGTTGCATCATTGATGTGGCAATAATGGCAGCGATGGCCACCACCAGCACCGCGGTAATCAGGGCGACACCACGTTGCCTGTTTGGCCGCATGGGTCGATTAGCCCGGAGCCGGGAACAAGCGGCGAATTTCACCCCAATCCTCCAGTTCAATCGTCAATTCCAGGGCGCGTATATTGTCATTACCCGATAGCGGCCAATCCAGGTGCCAAACATTATTCTGATCGAGAACGCGTATTTGCAAATTGGTCACTTTGCTTAAAAGGGATGCGCTTAACGGCCGGTCTCCTTGTGTGCTGTCCAGGCGGCGCCAGTGTGAGCGAATCAATTGTTCGTCCTGCAAAGAATAGGAGACCCGTGTCAGCTCGGTCTGATCGAGTTTCAGGGATGAAAAGTTGCCGCCGCGGGTGAAGGTCAACTCTTGTCCATTGAACAAAACAATGGCGGCCTGGTTGTCGCCAAATGCGTCACGGACGGCTCGTGAACTCAGTTGCATGATATCCCGCTGGAAAAGCGCCAGACTCATTTGCACTGCTTCCAGATCCTTCATGGATGCGCTGAAGTTTTCCTCGGCTTTGAGGCTGTTTTGTAAACCGCTATATGCGGCGGCGCTCATGATGGAGAATACGGCGACGACGATCATCAACTCCAGCAGGGTCATGCCTGATTGTTTGGCCGCAGATTGAATTTTGGCCTTGTATGAGCTGAGGGCGGGTAAACTGGTCACATCGGCTTACCCAGGAAAGTGATTAGAGAAGCTTTTTCCTCACCATCGAGTGAAACGCGAATTGTGACGAGCCGCAGCTCGGGAACTTCGGTACTCTTTACCTCGGTCTCCCAGGTCCAGGTTTGGTTGGCCATGGTTTCTGTGCCTGTGGTGACACCAGGCTCGAGCCACTCGCCGTTAATCGAAAGTTCGGCCGCCCGGTTACTGGCCACCCAATGAGCGATGGTCTTTTGTTTGAGGAAAACTCCGGCGTATCCGGCCTGGGAGGTGGAGTGCAACACCGCCGTCATGCCTATAGCCAGTACCGCTACTGCAACCATAAGCTCGATCAGGGTAAAGCCCATCGCCGGTTTGTTTCCGTTGTTGCTTCTGATCACCGTAGCGGCTCCAATTCCAGGTCGAATACCCCCACCGGGTTGGCAGACAATCGCCACTGATCATTTTCTGCCGGATCATTAAGAGTCCAGCCGAATGGGGTAACCTCGCCGGTAGCAAACAACAGGACTTGTGGTTGCGGTTTATCGCCGTCATCCAATACATTCTCATACGCAATGCCATTCAGCCACAGGGTTTGAGAAAGGTTTTCAGGCAGTTTGTATTCATCAAACATGGGGGTATCCATAGACCACCATTGTTGACCCTGCCAGTGCAGAACCCGGTACCTGTTTCCTCTTAATTCCAGGCCCAGGTCCTGGTTAAACAATACTGCCTGTTCGCGGGCCGCTTCCAGCACCTGGTAAAAACGAAGACTTTCCCTTTGAGCGGACGGCTTATTGGGCGAAATTGACAACGCCATCAGGGATGTCAGGATACCGATAATGACCACTACGACCAATAGTTCGATCAGCGTAAAGCCTTTTCCTTTGCGAGAAAAATGGAGCTGGTCATTGCTTGATTGCACGTGAATCTTTAGCAGACGGAGCGACAAGGGCCGGTTAAACCCTGGACCCTAATCAGCATCCCAGTTGCCAATATCGGCATTTTTGTCTGTTCCACCCTGCAGGCCATCGGCACCCAGTGTGTACACATCCATTTCACCATGCAATCCCGGGCTTAAATACAGATAGGGGTTACCCCAGGGGTCGTTGGACAGGTGCTCAATATACTTGGGACTCAGAGCTTCGAGGCCCTCCTCAGTGGTGGGGTAGTTGAAGTGGTCCAGCTTGTAAAGATTGAGGGCACTCTCAATGGCCCGGATATCCGTCTTGGCTTTAACCATTCGTGCAGTGTCCGGACGATCCATTACCTTGGGGACGATGATCGACGCCAGAATGCTGAGAATAACAACGACCACCATTACTTCGATGAGGGTAAATCCCTGGTTTTTCTGTTTCATAAACGCCACTCTGATTTATTTCACTAACTGGTTCATTTCAAAAATGGGCATGAGTATTGCCAGCACAATGACCAGGACGACACCACCCATGGCGAGAATCAATAACGGTTCAAAAAAACCCAGGGCCATGGCGGTTTTGGTTTCAATCTCCTGCTCCTGGTTGATGGCTGCGCGCTCCATCATTTCCGGCAATTGACCACTGACTTCACCATTGCGGATAAGTTCCAGTGTCAGGGGTGGAAACAGCCCCGTATTGGCCAATGACTGGCCAATGCTGGCACCTTCCTTTACCCTTTGACCCGTTATATCGACCGCTTCAATCATAGCTCTATTGTGTATGACTTGCTTTACTATGTTCAGCGCTTCCAGGGCAGGTACACCACTGCCCAATAATATACTCATGGTGCGGGTGAAGCGCGCGGATTCCACACCTTTGATCAAACCGCTGACCAAGGGAATACGCAACTGAAACAGATGCCAGCGCATCTGCCAGAGAGGGTTCTTCAATAAGATCTTTATGGCCAGGAAAATTGCGCCCAGCAGTAGCAACAAAAATAAGCCGTAACTTCGAATGAACTCACTGCTGGCAATCAGGCCACGGGTCAGAGGGGGTAATTGTTGGCCAGTGCTTTCAAATACCTGCACCACCGTCGGCACAACATAGGTAAGCAGGGCCATGACCACGCCAATAGCCACCACTGATAATACGATCGGGTAAATAAGCGCCAGGCTGGTTTTCTGTTGTACGCGATTACGGGCTTCCAGGTAATCGGACAGGCGCTCCAAAACCTGGTCCAGTTTTCCCGCCTGTTCACCGGCAAATACCGTTGCCCGATAAAGTTGCGAGAAAGTCTGCGGAAATTCTCCCAGGCCAGTGGCCAGTTCGTGACCTTCGAGCACCTTGGCACGAACGGCCAATAAAACACGACTTGAAGCACGTTGGGTGCTTTGGCGGGCAACAGATTGCAGTGCAGATTCAACGGGTGTACCAGCGGCGATAAGTGTCGCCAACTGGCGCGTGATCAATGTCAGCGTCGCGGCACTAAGCCGATGTCCCCGCTGGAAAAAACCACCAAAGGTATTAAAATCCTGGGCGGCTTTTTCTTTTACGGCTATTACTTCCAGGGGCAGCCAGCCCTGGTCGCGAAGTTGTTGACGGATCTGTCTTTCTGAATCACCTTCTAACAGTCCGTGCTCTTTATTGCCATTGGCATTGAGCGCTTTGTATTCAAACGCAGGCATGGAGTTCTATTCTTCCTTGGTGACGCGAAGAACCTCTTCCAGTGACGTTGTGCCGTTTAGCACTTGCCGCCAACCATCCTGGCGCAGACTGGGATAAAGTGGATGGGCGTAATTACGTAGTACTTGTTCAGAGGCATTGTCGTGAATCATATTTTGCAATGTATTATCGATGGCTATTACTTCGTAAATTCCGGTGCGTCCCATATATCCCCGATTTTGACAGAGTTTACAGGCTTCCGCCTTGAACAGCGTGGGGGGCTTTTGGCTGTCAACATCCATTACCCCACATTGTTCCTCGGAAGCGGTATAGGGTTGTTTGCAGTGGGGGCACAGAACCCGCACCAGGCGCTGGGCGACAACGGCCAGTAAGCTGGACGACAGTAAGAAACTCTCAACACCCATATCACGTAGCCGGGTAATTGCGCCAATTCCACTATTGGTGTGCAAGGTGGATAGCACCAGATGACCCGTCAAACTGGCTTGTACAGCAATCTGGGCAGTATCGAGGTCGCGAATCTCGCCAACCATAACGACATCGGGATCCTGTCGTAATATAGCTCTCAGACCCCGGGCAAAACTCATATTGATTTTGCTGTTAACCTGGGTCTGACCAACGCCATCCAGATCGTACTCGATGGGGTCTTCAACCGTTAAAATGTTACGCTCGGCACTGTTCAGTCTTGACAGGGCAGCATAGAGTGACGTGGTTTTACCAGAACCGGTTGGGCCGGTAACCAAAATGATACCGTGGGGCTTGTGAATCAGTTCGTCGAGTAGTGCCAGGGGCTGTTCTGCCATGCCCATGGTTTTCAGATTCAGTCTGCCAATCTTTTTGTCCAGCAAGCGCATAACGACGCGTTCACCGTGACCGGAAGGCAACGTGGAGACACGCACATCGACTGGATGGTTCGCCACTTTCAGTGAGATGCGGCCATCCTGGGGAAGACGTTTTTCAGAAATATCCAGTTTCGCCATCACCTTGATCCGCGATGCCAATAACGGGGCGACCTTGATCGGCGGGCTCAATACCTCACGCAGTGTCCCATCGACACGAAAACGCACCGATAACCTTTTTTCAAACGGCTCGATGTGTATGTCGGATGCATCTTCATTAATGGCTTCGGTCAGCAGTGCGTTAATCAGGCGAATAATGGGCGCGTCGTCCTGGCTGTCCATCAGGTCTTCCGGTTCGTTCAAAACTTCTGCGAGATAGGCCAACTCATTATTACCACCAATATCTGCCATTAACTGGGCCGCCTGGTCGCTTCCCTGTTCGTAGAGGGAGGCCAGCAGCTCGTTAAAATCTTCTTTGCCCAGTTCTTCCAGTTGAAACTGACTGCCGTATTGACGTTGGATTTCAAGTAGTCCCAGGGCTTTGGTTTGCGGATGACAGGCCACGGTCAGCGGATCAGTTTTAACAACGGCAACACCGTAACGGCGTGAGAAGGAATAAGGGATCATGACGTCTGGTCTCATCTCACTGGTTCTGATCATCAAACTGAAGGTCGGGATCACTTTCAGAATCAGGGTCGTCTTGCTCTTTCTCAGAAACGACCGGGGCTTCCGGAAAATCAACCATCTCTGGATTTACGTCAAGACTCTCAATGTCTGACAACTGCTTTTGCAACTCCTTGAAATTGGTATATTTTGACTGACTAATCTGATGGCTGGTGGCCGGATTATTAATAATTGTCGGATGGATAAATACCAGCAGGGTACGTTTGAGCTTGGTGGATTTGTCGTAACGGAACAAACGACCCAGGAGAGGAATGCTGCCCAATACCGGGACTTTTGACTTGGATACCTGCACATCTTCATCGATCAGGCCACCCAGCACGATCATGTCATCGTTAGCCACCAGGACAGTGGTTTTTATGGAGCGTTTATTGGTCACCAGATCGTTGGCGGTGGCTGAGGCTTCACTGACACTGGACGTGGTCTGCTCGATGGTCATGGTAATGGCATCGCCTTCATTAATTTGTGGCCTGACCTTGAGGGAAATGCCAACGTCCTCGCGTTGAATCGTTGTAAAGGGATTGAGCTGGCCTACTGATCCCTGGGTCTCGTAAGACCCGGTTTTAAATGGCACATTCTGACCAACAATAATCTCGGCTTCCTGGTTATCAAGCGTGGTCAGAGATGGAGTAGACAGGATATTGGTCGATGCATCTGTCGCCAGGGCGCGTAACAACGCGCCAAAACGAATGCCACCGCTGGTGACTCCACCAATACCAAGGTTTAACCCGCTTCCAAAAACTGGAATGGTGCCGGCAGCAATAGAGCCCACAATGCTTCCCAGGGTGCCGCCATCATCGGGGAAGTTGACGCCACCAATCGGCCAGGCACTGTTTGTGCTGTTCGATCCATCCAGGAACCATTCCACGCCCAGCTCTTGTGCCTTATTGAAAGAAACTTCTGCGATGATCGCTTCGATATGCACCTGCGCGCGTGGCATATCCAGTTTCTGAATGACAGCCCGTAACGATTTGAAGCGGGCTGCCGGAGCAGTGATCACCAGCGCGTTCGATTCCATATCAGCTTGAATTTGGCTGTTATTTTCATCGCTGCCTGCGCTTCCCGCACCAGCGTCAGTAATTGCTGAATTACTCAGATTGGTGAGAATGCGGGCGACATTATCTGCATTCGCATAGCGCAGATAAATCACCTGGGTACTACCGCCAGATTCCACTGGCGTGTCGAGGTGCGAAATCAAGGCACGGATTTCAAGGCGTTTTCCGGAGCTGCCACTGATCAGGATACTGTTGCTGCGTTCGTCAACCCCGATCGAGATTTTGTTAGAGGGATCTTCAGAATTCGGTGGCCACAGTTTGTCCAGCAGACGGACAATCTCCGAACCGAGGGCATACTGCAACGGAATCACTTCTACTTCCTGCTCCGTGTTTCTGTCGACACGTTCGACAATCGCCAACATTCTCTGAATATTGCTGGCGTTATCGGAAAAGATCAGGCTATTGCTACCCGGGTAGGCGGCCAGGTGTCCATTATTATCCATCAATGGACGCAATATCGGCACCAGTTCCTCGGCGCTGACATATTGCAGGGGCAGAACGTGGGTAATGACCTCATCGCGGTTTACGTTAACTTTATCGACGACCCGTTGTGGGGTATTCCTGATCTGGGTGTTGGGAACAATTTTTATGGCTTTGCCGACCGTCACGGTGGTAAAACCGTGGACTTCCAGTATGGATAAGAAAACGCCTAATACTTCATCTCTCGATAGGGGTTGACTGGAAACAACATTAACCTTGCCCTTTACCCTGGGGTCGATAATGAACGTTTTCCCTGTCAAATCGGCAACGGTATTAATAACTGCCGTGATATCGGCGTCCTTGAAATTAAGCGTAATTTGTTCTTCTGCCGTTATGGCCTTGGGCAAACTCAAGGCTAAAAAGATTATAACTGCAGCAATTAAACGGAAATTAATACCCATGTTATTGTTCCACTTATCAAAGCTTATTAATACAAATCGACGGTTATGGTACGACTATTACCACCGCTATTCAGGGTTATCTCAAATTCTCTTTGTTTCTTGAGCTTGTCGTACAAGACCATTACTCTGCCCGGCGTGTTAAGCGGGATGCCATTCACAGCAGTAATCACATCGTTGGGATCAATGCCCCACTCTTTCATGATTCCTGGATTCTGTAGAGCTTTTAACCGAAAACCCTGCAGTTCTCCGTTTTCCATGACAGGTGTCGCCGAAAAATCACGCATCAACTCATCTATATTTTTAGGGGCGCTTGCCAAATCTTGACCGGATGCTGATTGTGGTTCAGCGCTTACCTGGTTATCGGGTGATTCGTTGGATGCCTGGTTTCTGTTTGGATCATATATCGGCTGATTTCCGGAGCCTGCCGGATTGCTGGAAGATTCTTGTTCGGGATTCAACATCAGGGCTTCCTGACGTCCGGCATGCATTAAAATAACACGGTCTGGCTCAATGCTATAAATCTCAACGTTGTCGGCAACCCGTTCACGGGTGGCAAAGCTGCGTGCACCCTCCTCTTGACTCTCAATAATTGCGCGGGCCTCATCTTGATCTTCGGAATACATCAGGCCAACCAGTTTTAGCTTCAACGATGTCTTGGGCGCGTCAATAGAAGCTGAGCCCTGTGTTGTAGTGATCGATGCAGATTGGATTAAAGGATAGCGTAGCAGATTTTGTAGTGACTCCGGTTCTGTGTTTTTCAAAGACAACGGGATGACGGTTAGCGGTTGCGGCGATTCATCACTGAGGAGCCACAACTTCCATACCAGCGAACCCGCCTGCCAGGCAACAAAAAGCGCCAGCGCTGCGGTAATACTGAGCACCGTAATGCGGTGATTCAGCATTTTCCGGAGATTGAACAGAAACAAGGACAAGCCTCCTTTCGCCATCGTTACCATCTGGGTAGATTCCTGTTAGATTGTCAATTTGATAATACAGGATAAAGACGCTTCATCTGGCACTATCACTTAGTAAAGCGAATTATACAGTGCCTCAATGAAAACCTGTAAACGAATCCGATATCCAGCACGAATCAGCAGCCATGCCGTTTGTTTTTATATCCTTTTAATCACAGCTTCAGGGATAATGGCAATATAGCATTTGTTCCCCTTATACTCCCTCACCCACTGTTTATGGCAATCCGGGACATTAAGTTGTCTTCATCGTAAAAAACAAAAGAGAACCATATATAATGCTGGTTCAGGAGTACG
>Ga0210074_1000324_pt1 | contig 17705 bp, 13 predicted proteins | sample China_Galinas_Co_FD_184860 | JGI IMG/M metagenome (GOLD analysis project Ga0210074, IMG submission 184860) | Wetland microbial communities from San Francisco Bay, California, USA, that impact long-term carbon sequestration -... | ecosystem: Environmental > Aquatic > Marine > Wetlands ... | reverse complement strand
ATGTATTTAGCCGCAAGATCTCCACCTTTTGTTCCAGTTCCTCTCCCTTCAAAAAAATCACTTGCAAGTACTTGTAAATGTTTTTCAATGGCAATAGCTGAAGAATCTAATTCGTGTCGATAAAATAAGGTTTGTACTTGTGAATAAAAGGACGCAGAAACTATTAAAACTAATGCCGGGATTTTATGCAAATGATATTTCATTCTTTAAAATTACTTACATCAATAAAAATAAAAAAGGCGCTACAGTTGCAGCGCCTTTAGTCGAAGGAGAGAGCGAGAGAGAGATAATTTATTTTAAAAGAGTCATCTTCTTTGTAATTCTTGTCGTACCAGCTTCGAAAGTATATAAATACAATCCACTTGGTAAGTTTTCTGCATTGAAAGTTAATTCATAAACTCCAGCAGATTTAAAACCATCTACCAATACTTCAACTTCTCTTCCTAAAACATCAAACACTGTTATATTAATATTTGAAGCTTCAGTAACAGAATAAACAATTTTGGTAGAAGGGTTAAATGGGTTTGGATAATTCTGGCTTACATTAAAAGATGTAGGAACACCTGACAATTCGCTTTCCTCAACAGACAATGGGTAACCTTCAGGAGTAAAATCTGTCCAGTTTTCCATCCAGTTCACACTGCCAAAAGCTCCTACGAATGTAGCAGAAATATCGAAGAATCCGTCATTCGGAGGCGTAGCGGCACCGGTAAGTGCTGGTGATCCGGCCATCGGCATTGGGTCAGGATTACTTAAATTGAATGGATCCGTAAGCATTACATCAGTGTTAGCTGTATAGGTACGTCCACCATTATTAGTAAACCATGTATTTATATTGAAATTTGCACCACCCGAAGCAACTGTATCCAAATCAACCACTGTCCAACCTGAAACAATACTATTATCAATCCACATGGTGCCATCAATAGCAGCCTGAATTGTGTTTTGCCCATCCAATCTGATGCCTGTAGGCCAACCCATAACTATTGCATTTGATATTTTATTTCTTGAAGATCGACGCAAATGCATACCTCTTTTATATAGAGAATTAATCGGAGTGGATGTGGTTGCAAGAGGACCAATTTCAGATACATTCCACCAGGTTGGTGATGTAATTGGCGTGTTCAAAGTACCTGAACCATCGTTATCTGATTCAAAACCATTTGAGCTGGATTGATCTGCAATTTCAGGATCCCTAAAAGAAACAAGGTATTGAAGTTTTCCTGTGTAACCAAAATCGGAATCAAAATCATCATCCCAACCACGATAAGCAATTAAATATTTACAATTGACAGTCCCACCAAACCATTCGTAAGAATCATCACCAGAATAACTAACCTGTATGTGTTCAATTGTAGTTCCTCTTCCGACACCGCCAAAAGTTAATCCATTTATCTCATTGTTCAGTGAAAATGCAATCCCGGGATATTCAATTCTTACATATCTCATAACACCACTGTTATCGTCATCATCATTTCCACCGTAAGAGTCACCTGGTCCTTCGATGGCTGCTGTTCCACCGGGTACATTTATTTTTGCATTACCGAGTAAAATAATTCCGCCCCAGTCACCATAAGTCGGTGTGGAGCCAGAACCCGCTAAGGCAAATTCACTGGTAAATACAATCGGAGACTGTTCAGTTCCATTTGCATTTATTTTTGCGCCTGGTTCAATAATTAGTGAGCCTTGTGTGAGGTTATCACCGACGATCAAAGTACCTTCCTGAATATTTAAAGTTGCAGGTGGCTGAACTCTGACGAATCCCACCAGTTTATATGTGAGGTTGTTTGTCAATGTCATATCAGATGTAATATTACCAGAAAGTTCTACAAATTGTGCAAAGCTGCTGCCAAGCATGACTGCCGAGAGCAAAATTGTAATGAAAGTTTTTGTCATTTTTTCTCCTTATTGATTATGGATTATAGATTATAGTTAATTGAAAATTTAAATGTTCGTCCAGTGTTAATTGATGAGGAAACCTGATCACCATAGTTAGTTTCCTGAATAAAAAGTTTATCCTGGTTAAGAATATCGTTTACAGTTAAGCGAAGCGAAAAATTGTTAAAAACTTTTTTGGAAATATTAAAGTCCACTAAATCGAAAGGTTGTTCAATAATATTCCCGATGTCAGCGTACCCAACTTGAGCGATACGTTCCCCTACTCTATTGTAGGTAAGTGATGAATTTAATCCGAGTTTAAAATCATCATAGTATAACCCAATATTAAAAATATAATCTGCCTGACCCTGCAAAGGTCTTTCAGTCTGTTGAAAATTACTGCTGCCCTTACTCTCAAAGTATACTTCAGAACGAATAAAAGTGATATTTGCTACCATCGAAAAATTTGAAATTGAACTGCTTATAAATCCAAGTCCTTTTCTTACTTCTAGTTCGGCACCAATGTTCTGTGCAGTTTCGGCATTTGCATAAGTTCGGATTGGTTCATTACTGGAAGAGGCTAAAAGAGTCTGTTCAATTGGGTTTTTGAAGTATTTGTAAAATACACTTACAGCAAAGAGCTCAGCAGCGCCTGGAAAAATTTCAAATCGTAAATCATAATTATCTACAAGAGTTCTAATAAGCGTAGGATTTCCCTGAACTAATTCATTAGAGACAAAATCGAAATATGAAAATGGTGCTATCTCCCTGAATTCAGGTCTTGCTAAAGTTTTATTAAATCCCATACGAAGATTCATATCAGAATTAATTTTGTACGTGAGATTAATACTTGGAAGCCAGTCGCGATAATAATCGTCCACATTTACGGCAACATTGGAGGGAGTGTAAGAATCCAAATTTTGCTGAGAATATTCAAACCTAACACCCGCAACAAAACGTAATGCTGTAAACATCATCGCATCAAACATTAAATATCCGGCGGCTACCTTTTGATAAGCATCATAACTATCAGAAGGTTTTGTAATTTCTGTAACAGAAATGAAATTTGGATTTATATTTTCCTGTTGGAAAATTCTATTTACAGATAGCTTGAGTATGCTGTCCTTCTCAGCAAAGTTTCCACCGGGGTTATTTCTGAACCCAAATATCCTTGCGTCAAAATTCCTATCGCGCTTATTAAATAAACCACCAAAAGCTATTTTTAACATTTGTTGATTCTCGAACGGTCTCGTTGAGAAGTTTGTAGTGAAATTATAGTCGTTGTCATTTAGTTCGCTGTAGAACCTTGTAGCGAGAGATTGATCGAGCTGGAAATAAAGTGGTGCATCCGGTTCCTGAATATCTCTTGAATAAACATACCTTCTGGCATCGGGTTCGTCTCTGTATGAATTACTGTAACTAGCCATCCAATCCCAGGCAAAGCCATTTAAAAAATCAAGAAAATGCTCACCGATTAACTGATGGGTATTTAATGTTCTTTCAACAAACCTGAGTGAGGTGATTTCTCTGTACTGGTCTGCATAACGGTAATCACCTGTAAACAATGTAGTTTCATCATCTGAAGTTCTATTGTACATGTTTTTCAGACTGATCTTATTCGTACCACCAAATTTGTAACTTAAATTGAACAGACCACTTAACATTACAGCATTATTATAAGTAGCTCCATCGTATAAATATCTAGCTCCTGAAAAATCATAAAAATTCTTTTCCCTGATTATATTACTTGTTGCGCTGGCGTAATCGAATGTGGCTATGTATCCGAAAAGATCGTTATCACCAAAATCATATTTATCCCCTAACGTAAATTTTATACTACCATTTATCGGGGCGGTTGTTGATTCAGTACTCCAGTCATTTTTAAACGAAAGTCCAATTTGTTGTAATTCTGCATTTGTATAATTTCCTCTCAGTACTCGATTTTCATTAATTGCACTTGGCATACTTCTGGTTCCATCATCTGTACCAAGCCAATCTGTGGAACCTCCCTGGTAAGTGGTAAACGGGTTAAAGGTTGCATTCGAATTATATCCTCCGGTTGCACTTATACTAAATGTAAAACGGGTTGGGAATTCAACAGTACTTATCTGAACCAATCCACCTGTAAAATCGCCTGGTTTATCGGGGGTAAAAGTTTTTGCAGTAATCACATTCTGAATCATTTCAGCAGGAATAATATCATAAGAGAAGCTTTTCCTCTCAGGATCTGTACTAGGTATGCTTGAACCGTTTAACAAAGTATTATTATATCTATCGCCAACTCCTCTTACATAAGCATATTTACCTTCAGATATTGTAACACCAGTCATTCTCTTCAGGACATCTGTTCCATCAGAGCTATTGTTCTTGCTTATCATTTCAGAGCTGACACCATCTACAATGTTTGAGGAATTTTGCTGAACTTTAAGAACAGATGTTTCAGTATTCTTTAAAGCTTCTGCTGTTACAACTACTTCTTCCGTTTCAACAGCTTCTGAGAGAAGAGAGATGTTAAGTTTTTTTTCATCACCGGGATTTAATTTTAGTTGTGTAACGGTATACTTTGAATAGCCAATCATTGATGCGATAAGCGAATATGTCCCAGGAGGTATATTAGTTATCCAAAAGTTACCGTCTATATCTGTTGCTGCACCAATAGTTGTTCCCTCCAGCAAAATGTTTGCACCAATTAGTTCTTCATTAGTCGCAGAATCAACCACTTTCCCAAACAGGCTGCCATTGTCCTGAGCATTAATTTTTGAATTATTTAACATCAGAATAGTCATAAGGCTTAAAAAATATAATGCTCTCAATCGTTGGCTATTTGTTCGTTTAATTTTTTCGGTTTTATTAAAATTGTGGAATGATTCCATTGTTTCTCTCTCTCTTTGATTAATGAAATAGTTTCCTTTCGACAGACGAAACATAGAATCCGAATGTTAACTAATTGTTAAGGGAAGGTTAAGTGTATGTTAAGAATCGAGGTGAAAGATTTGAAGAGTGATCAGTGACGTAAATTTTCCAGGTATTTTTTTATTTCATTGTGCTTATTACCAAGTTTTCCGTATTTCGATTTTACAACTTCAAGCAATGAGAGAGATTGGATAATATAATTTTTTCTCAGAAGTTTTAAACGACTATCTTTTGATGATTTTATTTTACGATCCAGCTCAGCGATATGTTTTTTAATTGTATAAATATCCCCACGATCAATTGGACCGGAAAGTGCTTTTGCCGGTGACGATCTGAAAACATTATCGAGTGCAGATTGAGTTGTCTTCCACAGAATATCTTGTGATACATTACGTTTTGAAGATATAAGTGAGAATGCATTAAAAAGATTTCCAACCAGAAAATTGGAACTGTGTACTGCTGCCAAATGGTGAAAAACTTTCTCATCAGAAGCAATTGTATGTGGTTTCAATTTAAGTTTTTTGCACAACTGGATTAAGTAAAATTTTGCCACTTCATTTTTTGCTTCAATTGATGCTGGAGAATTTTTAATATCCACTATATCTCTTGATGGAAAAGGTCTGATGATGTGAATTGAACCGGTAGCACATCCTTTCTTCTTTAATGAAGCTAGTGCCGTAATAGATTCTACTCCCGAAAAATGAATGCAAATGCATTTTCTAAAATCCCGATTTAGTTTTGATAATTCGTCAGCGACATTTTTTATTTTTCCATCGGGAACAGTAATGAAGAAAGTATCCACCTCAGTTGGAATTTTATCAAAAGAAGTTGAGTATAATGGAATCGAAAATTTCTTTGCTAAACTTCTGGCAGATTTTAATTTTCGACTAATAACACATTGGATATTAAATCCAGATTCATTTAATGCTGAGGTAAGAGAAAAAGCGACCTTTCCTGCTCCAATTATTGCAATACTTTTCTTTTTCAATCAGAATTAATCTCCATAAAAAACTGCAGAGAGATAACCTACTACTTCTTTTGTGTCTCCGGTAACATCTCCCGAATCACTTCGGTGAAGGACTAATGAGTGTTTGTAGTTTTTTAATTTGGCAGCTTTCATTAAAGTTACAATAGGACCGCCTCCGCAGGCTTCGCAAGTTTTAGTTTCCAGATCAGTTTGAAGATTGTCGAAGTCAAAATCGCGAACTCTAATTTCCACAACTGAATCGAGCTTGTCTGCCTGTGATTTAGTGTAAAAATGTGAAAGATCGGAACTTGCAACTATCAGTGTCTCATCATCTGAAATCTCAGCTAATTTTTGAGCAAGTGCATCAACGTAACTTTTAGATTGATCTCCCATTACAACCGGAACAATTTTAAAATCTTTTAAAACAGATTGCAGGAATGGTAGTTGGACTTCAAGAGCGTGCTCTCTGCGGTGACCTTCGTACCCCTTGAATATTACTCCGTTCTCAGTTTCAAGTTTTTCGCGGAATTCTTCATCAACATTTAAAATACCCAGTGGGGTTTCATAAGCATCTCCTTCGAAAATACAGATACCAGGAAAATATTCTGAATGACTTGGTGAAATGATAACCACTCTTTTAAATTTTTTCCCAACTAATAAATTATATGCGTGTGCTGCGGTCTTACCTGAGTAAATATATCCTGCGTGTGGAGAGACTATTCCAAAAATATTTTCAATTTTATCTTTTGTCTTTGTGATATCGAGAAGGAGTGAAATATCTTTTTTCAGTTTTTCCGGATTTGCCGGATAAAAATATCCTGCAACCTGTGCTGGTCTTACATAATTCATAAATCAACCTCCACTTCATCTTCAGAAAAAACTAATGCTGTAAATACTTTTATGTTCAACATTTTTTCTTTCCAATAATTTCCATACAAACCTGCTTTATGGCAAAGAGCTGTAAGAAATTGTGAGCGATTATAATTTTGCTCAGTCGCTACCTGAGGAAGAAGCACCGCCCGTCCTCCCTCTTCAAGCAAAAGTCCATGCTTACCAACCTCAATTTCATCATAACTTTTTATTGAATCAAACTTGGAGAGAACAGATATTTCAATATTAACTTTATCCAATTCTTCTCTGTTTAATTCCGGGAAACGAGGATCACCAAAAGCAGAGTGTTTAGCCGCTTCAACTATAGTTTCGAACAGCTGTTTACTGGCAAAAATATATCCAATACATCCGCGTAATTGTTTATTGATATGCAATGTGACAAAGGCACCAAGTTCCATTTTTAATTTTGGAAACGCAGTGTAATTAATTTTTGCTCCATCACACTCACTGAATTCTTGGAGTATTGATTCCCTTGCTGCTTTGAGCAATATTTTTTTTTCTTCAATTGATAATTCCATTTATCACTTGTCAATTAACTATCCTGTAAACAACCAATCGTTTCTTTCCAAATAAAAGAAACAATAGCCCATCTTTAACAAAGAAAGAATCAGTAAAAAAAAGACTTGTTTCCTTGTTGATCACTTCTTCTAAAATATACTTTCCTGTGGATAAATCAACAGCCTTAAAAAGATTATTCAGTGATCCCTTTGAGTTAGCCTCATGAAAGTTAAACATTAGAAGGTTGACATTTAAGATGTATTCGATTTTTCCGGAGATCACAAACTCAGTCCTCAAAGATTCCAGGAAATCTTTTGCACGCGCACTATTTACTAAATCAGTTTCAAATTCTTCAGGGAATAAATAGCCTTCATTATTTTCTTCTTTAATGGATTTATCCCGGAGTTCGTTTATTAACTGGAAATTATCTCCAAGGTCTTCAGCAATTTCGCCAGTCATTGGATTCAAAGCAAAATATTTTCTTCCTTCAAATTTATCGACATAAACATAAATTTTTTCCTGATAAATAAATTGAAAAATGAGATCGGGATTTTCCCATAATATTTTTTTTGTTTCGATATCGAAAGCAAAAATTCCTTTATGCTTCGGCATATCCGGCTTAGCAAACTTGTGAAAAAAAATAATATCATTTCGTACGGCTTCAATTCCAACCCAGAATTTATCCTCGAGTTGAAAATTGCTTAAAATTGTTTTGCCGGAATCTATATATAGGCAATGAAAGTATGTCTGTTTTTTTTCAAGCTCCCGCTCTTCAATAACTAGCTTACCTTCATTAGTCGGAATGATTCTCCAGATTTGTCTGTTATTATCAACACGATAACTTTTTTTTAATTTCATTTCAAAGGTTCAAATCTTGCCGTAAAATGTCTGAGCATTGGTGCTTCGTACCCAATTTTATATCCTTTAAGTCTGTCCCTGTTTTTGAAAACTTCAATAATAATTTCAATAAGATAATCAACATGACTTTGTGTATACACTCTTCTGGGGATAGCGAGACGAACAAGCTCCATCATTGCAGGGATTAGCTTTCCATTCTTATCATACTTACCAAACATCACGCTTCCGATTTCAACTCCACGAACTCCACCTTCAAGATAAAGCTCACAGACAATTGACTGACCAGGATATTGATCTGAAGAAATATCGGGTAAAAATCTTTTTGCATCGATATAAATGGCATGACCACCGGGTGGTTCTATGATTGGAACTCCTGCTGCTACAAGTCTCTCACCAAGATATTCAACACTTCTTATTCGGTATTCAAGATAATGTTCGTCAACAACTTCTTCCAATCCCTGAGCGACTGCTTCAAGATCTCTTCCTGCCAATCCGCCATAAGTTGGAAAACCTTCAGTAACTATCAAAAGATTTCTGCACTGCATTGCAAGGTTTTCATCGTTGAGGGCAAGAAATCCACCAATGTTAACAAGAGCATCTTTTTTTGCGCTCATCGTTGCACCATCAGCATACGAAAACATTTCCTGTGCAATTTCTAAAACCGATTTATCAGCGTAACCCTTTTCTCTTATCTTTATGAAATAAGCATTTTCTGCAAACCTGCAAGCATCTAGAAAAAGTGGTATTCTATATTTTTCACAGACAGCTTTCGCGTCTTTAATATTTTGCATAGAGACAGGTTGACCTCCTCCGGAATTATTAGTAACTGTCATCATACATAGAGGTATATTCTCCACACCTTTTTCTTTAATAAATGCTTCAAGTTTATCAACATCCATATTTCCTTTAAAGTCGGCTCGCTGTTCGGGATGTTTACCAATTTCATTCAGAAGATCTTCAGCTTCTGCACCAGTAAATTCGATGTTGGCTCTTGTTGTATCGAAGTGAGTATTGTTAGGAAAATATTTTCCCGGTCCACCAACAGTCGAGAATAATATCTTCTCTGCTGCCCTTCCCTGGTGGGTTGGAATAATATATTTCATATTAGTTATTTTTTTAACCGCATCTTCAAATCGGTAAAAACTTTTTGAGCCAGCGTATGATTCATCGCCTTCCATTATTCCTGCCCACTGTTTAGCACTCATTGCAGAAGTTCCGCTGTCCGTCAACAAATCAATAAGTACATCATCAGCGTGAATCATAAATGGATTATAGCCCGCATCTATTAATATTTTTTCTCTTTCTTCTCTAGTTGTAAAACGGATTGGTTCAACTGATTTTATTTTGAATGGCTCGATGATAGTTTTTGGTTTCATTTTAGTCTCACAAGATTGGTAAATATTAATAGTTCAAATTTACAAAATGAATAGCGACTTTGCTTCTGCTTGATCAATTTCTTTAAAGTAAATTAGCACTAATTCTTTAAGAAATCTGGTTTATGAAAACCGAATGGCATCATTATTAACCGAAGAGCAAATATTTATTGCCTTTTGCAAACGGATGTAATATGTTTTGCCTAACAATTTTTAACTAATAGTGAGGTGCATTATGGATTCTAATGAAACTATCACCCCATCAGAAGAAACAAATGGTGGAACAGGAGAACTTAATCATTCCGATAAAATGATTGGCGTTTTTACCGAACCCACTAAAACATTCTCTATCACGTCAAAATTTCCACCCAGAACAATGGATTGGGTTATTCCTGTTCTATTACTTTTTATTGTTGCTGCTTTAATAAGAGTTATCGCAATGACAAATGAAGAAGTTTATTTTGAAGCTAAGAAACAAGGCATCGAGCGTATTGAGAAAATGGTTGAGAGTGGAACTTTAAGCAGAGAGCAAGGAGATGATGCTATAAATAATGTGGACCAGCAAATGGAATTTATGAATGGGCCTGTAGGCTGGGTTATTACAATAGTAACATCGCTATTATTTGGATTCATATTTTTTATACTCATTGTGGGAATTTACTTTCTATTTATCAAATTCATCTTAAAAGGAGAAGGTACTTTTTCTTCGGCTCTTGTTGCAAATGGATTAACTGCTTACATAGGTGTACTTCAAATGATTATAGCTGGAATTCTAACGATGATTTTGGGTAAAATGATTATGGACACAAGTGTTGCATCACTTATGGGAAGTGATAAAATGACACTTACAGGTTGGTTACTTGCTAGGATCGATCCAGTAACCATTTGGTCTTATATTGTTCTCTCTATTGGTTATGCAAAAATGTTTAAATCTGAAAGTACCGGAAAATATTATGGAATTGTATTTGGTGTTTGGTTGATAGGAATGTTTATTTTGTTCCAGCTTGCACAAGCGATACCATTTCTTCAAAACTTTATACAATAATTAAAATTTAAATATGTGTTATTAGTAGACTCGTGTCACGCGAGTCTACTAATAATCTTAAAGTCAAATAAATCTGATCCCTTAAAACCGGACATACTTATATTCTCTTTATCGATAAGCAGAACACAATGCTTGCTAAATAGCAAAAATTCTTCTTGCTTTTATATTGACCTTTGTTTAGCTTCTCATTGCAAAAGCTGTAATTCCAAAGAAAATAAACTTTTCAACAGCTTAAATAATAATTTCTTTTTCTTTTTATCAAATCTAAGGAGGATTTTTAATGAAAAAGCTACTACTGTTTTTCTATATCATTTCTACTGCTCTAGTTGTCTATCCGCAGACAAACCCGAGTGGAAGTAATGTTCTGGTGTTATTTCACGATACCACTTATGCAACAAGTCAAGCAAAACGACTAGCTGACAGAGACTCATTAATGCAAACAATTAATACTCTGTTTACGTCAGTTGATGTGGCAATGTTTGATACTTCATCGAACCTCTCTTTATTAAGTTCATATCAATCTGTAATAATTCAGGAAACTTCATTTGATGTAATTCAAACTAGATTTCTTGGTTTTTCCGGAAGGAATGCACTCAAGGCCTGGCTTAACGGCGGGACGGCAGGCAATATAAGAACTCTTATTTTTATGGGAGGAGATCAAGGTTATAATTATTCAAGAACTGGCTCTGTAGCAGAGGATCTTCCTCTCGCGCAGGATTTATTAAAGTTTACATACAGAGTAGATAATGGTACTTCTGCCGCCTCGGGATATTCAATTGAGGGTGTGGGAATTGATGCTGGCAATACACGAACAATGACCAATACACCTGCAGGTGGTGGATACTGGCCTGATGGTGCATCACCTCTTGCAGGGAGCACTGTTTTGTATAAGTACTCAAATCGAAGTGCTTCCGATACGGTTGCTGCTGTTGGTGTTGTTGAAACTGGTTACATTGGTCTTTCAGTGTTTCAGGACCCACGATATTTCATAAATGGTGACTTCTTTGTTGTACTTTCAGAATTAATTCAATATGCTATAGCGAATGGCGGTAACTTCCCAGGTTTTGTTCCTGTTGAACTAACTTCATTTGCGGCTTCAGTTGTTGGAGCTAATGTAAACTTGAGCTGGATAACTGCATCAGAACTTAACAACCAGGGATTCGAAATCGAAAGAAGTACTGATAGTTATCAATGGGATAAAATTGGTTTTACTGAAGGAAAAGGAACAACAACTGAAATGAATTATTACTCATACTCTGATTCAAAATTAGATGAGGGTACCTATTACTACCGTTTAAAACAGTTGGATTTTGATGGAACTTTTGAATATTCATCTGTAGTCGAAGCTACGGTTACAATTCCTAAAGTTTTCTCACTAGAACAAAATTATCCAAATCCGTTTAACCCATCCACAAAGATAAGTTTCAGCCTGGCTGCAGATTCGAAAGTTATGCTGAAGATTTATGATATTTTAGGACAGGAAGTTTCTACTTTGTTCAGTGGAGATCTTCAGGCTGGTGAACACGAAATTAATTTTAACGCTTCTGCATTGAATAGTGGTGTTTATTTATATAGAATAAATGCAACCGGAACAAATGGAACAAATTTCTCTTCTGTTAAGAAAATGATTCTTAGCAAATAGAATTTCGTTCTGCACTTTTCTTGATAAGCCGTCCTAAATGGGACGGCTTTCTAATTTTAAATTACACTCTGCGGATCAATATCGTATATCAACCTAACGTCTTTATATCTTGATTTCCTGTTGAATTCAGTATAAGAATTCAAAATGGCTTCTCTCAAAATTTTTCCACCTGGGTCTGTTTGGCGCAGAGATTTAACCAATATCTGATAACGATATAGTCCTTTTAACTTTGCAATTATGGCGGGGATTGGCTGAGATATTTTTAACCACTTGTTATATTTTTTTAACTCATTGTAAAAAGAAGTGATTGCGCCTTTCGCTTTTTCATTAGACTGATCTTTTGATTCAACTAAACCAATTCTTGCAAATGGCGGGAACTCCATCTTTTCACGATCAAGAATTTCTTTTTCATAAAATCCTTTGTAATTATTAGTTAAAACCATTTGCAGGGCAAAGTGTTTTTCATTTTGAGTCTGAATTATAACTTCACCCGGAACATTACTTCTACCGGCTCTTCCTGATACCTGGGTTAATAATTGAAATGTTCTTTCATCAGCACGGAAATCAGGCATCCAAAGCGTAGTTTCGGCAGAGATTACTCCAACTAATGTCACTCGCGAAAAATCGAGACCTTTGGAAACCATCTGCGTTCCTACGAGAACATCAATTTCACCACTTCCAAAAGAAACCAGAAGTTGGCTTAAAGTAGCTTTCTTCGTAATCGAATCAGAATCAATCCTGCTCATTTTAACATCAGGAAAATAAAACTCAAGCTCATCTTCAACACGTTCAGTGCCTGTACCAAAATATTTTATTGCAATTGAACCGCAATGAGTACACGCGTCAGGAACATCTTTAGTAAGTCCACAGTAATGACATTCAATTTTATTTTTGTTAATGTGATACACCATCGGCACGGAACAATTATCGCAGTTTTCAACTTCACCACAATCAGTGCAATAAATTTGAGTAGAAAATCCTCTTCTGTTTTGAAGTATAATTACTCCTTCATTCCGTTTTAATCTTTCTTCAATTTTATTAAGAAGAGTTTTAGAAAAAATGTTTTCCATTCTCTGTTTTTTTCGTTCCTTAGTCACGTCAACTAATGTAATTATTGGAAGTTTTGCATTATCAATTCTCTCAGATAATTCCAGCAAATCAAATTTTCCGGTTTTAGTATTGTACATACTTTCGATGGATGGAGTTGCTGAACCTAAAAGAACAGGGCAATTAACAATGCTGCCAAGCATTACTGCTGCATCCCTAGCATTATATTTTGGGATCATATCCGCTTGTTTATAACTGGCGTCGTGTTCTTCATCAATCACGATCAATCCAATATTTTTTAAAGGAGAGAAAAGTGCCGATCTTGCACCTATTACAACGCTTGATTTTCCTTTATGAATCCTCCTCCATGAATCGTATCTCTCTCCAGGAGACATTCGGCTGTGTAAAACAGTAACCTCATCCCCGAAAACATTAAAGAATCGTGAAGTAATCTGAGGTGTTAAGGAAATTTCAGGAACAAGTATTAAAACAGTTTTATTCTTTTGAAGAACTTTCTTTGCCAACTCAATATAAACCTGAGTTTTACCACTTCCGGTCACTCCATGGAGCAAGAATGTTTTAAAAATTTCTTCATCAAATGCTTTTGATACTTCATTTATTACTTCGGTTTGTTGTTTAGCGAGGGAAAAATTTGTTTTTTCTTCCTTGTACTGTTCGACATATCTTCGTTCTATTTCTTGCTCATAAATTTTTACAATTCCCTTCACAGAGAGAGAATCCAGAGATGACTTTGAGGAAGTTGTTTTGTGCAGAAGCTCTGCAACCGGTAGACCTTTACCTTTTGCATTTATTAACTCGAGCAGTAACTTAATTTGTTTTGGAGCTCTCCTTTCAATTTCCGGAAACAGCGAATAAACCTCGCCAACTTTTTTTATCAGCTTAACATAATTGGCTGTTTTTGGTTTCACCTTTGCCGATTGCAGTAGATCAAGTAGAGTAACAATACCATTATCCTGTAAAGTTCTAAGAGTTGAATAAATATTTCTTTTCTTTACAAGTTTTTGGAGTTGTTGAAGATTAATTTCTTTTTTGTCCGAAAGTACCTTTAAAATTTTTGCTCTGGTAGAGGATTTATTTTTTTCTTTTGACAAAAGATGAAGACAAGCTTTCTGATCGGGGATGATTTTTCTTTTTGATTCAACTTCTGATCCGTAAGGTATCGCGAGTTTTAATGCTTCACCGATAGAACAGAGGTAATAATCAGATAACCACTCGTAAAATTTCAAACTATTTTTATCTACTATCGGCTCTTCATCAATTATATCTGTTATAGGTTTGATATCATCTTTTACAGTTGTTGCTTTAGATTTATTGATTATGAATCCGGTTAGAGTTCGTTTGCCAAACGGAGCTACTGCCCTCACACCAACCTTTGCTTGTTTTTCAAGTTCCTTCGGGACCAGGTATGTGAAGGCTTTTCTAAATGGTAATGGAAAGACTATTTCGGCATACATTAAATTTTCTTGTTACTTTTCTTCTTCTAGATACTGACTTAATTCTACAAGACTCCCACTTTGAACATTAGCACTGAACATTTCGAATTTTAAAGTCTTTATTGAATTATCCCACATTATTCGTTTCAAGCCTTCTGACTTTATCACTTCACCATTTGTAGATACAATACTATCTTCAGGACTAAGAGTAAGAAAATAAAAAGGATCCTGATATTGGATGCCTTCAACTGTTGTAATATCATTAAAATTATAACTCAGGTTCCCAATAAGTTTTCCATTCAAAACATAAAGCTGTCTATCTGTAACTAATTTTCCTTCTTCTTTCATTTGCTGAACAAAGTCATCACTTTTCCAAATAAAATTAAAAAGCTGGTTTTTATCTTCCTCTAATTCAGAAACATTGATTGCATCCGAACGGATATCATTTACTTGCAAGTTTACGGAACCGGAATTTTCACCTTCCAGTTTTACTTCATAAGAAACAGTATTAAAAACAAGGCAACCTTGAAGTGAAACCGATAAAAGAAGTATACCTAAAAGTTTTTTAATTCTTATCATTTATAAATCCTCTTTTGAAATTAACCAACATTGTAAAGCTAAAACGGTAACCCTTAAAAAAAAAGTTAAGAATTGCTTCAATATGGAAGTACAACAGTAAGCAATTTTCCTCTAACTTAATTATCTTACCAAAAACCTTAAAAAACAATTGTAAAATGGTTCAAGGCGCTCTAAAACATTTACGAAATGCGTTCATCGCTCTTCTGATAATCATCATTTTTGGAACAAGTGGTTATATGCTCCTGGAAGGATGGAATCTTGCCGATTCGCTTTATATGGTTATTATAACCATCACTACTACAGGTTATGAAGAAGTTCACCCATTAACTACTACTGGTGAGATTTTTACATTATTCCTTGTGATCGTCAGCTTTGCAACCGTTATTTACATTGGTGGAATAGGGATTCAAATTTTAATTGAAAGTAACATCTTCAAGAGGCGAAGAATGCAAAATAAAATTGATAAACTAACTGATCACTACATCGTGTGTGGTTATGGTAGAATGGGGACACACATCTGCGACGAGTTAACCCACGAAGAGGTACCATTTGTGGTCATTGAGAATAACCCGGCTAATCATCCAAAGCTGGATGAAATTGGATATCTTTATGATGAAGGTGATGCTTCACACGACAGTACTCTCGAAAGAGTAGGAGTAAAAAAAGCAAAAGGTTTGATAGCAACTTTACCAAATGATGCCGAAAATGTATTCGCCACTCTCTCAGCAAAATTTCTTAATCCGAAAATTTTTGTAGTCGCAAGAGCAGTTGAGGATGAAACAGAACCTAAACTTTTAAAAGCAGGAGCTGACCGAGTAGTTAAACCTTACGAACTTGGCGGAGTGAGAATGGCTTCACTAATGTTGAGACCAGGAGTTGCAGATTTTATAGAGATTGTTGCCGCTAATCGTAACCTTGATCTTCAAATAGAGGAAATTGTTGTAAGGAAAGGTTCCAAAATGCATAAGAAATCTTTAGCAGAACTTCCAATACGTACAGAGTTCAATACGATTATAGTGTCTATTCAGAATGATGAAAAAGGGATATTTGTGTACAACCCAAAGGGCGATACTATTGTTGATGAAGGTAACAAGCTAATTGCAATTGGTGAGAAGAAAAATTTAGCACAGCTAAAAGATTTTTAATTTCAGGTGACGGCTTGTTCAAGTAGTTTCAATTGCTGCGTTTCAGTGTTCATTTCTGCTTTAACTCCAACAGGTAAAGTGAATTTATCGACGACATGTCCAAAAGATAATCCATAGATTACAGGAATTCCAAGATTTCCTAATCTGTCTTTTAGTACTTCCATCAACGTATATGATCCGTTAAATGAAGGATTTGTTTTATTTGGTTCACACAGTTTGAAAACTCCGAGTGCAATGCCTGCAGTATTTTCTAATTTACCAGCCTGTATCATTTGAGTCAACATTCGGTCAACACGATATGGCTCTTCAAGAAATTCTTCGAGAAAAATTATTTTGCCAGCGTAATCAACATCGTACTCAGTTGAGATAAGAGAGACTGCAATAGATAAATTTCCACCAATCAGTTCGCCTTTTGCAATTCCCTCCGAGATAACTGTAATTCCGTACGGATTGTAATTGTTATCGGAAGTAGAATTCATAAGCGTTTGTTCGAAAGTTGGATTCATTAAAACATCTTCAAAATTTTTCACGCTGAATTTGCTGAATGTTGAAATTGAAACAGGTCCATGAAAAGTAATAAGATTACTTTTTTTATAAATAGCATAATGAAGTGCTGTAACATCACTGAATCCAATCAATGGTTTTGGGTTGTCTGCAATTAAATCATAATCAAGGTAAGGCAGAATTCTTGCACAGCCATATCCACCACGTGCACACATAATTCCCTGCACATCTTTTCTCTCAAACATTTCGTTAAGGTCTGCTGCGCGTTCTTCATCTATTGCTGAAAAGTAACCATTTTTCTGCATTAGTCTGCCTGAATAAGTCACTCTAAATCCAAGCTTGTAGAGAGCATCAATTGATTCTTCTTTTTCCTGCTCTGTTATATAACTTCCGGGTGTAATAAGTGCAATTGTGTCGCCTTCTTTTAGCGCAGCAGGTTTTATAAGTTTATTAGTTTCAAATTTCGATTGATTAGAAAATGATTTGGGGAAAGCTGAAGCTGCGACAGTTGCAGAGGAAATTGTTTTAATAAAGTTTCGGCGTTTCACAATTATTATATTAGCATTTGATTCTTATATCAACTGCAAAGATATTATTATCTTCCGTAACAACAAGCGGATTTAAATCGCATTCAGTAATTTCTTTGTAATCCAGCATCATCTGTGCAACTGATTTGATCGTGTTTATAATTTTATTCATATCAGCAGATGAATCACCTCGAACGCCTTGAATTATTTTTCCAATTTTTGTTTTGTTTATCATTTCTTCAATATCAAAATCAGTGAGGTATGCAGAACGGATTACTGTATCATTAAGATGCTCAACGTACTTTCCACCTGTTCCAAACATTATCATCGGACCGAAACTAGGATCACGGAACCCGCCAACTAATAGCTCAAACTTTGTACGAA
>Ga0210074_1000323_pt1 | contig 17736 bp, 14 predicted proteins | sample China_Galinas_Co_FD_184860 | JGI IMG/M metagenome (GOLD analysis project Ga0210074, IMG submission 184860) | Wetland microbial communities from San Francisco Bay, California, USA, that impact long-term carbon sequestration -... | ecosystem: Environmental > Aquatic > Marine > Wetlands ... | reverse complement strand
CAGGTGACGGTGACGGCGACGCTGTTGTCCATCGTGACCGGCACAACCATCGCGATCAGCAGCAAGGACCAGTGTTTATCCGGCCAAAACGCGATGGTTGTGCCGGTCACGATGGACAACAGCGTCGCCGTCACCGTCACCTGGTTGGCCGTGATCCCCGCACCCGCCAGCGCGTTGGTCAACGGCCGCAGCAGTCCCTGAAACCGGGGCTTGAGATCGTAGATCGATGCCATCGTGATAGCGTCTCCGAATGGTTGATTATGCAAAACAGGGGGCGATAACCGCCCCCGTGCTATAGACAACCGACACCTACATCGCCGGAGCCAGCCGCAGCGCTGCAATCACCTCGCCCAGCGCATCGAGCTCGCGTTGCACGAGCGCAAGCAATGAGGCGAATTCACGGCCCGTGGCCGGAATCGGGTCGTGGCTATAGACCAAAAGCCCCAGACCCGAGATCGCCCACGACAACTCTGACAACCGATCCGTGACATCCATTACCTTCATGGTTCTCCTCCTTTTCGGTGTTAGCGTTTTCAGTAGCCCGTCATCCTGATGCAGGAAGACCGGCCGTGACTATCCCTGGTATCGTCCGGGACGGCTGCACTATTGACCGTTTGAATCGAAAAATAAACAATATTCGAAAAGGTATCCGTATTCGCACTCCGGGTATCAAAAATGATACTTGTTACCCGACGCTCTGCTTGAAGGATCCGCAATAACACAAGGAGGCGTGAGCATGGCACACACCGACACGCTGATCGAAACCCTGAAACAGGCGCTGAAAGCGAACGGTCTGACCTATGCTGATATTGCGCGCTCGCTTAACTGGAGTGAAGCCAGCGTCAAACGGTGGTTTGCAAACGGCAACATGACGGTACAACGACTCGAGGCCATCTGCGAACTGATCGGCATGGAGATGATCGATCTCGTGCGCATGCTCGATGAAAACCGCCACCGGGTCTCGCACCTTACCCTGGAACAGGAAAAGGAACTGGTCGCAGACACCCGGCTGCTGCTGGTGGCGCTGTGTGTCAACGGTCACTGGCGCTTTGAGGATATCATCCGCCACTATGATATCCCGGAGACCGAGTGCATCCATCTGCTCGCCCGTCTCGACAAGCTGAAGCTGATCGAACTGTTGCCCAATAACCGGATCCGGTTACTTGTTGCACAGGATTTCCGCTGGCTTCCCAATGGCCCGATCGAGCGTTTCTTCGAGCAACAGGTGCAGGATGAGTTTCTGCATGCCGGTTTCCACGGCAACAGTGACCTGCGAATGTACCTTAACGGCTCATTATCGACCAGTTCCATCGAGCTAATGCAGCGCAAGCTTAAGGGCCTTGCAGCCGAATTTAACGAGTTGCGCAACGCGGATGCAGCCTTGCCACTGGAGGAACGCCAGATCATGGGTATGGTACTGGCTATCCGTCACTGGGCATTGTCCCTATTCAGGGCGCTGCGGCGCAAGGACACGGCGACGGTGGTGCCGATACGATAGGTCAGTAACTGAAAGCCATTACCCTTCCAGGCATGCTTCGACTGTGCATCCATTCTAAAATGACGCGGTACGGCACGAGCCAGGATTCAGTCCACGGGTCCGGACCACCAGTGAGCGCTAGAACAAAATAGTTGTCTAGCGCCTCCATGCCGTGCTTCCCATGTCGGACTAAAGGATAGAGATAACATCCCGGGTACACAAGGTGATCAGGATGGTTTCAGAAATGTCTTACAGCACTGTAGGACATTTCTTACCCATCGGGTGTTTACTACTGTGTAGGAATTTTCCTGCACGATTCCTCCGTAATGTCTTACAAGCTATTTAGCCTTGCCCATTGATCCGGTAGGCATGCATGACGGTACGGACAAGGGTATCCCTGTGTAGGACTTGTCTTACAAATCTCAACGAAGATGTCCTACACGATTATCAGCCGCTGCTACTGCCCTGCTTACCGTCGTGGCAGTAGCCTGTCATGGGCAATTGCCCACGATGTAGGCAAGAGGAGTCGTCATGGATGAACATTGGGTGACCACTAAGAAGCAATATGATCAGGATTACCCCTTCTGAACAACTACCGTTGAGATTCATGGAATCATCCCGCACTGGAACATCTTGTTGACGACGGGCGCCGCGACTTTGTTGATGAACGCGGTGCGCATCTGCGGATCGTCCTTCAGGATCTCGATGAGGTTCTTTTCCTGGTCGGTTTTGGGTTTCTGCTTCTGCTGCCAGAGCTGTTCGCAGGTCGCACTCTGATACTTGTCGATGACTTTATCGGCGACGATGTTCATGAGCGGGTAATCCGCCCGGGAGGCTCCGGCAACCAACAATGCGGGCAGCATGGCATACAGGTAAATTCGCTTGTTCACGATTTTCTCCTTTGCAGCATTCAAGAAAGTTCTTCGGGAACCCATCCCACGAGTGGGCCTGCCATCCGGACGAAGCCGGATATACAAAAACTTACAGCTCAAATCCATGTTCACGCCCTTCGTTGCCAACCCGGGTCGAGGCTACTTTTCCCATCCCGCCACGGATGGCCCCTCGACTCCACTACTCTAGTCAAGATTCCGGACTTCCGACAGCTGCGCTCTACTTACCTGCCGGTGCCGGGCCTGGCATCACCTGCAGCACGTAGAAGCCCTTGCCCACCGCAGTCGGGAAGTAGACCCGGCCGCCGAAACCCGGCGGGGTGAGCGAATTGCCGGTCAGCGGTTCGAAGAAGTCGGACTCGGCGAGTATTTTGCCAGTAGCGGCGTCGCGCCAGGTGAGCTGCTCGGTGTAATTCTGGGTGAAGAAGGCAGCCTTGATGGGTTCCTTTTCCACATTGGGCTTCATATTCGTCAGCAACAGCACCCGATTGTCCTTCGGTCCAAACAGCGGCTGGAACGTCGTGGTCATGTCGTCAAGGACAAAGACCACCTTCATCTTTCCCGTGACCTGATCGAGCTTGATGCCGGCCACCTTGCCCACGCCCATGTCGGCCGAATAGATCATGCTGTTCTCGGGGTCGGCGCCATTCTTGGGCATCGCGAAGCTCCACTGGCCCTTCTTCAGCTCGCCGAAGGGAAAGATGATCTGCTGCCTGGTCGGGTCCTTCTGGCTGGCGACCACGACGCTCGAGGCGACCGTGTCGCTGCCGATTCCGTTGAGCTGGGCCACTACCCAGTCGCCGATGACGGTCGGTGCGGCAGGCGTCGACTGGCCCTTCTGGATCGGGTGGATGACCCAGGAGTCATCCAGCGCGAGCTTCTTCGTCGCGGAGTCCCAGAAGGCGCGCTGTACCATGGTGTTCATGCCGATGTAGATGGCGATCCGTCCCTCGAAGCGGGTGACGATGTGGGGCGCCGTGGCGGGCTCCGGCAGCTCGATGCTGTCCAGCACCTCGAGCGTATCCGGATCGACCGCGGTAAGCTGGGAGTTGGGCTGTTTCATCCCCTCCGCCGCGCACTTGATGATGGCAACCGTACCCTGGAGCTTGCAGCCGAACGGCCGGGTCTGGTCCTTGAGGATCAGCGTCCCGTCGGGCGCGATGGTGAGATGCTTGTAATTCACGTCTTCGGCCGGTGCCGCGCCGCCGGGCAGGGTGTTATGTTTCAGGAGCAGACCCGTATCCCCGTCGATCAGCACGATCTGGTTCGACCACGAGAAGGCGATGTTGCCGTTCGGGAGAATGTTGAGATTGGCGTTGCCGATCCAGTGGCCCGAGGCGTTGAGGTTGTCCAGGTAGGTGCGCCAGATCTGCTTGCCGGTTGTAGCATTGGCTTTTGCAACGAAAGGCCCGACCATGTTCGGGTCTTCGAGCGTTGGGTACTCGCCACCGACGATATAGAGCTCGCCCGGCTTGCGGTTGTTCATGTAGGAGATGCCCGGGTAGTCGTCGGCGCTGCGCCAGGCGTACACCTGATTGGGCGCGTCGAACGATCCGAGGAAGCTCGCGCATGGAAACAGTCCGCTGCGCTCGCTGTCGGAAATCTCCGCGCCGTTAAGGGAGGGATAGTAGCCCGGCGTCGGGATCTGCTGCTGGCAGGCCAGCTCTTTCGCATAGAGACTCACGTCTCCCGGCAGCGGGCCGTGCGCGGCAACCTGGTTCGGTCTCAGTCCGATGCCGGCGACCTTCTCCTCGACCTTGGCCCCGATGAGGGTCCCACCCAGGCGGTACACGACGACAGCCGCGACTACGAGGATCAGGAGACCCGCCCACTTGAGAATCGTTGATGTCTTCATTTTGTTCCCTTGGTTCCTGAAATGCCTGTTGATCGTACGGCTACTCGCCCGCTGCGGGCTTCGGCATGACCTGCAGCACGTAGAAGCCCTTCCCCACCGCGGTGGGGAAGTAGATCCGGCCGCCGAAGCCCGGTGGGGTGAGTGAATTGCCCGTCAGCGGTTCGAAGTAGTCCGACTCGGCGAGGATCTTGCCGGTCGCGGCCTCGCGCCAGGTGAGCTGCTCCCGGTAGTTCTGGGTGAAAAAGGCAAGCTTGATCGGCTCCTTCGCCACGTTCTGCTTCATCTTCGTTAGCAGCAGCACGCGCTTGTCTTTGGGTCCGATCAGCGGCTGAAAGGTGGTGGTTGCATCATCGACCACGAACATCGTCTTCAGCACGCCGCTGTCCGGGTCGAGCTTGATGCCGGCGACCTTCCCCATGCCCATATCGGCCGAGTAGATCATGTGGTTCTCCGGATCGCCGCCGCACTTCGGCGGGGCGAAGCTCCACTCGCCGGGCTTGAGCTCGCCGAAAGGAAACACCACCTTGGTTCGCTTGGCGTCGCGCGTATCCGCGACAAGGATGCTCGACGCCTTGACGCTGCTGCCGGCGCCGTTGAGCTGGAACGCGACCCAGTCGCCCATCATCGTCGGCGCGGTGGCGGTCGTCTGGCCCTTCTGCATCGGGTGGATCACCCACGACTCGTCGGCCGACAGCTTCTTCGTCGCCGGATCCCAGAAGTAGCGCCGGGCGCTCTCGTTCATGCCGATGTAGATCGCGATCCGTTCGCCGAACTTCGTGACGTCGTGCGGCGACGGCGCCGGTTCGGGCAGTTGCAGCCAGTCCAGCACCTCGAGCGTGTCGGGGTCGACCGCGACCAGCACCGAGTTCGGCATTTTCAGGCCCTTCTCGATGCACTTGATGATCCCGAGCGTGCCCTGCTCCGTGCAACCCACCGGGCGCGTCTGGGTCTTCAGTATCAGGGTCCGGTCGGGCGCTACCGTGAGGTGCTTGAAGTTCGCGGTGTACACGGGCGCCTCGCCGGTGGGCAGCGTGTTGTGTTTCAGGATGAGGCCCGTGTCGCCGTCGACGAGCACGATCTGGTTGGACCAGGCCAGCGCGAGGTTGCCGTTGTCGAGGATGTTGAGGTTGGTGTTGCCGATCAGCCAGCCCGACGCGTTCGCGTTGTCGAGGTAGGTGCGCCAGAGCTGCCTGCCGGTGGCCGCGTCGGCCTTGGCGACATACGGCCCCGCGGGAACGGGATCGTCGAGCGTCGGGTACTCGCCACCGACGATGTAGAGCTCGCCCGGCTTGCGGTTGTTGATGTACGAGATGCCCGGGTAGTTGCTCTCGCTCTTCCAGGCGTACACGGTGTTGGGGCCGTCCATCGAGCCAGGGAAGGTGGCACAGGGGAACACGCCGCTGCGCTCGCTGTCCGCAATCTCCGCACCGTTCAGCGAGGAGTAATAGCCCGGCGTCGGGATCTGCTGCTGGCAGGCGAGTTCCCGCGCGTAGAGGCTCACCTCTCCGGGCAGTGGTCCGTGCGCGGCGACCTGGTTCGGGGTGAGGCCGACGTTGGCCGCCTTCTGCTCGACCTTGGCGCCGATCACCCCTCCCAGCAGGCGGTAGACGATGATTGCCAGGATCACGACGATCACCAAACCCGCCCACTTGAGAATTCCAGATCGTGTCACTTGATTGTCTCCTTAACTTCGATCGTGTAGAACGACAGGATGCGGTTCGTTACCTACCGCATACACCAGTTTTAACCTCTTCGTCGAACGGCGGTTCATCATCCGGGGTCACCAAGACGACGAAATCTCGATACAGTGTTTCACTTTCCCGCTTTCTCCACTGCCGACGGTTGCCATTTCCCGGCGACGGCATCGAGACTCGGTGCATACAGGCGCATGTTGAGACCGAAAGGCGCTCTCGGAGCGGGTAGCCAGTTCGCTTCCTTCGCTTTGCCGGGCGACTCCGGCTGAATATAGAGATCCAGTGAACCGTTCGCGTTGTAGACCAGGGGCATCCAGCTCGATACGGCATACCGGTTCAGGGGGTTGGCAACGGGGAACCCTTCGGCGTCGTAGAGCGTCAGCGACCAGAAAGCCTGGACCGGAGGCAGATTGGCCGCGTCGAAATGCAGTAGGTAGTTGTTGTTTCCGTCCAGCGGCTCCCCGTCGGCATCATTGAAGGCGAGCGGATAGAGCGAGTCCTGGGGAACATTGGAGCCCAGACCAAATTTTGCGATCACTGCCCGCTTGACATAGGACGTGCCGTAGGTGCCGACGCACTCGTTGTTCATCGACCACTGGTTCACCTGCTCACCAATGCGCGGAAACTTCCAGACCATCATTTCCTTGGCCGTCGCCGGCGCGGCATTCAGCGCCGCGACAACCTCTTTCGACTGCGCGGCAGGATTGAAACTCTTTCCCGCAACGATGCCCAGTCGGCTCATGCGCTGGAGAATGGGGCTGTCGATCAGGCGCGGCGGCTGCAGCTTCATCAATTCCGCAGCGGTCGAAAAGAAGTCCGCCGGTGACATGGCCTCGACCTGCAGGTTGGGCGGTGTTTTCATGTCGACTCTTTTGTCCGCAATGAACGCAGCAGCCTTCCGTTTCGCGCCCGAGGCGTCATAGGTGGTCAGGGTGAAGCCTTTCTGCAGCGCGTGGACAGCCGGGAAATCCGCCTCGCCATTGGTCTGGAGCCGACCGATGACCCACACGTAGTGGGTGGGTGCCGGCATTACGATGGTGCCCTGCGGCAATCCCTTGGGCACCGGTCCTTTCCACCCCGGCGGGGTCAGCAGGAAGTGTCCAGCCTTCGTGCCGGTGGTGCGCGTGCCCAGCGAAGCGAAAACCTCGGTCCACATATCCAGAATCGACGCGAGAAAGTACCTGCCGTGGGTGTCGGGGGTGTCCAGCAGCACCGGCCCTGCCGTCAGGTCCACCCATGCGGGTGAATACAGGGTGTCGAAGTTCGGCCGCGGTACCGAGCGCATCGCGGGTGTCGGGAAACCCGGGTCGGCGGCAAAGACGTTCATCGGCGCCGCGATACCAGGTCTCCCCGGTGGCACGTTGGTCAGCTGCCGGCGTGTGTAGTCCATGACCACGAGCGGGTACAGGAACAGGTAGGCCTCAACGGCGATGGCAGGCGTGTCGTCCTTCCCGGCGGCGCGTGCCGGCGACGCGGCAAGCAGCGCCGCGGCAAAGACCGGCACCAACAATTTCGCTGCGAGTCCGACTCCGGGTTTCGCCTGCATCGTCGGTCGTCCTTCGTCAATTCGGCATCGGGCGCTATTTGCCCGCCGCCGGCTTCGGCACGACCTGCAGCACGATAAATCCCTTGCTGCTCGAGTAGTACACTCGGCCGCCGTAGCCCGGCGTGATGAGCGAGCCGAAAGTCATCGGTTCGAAGAAGTCCGACTCGGCAATGATCCGGCCGGTGGCGGCGTCGCGCCAGGTGACCTGCTCCTTGTAATTGCCGGTGAAGAGCGCCGCCTCCATCGGCTCGGCCGCGACGTTCTTCTTCATGTTCGACAGCAACACCACGCGCTTGTCCTTCGGCCCCAGCAGCGGCTGGAATGCGGTGGTCGCATTGTCGACCACCCAGGCAGCCTTCATCTCGCCGGTGGCCGGATCGAACTTGATGCCGGCGGTCTTGCCAACGCCGAAGTCGGCCGAGTAGATCATGTTGTTTTCGGGGTCGGTCTGCGGTTTCGGCGGGGCGAAGCTGAACTCACCTTTCTTCAGCTCGCCGAACGGGAAGATCGCCGTCGTCCGCGTCGCGTCCTTCTGGTTCACGGCGATGATGCTGGAGGCGGTGGTCTTGCTGCCGATGCCGTTGGTCTGCAGGATGATCCAGTCGTGGAGGAGGCTCGGTGCGTCGGGCGTGGTCTGACCTTTCGCCAGCGGCTTGGGTACCCACGAGGTGTCCTGGGAGAGCTTCTTCGCCGCCGGATCCCAAAAGTAGCGAAACGCACCGCTGGGCGCACCCAGGTAGATGGCGATCTTGCCCTCGAACATCGTGATGATGTGCGGGACGGTGACCGGCTCGGGCAAGGGAACGTGGTCGAGGATCTCGAGCGTTTTGGGGTCGAGCGCGACCAGGTGCGAGTTGGGCTGCTTGAAGCCCGCCAGTACACCCTTGACGATCGCCAGCGTGCCCTGCCCGTCGTAGCCGACGGCCTTGGTCTGGTTCTTCACGATGATCGTCCCGTCCGGCGCGATCGTCACATGCTTGTAGTTTGAGTCCGAAGGGGCAGTGTCGCCCGTGGGCAGCGTGGTGCGCTTCAGGATCAGCCCGGTCTCGCCGTCGAGCAGGGCGATGCTGTTTTCCCAGGCGAAGACGACGTTGCCGTCGGGCAGGATGTTCAGGTTGACGCCGCCGTACCAGTGGCGCGAGACGTTCGCATTCTCGACGACGGTGCGCCAGATTTCCCTGCCGGTGGTCGCGTCGGCCTTGGCGACGTACGGCCCCGGGGGCACCAGTCCCTTCAGCGGCGGGTTATCGCCGCCCCCGATGTAGATCTCGCCGGGCTTGCGGTTGTTGATATAGGCCGTATCCTCGTAGCCTACCGCGCTGCGCCAGGCATACACCTGGTTGGGGCCGTCGAAGGAGCCGGTGAATGTGGCGCAGGGGAACAGCCCGCTACGCTGCGCATCGGTGATTTCCGCCGCGTTGAGCGAGGAGTAGTAGCCCGGCGTCGGGATACTCTGCTGGCACGCGAGCTCCTTCTCGTAGAGATCGAGGTCGCCGGGCAGCGCCCCGTTCGCGGCGACTTCGTTGGAGGTGAGGCCGATCTGGGCGACCCGCCGCTCGACTTTGGGCTCGACGACGGTCCACAGCAGCCGGTAGGCGGCGTATCCCAGCAGGACGACGATCACGAGTCCGACAAGTTTGAATTTTCCAGAGCGGGTCATACGATCTCTCCTCTTTGTTCTCATCGCGGGTGCAATGGCCCCGGTCCGTTATTTCTTCGGCCCGTTCGCCTCGAACCCGGCCGTGGTGGTGTAGTAACCGCGCGGGTAGTACGGACCCATCACGGCTTCCTCCATGCCGGGCTTTGTCACATGATCGGGACTCTGCGCCCAGTCCGGGCTGTTGGCGATGAACCGCAGCATCAGCATGCCGAAATCCGGCCGGTTCTTCGGCCCGTCGATGCCCTCGCCACGCGGACTCCACTCGATCCAGGCCACGCCGTTCTCAGCTGTTGCATTCGCGGGTCGGTCTTCCTTGCGGCTGTACACAATGGTGTAGTCACCATCCTTGTCGAGCGGTACCTGCATGTCGGTGAGCGCATCGACGATCTGCCCGGAGGGCATGGCCTCGCAGCTCACCAGTGACCAGTACTGGGTCTGGGCCGCCGGCATCACTTCCAGGCCCTTGCCGCTCGCGCCTGCGTAGGTGTTGGGGAAAGTCGGCATCCTGCCCTGCATGACGTAGACGGGACCGAACGCGCGCGAGAGCTGGACAAACATGTACATGGTCTCCGGATCCCCGCCGCCGTCGATCGCGCTGGCGTAGGGAATCCTGGCCTGTTCCTCCCGCGTCTTGAACGAGCCGAGGATCGAATACCTGATGTTCCAGTACCTTTCCCACCGGGGCTCCTTGCGCGCGGGGGCGGTGGCTGGGTCGAGGGCGGGGTCGTTGTCCTTCGCATGCACCAGCATCTCCCACTGCTCGGCGCTGACGGGTGGCTTGGGGGCGGGCATCGGGCGTCCGAACTGCTTGGCCACCTCCTCGGCCGAGAGGTGGGTACCGTCGGCCAGCGTACCCTCGTAGGTCGGCATTCCAGGCCCCACGGCAGGCGTGTCGGCGGAGCCCCAGCCGGCGCCGTCGCTGCCCTGGTCGGAGAGATAGGTGCGATTGACGAACATCAGCTCACCACCGTCATTGCCGGCGTAGAGCGTGTTCGCTTTCCGCCGCTTGGGATCGACCGGCGCGCTCTCGGCCACGACCCGCAGGGTGAAGTAGCGCTTGTCGGTGAGCCGGTTGGCGCCGACCTGGAACGGATTGGTCGAACCCGGGTCCGGCTCGAAGTCCGGCCCCTCCAGCGCCTCGCCGATGGAGACGAAGGTACCGTGCTCTTCCTTGTACAGCGCAAACTGGAAATAGCGGGCGCGCGGATAGGTGTAGTGGAGCTTCAGGCTGGCGCCGGCGGGCAGCGCGAGGCGGCCGATGAAGTAGGTCGACTGCATGTCCGGCCACAGGTTCGGGTTCTGGATCGGCCGCGGGTACTCAAGGTAATGCCAGTAGCCCCAACCGCGCGGACCCTGGAACAGGCCGTCATGGCCGTAGCGGGTGTCGGTGCGGATGAAGTTCTCCAGCGACTTGTCGCCGAAGCGCTTTACGTCCAGCGCGTTGAGGTTCTGGACCGGTACGATTGCAGGTGGCTTCCAGGTCCCCTTGCCGAGCGGGTAAACCGAGGGCGGCTCGGTCTTCGGCCAGTACAGGCGCATCGCGATGAACATCGGGCCGTCGGGCGCGGGCAGCCAGTTGGACTCCCTGTCCTTGCCGGGCGAGTCCTTCTGAATGTAGACGGTCAGTGAACCGTCGGGGTTCTTTTTGAGCCCCGGCAGCATGGGCGAGTTGATGAGATAGCGGTTGATCGGGTTGTCGATCAGCAGCTGGGTGCGGCCGTCGTAAAGGGTGATTGACCAGAAGGCGTTCACCGGCGGCAGCTGCCCGGGCGGGAAGGTCATCTGGTAGGTGTGCTTGCTGCCGTCGAGGGCGATGCCGTTGGCATCGTGACGGGTGAAGGGGTAGACGGCCTCCGCCTCGCTGTTGCCGTAGATGCCGAGCTTGGCAGCGGCGGCGCGCAGCGCCCAGTTACCCTGGTAGAACGCGCGGTTGCCGGCGGCTGCGCCGACCTGCCAGCCATCGACTGTCGTGCCGACGTTCGCGGCCGTCTTCTCGATCTTCGCGAATGCCGCCTTGACACCGGCCCCCACGGCGGCCTTCAGCCCGGGCGGGAGCGCCTTGGGCGGGGCCTTCTTTCCCGGGTCGATGCCGATCTTTGCGAAGCGCTCGCGTAGCGGCACTTCCACCGCGGCGGTGCCGACGGGCGGGCAGAACTGCAGCAGGAAATCGAGATACCCGGCGAAGCGTGTCGTGAACGCGTCCTGCGCAAACTTCGGCCAGTCGATGGCCGGCGCGGCCGGCGGGGCGGGCCGGTCGAGGAAGGCCGACAGCGGCTGCACCTTGTATCCGGCCTGGACCTTCTTCACGTTGTCCATGTCGGCGGGATTGAAAAGCTGTGTGCGGTAGATCACCAGGCTGAACTGCGTTTCGCTGCGAAAGGACTTCGCGATGCCGGCCGGCTTCTCCCCTTTCCAGTCCGGTCCGGTGACCAGGTAGCAACCGGCGCCATTGCCTGTGGTGCGGCTGCCCATGTAGCCGTAGTTGTCGGTATAAAGATCGACGAGTTGCACATCGTAATAGCGGCGCTTCTCGATCTCGGGCATGCACAGCACAAAGGGTTCGGCGCGCAGGTCGAGGAACGCCATCGAATAGGGCGTGTCGCTGTTCGGCGTGCTAACGCCCGTGTCACTGGGCGTAAACACACGCGCCTCGTTGTGAAGCTGGTTGATCGGGGCTTTAAACTGCCCCGAGTCGCGGTCGATGAAATATTTGTACAGAACATCATAGCCGACAATCATCGGGAAGCCGTAGAGGTAGGCATCCTCGGCAATGGCCCTAGCCTCGTCGGCGGAAAGCGACTCCTCCGCCAGGCAAGGTCCGGTTCCCATCAAACTGACCAGGGCGATGGCGGTCATTGCCCGTTTCAGGTTAATCACGTGCATATGTATTCCCTTCAGACGTGGTTATGTGGATTGAATGCCGCACACCGGCCCTGTCTGCTGAACGAGTCAGGAACCGGTATGTTCACGAACAGCCGCCTCTGCAATGGCACTGGAAACTACTTGGCCGTTTTCTCGATCCAGCCCTGTTCCTGGAAGCGCTCCTTGAGCACCGTGGCGATTTCACTGGCGGTGTCCTTGGCCCTGCCCTCGACCGTGCTCTTGCCGGTCTTTTCATCGTGCGCCTTTATGCCAGTACTGACGATGAGCCCTATCGGGTTATGCATGGCAATCAGGCCGACCACCCCCAGGGACGCCCCCGGCGCCTTACTTCCCTTGGAGTCCGTCGAGCCGCCTCCGAGTTTGCGCAATCCGTTGGCCGTCACCTCGAAACCTTCGGCCGCTACCTTCAGCTCCGACGCGCCGGAACCAAATCCAATGGCGACGCGCTTCTTCTCACTGCCTTCAACGACGGAAACGAGATATCCATGGATTACAATATCGTTGATCTGCGGTTTGGTTTCCGCGGTCGCCGTCTCTGCCGGCATACCCATGGCACGGATCTGCTCGACCAGTTCGGAGGCAATTTCAGCACCCAGCTTGCGCCCGGTGGCGATCTGTTGGGCAGTTTGCGGCTCGCTGTGCTCCGACACTTGTCCGGCCAGCGCGGAATCGGTTGGAATATCGGCTGCCGTAGCCGCAAAGTCGTAGACCCAGATGTGAGCTGGCCTAGGGATCTTCTCGGTCACGAGTTCGTCACGATCGGTAATTTTGGTTGCTGCGTACGCGCCCAAAGGCAGCAGGACGAACAGACACACTATGATGCGAGCATAAGACTTCATTAAACACCTCCGTTTGCGGTAATTGGTCATTACGGTTTCGTTATTCCCTCACCCGGTTAGCCGCTTCTCGTCTTCCGGTGTGAGCTTCGGATGGTCAATCTCGAGAGTAAGTTTCTTGATCTTGTCATCGAAGGTGAAGGTTGCCTGATAGTCAGCGTTGCCGGTTAGGGCATAACTTTGCCCCTCTTGTTCATTTCGATAACTTCCTGTCAGATTGCAAGGTTCAAAACTAGAATGTCCAGTTCATGTTCAGCGCCAGGATGTGAAAGGCATCGTCCTTGAACCGTCCCTTGAGATCGCCCGTTAACAGGCCGCCCTTCTGATTGACCGGCGCGCTGCCGGCGTCCATGTACTCGTAGGCGGCGCCGAAGCTGATATTCTTGCGCCAGTCGTACTGCAGCCCCAGCGCATAGCGGTACTGGCGGTCGAGCGGCAGGATGATCGATCGGTTGGAATTGGTGACCGGCGAGCTGTCGTAGGCGAAGCCCGCCGACACCGACCACAGGGGGTTCAACCGGTAACGCGCCCCGAGCGCGGTATGCCAGGTGTCCTGGAAGTTCGCATCTACCGAGGTGCTGTTCGAAAGGTTGGTTCCTGTCAGGTCCGTGGTATCGACTACCACGCCGATCTGCCCGAACTGTGACCAGTTTTGCCAGCCCAGATCCGCCATGATCGCGAGATCAGGGGTGAGTTCGTGGTAGCCACTCAGCATCACCTGGTTAGGCAGCGTGAAATCAAAGGTGCTCTGGGCGTTCTGGAAGGCGGCGGTCTGCAACAGGCCGCTTAATATCGGTCCGGCGCCATGAATCGATGTATGGTCCTTGTACTTGAGGTCCACCTTTGACATGTAGGTGAGGCCGATGCGCGTGTCCTTGCGAGGCTCGATCAGCAGACCCGCGTTCCAGCCGGCATCCGAGTCGGTGTCCTTGAATTTCAGCCGCCCGTCCGGTCCGCCGTCCAGCACGTTGTTGATATTGGTCTGCACGCCAAGCTGCCCGTAGACCAGCGACAGGCCACCGCCGACCGAGAGCCAGTCGTTGACCTTGTAGCCGACGGCGCCGTTCAGGAAGCTGGTGGTGAAATCCTCCTGCTGTACGTAATAGCGCCCGGCCCAGCTGTCATCGAACTTCACTCCAAGCCCCAGGTAGGAACCGGCGGTCACGCCCAGTTTGAGATCGTTCGACACACTGCGCACATAGCTCAGGCTTCCGGTCGGGACAAATCCGCCGGCATTACCGCCGTTGCCACCGCCATAGGTCGAGCTCTGGGTGTCGAATTTGACATCGCCGTACATTGGCTGCAGCCCGACCATGAGCTGCGATTCACCCAGCCGGGTCATCCCCGCGGGATTGGCAAACGCCGTGGCGGCGTCGCTTGCGCGCGAGGCCATGCCCGCGCTTGCGGTACCCACATCGGGCGTACCCATTTCATAGAGCCACAATCCGCCTGCGTGAGCACACATTTCCAGTAAAAACAGCGTTAGCGCCGTGAACCCGCCTGCAATTTTCCTGAGCATTTTTCCTGTCTCCCCATTCACACCAGGCACATCAGATACGTAGACAATAATCCCGTTTCAGATCATTACCCTGCGCGTTTATGATTACGCCGCTCCAGCGCCGAACCTGGCAATCCTCTTTAACCACCATCTGCTCACGCAGATTTGTGTCCGTCGTTATTCACCCGCGTGATGGCCTAGCGGAACCTTTGACGTCGCCGGCATGACCACGCATCGGTTCTTTGACCAGTGCGCATTCAAGTAGCACCCAACCCGGGATAACAACTGTCAGGGGGAGAATCACGCGGCCATTTCTATTCCGGTCACAGGCTCATTTTTGGAATTCAGGTTAAGCAGACCAATGACTTGTGTAAACATCGTTGCCGTTGCGGAAATGCTCAGATCGGGACAAAATATGCACAAATCCTGACAGGAGAGCATTTAGCATCATCTACCGACATGCAAAACACCAGACACAGCACGAAGCCATCGCCAGGCCGACCCATTCCGGGAGATAGCATCGTACGTGTTGGCCCGCTGATGGGGATGGTCGCCGTGATGCGTGAATTAGGCGCCGATCCGGAAGCCGTTTTTGAAGGTTCCGGTTACACCATAGCCCAATTCGCGGATCCGGATTCCGAGCTTCCTTATGCGACCGGGAGCCGATTCCTAGCGCGTTGCGCAAAGGCAACGAAATGCCCCCACTTCGGACTGTTGGTGGGTACACGCGCGCACCCTTCATGCCTGGGAATTGCGGGATTCCTGTTACTCAACTGTCCTGATATCGGTACGGCGTTGCGCAGTCTCGTGCAGAATCTCGATCTGCATGATCGGGGAGGCATACCAACGCTGCTCATTGAGGACGATTCCACGCAGTTCGGTTATGCCATCCATCAAACCAACGTGGAGGCCGCCGAACATATCTATGACGTTTCGATTGCTTTCGCCTGCAACATCATGCGCGCCTTCTGCGGTGGTAACTGGAGTCCCGCAGAAGTGCTCCTGTCGCGGCGGCGCCCCCCTGATACAGCACCTTACAGGCAATTCTACCGGGCACCACTGCGATTCAACGCGGACCGAAATGCCATCGTCTTCCCGAGTCGCTGGCTGGATCACAAGATTCCCGGTGCCAACACGCTGCTCCATCGCCATCTGGAGCGGGAAGCGAATGAACTTCATGCGCTGCAAATGGCAACCATTATTGGCGATACCCGCCGGTTGCTGCGCGCCTCGCTGCTCGCCGGGAATTGCACGATCAATGACATCGCCAGACAACTCTGCATGCACGAACGTACCTTGCACCGCAGGCTTTGCGCGGAAGGCACGAGCTTTCAACGCGAACTGGACGCTGTCCGCCATGATTTCGCCCTGCAGTTGCTCGCCGGGAGTGCGATGCCCATCGCCAGGATCGCGGCAATGCTCAATTATGCGGGCGTGGGTTCATTCAACCGCGCCTTCAAGCGCTGGACGGGACTCACACCGGCCCGCTGGCGGGCGAGCAATTTGACGTCGTCCTAGGCGCCGATCAGATCATCGGCCGGATAGCGAAGCCGACGTGAAGCGCATGGAGAAAAACTCATAATCTAGCGGCTCGCCGGAAGCATCAGGAGCGGTGCCTTCTGTGCCTTCGACGCACTTTCGGCAATGCTGACCGACCACAGCACGGTCAGCAGGTGGAAAAACCCGTTTGGTGCAAGAATTGGAACGAGTACTTTCAAGCCGCTTCACGATAGTAGAAATTGAGCATACCACCAAGCCGTTCGCGGCAATGAATCGGATCATTGGCTGAGCCGACATTGGAGAGTGGCTCCAACAATCGTTTTCCTACACCCTGATGATTACGTTCGGTCTGATAATGTGCAACATACTCTCTGAGTGCTCGACGAGCTTCCCAAGGCTCAAGCAGGCTTGGTTATGCCCAAAGCCTTCATACGGTATGTCAGGGTCGAGGGTTTAATTCCTAAAAGGCCGGCAGCGCCATCCGGACCCCACACGCGCCAGTCGGCATGTCGCAATGCAGCGATCAGGTTGGCCTTCTCATGATCCCGCATTTCGGCATCCGTAACGAAATCCTTCCCATCAAGCTGCGCCAGTGAGACTTCTACATCTGCCTGAATCTCGGCATCATCGGGCATCGCCAGGTCGAGGCGCGCCCGGCCACCGCTACTGAGAATTACCGCACGTTCGATGACGTTCCTGAGTTCCCGGATATTGCCGGGCCAGCGATGCCCCATGAGCTGAATTACCTGCTGTTTGGACCAGTTCATTGGATCGCGGCCAAGATCCGCACAAGTACGCATCAGGAAATACTCGGCCAGCGGTCCGATGTCTTCACGGCGATCCCGCAGCGGCGGCACCTCAATCGGGAACACGCCCAGCCGATAGTACAGGTCCTGCCCTTATGCTGTGCTCAGCATAAGGACAGGACCTGGGGACTCAGTGGACAGCCTCACTTCCGATAGCACGGGCAGTGGATACCTGCGGTAACGAAGGATACCGAGCAGATGCGGTGATCGCGGACCCTCGTCATTAGCAAGTTCCTGAGCAGCCTCCCGGACGTATATTTATCGTACGTGATGTTTAATGGCGATTGACGCACTGATAGCATATATTTATCACGTACGGTATATATTACTTGTTGTTGGCCGATTGAGGTGTTAGCTTTTACCGTACGGTATCTTTTTGAGGGTGCAGCCATGACGCAGGACGACATCCCTTATGGGGCCATCCGGACCGCCGAGGAACTCGGTCAGCTGGCGCGTGCCCACCGCAAATGCCGTCACCTGACGCTCGAGACGGTCTCGGGACTCGGGAATCTGAGCACGCGCTTTTTATCCGAGTTCGAACGCGGCAAGGAAACCGCCGAGATCGGCAAGGTGCTGAAGGCGCTGCGGACGCTCGGTCTGGAGGTCATCATTCTGCCACGCGGGGGCACGGCAGCGGGTACGCGCCCGACAAAACCCCGGGGTGAGTCCGCGTGATCGATCCCGACGCCCTCAATGTCTGGCACGAGCAACGTCTGGTCGGCACCCTCTTTCGCACCCGGGTCGGCTACATCGGCTTTCGCTACGATCCGGACTGGATCGCCGGTGGCGGTTTTGCGGTATCGCGCAGCCTGCCGCTGCGCACCGATGACTTTCCCGCCAACGACGGCATCGCCCAGCGTTTCTTCGCCAACCTGCTGCCCGAGGGCGCCGTGCGCGAGCACATTGTCCGCGACCTCAAGCTCCCGACTACGGATTTCGATCTGTTGCGTGCCATCGGCGGCGAGTGCGCCGGCGCACTGTCAATTCTTCCCGTGGATCGGCGGCCATCAGGACAGCGGCATTACCATCCGCTGACGGAGGACGAGCTGGCCAACCTGGCGGCCCGGCGTGGCCGGATCTATGCAACCTGG
>Ga0210074_1000321_pt1 | contig 17832 bp, 10 predicted proteins | sample China_Galinas_Co_FD_184860 | JGI IMG/M metagenome (GOLD analysis project Ga0210074, IMG submission 184860) | Wetland microbial communities from San Francisco Bay, California, USA, that impact long-term carbon sequestration -... | ecosystem: Environmental > Aquatic > Marine > Wetlands ... | reverse complement strand
GGGCAAAAACCTTGAACCCCTGGCTGATGCTGAAAAGACTTTCGATTGGCAGCCATGCAACAGGATATCGTCTGTCTTTTCAGCATCAGCCAGGGGTTCAAGGTTTTTGCCCAGGTCAATCAGGTATTGATAACGATCCAGCCAACTGTCAAACAAGCTGAAATCGTCGATGATTTCCTGTTGAGCTTTTTGCGGGTCATGCATGCCAATATTCCTTTAGTTCGGGCCGGGTTTAGTCGCCGCTGCGGCGCCAACGTGTACCATCTGCGACATCTTCAAGACTGATACCCATTTCCTGTAACTGATTCCTGATTTCATCCGCACGGGCGAAATTCCTGTTCTTTCGCGCACTGTTGCGTTCTTCGATTAACCGGTCAATCAGATCATCGTCCAGGCCTTCGGTGTCACCTGCCAGCCAGTCTTGCGGGTCTTGCTGGAACAAGCCGAGAAATTCCGCCGCTGCCAGTAATTTTCCTGCCGAGGACCGGGCTGCTTCCTCATTGTCAGCATTCGCCAACCGGCGCGCCTCCTTGTTGAGTTCAGCCAGGGCATCCGGTGTGTTGAGATCGTCTAGTAGTGCCGCCATGAATTCACTGGAAGGCGCTTCATCAGCCAGCAACGGGCCGAACCTTGCATCGGCATCACGGATCACCCCGTAGACGCGGTCGAGTGTGCGCTGCACCCGCACAAGGGCCTCTTCTGACCAGTCCAATGGCTGACGATAATGCGCACTCAGTAACAGGTACCGCAGCACCTCGCCCTTTGTTTGCTCCAGTAATTCATGGATGACCAGCGTATTGCCCAGCGATTTGGACATCTTGCTTTTATTGACCGTCACGAAACCATTGTGCATCCAGTAATGGGCAAAGGTCTTGCCAGCATGTGCACAGACACTTTGTGCTATTTCGTTCTCGTGATGTGGAAAAACCAGGTCCTGACCACCGCCATGGATATCGATGCTCTCACCGAGATGATGTTCGGACATCACGGAACATTCCAGGTGCCAACCGGGCCGGCCCCAACCCCATGGGCTATCCCAGCCCGGCTGAGGATCCACGGATGGTTTCCATAGCACGAAATCACCCGGGTGCCGTTTAAAATCGGCAACTTCAACCCTGGACCCGGCAATCATCTCATCGACTTCGCGACCGGACAGCGCACCGTAATCTTCAAAGGATTCCACAGAGAAAAGCACGTGCCCCTGTTCTACATAGGCATGACCGCTTTTGATCAGGCGTTCGATCATGTTGATCATTTGTGGAATGTGTTCCGTGGCCCGTGGCTCTATACTGGGCAGACCGACACCCAAAGCCGCCATATCCTGGTGATAGATATCTGCAAAGCGTCTGGATATTATTTCAATCGGTACGTTTTGCTCGGCTGCCGCCGCATTGATTTTATCGTCAACATCGGTGATATTGCGTGCGTAGATAACTTTCGGGTAACGGCTCGAAAGCAATCTGTACAGCAGGTCAAAAATCACCGCCGGTCGTGCATTGCCAATGTGCGCATAGCTGTAAACGGTTGGACCGCAGACATACATGGTCACCCGGTTTGGGTCCTGTGGTACAAAGACCTGTTTTTCACGTTTCATGGTGTTGTACAGCAGAAGCGGTTCTTTATTAGTCATATTAGTATTCTGGGTAATGTTTCGGCGGAAAAGAATCTACTATTTTAGCAAGTTTATTTAGCAAAGAGGCGATCACAATGGCTGCACGTAAAACTATTTCAGAAGGCTATCGGGCCCACGTCGCTGAGCTTCAGCAGCGCTGGGAAAAAGCACTCCAGGCCGAAGGTTATGATGCGGCGCTGATCCACGCCGGCAGCAAACTGGCCAGTTTCCTTGATGATTATGAATACCCTTTCCGTTGCAACCCCCACTTGCTGTGGTGGTTGCCGCTGACGCATCACCATGACAGTGTTTTGTTGATCCGTCCGGGACGGCGGCCGAAATTGTTTTACTACCAACCGGATGATTACTGGTATTCGCCACCGGCGGACCCGGACAGTTGGTGGGCCGATGAATTTGAAGTTGTTTCGGTGCGCGATATCGAGGCCTGGAAACAGGCGGGTATCAACGAACGGACTGCCTGTATTGGTGATGCGCCCGCGCTCGCCGATGTTGTCAATAGCACCCAGTTAAACCCGGCACGCCTGCTCAACCGCATACACCTGGAGAGGACACGCAAAACAGCATATGAAATAGCTTGCATGGCGGAAGCTGCACGCCTGGGTGCGGTTGCACATACGGCAGCAGAGCAAGCCTTCCGGGAAGGGCTGAGTGAATACGACATTCACCAGCGGTATTGCATGTCGATACAAATTGTCGACGCGGAGTTGCCCTACGGAAATATTGTTGCACTGAATGATCACGGTGCAGTGTTGCACTACCAGGCACACGAGCAGCAGGTCCCTTCTGCAGTGCGTTCATTCCTGATCGATGCCGGTGCAACCGTGCATGGCTATGCCTGCGATATCACACGCACCTACGCGGCGGAAGCAGGTGAATTCGCGGACTTGATTACAGCGATGGACGGTATGCAGCAGCAGTTATGTTCAGCGGTTGTCGCAGGTCTGGATTACCGCGACCTGCATTTACGTGCACACAACGATATTGCCGGGATATTGAAGGATTTTGGCATTATCAGAACGTCGGTTGAAGACGCCGTCGCTTCCGGCTTGAGCGCCGTTTTTTATCCGCATGGATTGGGACACTACCTTGGACTGCAGACCCACGACGTTGCCGGCTTGATTGCCGATGCGGATGGAACGCCCATCCCGCGACCCGAGGGTCACCCCTTCCTGCGATTGACCCGCAAGCTTGAAGTTGGCAATGTGCTGACCATCGAGCCGGGTTTGTATTTTATTGAACCACTGCTGCGCAAATGGCGGGAAAATGGTGATGTCACCGCCATTAACTGGGATAAAGTTGAGAAACTGGCACCTTATGGTGGCATTCGAATTGAAGACAATATGGTCGTTACCGATGGTATCCCGCGGAACTTGACGCGGGCGGCCTTCGCCGCACTGCAGGGTGGGTGATTTATTACCCACCATCAGCGCGGTGCGTAATAAATTAACTGGCCTATGGATCTGGCGTCAAACCAAGACCTTTTAACTGGCTGACCGGTAACTGGCTGACCGGTCCATGATTCCAGATGGTTGCCTGGCTATCGATCAGTTGCTGCTTTTCGGGGCTGGCCAGCCATTTGACTGCCTCCTCGACCCCGGCATCAGCAATCGCTTCAGTGACGAGTTCATCCAGCTGCGTGGTATAGGGCTCGCCTATTATCTTACGCATGACGTTATTGGCAGCGGTCAGGTCATCCGGGAATAAATGCTTGCCGGATTGCTTGCGGTAGAAATCCGACAATGTCTGCATGGATAACAACGAGCAGTAGGCGTCATCCAATAGTCCAAATATGCCCAGACTGTCAGGAATTACGTCATTATCTTCAATCCAGTAGGATTCAACCATTTTCAAAATACTGGTGACTTCGGTTTCCAGCCCCACATTCCTGGCTGAAGTCCACGCCACGGTCAGCAGGTAGGGTACCTGCTCCAGGTAGTTGTAAATAAAACTTGAGCCATGGGCCAGTTCCTTTGCATTTGGCTGTGCACCCTGCCGCTCAGCCACCACTTTCAGTAACTTTTGCAAATCCGATGCCGAGCGGGGATCAGCGAATTGATTGGAGATAATATTTTGGATTTGAGCGGTATCCATGCTTCTATATATCAATGGCTTATGCTTCGGTTCCAGTATTGAATGAGGTTTTGTACGTACTAGTTTAGCAATTTGCGCCGCCTGGAGTCAGCCTTCTATGATTTGCGGATGAATTCAGCGCGTGTAATTCAGGCAATTGTCCGTTAATGTTGCCATCTTCCGACAGGTTCAGGATTCTTACGTGTTAATTTTGTCCATCATTTCTTTGTTTATAGGCCCTTTGCTGTACCAGTGGATGAAGCGGGGTGGTTTTGCTGCCAGGGCGCTGGATTCATTGATTATCACTGTGCTGATTTTGTTAATGGCATTTTTTTTGATTCCTGAATCCTGGGCTGAACTTGGGTACGGCTCGGTTGGTCTGATTCTGGCTGGCTACCTGGTACCGGGTATGCTGGAACACATGGTCAAGAAAGCTGCGCACACTTTGCACCTGGTCAGTCTGTTACTGGCCCTGGCAGGTCTCGCTTTACACGCCATGCTGGATGGTGCCGCATTAAGTGCCGGGGATGGTGCGTTAGCCCGCAACCTGTCAGTAGCCATCGTCATACATCGCTTTGGGGTTGGCATGATGATCTGGATGATGGTTCAACCCTTGTTTGGCAGGCAGGTCGCTTTTGGGGTGCTCGGATTTGCCGCACTCGCGACCGTCGCTGGATACTTGCTTTCGGAATTGCTAATGGGCCTGGAAGGTGACTATGGCGTGTCAGTGATACAGGCCTTGATCATCGGTATGATCGTTCACAGCCTGGTGCATCGCAGTCATGGTGCAAGTCACCACCACTAACCCGCATATTTCACCAGTCGGTAGCGGGCCGTCTCATAAGTAAATGATTTGCATGAATTAAATGACATTATTTCAAATAAACTAAATGCTACATTTTGTATCCGGCCCGATACCTATCCCGGCTCTGGCTTGTTAATATACCACTGGACTTGGTTTTCCCTCAGGCCATAGCTACGGCTATGACCTTCAGTCCGGCCCGGCGCCCAGTGGTATCTGTCCGGCGCCATATTCCGGGATACTGATGAAATATGCGGGCTAAAGGTCAGGATTCCGCGTGACAGGCATGCGATAATTAAGAATTGGTTCACCTCCCTGGGTCTTTCATGCAGCTTAAGCATTTTCTTCACACCATAGGTTTCTGCCTGGCGTTGGCCAGCGCCGTGGCTTGGGCTGATGAAATTGAATACGTTGTATCCGGTGTGGGTGAACCCATGTTGACAAATGTACGTGACCACGTGACGGCTTTCCGGGTGGGTAGCAGTGCAAGGTTGAATGCGAGGTTACGACGCAAAGTGACCGAAGACGCAATCAATTCAACCAATAATGCCATGCGTCCTTACGGCTATTTCCACCCGGTTGTTGACGTCAAGATAACGCCAAAGGAAGCGGGGAAATGGCTGTTAAGTATCGACGTAAATGCCGGTCCACCAGTTTTGGTGCAGGATCTGCAGCTTGAACTGACAGGTCCGGGTAAAGAGCTTAAGGCACTCAATGTCTGGCGAGCAGAATTCCCCCTGGCCGAGGGCGAGGTACTCAATCAGCAGGAATGGGATAATGCCAAACTCGAAGCGATTAATTTACTGGAAGAAGCGGGCTATTTGCAGGCAGAGTTCAGTCAACACGTCATCCGGGTTGATCCTGTGGCGAATACGGCCAGGCTGGAATTGATTGTAAACACCGGTCCCCAGGCCGTAATGGGAACGGTAAGTTTCAAACAGGATATCGTCAAAGACGACGTATTGGCCACGCTGCGACGGTTTCAACCGGGCGACGCATACAATACCTTCCTGCTGGAAAAATTCAGGCTGGATTTATGGCGTTCCGGATACTTCGAGGACATCGAGGTGGTCGAGCGTCGCGAACTGACGGAAAATCCACCCCGTGTGGACCTCGAAGTAAATCTCAAACCCCGCAAGAAGAACACTTACCAGACTACCATCGGTTATGGCACCGATACGCTGGCCCGTCTCCAGTTTGTATGGGGACGGCATCTGCTGTCGCCCCGTGGTGATAATTTTGATATTGGTATTGGTTGGCAGCAGCAGGACAATGAACTCACCTTGCAGGCTAATTATCGATTGCCACGCAAAACAGAAAGCCGGCAGTTCTGGATTGCTTCCGCCGGACTCAAATCAGAAAAGCAGACGTTGGAGGTTTCGGCAAGCGACAACCTGGAAAACCAAATCAATCTGGCCCGTGGACGGGTTGATGATTTTTGGTTGAAGGCGGGTAATACCCGGGTGCGGAATATGCAAGGCGGGTTTGAACAGCTATTCGAAACAGTTTACCTGCAGTACCTGAATGAAAAGCATAATTTTCAGCCGACCGGTAATTTGGACCCGTCAATACAGGACCCATTCGATATAAAATCTTTTGATAAGATTTTAAAAGATACCAGCAACACGCTGACCGTTGGTATTGATTGGGACTGGCCGGATATCCGTGGTGATGGTTTTCAGACCGTCGGGCATCACGAAAGGGCCTGGATATTTACCTCGAACGAAGCCTGGGGTTCAGACCTGGATTTCAGCCAGGTATACCTGTCCAGTCGCTGGAATTTTTTGGCCACCGACCGTTTGAAAATATTGCTGCGGGCCGAAGCCGGCTACAGTAATGCGGATTCTGGTGATGTGAACATTCCCACAGATGGACCCGAATTGAACATTTCTGCTACTGATTTACCAAGCATGTACCGGTTCAAAGCGGGTGGAAGTCGCAGTGTTCGTGGTTACGCATATGAGAGTCTGAACAGTAATGGCCTGGGTGCAAACAACATTTTTACCGCCAGTGTTGAAGCTGAATTTCGTTTTCTTGAAAACTGGAGCGTTGCGGCATTTGTTGATGTGGGTAATGCCTTCAATGACTGGAGCAATCCCGATCTGAAGCTGGGTACAGGGTTTGGATTGCGCTGGTACTCAGTGATTGGAGCCTTGCGTCTGGATGTGGCGCAGGGCTGGGCCCTGGAAGGCAATCCATGGCGAATTCACCTGACCATCGGGACGACACTTTTATGAGTCGGTTCAGGCTGTTTACATTCAAAAAAGTCATGCTGTTGGGGCTTCCTGTCGCTTTGATCGCACTGCTAACAGGCGCTGCCTATTGGATGTTATACACCTCATCAGGTGCAGGCTGGTTATGGAACAAGGTGCAATCGCTTAATTTTGTAGATATGCGTTCCTCTAAGGTGACGGGTGACCTTTCCTCCGGTTTTGTCATCCAGGATATGGAGTACCGGTCTGAGTACCTTGACCTGGTGGTTCACCGCGTGGACATTGAAGCCGGTGTCGGCGGGTGGCCGCTGTCCATCCAGGTACGCAGGCTTTTGTTGCAGGACGTGGAAATTGTTACCCGCTCCACCGAAACCCCTGCCCAGAGCGCAGATGAGGATACGGATATCCGCAGCACACTCGCAGGTCTCGAGTTACCGGTACCGCTGCAAATAAATGATGCCGTATTGACCAATATCATTCTTCGGCAAGACGATCAGGCTCCGCTCACGCTGGCTGAATCCATCAGATTCCAGGCAGCGCTGGATGAGCGGTTGGTTGTGGACCACCTGGATATACTGGCATCGGCACTTGAGACGAAGTTGCAAGGCTATTTGAACTTCAGACCACCATTCGAGTTGTCTGCCATTGTGGAAGGCCGGCTTGAAATTGCCGGGGAGGCAGATCAAACCATTCTGGTATTGCCCTTCAAACTCGAGAGTTCAGGAAATCTGGATAACGTGCAGTTTAGCCTGACCAGCCCGGAAAATGGTCTGCAAATGGGTGGCGAAATACTTGATCCGCTTAACAATCCAACCTGGAGCGTCAAGGCGGTTCATGATCGCTTGACGTGGCCACAAGATAATACAGAGGAAGGGTTGACACTGTCGGGTATTAACCTTACAAGCCAGGGAAACATCAATGACTGGTCGTTTGTGCTGGATTCCGAATTGCAGATGGGTGTTTTGCAGGATACCCGGCTTTCCATGTCAGGTTCAGGCTCAACAACCGGTATTAAAATCGATGATGCTGCGTTGACAGGGCCCGGCGTCGATTTGAATTTGAGTGGAAAGCTGGACTGGTCCCCGCAACTCGAAGCCGGATTAAATTTGGTCATCAGGCAACTGGACTTATCACCCTGGTTACCCGACTGGCCGGTTGGTGAACAGTTGGCAGGTGATATGGAATTGAATTGGTCGGAGAGCCGGCTGGAAATTCCGGCAAGCCAGCTGACGATAATCGGCACTGACATGAGTGTCGGTATCGCGGCCGATATTGATATTGAAGCCAATAGCGTCACGGCACAGCTCGACTGGAGCAATCTCAATTGGCCGCTGTCAGATGCCACGACCGTTTTCTCCAGTCAATCGGGTAGCTTAAACATCAATGGCAGCGCTGATGAATGGGTTGCCAGCGGACAACTCGATGTGCAGGTGGGCGACTACCCGCAGGGCCGGTTTGATATTAAGGGTGGCGGTGACCGGACCTCCACACATTTAGTGATACCCGGTGGTGAAATACTGGGTGGTACATTGAGTGGCAAGGCACATGCGGACTGGTCCCAAAGCCTAAGCTGGGATGCGGCGCTCCAGGTGCACGGGATCGACCCGGAGCCTCTCATGCCCGGATGGCCGGGACGACTGGACTCAGAGTTTGAAGTCAGCGCACAAAGCCAGCCAGAGCAAACACATATTAATCTTTTAGCCTTGAAGGGTCTGCTGCGTGGGGTCGCCATTACTGCTCATGGCGGTCTGAATGTAACAGATGCGGGCGTAGCATTTGAGCGTATGGAGGTCCGCACCGATGAGGCCTTGTTGGAACTGAATGGTGCCAGTACGGATGCTGCCGGTGCATCAGTCAGATTTAAAGGCAATCTGCCATCCGGGCTTTTACAGGGTGCCAGCGGCAGTCTTGAACTAGAGGGCCGCTATTCGAGTAACGCTGACCACCCTTTGCTGGAAATGCAACTGCAGGCGTTTGATTTGGCCTGGAACGAATTGTTTATCAAGGACCTGGCTGTCAGTACATCTGAGACAAAAACAACAGGGCGCCTGCCGGCGTTGCTGTTGGATGCCACGGGCGTGACCTGGAATGAGAGCCAGGTTGACGCATTTTCCTTATCCCTCACTGGCATGGATGAATTGTATGAACTGAAGACAAGTCTGACGGGTGAAAATATCGCTGTGAAAAGTGTGATGAACCTGACGCTTGAAAACCCGGATGCGCCCTTATACGGAAGCTGGAAAGGACAGCTTACCGAGCTGGAAATCGGTGTCGGCCCTGCCTACAGTTTTGAGCTTTCCGAACCGGCAGTGCTTGCCTGGTCATCGGGCACCGTCCTGCTCGGACCGGTGTGTCTGTCTGAAAACACCGGTGCGTCCCTATGTCTTGACCTCAATTATCAAAACAATGGCGACCTGTCATTGGTTGCTGATGCGACAGCAGTTCCTGTTGATTATCTGAGGGATATTTTCAATCTCGATATCCACTTTGAGCAGTTGCTTGAAGGTCACATGGAATGGCATCAACTTCATGGGCAGGCGCCAACCGGTGGGGCTGATTTTCACATCACTGCAGGGCGGATCCTGGATCTGCTCGATAATGAATTGCTCGCGGAAACAAATGAAGGCAGGTTTGCGTTCAAATTGCAAAATGGCAATCTGGAATCGGGTGTTCTTGACCTTGAATTACCCGGAACCGGATTTATTGATGTCAATTTCGATGTTCTGGATATCGTTGCTGACGGCTTGCAAACATTGCAGGGGCATGCCGTGGCAAAGCTGAATCATGTAACACTGGCCGGGCAGTTGCTGTTACCCGGTGTGGATGCTATTGATGGTCAATTTGAGACAAGTATCCAACTCGGCGGAAGCCTGGAAAATCCCGATTTTGATGGTGGCTACAAATTTTCCAATGGATTGATTCACTATGCCCCCATCGGACTGAAACTTGAGGATATTGAATTTGAAGGTCAGGTGAAAAGGCGGGACCGGGGTGATTTCAAGGGCCACTTCCGGGCGGGTGAAGGTATTGCATCATTTGACGGCCGTTTCTTTTTTGGCGATGCTGAAAGCACACATCTGGAAGTTGACCTGGCTGGTTCGCAGCTTTTGTTGGTTAACACTGAAGCGCTGAAAATTCTGACTGAAACCGAGCTTGAGATCGCTCTCGGTCCGCAGCGCATGGATGTTTCCGGGCATGTTACGATCCCAAGTGCACGTTTGACGCCGGAAAACCTGTTACTTGGGGAGGTCAATGACAGTCAGGACCTCGTGATTGAAACCGCCGGGGACGAAGCCGGACCTGCCACGGCGGAAGCACCTGTGGAGACACAGGTATTTGGTCAATTGGAAGTCGCTTTCGGTGACGATGTGCTGATAAAAATACCGGGAGTAGAAACCAAAATTCGCGGCAGTACAATGTTCACCTGGAGTGGTGATCCGATGCCAATGGCCGAGGGTGGTTACACCTTGAAGGGTAAAGTAGATGTTTACGGACCGCAGTTGAAAATCAGCAACGGCACGATCAGTTTCCCCGGGGTCCCGGCAGACAACCCGTTACTGAATATCAGGGCGAGCCGGGAGATTTACGGAAATACACAGATCCGCTCTGCGGGGGTCCAGGTCATCGGCAGTCTCAAACGGCCGGTACTGGAAGCCTATACGGTCCCTATCACCAACCAGGATCGTGCCTGGACGCTGCTGGTTACCGGTACGGATTTTGACCAGAGTCAGGGGGTCAGTGGTTTTGACGTTGGCACGTATATCGCACCAAAACTTTATGTCAGTTACGGAGTTAGTTTGTTTGGTGATGAAAGCGTGCTCAGTGCCCGTTATGACCTTAAAAAAGGCTGGGGTGTGAAGGTGACGTCCGGACAGCGTGAAACCGGACTGGATGTTTCATATACAGTCGATAAATGAACCCTCGTATTACCCCCGTCTCCCGGTTCTGACTTGTTCAGATGCCCCTGGACTTGGGCTTCCCTCAACCAATAGCGCTGCTATTGGCTTCAGTCCAGCCCGGCACCCAGTGGCACCTGCCCGGCGTCAGCTTCCGGAATCAGGGGGCAATACGAGGGTTAGCCGTGCACACCTGATTAAGCACATTACGGGTTATGGGATTTTGTAGCGCAATAGAAAAACGGACCTCAAAGGAGGTCCGTTTTCTTTTCTTCCGGTCTTGGTGCCGGTTCTGTTTAACTATCAGAAAGCGTATTTCGCTGAGAACTGGAAGCGGCTCAGGCTTCCGTCATAACCACTTTCAATTTCACGTTCGGCGTATATGTACTCCAGGCCGAAGTCGAGCTTGGGTAGTGGGCTGTAAATTGCGTTGACGTGATAGCTCATCGCATCCTTGGTGACACCCGTACCCGTCCAGGCAGTGTTATTGTCAACACTCAGATAACCAACGGTTAAGTTACTGCGCCACTGTTCAGACCAAAAATGACGGTAGGAACCGAATACACCGAATTGTTCAATGCCCTTCAATTTACCATTTTCATCAATAACAGCGCCGTTGGCCGTGTTCAAACCGATATAGCGGCCAATACCGTCGCCCCAGCTGGCCATCCAGCGAAAATCGTCCTTATTGGCAAAATCAAATTTGCCGGACACGCTGAGCGCGAAACTGGTTGTGGAGTCGTCAATCTGCATTCCGCCCGAAGGACCTTCGTATCTAAGCTGCCTTACCATACCTGCAGCCGCGAATGAACCCCAATCACCTTTCAGGTTATAGCGTATTACGAGGTCGGGCACGTGGTTGTCATCCGCGACTATACGACCGCCGCCACCGTAGGGTGTGATTGTCGTTTCCGGATTTTCGATGGACATCTGCCAGTTACCGCTGGTGTAACGAATCTGTGCCTGGCGACCGAATATGGTTGATTCAGCCGGACCGACGAAGTCCAGGTTCTCAGGCAATGCAGCAACATTGAAGAATGTCATCCAGGTCTGGCCAAACAGCCACTTGTTATAGGTGACGAAGGCATGCCGGATACGCGGGTTGTACGAATTGGAAATTCGTTCGTCGCCATTGTCAGCCCCATTCAGCATGAAGTCCATTTCCCAGAACGAACCCAGTTTGGCGCCGTTGTCCAGTACGTGGGTGGTACGGAAGTTGATACGTGACTCCTTGGCATCAAGATCCAGGTAGCTCTCACCCTGGGCGTTTTCCGGTCCCACCGGAATGGTTGCGGGAATATAGAAGTCCCTGCCTGCGCCCGTGGAAGGGCCACTGCTGTAATCACTATAGATCGCGTCAAGCTTGACGTAGCCACCAAACTGGAAGCTGTGTTTGTGGGCCTTTTCCGCCTCTATCGTTTCGTGCTCACTCAACATGGCGGTTACCTTGGCTTCGGCAGCCTGTTCCGCCTTTGCCTCGATAGCTGAAGCATCGACAGTCGGTGCCGGTGCCGCCGTCTGCTGGTTTTGAAGTAACTTGTGTACCAATGCCTCCAACTCGGTGATCCGTGCTTCGAGTGCTTCGGTATTGTCCCCGTCTGCAAATGTACTTCCAGACCAGCTACAGCCTATGACTGCTGCAATTGACAGGCTCAGAAGAGTTTTTCTTAAAGATTTTTGGGCCATGATAGCCTCTCCTTTAATCTAATGGGTGTGTGCGTCCGCAATGATGCGTACATTCCGTGCAATGGTGTATTAGTCTTTGGTCTAATGGCCAATTATTTCAGACGCTTGAAGAAAGCCCGGAAATGGCTGCCAGCCAGGTGCAGTACAGTGGATGTCGACCAAGGTCTAATGGGTGTTTTACCTGCATAAATGCGAGAATCAACTAGCTGCGAAAGCAAGGTGCATCGTATGGACGAATTTTTTCAGATAGCAGACGATGTCAGGATGAAGTGCCGGCTCAATGAGCCACGGGTCAAGTTGATGCACCGGCGCGTTGATGCTAATCAAGAGTTTCCGGGCTGAATAAAACGCTGATGGCAAACCGACTTATTGCACTACAGGCCGACAAGGTAATTGTTGCCGATGATCATCCGTTATTCAGGACCGCGATCAAGGAGGCCCTGCAGGCCAGCCAGGGTGAAACCACATTCCTCGAAGCCAATTCGTTCGAAACCCTACAGGTGCTGGTCGATGAGAACCAGGATGTTGACCTGGTACTGCTGGATTTACATATGCCGGGTGTCAGCGGTTTCGCCGGTCTTGTGTACCTGTGCAAACGCTATCCCAGCGTCCCGGTGGTGATAATTTCCGCAAATGAGGATCCGGTCGTCATCCAGCGGGCCCTTGATCATGGCGCTGCCGGTTTTATCCCCAAGTCCTCCAATATCAAGACGATTACCAGTGCGATTAACGACATACTGATGGGTGAAATATGGGCGCCGGTCTCGACGCAGCCGAATTTGCCGGGGAAAAATGTTTCCGAATTAGCCCTCGCGGAACGTATGGCCCAATTAACTCCACAGCAATTCAAAGTGTTGATGATGGTATCGCAGGGTATGCTGAATAAGCAGATTGCCTATGACATGGGTATTTCAGAGGCCACGGTAAAGGCCCACGTGACCGCAATCATGAACAAACTCGGGGTCAGCAACCGGACACAGGCCGTGTTGGCGGCGAGTAAACTGGATGTCCTTGCACCAGAAATTTAGGGCTTCCTAGCTGTAAATTCCAGCGACGTAGTTTACATATTGATGGCTTCGGTTCAGGCCGTGCGCCCAACAGCCCGGGTAGTATTCACTGCCCATACCAATCCGGCGTTGCGGGCTACCCTCAGCCAGGATCCCGCCTGATCGGGACCGCGCTGGCGGTACATCCTCGGCAATTGCTCCCGGCATGGCTCTACCTCCCACATCCCTGTGGTCGTGTACCGTCAGCTCTTGATTTTCATCCGTGAAAATCACCCCGGGCGAAATCCTGTCTTCGGCGGATAAATGGGCAGTGAATACTACCCGGGCTATTGAGCTTTTCAATCTGACAGCCTGCACCCGGGTCCTCCCGGGTTCATCAGAATGGTTTGAATTTCGGAGCCTGCTTGGTTTTGGTGTATACAACGTTGATAGAATTCACAGCTAGGTATTGGTTTTCATCATGTTGGTCATCAGGGCCCGCAGCGCTGCCGGTCTTATGGGTTTGCGTAACAGGCCATAACCCCTCGCTTTAACGATTTCTTCCAGTTCGCTTGAGCGGTCAGCGGTTATGACGATCGCAGGTAACGTGGTTTGCAGTATGTTGTCGAGATGCTGCATCACCTGCAGACCATCACTTTGGTCATTCAGTTGGTAATCCACAAGCACAAAATCGGGTGCCCCGTGCATCAGTACCTGCTGCGCGGCCTGTGCCTGTGTCTCGGCCAGCAATACGGCCGGGCAACCCCAGCGGTCGAGAAGCAGGTTCATTGCTTCGAGGATGTCCGGCTCGTTATCCACACATAGCACTACGAGGTCTTTTAACCCGCCAGACTCGGTATGGGTGGTGACGGGAACCTCAGATGGTGGCGGGTCGGTATCCAGGGCCAGCGGCACGGTGACGGAAAAACAACTGCCATGTCCTGGCCGTGAGCTGACATCAATGGTGTGATTTAACATCCGCGCAATGCGGTCACAGATTGCAAGTCCGAGACCCAGTCCCTTTTCATCCAGGCGGCGGGCGTACTCCAGGCGGTGAAACTCCTGGAAAATGGCCTTTACCTCGGTTTCCGCTATACCGATGCCCGTATCCCAAATACTGATCCGCAGCTTGCCTCCGCGTAAGCGGCAGCCGAGCAACACGCCACCGGTTTCCGTATAGTGGATCGCGTTGGCGAGAAAATTTTGCAAAATACGGTATAACAGGTTCCGGTCACTGCTAATAACACAGTTCAGCGGATGGACCCGCAACACGAGGTTGTGGTTGCCGGCAAGGGCCTTGAAACGTCTGCGTAGTTGCTCGAAAAGTTCGGGTACGCTGATTGACTCGGGTTCGGGGTCATACATTCCGGAGTCCAGCTTGGATATATCGAGCAGGGCACCAAGCAGTTGCTCAGACGCTTTCAGGCTACGGTCAATGCGTTTAACCAGTTGTGATTGTTCGTCATCGGAACCTTCCTGTTGCTGGCGCAATATGGAAACGAACAGGCTGGCTGCGTTCATCGGTTGCAGCAGGTCATGGCTGGCAGCGGCCAGAAAACGGGTTTTGCTGCGGTTGGCTTCGACGGCTACCAACCTGGCTTGTTCGAGTTGGGTGTTGGCTTCCCTGAGTTCGGAAGTGCGTTGCTGCACCCGTTGTTCCAGTGTCTCATTGACCAATTGCAACTCGTGTTCAATGTCCTTGAAGTGCGTTATGTCGGTGAACGTTGTGACATAACCTCCACCCGGCAGGGGGTTGCCCTGGATTTCAAGAACCTTGTCTCCCAGCCATTTGCGTTCGTAGCGATAGATTTCACCACTGCGCAGACGTTTCAGCCGTTTCTGTATCTCGCTCTTATGGTCTTCCAGCAGTCCCCGTTTCGCATTCAGCTGGATCAGCTCCGCAATTGGTTTGCCTATATGCAGGGTGCCTTCAGGGTAATCCATCAATTCCACGTAGCGCCGGTTCCAACCCACCAGGCGCATTCCCTGGTCAACAACGCTGACACCCTGGGACATGTTATCAAGCGTTGATTCCAGTAATTCCCGATTAAACTGCACGGCTTGTGAGGTGCGGTCCAGGAGTTCCATAACCGCTTCCGGTCCGAGTCCCTGGTGATGCAATGCGGTACTGAGCACGGTCCGTGCAGAAGCAGAGCCAATGGCACCGGCCAGCAGGCGCTCTCCAAACTGGATCGTCTCGGGTGTCGCCAATGCGCCAGGAAGCAGTTTGGGCACGCCAAGGTGGGTACGCAGCGCATTGTGCGTTTTCTGCATGCCGAGGAAACGGCCAATGGTAGTTTCCAGTTCCTCAACGGTGATCAAACCGTTGTTGGTTTGCATGGATGTATCGGCCAGGGAAGAAGATTCCCGATCCGGTTTGAAAAGCGATACGAGAATAACGGCTGATGCATTGAGCACAAGGGAAACCATTGCGCCCTGGTTGAAACTCATTGATGGAAACATGAACAACGTGTTGTCGAGTTGATCAATGTTGGTAACTGAAGGCAGTAACAACCAAACAGCCCAGCTGACGACACCCAGGGAAAGCCCCCAGATTGCACCGGTTTTGCTGGCGCCCTTCCAATAGATGCCAATCAACATGGCCGGTGCGAATTGCGCGGCTGCGGAGAAGGACAACAGACCAATGGTGGCGAGCGGGACACCGGCTTCGATCGCTTCGTAGTAGGCGACGGCCGCCAGCGCGAGCAGCAGGATGGAGATCCGCCGGACTCTCAAGAGAGTTTGAGAGAGATCCCTCTGGCCGCGGTTTTTAGTCACACCGCTGCGCAGCAACAGGGGCATTACGATGTCATTACTCACCATGATCGCCAGTGCGACCGTTGAAACGATGACCATGCCGGTGGCTGCCGAAAAACCACCCAGGAAAGCCAGCAGGGTCAGAATTGGCCGGTCAAAGGCCAGCGGAAGGGACAATACATAGGTATCCGGGTTAACCGCTTGACCGGAGAACTGTGTCAGACCGGCCAGCGCAATGGGCACAACCAGTGCAGCAAACACGAACAGGTAGGCCGGGAAAATCCAGCGCGCGGCACGCAGGTCAGTGGTGTCCCGGAATTCGACGATGGCCACGTGGAATTGGCGTGGCAGGCACAGGATAGCCACCATACCGAGTACCAACTGGATGCCAAAGCCTTCCGGCAGCCTCCACGGTGTAAACAATTGCTGGTAGGTGGCGTTTTCCCTCATGCTTTCCGCAACACTGCCCAGACCGTTGAAAACACCGAATATTGCAAACAGGCCAATGGCTATAAAAGCCAGTAGCTTGACCAGCGATTCGAAAGCGATCGCCCACATCAATCCCCGGTGATGCTCGCTGGAATCCATGTTGCGGGTGCCAAACATCATTGAAAATACTGCCAATGTCAGCGCCAGGTACAAGGGCAGATGATCGGGTACAACGAATGCACTGTCGGTGGATTTGCTGATCACCTCGATACCGGTGGTAATACCCTTTAGTTGCAGGGCTATGTAAGGTACTGAACCGATGACTGCAGCACAGGTGACGAGCACTGCGATGGTGTGGCTGCGGCCGTAACGATAAGCGATAAAATCGGCTATGGAAGTGATCCGCTGGTCTCTGCTGGTGACGGCAATACGGCGGATGACATCAAAACCGAACAGCATCATCAACACAGGTCCAAGGTAGATGGGCAGAAATCCCCAACCGCTGGATGCCGCACTTCCCACCGCGCCGTAAAATGTCCACGAGGTACAGTAGACCGCCAGCGAAAGCGAGTAAATAATGGCCTTGAACTTACGCCGGTTACGCCCGATCCGTTGCTGATCACCGATCCAGGCAATTGCAAATAACAGGCCCATATAGGCCAATACGATCAGGGTCAGCTTCCAGGGATTAAGCATATGTCTCGAAGTTTTTCAGTATTTTTCAACGGACCATTTTAGGAGTTGAACACCCTCTACGACTAAAGTAGGAGCGTTATGCTTGTGTTCTCAACGTAACATAGCGATCGGGATTTTACCATCTACACAGAAGAGGCTACCCGCATGAGTCAGCAAACACAAAGACAAGCTTATTGGTCGGCAAACCTGAAACTGGTGGCAGTGTGTCTTGTCATCTGGTTCGTCGTATCGTACCTGTTTGGAATCATTCTGGTTGACCAGCTCAACGCCATCAAGATCGGTGGTTACAGGCTGGGATTCTGGTTTGCCCAACAGGGATCAATGTACATTTTCGTGGTCCTGATTTTTTTCTACGCTGCCCGCATGAGAAAACTCGACCAGAAATTCAACGTAAACGAAGACTAACGGAGAATAATAATGGATCTTAAAACACTCACTTTCCTAGTCGTCGGTGCCACGTTTGCGTTGTATATTGGCATTGCCATCTGGGCCCGAGCCGGAACCACCAAGGAATTCTACGTGGCGGGTACGGGCGTCCACCCGATCGCCAACGGTATGGCTACCGCTGCTGACTGGATGTCTGCTGCATCATTCATCTCGATGGCGGGATTGATCGCCTTCATGGGTTACGATGCATCGGTTTACCTGATGGGCTGGACGGGCG